>Ga0326726_10000020_pt1 | contig 158617 bp, 125 predicted proteins | sample MHFenrmetagenome_2_FD_207603 | JGI IMG/M metagenome (GOLD analysis project Ga0326726, IMG submission 207603) | Lab enriched peat soil microbial communities from Michigan Hollow, Ithaca, NY, United States - MHF15MN | ecosystem: Environmental > Terrestrial > Soil > Wetlands > Peat | place: USA... | reverse complement strand
GAGCTTTTGATACCGAATTGTTCGACATTGTGGGTTGTTCAACGCTTAGTGGTTAAATATGCAGCAAAAGAACTGCCTCATGCGTGGTCGCTGTGGGGTAGAAATCAAAGCTTTATTGATAGATCGCCGGGTATGATGAATGACACCTGCAATACATTAGAGATCGACATGAAAGCCAGAAAAGAAGCTGTATGAGGAAGATTTGGTCTGTAATGACACCGGTATAAACAGGACGGCTTAGATTGACCGGACACGGTCCCGAATAACTGGAGGATTTCAGAAGTGTTTTAAAAATATAAAATTTTTTACAAAAAAGCATGAATCATCTCTTTCCGGCCTCAACTGTCTGACTGCAGAAGCGCTCCATAGAGGCAACTTCGCCGGCCAGAAAAAATGAACCGGTCACAAGTATCAAATCTTCGGGAGCTGCAAGCCTGCCCAGAAGATCAAGTCCCTCGGTGGATGATCGGCACACATGCACATCCCGGATTCCGGCTCCGGTGCACAATGCGGCAAGAGCTTCAGCCGGAAGGCTTCGTTCCGAAGGCAGATCGACGGCAACGACCACATCGGCGATCTGTTGAAGTTGACGAACAATGCCCGCTGCATCCTTGTCAGCGGCAACGCCTACGAGAACGAGAAGCGAACGGAAAGAGTTCCTCATCTCATCCAGGGCCTGAACGGTCTTTTCCATACCGTCAGGGTTGTGGGAGACATCGAGCATCACCAGCGGGCGTTCCGAAATACGTTCGAGCCTTGCCCGGTAACCAACAGAGGAAAGGCGCGAAAGCCCCGTTTCGATATCCGGCCAACAGATCCCTGTCGATAGGGCAGCCAGGACGGCAAGTGTAACATTGGCTGCATGGAAGGAGCCGGTCAACGGCACCTTGAAACGATGGCGGTCCCCTCCGGACAGTCTTACCTCGAGGTCGAGAAGGCCGGGTTGCGCATCGAAAACCGTGAATGATGCCTCATGCCCTGCATGATGCAATTCGGCACTGCACCGCTCTGCCGATCTTCGTATTTCTTCGAGCGCTTCCCCTTCGGGAACGGCGGTGTAAACGCGTGAACCCGGCTTGATGATGGCCGCCTTTTCACCGGCAATTTCACGCAGGCTCTCACCGAGCCACGCCGTATGGTCGATCCCGATGCTCGGAATGATAACGATATCGGACCGTACGGTGTTGGTCGCGTCGAGACGCCCGCCCATGCCGGTTTCAATCACCGCAGCGTCGACACCGTCCCCTGCGAAAAATGCAAAAGCCATGGCAGTCGTCACTTCGAAAAATGTCGCCCCCTGCTCGACAATGGTCGGCTTCAGCCTTGTGCAGTATTCGGCAACCTTCTCCCTTGAAATCTGCTGCCCGTCAATACGGATCCGTTCGGTAAAATCGATAAGGTGCGGTGAGGTAAAGAGTCCCGTTTTTCGACCGGACGCCTGGAATATGGATGCCATGCACGAAGCGACCGTGCCTTTGCCGTTGGTCCCGGCGATATGCACGATCGTGCCGAGCCGCTGTTCCGGATGGTCGAGCGCATCAAGCAGGGCATTGATTCGATCAAGGCCTGGTTTAATGCCGAAGCGGTGAAGGGGAAAAAGAAAATCGATGGCTTCCTGATACTCCACAATCACCTCAAGAGTTGTTGCGAATAGCGCCAAGCGAGGACTTGACAAGCTCCTCGACAGAGAGGCCAGGCATTGCCGCGAGTATACCGGATACTGACTTCTGGGCAACTGCCTTTGGAAAACCAAGGGTAATGAGCGCTGCGACGGCGTCTTCGGTCAACTGATAGGAACGACCATCGCCCCCGACCTTGCCGGACGCAGTTGGCTGAATCTTCAGGATCTTGTCCCTGAGTTCCAGAATGATGCGGGCGGCGGTTTTCTTCCCCACCCCGCTGATTCCGTAGAGGGTCTCAGGGCGATTCGAAACTATCGCTTCCTGAATCTCGTCTACCCTCAACCCCGAGAGCACGGCCAAGGCAAGCTTCGGCCCGACACCGCTGATGGAAAGCAGCAGCCTGAACAGTTGAAGCTCCTCTTCATCGAGAAACCCGAACAGCTGATGGGCGTCTTCACGGACATGGTAATGGGTAAAAAGCAAGACCTGGTCGCCTGATGCGGGCAGCCTGCGGCTTGTCCCTGAAGAGATGTGCAGCCGGTAACCGATACCGGAAACTTCGACAACCGCCTCCTCCTGGGAAGCCGTTATCAATTCACCTCTTAAAAATGCAAACATGACGGATTGGATGGACTATACCCGACCTCCGGGCCTGAACCGCCATTGACGGCACAAACTCCGGTGACCGGGTATACTGAAAAGAAGAATCGCCTGCCGGCAAATGCCGGTCGAACCCTGAAGGATCAGGCAGTCGTCTGCGAGTAATTGTTCAGGATCCTGGTCAGCTGGGCTTTCTTGCGCGATGCCTTGTTGGCGTGGATATAGTTCTTCACGCCGAGCCTGTCCAGTTTCTGTACTGCCGAACGGTATGCAGCCTCGACTTCACTTTTCTGGGCGTTGGCTTCGATCAGCTTGTTCATATTTTTCAAAAGGCCCTTGAGCTCTTTTTTCCGTGCCCGGTTTCTTTCGTTCCTGCGCGATGCCTGTCTGAGTCTTTTCTCGGCTGATTTGTGTAAAGGCATAAACTTGTGCTGTTAATGTCTTGCGAATTCTGGTAAAACTTGTGCGATTTCCGCAACAAAAGGCATGTAATATACAAGAAAGCTACGAAAAGAAAAAAAGCATCTGAACAAATATTTGCGAATTCTGATTCGGGAGTCCATTCGGATTTGCGTTCAGGCTTCAAGGGTTTTTATTTATATTCCCGCATCTCAGGGTTCCCCTGTAAACCGCCAAGAAAACCATCGCCATTATGAGCTTGATGATAAGCGTCTCCGGCATCCGCGGCATCGTCGGCAAAAGCCTGACCCCGGAAAACCTCACTGCATTCACCATGGCATTCGCCGCATGGACAACAAGGCGAAAACGGGAACGCTGCGGAGACTCTTCTGAAAAACCGAAAATCGTCATCGGCAGGGATACCCGGCCCACAGGCAGGATGATCACCGAACTTGTTGCAAGCACCTTGGCCCTGTGCGGATGCGATGTGGTGGATCTCGGCATGACGACCACGCCGACCGTCGAGATCGCCACGGCAGGAGAACAGGCGGACGGAGGCCTGATCGTCACGGCATCCCATAACCCGGTCCAGTGGAATGCGTTGAAAATGCTCAACGAGAACGGGGAGTTCCTTACAGCCCCTGACGTCGAACTGCTTCTTGAGATAGCCAGGGACAAGGCCTTCCAGCCCGCCGGATGGGAGTCTCTCGGTTCAGTCATTGGAAACACATCCTGGGACACCGTCCACATCGACAGCATCCTGAAGCTGCCCTGCATCGACAATGCGCTCATTTCAGGGATGAACTTCAGGGTGCTTATCGACGCAGTCGAAGGGGCCGGTTCATTCATAGTGCCGGAACTCTGTAAACGCCTCGGAGTCCGGGATATCAAAACGCTCGCCTGCCAGGGTACAGGAATCTTTCCGCGTAACCCGGAACCCATTGAAGAGAATCTTGGCGAAACAATGCAGATCCTTCGTAACGAAAGCTGCGATTTCGGGATCATCGTCGATCCGGACGTCGACCGCCTTGCCCTTGTCTGCGAAGACGGAACACTGTTCGGCGAGGAGTATACACTCGTCGCCTGCGCAGATTTCTACCTCAGGCACCGGAAAGGTCCGGTCGTCAACAACCTGTCGAGCAGCCGGGCCCTTCGGGACATCGCCGCCCGCCATGAGGTGGAATGTTTCAGCGCGAAAGTAGGCGAAGCCAATGTGGTCGAAGTCATGAAAAGCTGCAGTGCGGCCATCGGCGGTGAGGGCAATGGTGGCGTCATCCTTCCTGAACTGCACTATGGCCGCGATGCCCTGGTAGGCATCGCCCTGTTCATCCAGGCATTTGCTGAATGGAAAACAGCCACAGGTGGCACACTGTCAGGCTTCAGACGCACCTTCCCCAACTATTTCATGTCGAAGCAGAAAGTGGTGCTGGAAGAGATGTCCAAACAGGTCATCGACGCGATTTTCGACCTCGTGGCTGCGAACCATCCGGATGCTGAGCAGAGCCGGCTCGACGGACTGAAGCTGGATTTTGCCGAAGGATGGGTACACCTCCGCCCATCGAACACCGAGCCGATCATCCGCATTTATGCCGAAGCCTGTTCAAAGGATGAGGCCGATGCCCTTGCAGACAGCTTCATCGCCGAAATCAGGAGCGCATCGACGGGCAGGCTTACGAAATGAGCGCAACCGCCAAACCGGCTTCGGGATTCCGCACACAGCAGGACGAAACGCTCAGCGGCCGGAAGAAAGGGTCCGTCGACCTCTATATCGTCAAGAGGCTGCTTGCATATATCACGCCGTTCAAGGGGCTTATCACCGGCGCCGTCCTCCTGACCGCCGGCGGCGCGATCCTGACCCCCCTCCGGCCATGGCTCACCAAAGTCGCCATCGACGACTACATCGTCCATGGTGACCACAAAGGACTTGCCATCATCAGCATTGCCATGCTCGTGCTCATCGTCCTCGACGGATTAAAGCAGTATGCGGCCACATGGCTTACCATGCTCATAGGGCAGAAAGCCGTATACAATCTCCGCATGGACATTTTCAGGCACCTGCAGCGCCTGCCGATCCGGTACTTCGACCGAAATCCCGTAGGCAGGATCATCACAAGGACGACCAACGACGTAGAGGCGCTCGACGAGATGCTCTCCAGCGGCCTGATCACGATCGTCGGCGACATCCTGCAGCTCGTGTTCATCGTTGTCATGATGTTCTGGAGCGACTGGCGGCTGACTCTCGTGGTACTGAGCATCCTGCCTGCCATGATCTACGCCACCATAGCATTCAAGAACCGTGTACGCCAGGCATTCCTTGACGTGAGGACGCATCTGGCCCGGCTGAACTCGTTCTTCCAGGAGCATATCACCGGCATGAAAATCGTCCAGCTGTTCGCCCGGGAAGATGCGGAATTCATGAAACATTCAGAGATCAATGCCGATCACCGGGATGCCAACATCAGGACTGTTTTCTACTTTTCCATCTACTATCCGCTGATCGAGTTCCTGAGCTCTGCGGCGGCGGGACTGGTAATCTGGTTCAGCGCGAGCAGGATCATGAAGGCCGATCTCTCAGTCGGTGTGGTCGTCTCGTTCGTGCAGTACATCTGGCTTTTTTTCCGGCCACTGCAGCACCTTTCGGACCGGTTCAACATCATGCAGACCGCAGTGACGAGCTCGGACAGGATATTCCGGCTGCTCGAAGAGCCGATGGACCCCGAACCTGCCGACGACTCGGTAAGGATATCGTCATTCCGTGACCGCATCCTCTTCGACAACGTCTGGTTCGCCTACGACAACGACAACTGGGTACTCCGCGACATCTCCCTGGAGATCAGGGCCGGGGAGACCGTAGCCATCGTCGGCGCAACCGGCAGCGGCAAAACGACGCTCATCAACATCCTCTCCAGATTCTACCCATACGGAAAAGGATCGGTAACCATTGATGGCGTCGAAATCAAAGAGATCCCCGGTAGGGAGCTGCGCAATCTTGTGGGAGTGGTCATGCAGGATGTCGTCCTGTTTGCGGGCTCCATCCGCGAGAACCTCTGCTTCGGCGACCCCTCTATTCCCGAGGAAACGGTCATGGCTGCAGCCCGTACCGTAGGGGCAGACCGGTTCATCGAAAAGCTGCCTGGAGGATACGACTACAAGATCCGGGAAAACGGCTCAGGGCTATCAGCCGGCCAGAAGCAACTTATTGCCTTTGTTCGGGCACTCCTGTACAATCCGGACATCCTTGTGCTCGACGAAGCCACCAGTTCGGTCGACACCGAGACAGAGTCGCTCATCGAACAGGCCACAGACAAGCTCATGAAGCATCGGACCTCGATCATCATCGCCCACCGGCTTTCGACCATCCAGCATGCCGACAGGATTATCGTCCTCCACAAAGGCACCATCAGGGAAACCGGCACCCATCAGGAGTTGCTTGCCCGCAGGGGACTCTACTACAAGCTCTACCTGCTGCAGCACCCTGAACGCTCAATACAGGCACTCGCAAACCCCCAGCCGGACGGACACTGACTTCCTTCATATAAATTTAATTACCCCAGGCGTCAGCAGCCCGCACTCCGTCGTTCCAACACATCGGGACAAAGGATTCCGACCTCTTAATCTTTCTTCAATTGCCCTGGACTCAGGTATCCCATATTCAGAATGACTTTAGTCATCCTGACACCCAGACATCCCACATTCCAGTTGCCCCGGACTTCAGTCCGGGGGCGACAGTACCCCTCACCCAACTCTCTTCGGGCTTTAGCCCAATATCTTGCACTACTAACAAAGAGGGCTCCCATCGGCTCGTTAAGGATATTGGACTAAAGTCCGGAATATTTGATTGAATCGGTTATCCCCGGATTAAAACCCAGGACAACTGAAGAGAATGTAAATACCTGAATGTCCGTCTCCCGACGTGTCGGAACTCCGGAATGTAAGATGTTGAAACCCGGGGTAACTGAATAGGATATAAAGCTCAAATGTCCGGAGCTTCGAGAGTCGGGACTCCGGAATAAAAACAGTTGAATCCCGGGGAAATATGAATGCAAGACAGACATTCAAGCCGGTTAATAAAATACTAAAGATTGCTGTCGCGAAGCACCTTGACCGGCTCAAGCTTTGCGGCTCTCGCTGAGGGAAGTGCAGCAGCAATCGTGCTGATGGCGACCGTCACTGTGGTGACAAGAAAGAAGTACCATGGGTTCCATGACATGCTGAACCCGGTTTTTGTCAACGGGCCCTGGGAACTCTCAATAGGCAGGTTGGCGAGAAAGCTGATGGCTCCAATTGACAGCAGGCTGCCGAAAAGAGCACCTCCGAGGCCAACGAGAAAACCTTCGAAAATGAACAGCCCCACCATCTGCCCGGAAGAAAATCCAAACGATTTCATGATGGCGATGTCGCGGCTCTTTTCGAAAACGGTAGTCACAAGGATATTGGCCACGCCGAACCCCGACACCACCCCGACGAAGGCGACCAGCGAAATCACAATGTAGCCGATCCTGGCAAAGAGCATCAGCACGCTCGCGTTTTCCTCCTGCCATGTATTGCAGTTGTATCCGGTCATGCGCGTAAGGTCGCGGGCGAGAGGAGCGTCATTGATCGGATCACTGACTTTCAGGGATATACCCGTGACCTTGTTGGCCGGCAAGCCCTCGATGATCTGGCCGAGCTTGAGCGAGCCGATCATGACGTTGTCAGCCGCGTTGACTCCGGTAAAAAAGATCCCGGCGACCTTGCATTGCCGACTTTTGCCGTCAGGGGAGATGATGGTGATCTGGTCGTTGAGCTTGACATCGAGATCTTTTGCCACCGAGCGCCCCACGAGCAGGGCATCAGGGCTTTTCCTGAACTGGGTAATGTCTCCGGAAGTCAGGCTCCTGCCAATCCGGCTGATTTGATCCTCCCTGTCGATAATCACACCTTTGAGCAGTACCGGCTGGTTGCGATTCCCCTTTACAGCCATGATCTGCGATTCGACAAACGGTGAAGCCGCAAGTACCTTCCGGGAATAGGCCGGGGATGACACAATCTCAAGAACCCTGCCATAATTGCGAACCTCTTCCCTGTCATCCCTGCCGATATGATCTTCGACAAAAGCGACCTTCGACGAGGGGCCGCCGGTTAACAGGTCGGTCGGTATCGGATCGGTTTTCTCACCCTTGACATTGATATGGGGCGCTGCATTGATAATCGTTTCCGTAAACGAATCGAGCAAGCCCCTGGTCAACGATATAGTGGTGATGAGCACCGTCGTGCTGACGGCTACGGCAGCCATTGTCATCAATGTCTGGCGTTTACGCCCGAGGATGTGCCGGATGGCGATATCGAACAGGGTTCTTAACATTCCGGTGGAGTCGGGCAAGCCTGAAAAAAGTTATGGTATATTATCTGTAAGTTATACTTTTAAGGGCACCTCTGAAAATCGTCAAGAGTTACGATCGTATCACAAAACAAAGCATGCAGCAGACAAGCGCAACCATAACTGCCGAGCGGAAGCAAAGCCACGTCGATATCTGCCTTCACCGGGAGGTCTGTTTCGATGGTCAGGATCCCGGCCTCGACTCCTGGAGGTTCGAGCACAATGCCGCTCCGGAGATCGACGCAGCAGAGATCGACCTGACTACCGTATTCCTCGGCCGCAGGATCGGCCTGCCGCTCATGATATCGTCGATGACGGGTGGCTATGGAGATGCCCTCTCCCTGAACCGCACCCTGGCCGAGGCCGCCGAAAAATACCGCATTCCGCTCGGCGTAGGCAGCATGCGGCAGGCCCTCGAAGATTCGTCACACCGTGAAAGCTTCGCCATTGTACGCAAATCAGCACCGTCAGTACCGGTCTACGCCAATATAGGAGCTCCCGAAGTGGCCGCAGGCCTGAGTAGCGCCCAGCTCTCGTCGATGCTTGACCTTATCGAAGCCGACGCCCTGATCGTGCACCTCAATCCGGCACAGGAGCTGTTCCAGCCGGAAGGCAGCACAGCCTTCAGAGGGTTCCTTGACAAACTCCATACCATCAGCGCGACCATTCCCGTCCCGGTCATCGCCAAGGAGGTAGGCTGCGGCATTTCGGCAATCGTCGCAAGAAAACTGGCCGATGCCGGCGTCAAGGCTGTCGATGTCGCCGGCGCAGGGGGCATCAGTTGGCAGAAGGTCGAAGAGTGCCGCTACATCGATCGGTTCAACCATGAGGAGCGGTTCACCCCTTCAGCCATTGATGAACTGCTGAACTGGGGAATCCCGACTGCCGATTGCCTGACAGGTATCGCTGCGTTGAAAAAACGGCATCCGGAATATTTGCCGCTCAGCGTCATCTCCTCCGGCGGGATCCGCAACGGCATCGACATCGCCAAGTCCATCGCCCTCGGCGCGGACATCGCCGCTTCCGCACAGCAACTGCTCAAAGCCCTGCATGCAGGAAAGCTCGACCGCACCATCGAAACATGGGCAAACGATCTGAAGGCAGTAATGTTCCTGACAGGATCGGCCACCATAGAACAGCTTAAACAAGCTTCAATCCACAAAAAATCTTGAGCACCGGCGTCATGACTTTACAGATTACCCAGGAACAGGTCGAAAACAGATACCGCCAATACCATGCGAGAATCAACGATGCGCTCGCCGGATGTTTTCAGAAAGAGAGTCCTTCGACACTCTACGGCCCGGCTCGCTATATCCTCGAAGGAAAAGGAAAAAGAATCCGGCCGTTCCTGACACTCCTTGCCGCGGAATCTGTTGGAGGTTCTGCAGATCAAGCCCTTGGCGTTGCTCTCGGGGTCGAGGTCCTGCACAATTTCACCCTGATGCATGACGACATCATGGACCAGGCCGACCTCAGGCACGGACGCCCGACCGTCCACAAGCAGTGGGATGTCAACGCAGCCATCCTGTCAGGGGACATGATGATCGCATACGCATACGAGCTGGCAATGAAAGCTCTCTCAGCCCGCCATGCGGAAGTGATCCACATTTTCAACGACGCCAACATCACCATCTGCGAAGGCCAGGCACTGGACATGGAGCTTGAACAGCGAAAGGATGTCTCCATCGCCGATTACCTCGACATGATCTCCAAAAAGACGGGGCGACTGATCTCGGCAGCACTCGAAGCAGGCGGTGTGGCCGGCAACGGAACTTCCGAGCAAGTTGCGACCCTTGTCACCTTCGGTGAAAAAATCGGTCGCGCCTTCCAGATCCAGGACGATTATCTCGACATCATGGCTGGAGACGGCAAATCGGGTAAAGTCCCCGGAGGAGATGTCATCAACGGCAAGAAAACCTGGCTTCTGCTCCGCTCGCTTGAACTCGCCTCAGGCAGCGACCGGCAGCTTCTGCAGGCCATAATCGACAATAAAGGCACCACTCCTGACCAGGTACCGGTAGTCAAGGCGATCTACGAGCGCTGTGGCGTGCTCGGCGAAACGCAGGAACGCATCAACAGAGATACCGAAGAGGCCCTTGCAGCCGTCGACCTACTGCCTTCAGAGGAAGGACGTGAATATCTCAAAGGATTTGCATGCATTCTCATGAAACGTGATTTCTGAATCATGACCGAAAGGTTTAACCTCACGTGAAAACGGGAGGCTGAACAGCCAGGGCAATCAAGACCCAGCATACTCACCATGAGCGTTACCCCTGAACGCCAAAACGAGCTCCTGCTGCTCATGCTGTCGCAGCTCCAGGGCATTGGCCCCGCAAGGACGAATGCCATCATCAGCCATTTCGGAGCTTCCCCATCACTGCTCGATGCCGACGCCAATGCATTCGAGCAGGTGCCGGGCATCGGCGAAACCCTGGCACGGGAGATTGCATCGAGCCTCGGCAACATCAGTTGGCGCCGACAGGCCCACGAAGCGGCTGACGATCAGATCGAGCGTGCAGGCAAACTCGGAGCATCAATCGTAACAATCCTCGACCCATCCTATCCTGCTCTTCTCAGGGAGATCTACGACCCACCGCCACTGCTGTTTGTGCGAGGCAACCCATCGGCACTTTCAAATCCCTCGCTCGCTGTCGTAGGAACTCGCAGAGCCTCCCCATACGGAAAACAGGCGACCGAGTTTTTCTGCCGAAACCTTGTGAACTGCGGCTACACAATCCTCAGCGGTCTCGCCTACGGCATCGACATGGCTGCGCACCGGACTGCGGTGGATGCAGGAGGAACGACCATCGCAGTCCTTGGATGCGGAATCGACATCATCTATACGGACCCGGCTGGCCGACTTTGGCCAAGGATTCTTGAGCATGGAAGCATAGTCTCCGAAGAGTGGATCGGGAGGGAGCCTATGGCCGGCAATTTCCCCAGGAGAAACCGTCTGATCTCAGGATTGACATTGGGAACAATCGTAGTGGAGTCGGACGTCAAGGGTGGTTCGATGATCACGGCATCATGCGCCATAGAACAGAACCGGGAGGTTTTCGCCATACCCGGAAGCATATTTTCCCGCGCATCACGCGGCACGAATCTGCTCATCCAGCGATGTCAGGCAAAACCCGTACTCTCTGCAGAAGACGTCATTGCCGAACTCCTCCCTTCAAATCAAGCCTCAAACAGTCCCCTTCAGGAGATGCTCCCGTTTCACTCCGGCTTGTCCAATGAACAATCTCGCATCGTCAAAGCCCTGGAAAACGGGCCTCTCCATATCGACCTCATAGCTCAAAACACCGGCCTGACCATCGAAACCCTTCTGGTCCATCTGTTTGAACTGGAAATGAAGCGCGCCATCGAACAGGAACCAGGGCAATTGTTCAGGACCCGTGTGATACAGAAACGCTGAGCCATGACACTCTTTTTCACGATTTTACATATTCATTGAACACTACATCGATTTTCTCTGCTGGAATAGCATTTTATGATCGGAATTATTACTTTTAAAAGTGTCCTTTCAATGATTAGTATCTGAACCGGACGCTTATTTTGATTGCAAACCTAACCGAACGAATAATGTCAGAATTCAAAGGACTCAAGACCATTTCACGCTCATTGCTCATGGCCCTCACCGTGGGCATGCTATACTCAGCTCCCAACGCTTTCGCCGCAGATGGCCAGAAAATCGGTGTAGTAGATTATGGGAAAATTTTCCAGCAGATGCCCGAGACCAAAACAGCAGAGCAGACCATGGGAGTGGCAAGAAACCAGACGAACGCCGAACTCGGTAAAATGCAGAGCGATCTCCAGAACTCTGTCCAGACCTATCTGAAGCAGAAGCAGAAGACAGGCAAAGCCGATGCTGCCAAGGAAAAAGAGCTTCAGGGCAAAGACGAAAACCTCAGAAAAATCGCAGCCGAGAAATCAAACGCTCTTGCTAAAAAGGAGCAGGATCTGGTTGCCCCCATTCGCCAGAAAATCGATGGCGCAGTCGAATCGATCGCAAAGAAAGATGGATTCAGCATGATTTTCGACAAGAACGTCAGGGTTTACGGCGATACCCAGTCTGACATTACGTTCAAGGTACTCGACCAGCTGAACATCAAGTAACGCTCGCCTGGACGCCCCTTGTTTTCTCACCGGACAACGCTTTTCCTTTTGGCCATACTGTTATGTACCGTCGGCTGTGATGCCCCCCGAAAAGGGCATCGCATGCCGACATCCGGTCTTTCCGGACAACAGCTGCCTGCTCAGGAGAGCTGGAACGTTACGCTTGCCCTCTCGGATTCCGGTCTTGCGAGGATGCAGGTAAGTGCCCGGCATGCCTCGGAATATCATCAGGGGGAGAAAAAGGAGATCCTGATCGATGGAGGAATCAGTGTCACTATATTCAGTCGCAAAGGCGAAGCACCGACCCACATTACCGCAGTCAGGGGAATTGTGCACGACAATCAGGATATTGAAGCCTTTGGCGATGTCGTAATCCATTCAGGTGACGGAACAGTCATCCGCACCGAACATATCACCCGCACCAGCAGCGACCGCATGCTCCGGTCCGACAAATACGTTACCATCACCAAACCATCCCAGACCGTTCGGGGTCATGGTTTCGAAAGTGATGAAGCCATGAAGCGGTACAAAATTTTTCATGCCAGCGGCGAAGCCGTTTCAAAATAACCTCGACCATATTTCCATCAGTATGAAATTGCACATGCTAAAATCGAAGATCCACAACGCCATAGTGACCAGTGGAGATCTTGAATATGAAGGAAGCATAACCATCGACAAAGAACTGCTCGACATGGCCGACATGATCGCCAACGAAAAAGTGCTGGTGGTCAACAACAACAACGGCGAACGGTTTGAGACCTATATCATTGAAGGAACCCATGGACTGCGGGAGATCCAGCTCAACGGGGCTGCCGCCCGCTGCGCCCTGCCCGGCGACGAGATCATCATCATGACCTTCGCCGAAATGGAACGCGAAGAGGCTAAAACATGGAAACCGATGGTATTGATAGTCGACAGGATGAACAATCCGAAACGACGCCATCGTGTAGGCGATGAAAACGAATATCTCGGCTGAAACGCAACCATCAAAGTTACAACAACAGCCCATGAGTCTCTCTGTGGTCATTATGGCTGCCGGAAAAGGCACCCGCATGAATTCGGATCTTCCGAAGGTCCTCCACCCGGCAAACGGCAGGCCGGTCGTCGAGTATGTCATAGAAAAATCACAGTCGCTCGACCCTGAAACCATTGTGCTTATCATCGGCCACCAGGCTGACAAGGTGCGTGAAGCCACTGCCCGATTCCCTGTTGCCTATGCATTGCAGCAACCGCAGTTGGGAACAGGCCACGCAGTGATGCAGGCAGAGCCTCTCCTTATGGATTTCGATGGCGAGATAATCATCCTGTCAGGAGATGCACCGCTCGTCACCACTCGCACGCTGAAGGAGCTACTGACCTTCCACCGTTCAAGAGAAGCTGTCGCGACCGTACTTACCGCTGAAATGACCGACCCCACGGGATACGGCCGTGTCATCAGGAACGATGGCGGTGAAGAGGTGCTCAGGATAGTAGAACAGAAGGACGCCTCGGAACAGGAGAAGGCTGTAACCGAAATCAATTCAGGGATTTACGTCTTCGATGCAAGGGAACTATTTTCCGCGCTGCACAGCATCACCAACAACAACGCCCAGCAGGAATACTACCTCACCGACGTCTTCGGCATATGCTTCGGCAAAGGGAAAAAAGTGTGCGCCTTCAAGGTCGCCGACCCCAACGAAATAAGAGGGATCAACACCCCCGAGCAACTTAGGGAAGCGGAGCTTTTACTGCAGAGCGAAGCCTATAATTGAATAAAGTAAGAATAGGACCGAAAGGACTTAAGGGACTCAAAGGACTAAAATGTTAAGAACCAGAACAGAAAATCTTGTTCTTAAACCCTTATTTCCCTTTGGTCCTTTACGTCCTTTTGGTCCCTTTTTTTCTTCCCTCTTCTAATACAAAAACATCGGTTTACCCAGAACGCTTCTCATCTTCGGGCGATAGTTGCGCACATCGTAAAGCTCCCTGATATCCACCTGCTTACTGTTTCCTGAAACCTCTTCGAGCGGAAGGCAGGTATAGATGCCGTGCTGAAGCGCCACCATGACACCGAATGTCCCCTTCTTGATCAGCTCTACGGACAGCTGGGCAAAATTGAACCCAACCATGAGGTCCAGGGCATCGGGAATACCGGAACGCATCAGGTAGCCCAGCGGCTGGCAGATGACATCCTGGCCAGTCAGCATGGCGACGGTTTCCTTGGTCAGTTGGCCTATGCCTGCCGGCTGGGAACCGTTTTCATCGTACCTGTGGCCGCAATATTCGATCATCTTGCTCCCGATCATCCGTGCGCCTTCGCTGATGGCAATCATTGAATAACGGCTCGGGTTGGACGCCTTGTCAGCGAGCACAAAATCGGCAAGAGTTTCAGGGTCGAACGGCACCTCAGGGATAAGTGAGCGGTCGACGCCGGCCAGATACGAACTTATCAGGCAGGTTTCTCCAGTGCTACGCCCAAACAGCTCGACAATGGTGATGCGCTCGTGCGATCCCGAACTTGTCCGAAGCTGGTGAATGTACTGGACACTCCTGGTAACGGCCGTGCCGAATCCAATGCAGTAATCGGAACCGTATACATCGTTATCCATGGTTTTCGGCACAGCGATCACCTTTATGCCCTTTTTGGACAGATGCTCGGCATAGCCGATGGTGTCATCGCCGCCAATGACGAGGATGACATCGAGATCGAGCGAATCAATGCTCCTTAGCACATGGTCGGTAAGATCGAAATTGCCGGACTGAAGCAACCCTGAACGCATAAGGCTCTGCGAGTTACGAAGAAACTGGGGAATTTCGTTTTTCCTGAGGTTGCCGGGATTGACCCGGCTGGTGTGGAGCAGCGTTCCACCCGTCCGATCAATTCTGCGAACAAGTTCGCTGTCAAGGTCGAGGATATGCTCGGCTCGGCTCGCAGGATTGTCGGGATCGAAGGCCAGGAGGCCGTTCCAACCTCTGCGAATACCGGTCACCCGATACCCCTCTTCGGCACTGATCGTCACGATGGTCTTTATGCACGCATTGATTCCGGGCGCGTCACCGCCGCCGGTCAGAACGCCGATATTCATGAGGTGTCAACCCGTCAAACGTTGCAAAAAGTATTATTTCCGTGAACGCCGAGGCTTTTTGGAATCATTTTCGGCAGCGCTCTCCTTACGCGAATCGGAAGCGATTTCGCTGGCCGATCGGGTATCGACCGCAACCGATTCTGACTGAAGTCCCTCTGAACGCATGGAGTAAAACTCTATGAGGTTTCCGTCCGGATCCATCACGAAAAAAGCCCGACCTTCGCGACGATGCGCAGGACGGGTCACAAGATGGACGCCACGGTCATCCAGGTAGACGGCGGCCTCGTCGACTTCCGTGTCTGAGGCAAGCCTGAACCCGAAATGGTCCACCCTGATATCCCTCGCATCAGCAGTCCCTGGCGTTTCCGCCTTGACAAGCACGAGAAGGTCAGAATTGAGGCGAAGGTAAGAAATGTTTGCGCCGGCGCGATGATCCACCCTGAAGCCCAGGATGCCGGCATAAAACTCTTCGGACAACCGTACGTCGTTGACACGAAGAGTGATCTGGTTAATCCCCGTCAGTTTCATCATCTTCCTCTGAATCTGCAGCCTTGGTTTCGGAGGTTTTTTCCATGATATAATCGTACTTCTCGTCAAAATACTGTGCAACTGCCTGCAGGGCTGGTTTGTCACGGCACTCGAACTCCACGCTGATGGCAATCTGTTCGGGAAACACCTTTTCGGATTCAGACTCCGAGGTAGGATTCCTGATCATCTCCTTGTAGGGCAGAAGTCTCTCCTCGAGTTCAGAGCGCTCCTCCTCATGAATCTCCCGCGCCTTCTTCGAAATGGCCACAACGGTTTCATAGAGGTTGGCATGCGTACTTCTCAGCTTGTTCAGATCTACAGGTTTGACCGACATTTCAACATTGAGTTATGATTGTGGAAGAAATTGACTGATCCTGGATGCAACCGCATCGACGGTCCGTTCCAGATCATCGTTGACCACGACGTAATCGAACTGGTCTGCATGGGAAAGCTCCATTGCTGCACGTTCAAGGCGAACCTTCAACGCTTCCGGACTCTCACTTTCCCGGCCCTGAAGCCGCTGGGCAAGGACATCCATGCTTGGGGGTTTGAGAAAAACCAGCAGTGCCCTGTCACCAAAAATTTTCTTGAGGTTCAGCGCTCCCTTGACATCGAGATCGAACAGCAGATGTTTTCCGGAATCGACGGCCTCTCTGGTCTTGTCCAGTAGTGTACCATAATAATTACCGAAAAAAAACTCATGTTCAATAAATCCGCCTTCGCTGATTTTTTTCTCGAACTGCTCGCGGCCCAGAAAATAGTAATCCACGCCATCCTGCTCACCGGGCCTCATGGCTCGCGTCGTGGCGGAAACCGAGAAGCCGAGGCAACCGAGGCGTTCCATCACCAGACGGGCGACAGTGGATTTCCCTGTACCGGACGGTGCGGAAAACACAATCAGCTTTCCATCTTTCGAAACACGATCAGCAGCCATAAAACCTATTCGATATTTTGCAGCTGCTCCCTGACTTTTTCAAGCTCTTCCTTTATGTGGACTACCTTCTGGGATATATCCGCATTCTGGGATTTGGAAGCGATGGTGTTGGCCTCGCGAAGCTGCTCCTGCAGCAGGAAACCAAGCTTCCTGCCTGAACCGCTGGAGCTGTTATGCAGCTCTTCGAGGAAAAACTTGTTGTGACTGTTGAACCTGATGCACTCTTCGGTAATATCGAGCCTGTCGGCAGCCATGACAAGCTCCATTTCGAGCCGGTCCCTGCTGTACTCGACGTCGCGTCCGGCGATGGCGATTATCTTGGCCGAAAGCCGTTTGCGGATCGCCTCGAGGTTGTCTGAAGCTATCTCCCTGATCACCCTGAGGGTCTCCTCGATCTCGGCGATTCTCGCAGTGAAATCACTGGCAAGCTCCTCGCCCTCTTTGCGTCTCATCTCCTTGAGATTGTCGATCGCCTCGGCAATAGCCGGACGTGCGATGGGCCAGATCTCGTCGGGTCTCTCCAGGATGGTATGATCGGATTCGAAGATCTCCGAGAATCGGAGAATATGATCGAGCGTCACCGGAGTATCGATGCCTGCCTCATGGCGGACAGTCTCCAGAAGCGCCTTGTAGCCTTTGACTTTAGAGGGATTGACTGTCACTGGAAGCTGCTCGGCCTCTTCCAGCTGAAGCTGGACGAAAGCTGAAATCTTGCCTCGCTGAAAGTTGGTGCGGATCAGCTCCCTGACCTCCAGTTCCCATGACAACAACTGTCTGGGCAGCTTGACACCGATTTCGGCAAAACGGTTATTAACCGAGCGCAATTCAACCAGCACCCTTATTCCGTTTTCAATGCGCTCTGCACTGCCGTAGCCGGTCATGCTTTCCAACATAGTCTACCCCATTACATATTCTTTCAAAAAGATGCCTGCGGAGCCACAGCCCCGCAAGCGTCAGATAACAATGCTACTTTGAGGCCGATTATTTGCGAAGGTCAAGCTCGACGAGCACCTTGCGGTAGCGCTCGATATCAACTTTCTTCAGGTAGTTCAGCACACTTTTGCGCTTGCCCACCAGCATCATCAGCCCGCGGCGTGAATGCTTGTCTTTCGGATGCTGCTGAAGATGACCGGTCAGATCGGTGATCCGGCGGCTGAACAGGGCTACCTGAACTTCCGCTTTGCCGGTATCCGTCGCAGAATCACCAAACTTCGTGATAATCTCAGTCTTGTGTTCTTTTGTCAGACCCATGGTTGCTCGTATAAAACGTTAATGAATACGTGGTAAAAAAAGTGACCTTTAATATAACATTATTCCCGACATAATAACACCATCATTTTATCCTGCTCCAGCTGCTGCCGAAGCTCATCGAGCGAATTGAACCGCTTCTCTTCCCTGATAAAATCGATCAGGCGCAACACCAGAAACCTTCCATATAGCTCCCCGGAGTAACCGATAATATGAGCTTCGACTGTAACCTCCCCACCCTGTGATACGGTAGGACGGCGGCCGATGTTCATCATAACCGGAAAGTCACGACCGTCGATCCCCACCCTTGCGATATACACTCCATTGGCAGGCAGAAGCTTGCAAGGTTCCGAAAGGCTGAGATTGGCTGTAGGAAAACCGATCAGCCTGCCCCGCTGCTGACCTTCGACGACTGTCCCGCTGATCATGTAGTGAGCACCGAGGCAGGCGTTGGCCTCCCTTATCCTCCCCGAACGCAGCAACTCCCTGATCCTTGTGCTCGATACAGCTTCGTCGCCGACAACCACTTCGCCAACGACATCGACGGTAAAACCACACTCCGAGCCAAGTGAATGAAGAGTACTTCCGCTTCCGCTCCGCGCGCTGCCAAATCCATGGTCGTAACCGACAATGACGTGCTTTGCACCGAGCATCTCCACCAGAACCTCCCGGATGAACGACTCAGAACTCCTCGAAGCAAACTGGCGATCGAAACGGACGATGAACAGCAGATCGATCTCCATGGCCTCGAACTGGCTGATCTTTTCGTCGAACGTGGTCAGTAACCTGACCGAGCACTCTGCGCCCTGGTTCAAGACAAGCCGTGGGTGGGGTTCAAAGGTGACAACGACGCTTCTCAGGTTCCTTTCACGGGCACGGTCGATCATGGTGCTGATGATCTGCCTGTGACCGACATGAAGGCCATCGAAAGAACCTACGGTCACCGCTGAAGGAACCGGCAGCAACGGCTCCGGCATGCCGCTGCGAAAGTCGTAGACCGTATTGCCCTGCAATGCAACGACATGCATACCTTTAGCTGTTTTACTCTTCGATGGTGGCCGTACGGGCGATCTCATCAACGATCCCGCTGACGCTCATTGCCCCGGAAAGATCGTAAGCTCCGATCGAGACCCTCCTCAAAGAATCGAGGTACCCTCCGACGCCGAGCTGTTCGCCGAACTCGTCGGCAATCACGCGGATATAGGCACCCTTGGATACCTTCATATAAAAATAGACGTAAGGGAGAGATATGGCCGTGATCTCGAATTGATAAATCTCTATATGGCGAGTTTTCCGATCCTCTACCTCCTGCCCTTTTCTTGCAAGTTCATAAAGACGCTGGCCGTTGTGCCAGACAGCAGAATGCATCGGCGGCTGCTGAAGTCGCGGTCCGACGAACGAAGCCGCTGCGTCCATGATCTCCTCATCTGACAGATGGCTTGTGTCGCAGCATGCATACTCCGGAGTTTCAGTATCGAGACTCACCGTTCTTGCGCCAAGCCTGATCACACCGTCATAGGCCTTGTCAAGCATTTCAAGCGAAGATATGGTCTTGGTCTTTTTTCCTGTCGCCAGTATCAACAGGCCGGTCGCCCTCGGATCGAGCGTACCGCAATGGCCGACTTTCCTCTGCGATCCGTTTCTTTTGTAGGCTCCCCTGATTTTGGCGACCACGTCGAACGAGGTCCAGTCGAGCGGTTTATCGACCAGTAGATAATCGCCATCCTCACTGAGGACGGACATGCTGGATTCTGCTGACATGGTGAGCATACTTCGGGAGGGCAATCGTGGTTATTCCTTCTCTTCCGATTTCTCCGAACCGGTCCTGACCGATTTCAAAAGCTGCTCAATCCGGCTGGCCTGTTCAAAAAGGCGGTCTTCATAGAATTCAAGTTCGGGTATCCGCCTGAACTGGTGGCGAATCCTCGCAGAAAGAAGCTTGCGAAAGGTTTTCGTTTCGGCATGAAGGTGCTCCATGACCTCCGCACGCTGTGCGTCAGTCCCGATAATCGAAATATATGCCCTGGCGATACCGAGGTCCGGGGTGATCTTCACCTCGGAAACCGTCACCAGGGGGCCGCTGCGAGGCAGCTCCTTCTGCAGGATATCACTCAGCTCCCTGGTCAGAAGCGAGGAAACCTTATCGGTCCGGATGGACATTTTTCACCCCTTTTCGGCTCAAAGTTTGCGTTTCTTCTCGACGATCTTGTAGGCCTCGACGACGTCGCCGACCTTGATATCATCGTATCCCTTAATGCTCAAGCCGCACTCATACCCTGCATCGACCTCCTTGGCATCGTCCCTGAAACGCTTGAGAGAATCAAGCTGTCCGTCGAAGATCTGCACGCCATCGCGCAGCAGGCGGATCTTGGAGTCGCGGAATACCTTGCCTTCGAGCACATAGGCACCGCCGACGTTGCCGACCTTGGGCACCCTGAACACCTGGCGGATCTCGATCGAGCCAAGGCTTTCCTCGTGCAGTTCCGGCGAAAGCATGCCCTCAAGGGCCTTATCGACATCTTCGAGCACATGGTAGATGACGCTGTAGAAGCGGACGTCCAGGTCCTCCTTCTCGGCAAGCTTCTTGGCATTCACGTTCGGCCTCACCCTGAAGCCGATGATGATCGCGTCCGAAGCCGCGGCGAGCAGCACGTCGGTTTCGGTGATCTGGCCGACACCCTGGTGGATGATCTGCACCTTCACCTCTTCGTTGTGGATCTTCATCAGGCCGTCGGCAAGCGCCTGGATCGATCCATCGGTATCAGCCTTGATGATAACGCTGAGCTCCTTCTTGAGTCCCTCCTTGATCTGGCGGGCGATGCTGTCGAGCTTGACGCGGGTGCTGCGGCGGAACTCGTGCTCACGCCTGATCACCTGACGCTTCTGGGCGACATCGCGAGCCTCCCTGTCGGTAACCATCACCGTCAACGCGTCGCCTGATTGCGGCAGGTCCTCGAAGCCGAGTACGCGCACAGGCCTGGAGGGTCCGGCCTCAGGAATACGCTTGCCGCGTTCATCCATCAGAGCCCTGATCTTGCCCATGGTGTTGCCGGCCACGAATGGATCGCCGACCTTCAGGAACCCGCGCTGAACCAGCACGGTCGAAACAACGCCCTTGCCCTTGTCAAGCTCGGATTCGACAATGATGCCGCTGGCCGGAACCTCCCGCGAATAGTTGCCTTTCAGCTCGCGGATTTCCGCTTCGGTCAGCACCTTGTCCATCAGCTCCTTGATGGCGATACCCTTCTTTGCCGAAATCTCCTGGCACTGGTACTCGCCGCCCCAATCCTCGACCAGGACGCCGGCTTCTGAAAGCTGCGCCTTGATTTTCTCTGTATTGGCCTCGGGCTTGTCGATCTTGTTAAGCGCAACGACGATAGGCACGCCTGCCGCCTTGGCATGGTTGATCGCCTCGATGGTCTGCGGCATGACGCTGTCGTCGGCAGCCACGACCAGGATGACGATGTCGGTAACCTGGGCACCGCGGGCACGCATGGCCGTAAATGCTTCGTGACCAGGAGTGTCGAGGAAGGTAATGCGCCGGCCCTCGTCAACCTCCACTTCATAGGCCCCGATATGCTGGGTGATGCCGCCGGATTCACCAGCAACAACATTACTTCTGCGGATGTAGTCAAGCAAAGAGGTCTTGCCGTGATCGACGTGGCCCATGATGGTCACAACCGGCGGACGGATCTGCATGTCTTCGGGGTTGTCATGCTGAACAACGACCGAAGTTGCCTCGATTTCCGAAATGAACTCGGCCTCGAACCCGAACTCGAGGGCAATCAGCTCGATCGATTCCTTGTCGAGACGCTGGTTGATGGTGACGAACTTGCCCATGGAGAAACATTTCTGGATGATCTCCTTGGCCGTCACGCCCATCAGTTCGGCAAGTTCATGGGGAGACGCATATTCGGTCACCTTGACGATCATGCGTTCGGCTTCGCGGATTGCCTCGGCAGCCTCGTATTCGCGTTCTCGCTCAGAGCGACGCATCTTGCGGAATTTCTGGCGTGAACCAGTGGCTCCAGCTTCATCCATGCCACTGATCGTGTTCTTGATATTCTGCGAAATGACCTTGTCGTCTACCGCTGGCTTCTTTTTCTTTTTACCCTTCTTCTTGGCACCGAAATCCTCGCCGGCTGCAGCAGTTCCCGCCTCGCCTTCACCGGCAGGTTTCGCGGCCTTCTTCTTGGCCTCGTCACCCTCTTCGGTTGTGGTCGTTGCAGTAGTTACAAACTCGCCCTTGAGTTCATCGGCATTCTCCTTGAAGCTCTTTTTGCGGGCTTTCTTTTTCCTCTCGGCTTCACTCAGCACCTCAATGGTACCAAGCACCGTCAGGCCACCGATCATCTGCGGGGAGGCATAGGTCTGCATCGAGTCAGGCAGGGTCTGTACCAGGAGAGTGGATACCTCCGGCTCTGGCTCTGGCTCGGGAATCACAGGTTCAGCCACAACGGGTTCAGATGCTGGCGGTTCGGATATGACCGGCTCAGAAGCTACCGGCTCGGATGTGACCGGCTCAGGTGCTACTGGCTCCACCTCGACGACCGGGGCCGGCTCGACAATCTCAGGAACAGCTGGCTCAGGTTCAGTAACAGATGGATGCTTGAGAAAAAGTTCGGGTTGCGGAGCAACTGGGGGAACATGATGGAACACCTCGGCAAACACCTCTTTTTTGACTTCAGGAGCATGTACCGGAGGAACACTGCTGCTCAGGCTATCCTTAAGCTGCTGCTCCTTCTCGTAGGCCTTTTTCGACTGCTCCTCGAGCCTCGTCAGGCGTTTCTGCTTTTCGGCCCTGATTTTCCTGGTTTCGTCGACCTGCTTCTTTTCCTGGCTGAAATGGCCGAAAATCATGTCGCGCATGTTCTCTTCCACCATGGAGGATGTGGAAGCTACCTTTCCCCCTTCCTGCTTGACAAAAAGCAGGACTTCCTGAGGGCTGACCTGCAGCTCCCTGGCTATATCACTGATTCGGAACCTTATCTGCTTTTCCTCGATGGCCATTATCTTCTCCCTGGATTATTATCCTCTTGTTGGCATTCCTGTTGTGCCTTTTGCCTGTTACGCGTCCTGTTCGCTTCTTCGGGAGGTGCTCGAAATCCTCATGTCCCGACCTGAAGGAACACTCTGGTTTCAGCAATCCTGCCGACCCGCACTCAACGCCACTTTCGACTAATGCTCAGCAATGCCATAGTAATTCTCAATTTGTTTCTTCGTCGCGGCTGTCGTCCGAAAACATGCCATCTCCCATGAGCAGCCTTTCGTGGCTGTCGTCAAGAAGCGACTTGAAATCTTCGTCGTTGAACTGCTCCCGGACCGTCCGGTAAATCGTCTCGGCAATTTTCTTCCAGTAGCGCTTCTCCTCGTCGGTCACCCTGCGCTCCCTAGGCTTGACCGGCTTGCGTCCCTTGTTGAACACGAACAGCTCTTCGGTCTTCTGGGTCCCGATCAGCGCCTCCTCGATCTCATCGATACCCGCCTTCAGGATCTTCTTTGCCGTATCGAGCCCACCGTCAAGCAACTGGTAGATCATGTCGTCACCGAACTCCTCGCGGAACTCGATGATATCGATATCGTTCGGATCCTCAAGCGATTTGTCGATCACATCCCTGTAAACATCGATCTCGTAACCGGTCAGTTTTTCAGCAAGATGGATGTTGTTGCCGTTCTTGCCGATGGCATACTTGATCTGGTCAGGCTTCAACATGACCCTCGCCTTGCGGGTCTTCATGTCGGCATGAACCGTCATCGGATCGATCTTGGCTGGCTGGAGAGCCCTTGCGATGAAAATCTGGGGTTCATCGGTATAATAGATCACATCGATGTTCTCGTTGTTCAGCTCCTTGACAATACTCTGGATACGTTTGCCGCGGTATCCGACGGTAGCACCGACCGGATCGATCCTCGAGCTCGTCGATTCGACTGCAACCTTGGCCCGTTCACCAGGCACGCGGGCAATGCCCTTGATCACGATCAGACCATCGAGGATTTCAGGGACCTCACTTTCAAACAGCTTGTAGAGGAAACGGTCATCAACCCTCGAAACGATAACCTTCATGCCGCCGTCCGCTTTCTCCTTCTCCACAACCGAACCATCGTCGTTGCGAAGCTTGACCTTCTCGCGCTCGATGCGCTTGACATAAAGCTTCATCCTCGGTGTACGACGCGGATTGTCCTTCTTCATCATCTCCGCCTTCGGCAGCACCAGTTCGACACGATGATCCTTCGATGTATTGTAGGTGAAGATCACTTCATTAGGCCTGACCTGATAGACTTCGCCGGCGACCACCTCTCCGACCTTCTCCAGGCAGTCTTCATAGACCACAAGGCGCTCGAGGTCGCGCACCTTCTTCTGCACCGACTGCTTGATGATCTGGATCGATTTCCTGGTCAGGAAGTCGTCGAGCTTGATCGGCCCCTCTTCATAAAAATCACCAAGTTCAAGTGAATCGTCGATTTTGCGAATCTCGTCGAGACCGATCTCAATGGTCGGAAGATCAACCTCATCGACGATCTTCTTCAGGATGTAAACCTCGAAATCGCCACGCTCGGGATTGATGAATATATTGGCCTCCACCTCGGGATCGTAATCCTTCCTGAGCTGCTTCTGGATGATCTCCTTGAGCAGATCGGCAATGTCCATCTTGACTGCTGCGCTCTCAGAGCGCTTGTCCAGAAACACCTTCGATTGCTCGATTTCTCCAAAAGCACTTGCGATCTGCGCTTTTCGATCAATAGTCTCGCCCTTCACTTGCTTTCTTGGCATCGCTGTGTGATCCTTTTTTTTATAAAATAGTCTGCGATTGGTACTGCACTATCCAGAACAGCCACTAAAGTTCCGTCTGTACGACCGCCTTGGCAATATCTGCAAGGCGCAAAGTCATCGGCGGCACATCTGCCTTTCTCTTTTTCTTTCCTGCCATTATTGGTTCAACCACGATAAACGGATCATCTTCTTCCCCTACAGCCGCCTGGAGAAGTCGTCCGTCGATCTCCTGCTTCTGCCCCTCGGCATCCATGAAGGAGATCCTGATCAGCCGGCCAAGATGCCTGAGGTACTGGCGCTTCACACTGATCGGCTCACCTATTCCGGGAGAGGAGACCAGCAGATCAAAATCACCGGCGGCCAGCATGATATCATCCTCATAACTTTCGAGGCGAGCCCTGATTTTCCGGCTCACCTTAGCGCACTGGTCGATATTTATTCCCCTGTCGGTATCGACGGTAAGCTCTATAGTCCTTCCACCGCCGCGGACAACCGCCGCGACGAGGTAAATTTCCTGCCCTGTTCCGGCCGACACTTCGGCCATCGACTCATCGATCGCTGTTCTTATCCTTTCATCCATGCATGCGTCATCTCATATTACCGAAAACAAAAAAGTGGGGATCCCCCACTTTCAGAAACCGATTCTTCCAGGCCAGTGCTCCAGTCAGCGACTAATGTACAAAAAAAGTGCACACAAGTCAAACAGCTCTTCGCGCAACAAGTTGACTCACTCATCCTTTTTGATATTGCTCTCGATCACCTCAAACTCGGCCTCCTGAACCTGTCCTCCGCTACCGGAAGATGGAATGGTGGAGCGCCGGCTTTCCGGTTGATTGCGCATGAACACAAAAGAAACCCTGACTATACGCCTTATCAGACGAACCGCCAGCCACAAAACGATCAGAAGAAGAATGTATTTCATGAACATGGTCAACCTTTGTAACAGCGATCAATCCTAAATAAATCCATATCAGCCCTTGTTTCAGGGGCTATAGGGATATTACACAACCGGTCAGGGACATCCAAATGCACCGATCCGCCTGGTCTCGAACAGAGCTTTATAACAGATTTTGAAAAGGATTAACGGCCCTTGAGGATCGAAATGAGGCGCTCCTTTTCCACGCGGTGCTTGAAGGCCACGCGGCCATCGACGAGGATGACGGGAATGCTGCAGGCGTAGCGTTCGGACAGATCCGGGTCGTCCGTGATATCCTTTTTCTCGATATCGAACGGAATGCGTTTGCGAACCTGCTCCAGAACCTCCAAGGCCTCGTCGCAGAGGCAGCATTCGGGTTTTCCGTAGATGATCACCTGTGGCTTCATAGGGAGATCCATCAATTAATAAAAGTTAGAGAATGAGGCAAACAGAAACGATATCACATTCAGGAGAGATTTATCCCGATGGACATTACTTCTTGCATTCTCACCAGTTGCCCCGGGTTTCAACCTCTCACATTCAGGAGGGATTTATCCCGACGGACATTAACTTCTTACATTCTAACCGGTTGCCCCGGTTTTCAACCCGGGGGAGAAGAGAGGATTTCAATGACGGCATCGAGCTCCAGCGAGGTCTGTTCGGAGGTCACGAGGTTCTTCAGCGAATAGAGTCCCGACTCGTACTCCGTCTCCCCGATGAAGAGCGCGTAAGATGATCCGATACGGTTCGCTTCGCGCATCTGGGCCTTCATGCTACGTGCGGCAAGATCGATCTCGACCTTGAGGCCAGCCTTTCGCAGTTTGAAGGCAACCTGCATACCATGGTCGGCAAGCTCCTGCTGCTGCACCACCACGTAAACGAGGGGCCCGTGTGGGTTCAGGGTCGCGAACAACCCCTGTTTTTCCATGGTGATAATGAGCCGCTCCATGCCGACCGCGAAACCGACTGCCGGCAGGTCGGCCGTACCGCCAAGCTCCATGGCAAGACCATCGTAACGACCTCCGCCACCAATGGCGTCCTGGGCACCCAATTCGGAGCTGGTAACCTCGAATGCCGCGTGGCAGTAATAGTCGAGGCCGCGCACGAGCAGGTGGTCGATATCGTAAGAAATCCCCCTGTCCGCAAGGAAGGAGAGCACCTTTTCAAAATCAGCGACAGCTTCAGGCTTCAGGTAGGAGTATAGTCTAGGCGCTCCGGCGATCATCTCTTTCAGTGCCGGGTTCTTCGAATCGAGGATCCTCAAAGGGTTCTTCTCCAGCCGATCTTTCGAAGAGTCGTCGAGATCGCCCGCATAAGGGAGGAAGTAGGTGCGCAAAGCATCGCGGTAACGGGCCCGGTCATCCGCGTCTCCGAGGGAGTTGATCCTGAGCCTCAGGCCATGCAATCCGAGTGTCTCGAAAACCTGCATCATGAAGGTGAGCACCTCGGCAACAGCTGCCGGCGAAGAGACGCCGAGCAGTTCCGCGCCGAACTGCGAGAACTGGCGCTGACGACCGGCCTGTGGCCTCTCCTTGCGGAAAAGTTCGCTGATGTAATAGAGTTTGTGGACCGGTGCCAGCGAAAGGATGTTCTTCTGCAGGCAGGCACGCATCACCCCGGCAGTCATCTCCGGCCGGAGGGTGATTGATCGTCCGTTGGGATCGGGAAGGAACGAGAACATCTCCTTGCCGACGATATCGGTCGTCGAACCTATTCCGCGCTGGAACAGCTCTGTATACTCAAAAACGGGTGTACGGATCTCGCTGAATCCATACAATGCAGCCACCGAGCGGATCACTCCCTCGACATAGTGCCACCTTACGACTTCATCGGGAAAAATATCCCGCGCACCCTTGACTGCCTGGAACTGCGCCATATCCTGCCTTACAATGGAAATTAAATCTGGGGTAAATCCTTTTCCTCTTCACGAAAAAGGTCGAGAACCTCTTGGGGGGTAGCCGCATCCAGGATCTTCTGGCGAACATCATCCCTGCCGGCAAGCCGCGTGATGCGACCCAGCAATTTCAGGTGTTCGGCAAGCAAGGCTTCCGGGGTCGCGAGAAGAAATACGAGCTGAACCGGCTGGTTGTCTATGGAGTCGAAATCAACCTCCCGGTTGAGTGTGGCTATAGCCAATACGGGGTCGGTCACTGCCGGAGTCTTGGCATGCGGCAGACCAATATTCTTGCCGATGCCTGTCGACATCTCCTTCTCACGTTTCCTGACATCCTCAACAAGCCGTTCAAAGTCCTGTACATGATTATGATCAGCGACCATGGCAAGCATCGCATCGATTATCTTGTCCTTCGAATCAGAATCAAGATTCAGGACAATATACTTTTCAGAGAGAAGAGCTTCAATATTCATGGTCGATGACTGGCATGCAGTGAAGTCCGATCCGATACTACTAAAACGGAACTTAATATAAGAAAAACATTCGGTTCACGTTGCCGATAGCCAAGGCTCAGCTGCGGGTGACCAGAAAATAGATCAGGGGTGCGATAAACATTATGGTGTCGAACCGATCGAGCACCCCGCCGTGGCCGGGAATGAGGCCCGAAGAGTCCTTGACTCCCGCGTCGCGTTTGAACATCGACTCCATCAGGTCACCGGCAGGGCTGACAACACCGATAAGCAGGCCGATCATTGCCCCGCGGACAGTCGGGTACCCGGTGACGAAAGAAGAGCAGGCCCAAGCGGCCACTACGCTTCCTGCAATGCCGGAAAAATAGCCCTCCCACGTTTTTTTCGGGCTCAGGCGCGGAAACAGCTTCCGGGTGATGAACTTTCCGCCAAACGTGCTCCCACCGAAATAGGCGCAGATATCCGCAGCCCAGACACAGAAAAACATCAGGAGGACAGGCGCAGCGCCGGCCTCGGGTCCTGAACTACCCTGAGCCGACCCCAGAAGGCGAAGCCTGAGGAGGGCGCCGAACGTCAGGTTCACATACATGAGCCCGACCAGCGTCGTTCCTATGTTCAGGAACTGCGACCCCTTCTGACGCCAGAGCTCCAGCACATACAGAAACATGACGACGGCCAGTATCGCTTCCCAGTACTCAAGGAACCGGAAATAGAAATTCAGCTGGATGAACGCCGTCAGGGGAAGAAGCAGCAGGATCGAAGGCGGATGCGCACGATGCTCGGCAAGCCTCTGGAACTCAAAGGTGGCCGTAAGGCTGAGTACGAGCACCAGCACGAGGAAATAGATCCCGCCCATCATATTGAGCCAGAGAAGCAGGGGAATGCCCACGATGGCCACGACCACCCTCTGGAAAAGATTGCTTTGAGTCAGAGATGACATATCAGGAATGCCTGAATGAAATTGTATTATCAGCATCTGCGGATGCCGGCTTTTCCGGAAAGCGCCGGATAAGCAGAAAAAAAACAGCCAGAGATAAAATCACGAAAACCCACCATTGCCACATCCCCACGATTTCAGGGGAAGCCTCGCCGACACCATTGACGCCCATCCAGCCCTCAGCCTTGAGAAACAGCAGGGCCATCACGTTGTTGGTGCCGTGGGCAACAGCCGGCACAGCAATGTCGCCCGATTTTACGTAAATATATCCAATATACCAGCCAAGCAAAGTGAGCGGCAGGAGATTGAACCACTCCATGTGGAACAGGGCGAATACAAAGCCCGTCAGCAAAACCGCCTTTTTCGGCGACAGCCTCTCCGCGAAACTTCTCTGGACGAATCCCCGGAAAAAAAGCTCCTCGCAGATGGCAGGGGTAAGAGCAAGCACCACGGCAGCCGAAAGAAATCCGGTCACCGATGCTCCCCCGGCAATTCTTCTGATAAACAGGTCGAGACGGGCCTGGTCACGAATCATCTCCCTGCCGACCTCGCCAAGGTAAGGCAAAACGAGATACTGCAATTCGGCGATGCTGTACATAAAAGGCTGCAGGAGCAGCATTCCTGCGGCAGCAGCCACGGCAGGCCGCAGGCCACCATGTTTCCCGATTCCAAGCCATGAGAGGTTCACCCTGTCAAATGCCCCGCCGCCAGAAAAACGCCGGGCAAGCAAAAAAACCGGCAGGCCAAGCACGAGGATCTGGCCGACGGCCTGGGCCGCCAGCAGACGAGGCAGCACGTCGCCGTCGATCCAGTTGAAATCGGGATCCATCGGCCTGCCCCAGGCAACGACCAAAGTCAGGACAGTACCCGCCAAAGGATAGGCAACAAGTATTGAAAGCAGCACCAGACCGGTACCAATAAGGCCCGGACGATTTAAATCCTGCAGGTCAGCAGTGGAATTCATGTACCCCTGGTTCATCGGTTTGGAGGTTGTCGACATGATGAAGTACCGGAATCAGCAACAGTGTTTATCCCGTATTAAGGGCCTATAAAATAATCTAAGCATCTGACACATTTACATCCGGAAAATTGACCCCCTTTTTTACAAAAAAGCTGATTATCTTGATAAACAATGCGATCCGCATCTGGAAAAGCAGGCCACGGGCCCGCATTCCGGTTTTCGGTAACCGCCCGAACGACGGGCCCCATCATTATCCCGAGTGAAAATTCTTGTAACCGGCACGGCCGGGTTTATCGGATTCCACCTGACCGAACGCCTCGCGTCGAGAGGTGACGAAGTGGTCGGCCTCGACAACATCAACGACTATTACGACCAGCGGGTAAAATACGGACGCCTTGCATTCTCCGGCATCGACAGCGACGCGGTCGAATACGGCAAAATGTTGCAGTCATCGAAGTATCCCGGATACAGGTTCATCAAACTCAACCTCGAGGATAAGGAAGGAATTGATGAACTGTTCCACGCCGAAAAGTTTGACGCGGTCTGCAACCTGGCAGCCCAGGCCGGTGTGCGCTACTCCCTGACCAATCCCGGCGCCTACATCAGCTCGAACATCGTCGGATTCGTAAACCTGCTTGAAGCATGCCGCCACAACGCGGTCGGCAACCTCTGCTACGCATCGAGCTCGTCGGTCTACGGCCTCAACGAACTCCAGCCATTCTCAGTTCACCACAACGTCGACCACCCTGTCAGTCTCTATGCGGCAAGCAAAAAGTCCAACGAGCTGATGGCACACACCTACAGCCACCTGTTTGGCATACCGACCACCGGTCTGAGGTTCTTTACGGTCTACGGTCCATGGGGACGGCCCGACATGGCGCTCTTCCTCTTCACCAAGGCCGCACTTGAAGGGCGTCCGATCGACGTCTACAACTACGGCAACATGCAGCGGGACTTCACCTATATCGACGACATCGTCGAAGGCGTCGTCAGGGTCATCGACAACCCCGCCCGTCCGAACCCCGAATGGACGGCTATGGCGCCCGACCCAGGTTCCTCCTCTGCGCCCTACAGGGTCTACAACATCGGCAACAACCAGCCGGTCAAACTGATGGACTACATAGCAGCCATAGAAAAAGCCCTTGGCACCACCATCGAAAAGAACATGCTGCCCATCCAGCCAGGCGATGTGCCGTCGACCTACGCAGACGTCTCCGACCTCGTCCGTGACCTCGGCTACAAACCCAGCACCTCAGTCCAGGAGGGTGTCGACCGGTTCATCGCCTGGTATCGTGAATTCTTCAACGCTTAACAGGTGGCCATGGGTGATGTAAAGATCGCATTGATCGGGTTGGGCTATGTGGGCCTGCCCCTTGCCGTGGAGTTCGCGAAAAAGTACCCTGTCGTTGGATTCGATATCAAGCAGGATCGGGTGGCGGAGCTTCGCAGCGGCCACGATTCGACGCTCGAAGTCGATGACCTGAGCCTCGCAACGGTTCTCGCCAAAAGCAATCCCCTGTCCCCCGGTTCCGGAACCGGGTTGTTCATCACCTCTGAGGTCAGCGACCTTGCCGAAGCGAACATCTATATCATAACCGTTCCAACCCCGACCGACAAACATAACCGGCCGGTGCTCACGCCACTCATCAAGGCGAGCGAAACCGTGGGCAGTGTGCTCCGGAAAGGCGATATCGTGATCTACGAATCGACGGTATATCCCGGCGCCACCGAAGAGGAGTGTGTTCCTGTGCTTGAACGTGTCTCGGGGCTGGTCTTCAACCGCGACTTCTTCGCAGGCTACTCCCCGGAGCGGATCAACCCCGGCGACAAGGAGCACACCATCACCAGAATCCTGAAGGTGACCTCTGGTTCAACGCCTGAAGCTGCGGCCAGGGTGGACGGGCTTTACCGCTCAGTGATCACGGCAGGCACCCACCTGGCATCGTCGATCAGGGTTGCAGAAGCCGCCAAGGTAATCGAAAACTCGCAGCGGGACATCAACATCGCCTTCGTCAACGAGCTGGCCATGATCTTCAACCTAATGGGCATCGACACCCACGAGGTACTCGCTGCGGCGGGCACCAAATGGAACTTCCTCCCATTCCGGCCCGGGCTGGTGGGGGGCCACTGCATCGGCGTCGACCCCTACTATCTGGCCCAGAAGGCCCAGGAATACGGCTACCATCCCGAAATCATCCTCGCCGGACGGCGGCTCAATGACAACATGGGCAGATACGTTGCATCCGAGGTGATCAGGCTGATGATCGCACGCGACCTCAGGGTCAAAGGCGCCAGGGTACTCATGCTCGGCGTCACCTTCAAGGAGAACTGCCCTGACATCCGCAATACACGGGCGGTGGACATCGTCAGGGAACTGCGCCAGTACGGGACAAACGTAGACATCTTCGACCCCTGGGCCAATCCCGGGGATGTGCGGCACGAGTACGGAATGGAGTGCATCGCCGCGCCTGTCGAACGGAGCTACGACGTGGTCATCCTCGCAGTGGCGCACCAGGCATTCGCCGGCATGGAGATCCGCTCGTTCTGCTCATCGTCCAATGCCGTCGTCTACGATGTCAAAGGGGTTCTGAACACCGGGGATATCGACGGAAGGCTGTAACATGAACATCCTCTTCATCAACTCTGCCCGGGAGTGGGGCGGCACGGAAAAATGGACGAGAATGGCCGCCGGTGCGCTTGCCGCTGAACATAACGTCTCCCTTATCTATCGAAGGGAGGTCGTGGGAAAGAACTTCGACGTCAAAAAGTTTCACCTGCCCTGCCTCAGCCAGGTCGACCTGTACACCCTGTTCCGAATGGTTGCCATCATCAGGAAAACCGGCACGGATGTGATCATTCCAACCAAGCGGAAAGACTACTTCCTTGGGGGGCTTGCTGGAAAGCTTACCGGTACGCCGGTCATCCTGAGGCTCGGCGCAGACCGGCGGCTGAAGTGGCCCTGGCAGCGGTTCACCTACCACACGCTCAGCAGCGGAATCATCGTCAACGCCGGCAAGATCAGGAAAACCCTGCTCGAATCAGGCTACATCCCCCCGGAAAAGATCAGGGTCATTTACAATGGACTCGACACAACGGAGATCGACCGGCTCTGCACGCAGCTGACCGTGCCGAAACCGTTCCCCGTCACCATAACCGGGCTGGGGCGGCTGACCTGGAACAAGGGTTACGACTTCCTCATCCGCGGCTTTGCCCGTTTCGTCTCGCAAACCGGCGACCGTGACGCCGGCCTTGTCATCATCGGGGATGGCCCACAAAAAGAGGCGTTCGTTGAACTCGCCAGAGAACTCGGAGTAGCCGACCGGGTTATTTTTCCGGGCTTCAAATCCAATCCCTATCCGTGGCTCGCATCGAGCGACGTGTTCGCCGTCACCTCGACCAACGAAGGATTGCCCAACGCCCTGCTCGAAGCCATGTACCTCGGTAACGCTCCGCTCAGCACGAGAGCCGGAGGAGCCGACGAAGCGATCGACGACGGCAGAAACGGGTTCATGCTCGATTACGGGAACGAAGAGTCCCTCGCTACCGCCCTCCGATCGCTCTGCCAATCGCCGGAACTGCGGCGTACATTCGCAGGAAAAGCCCGCGAAAGGATCATCGAGCGGTTCTCGATGGTACGGATGAAAAACGCAGTCGCAGAGTTCTGCAGCGAATTGTCGAAGAGATGACAAACGTGGTGATTTTGTAACTTTCCTCCTGAAAAAAGCCCATGCCGCAAGCCTGAAGTTCAAGCGGCACAAGCACACCGATCCTTCATGCATGAATTTTCTTTTCCTTAATTCCGCCAGCCGCGGATGGGGCGGTAACGAAAAATCGATCGTGCTGGCCGCCGAGAACCTCTCCGGCAAGCACCACGTCGTTTTCGCCTATCGCAAGGAAGAGATCGGTGACCATACGGGACTCCTGAAATACCGGCTTCCCTTCCTGTTCGAAGGCGATCTATATACTATCGCAAAGCTTGCGGCGATCGTCAGGAGACACGGAATCGACGTGATCATCCCCTCAAAGCGAAAGGACTATGCCATCGCGGGCATCGTGAGCAGGATATGCGGCATCCGCAACATCCTCTGGCTCGGAGCCCTGCGCACCCCGCAGAACACCCTCTCGGGCAGGCTGATCTACCGGACCCTCGCTGACGGCATCATCGTGAACGCCAGGCAGATCAAAGAGGGACTGGTCATGTCGGGCTTCATCCCTGCAGACAGGGTCCGTGTCGTCTACAACGGCATCGATACGAAGGAACTGGACAGAATCGTACCGGCAGGAACGCGGCATCCCGGGACTGGAATGGTCGTCACCGCCGTCGGGCGGCTCGACAAGAACAAAAACCACGAACTCCTGCTGCGCGGGTTCGCACGCTTCCTCTCCATGCAACCGTGCATCAATGCAAATCTGGAGATCCTGGGAGAGGGCTCCGAACGCGCCAACCTCGAACGTCTCATCAGGGAACTTGGACTCGACGGCCGGGCCAGGCTTCGCGGCTTTGTCGGCAACCCTTACCCGGAGCTGGCAAAGAGCGACGTGTTCGCCATGACCTCCGAAAGCGAAGGACTCTCCATCGCACTCCTTGAAGCCATGTACCTCGGCAACGCCCCGGTAAGCACCTTTGCCGGCGGCGGCGTCACCGAGATCATTTCGGACGGAATAAACGGACACCTTTTCAAATACGGTGATGAAACAGCGCTGGCCTCGATTTTCCTGAAACTCTACCTTGAACCGGACTACCGTCGACAGATCGGCGAAGCCGCCCATAAAAGCGTTGCCGAAAAGTATTCGGCTGCACGCATCGAGCAGCAAATCGTTAACTTCTGCCGGGAGACAATCGCAAAACAGCCACGATGAACATTCTCTTCATCAACTCCATCGGCCGGAACAAATTCGGCGGCGGGGAAAAATGGATGGTAAACGCCGCAAAAGGCCTCACCGAACGAGGCCATTCGGTAGTGCTCGCCAGCAAAAAAAACTCAAAAATCCTGCAATACGCCTCTGAACGCGGCGTCAGTACCGAGGTCTTCGAAATCCGGGGGGACATCAGCCCCCTGGCCACGATGAAAATCGCCTCCTGGATGAAAAAGCACGACACAGAAATCCTCATCTGCAACCTCAACAAGGATGTCCGGGTCGCAGGCCTCGCCGCACGCCTGGTCGGCAAACCCATTGTGCTTGCCCGTCACGGCATGCTGCTCTGCAGCCGCAAATGGAAGCACAAACTGTCGCTCACCAGGCTCACCGACGGCATCATCACCAACAGCAGGACCATCAGGGAGGCATACGCGGGTTACGGATGGTTCGGCAGCGACTTCGTCAAGGTCATCTACAACGGACTCATCATTCCGGAAAAGGTCTCACCGTTCGACTTCGCCTCGCGCTTCCCCGGGAAGAAGATCATCTACAGCGCAGGACGCCTCTCAGAACAGAAAGGGTTCAGCTACCTGATCGACGCCGCAGCCCTCCTCAACAGAAAGCGAAACGACCTCCTTTTCGCAATTTCAGGTGAAGGGAAGCTCGATGAGGAACTGAAAGGCAGGGTCAAGGCTCTGGGGCTCGAAAAGACCTTCGTTTTCCTCGGCTTCACTTCCGACATCTACCCTCACCTCAAGGGATGCGACCTGTTCGTGCTCGCCTCCCTCTTCGAAGGGATGCCAAACGTGGTGATGGAGGCCATGGCCATGCAAAAACCGGTGATCGCGACAGACGTAAACGGCGCCCGCGAGCTTATGGGCGCCACAACGGAAAGCATTGCGTGTGAAACAGGCCTTATCATTCCACCGAAAGACCCCCAGGCCATCGCCGACGCCGTCGAAAAGATCATCGACAACCCGGAGATCCTTGCAGCTTTCGGCAAAGCCGGTCATGAGCGGGTAAGTCGCCAGTTCACCATGCAGGCCATGGTCGACAACCTCGAACAGCACCTGCAGCAGAAACTCCGCGAAAAACCCGGCAGGGCATGAAACCGAAGAAAAAAAAGAAGCGGCAGTTCCGCCAGGCTTTCGCACGAACGCTGCAGCGCCTGACAAGAGACAAAGGCGGCAACACAGCCTTCAGCGGCCCTCTGGAATCCGTCGCTATCCTCGCCCAGGAGAAGCTCGGCGACTCGGTGCTCCTGACCCCGCTTCTCAGGAACCTCAGGCAGGCGTTCCCGAAACTCGAAATCCATGTCATCGCCTTCAGCCAGGCTTCAGCGCGGTTCTTCATGAACGACCCTGACGTCACCGCCGTCCACCTTGCGAAGAAAGAGCCGCTACGTTACCGGAAGGAGGTGCTGTCGAGAACATTCGATCTCCTCTTCAACACCAAAGACCACCCGTCGACGCACTTCCTGCTGCAGTCGGCACTTATTCCGGCCCGATTCAAGGTCGGCCACCGGAACGAGTTCCACGAAGGGCTCTTCGACCGCCTCATCGACATGGAGTTCCACAACCACATGCTCCTGAAAAACTGTGCCCTGCTCCCCCTGCTCGGTGTTCATCCATCGGAATCGCAGTATCGGCCGTCGATGCCGCCGATGCCAGTATCGACCGCGCTGAAAGAGTTCCTTGCGCAGATTGAAACCTCGACACCGATCGGCATCAACATCAGCGCCGGCGAACCGGTCCGCACGTGGATTGAAGACAAGTGGATCGCATTGCTCGGACTCTTCCCACATTACCATTTCGTCGTGCTCTCCGGCCCCGAGGATTCGGAACAGAAACGACGCATCGAAAGCCGCTGCAGCAACGTCATCCCGTCGCCCCCGACACAGAACCTTTACGAAGCGGGCCTGATCGTGGGCGCGCTCAAGCTGCTGGTCACCCCCGACACCTCACTCATCCACGTCGCTTCAGGGGCGGAAACACCTGTTGTCGGCCTCTATCGTGAAGCCCCCCAGGATATCTCCCGGTTCGGCCCCTTCGCCATCGCTTGCGAACTGGTAATCTCGACGACCGGCGAAGTCGGCAGCATGGAGCCAGCTAACGTCGCAGCCGCGATGAAGAAGCTCCTGGAAGCCATTGAGAGCTGCTGAACTCCCAGGTCATTAGAAAGTAATAGGTTAATCGGCTAAATTGAATTTTACTTCGAATCGGACTCACAACCGCCGTAAACCACCACAAGAGGTTTTCGCAATGCAACAGCTTATGAGCCCTGCCATAGCATCAACACTCCTTTTCAGCCTGGCCCTGGCACTCCTGCTGAACCACAGACTGAAACGGAACAGGGCCAAGAAACTCCGCAGGAACAGCGAACTATGGTCCATCGGACTCTACGAAGGCCCTGACCCTGTGACGCTCGCACCGGCCAGCGGCATCAAAAACCCGATCCTCACCGCACGGGATGTGAAGGACGTCGAAGCCCGGTTCGTTGCCGATCCCTTCATGATCAGGCAAGACGGACAGTTCCACCTGTTCTTCGAGGTGCTGAACAACCCCAGAAACACCGGCGAAATCGGATATGCCCGAAGCGCGGACCTGAAAACATGGCAATACATGGGCATCGTGCTGAAAGAGAGGTTCCATCTATCCTATCCATACGTCTTCGAGCACGATGGCGAAATCTACATGATCCCCGAATGCGCCAAATCGAATGCCGTCCGCCTCTACCGGGCGACAGCTTTCCCTTCACGATGGGAATACGAAACCTCGCTGATCAAAGGCAGAAAACGCCACGATCCGCTCCTCGACCCATCGATCGTCCGCCATAACGGGCACTGGTACCTGTTCAGCTATGCCCGCAAGATGAACAACCTGCACCTGTTCACCGCCCCCAACCTCAAAGGCCCGTGGAAAGAGCATCCGGCAAGCCCCGTTGTCAAAGCAAGCCAGTCCTTCGCAAGGCCGGGCGGAAGGGTGGTCAGCCATGAGGACGCCCTCTACCGGTACGCACAGGACGGCCTCCCTCGCTACGGCAGCAAGGCCTGGGCCTTCAGGATCACCGAACTCACCCCCCAAAGCTATCGCGAAGAGAAGTGTCCCAACGGACCGGTAGTAGCAGAGGGCCGCGACCCCTGGTGCAACGCCGGGATGCATACCGTCGACGCCCATAAAATGGAAAACGGCCGGTGGATCGCCTTCGTCGACGGATTGGAAGACACGCAACTGACTTGATGTAATCCCGACTGAACGATCACATCAGCATGATGAACTGCAGGAAAACGAGTTTGTGATTATTGCGTTATATTAAAGTCCGAAATTGAATTTTAATTTATCGATCTGTAGGTAGACATGAAGTTATTGTTGAGAATACTGCGCTATCTTGCCCCATCGAAGGGAAAAATCTTATTGGTCGTCTTCGTAAGCTTTATCACCTCCCTTTTCAGCGTCATATCGATCTATTCCATACTCCCTTTGCTGAACGAGGTTTTTTCGACAAACTCGGCAGTTCAGACAACCAAGTCATCCTCAGCCCCATCCAACATAGGAGGAAAGGGTTTCACTGAAAAAAACGCTCAGTCACCTCTGTCAGGACAGGCCTCGGCAGAACAAAAACCAGCGGGAAGTCATACTGAACAACTCAACAACACTGAACGCCTCAAGGCATGGGCACTCGAAAAATTTCAACAGATGTTCAGCGCGCCAACTAAGGAGTTAGCGCTACTGAAAATCTGTATTTTCCTTATCTCAGCGTTCGCTATCAAAAATCTGTTCGTCTACATCAACCAACAGATTATTTTCAGGATTCAAACGAAGACTGCAAAAAAATTGCGCGACGATGTATTCCGGAGCATCATTGAGATGCAGCTCGACTACTTCAACAAGAACCGTGTCGGCAATCTCATGAATTACGTTTATAATGATGTCGAAAACGTCAACAGCAGCATAAGTTCGACCTTCATTAATTTCCTCCAGAACCCATTCTCCATCTTCGTCTATGCCGCTGTACTTCTCGCACTGAGCTGGCAATTGACGCTTTTTTCTGCCCTGACATCACTTAGCATCCTATTCATCATCCGCAGAATCGGCAAAAACCTCAAAGGCATGGCGCTCAGCTTCCAGACAAGAATGGGCGACATGAACTCCGTGCTTCAGGAAAAGTTCAACGGTATTAAGGTCATCAAATCCACAGCCTTCGAAGATGTCGAGCTTCTCAGGTTCAAAACCTTCACCAAAGACTTCCGAAAACTCGGCATCAGGATCGCACAGCTCAGGAACGTGATCAGCCCGCTTAACGAAACCCTGCTGATCGCGGCCATTGCCATGGTGCTCTGGTTCGGAGGACTGCAGGTATTTCATGGTGTAATGACTGCCAACGAACTCCTTGTCTTCGCCTTCACCCTCTATTCGACCATGGGTCCCATCAAAATGCTGGGGGACGCAAACTCGTCCATGCAGATGGGCCTTATCTCGGTTGAGCGCCTCTTCGAAGTCCTCGACACCCAACCGGCCATAATCAATGGAACCCGATCCATCAAAGGCTTTTCTGACACCATCAGGTTCGAAGATGTCAGCTTCAGATACAACAAGGAGCAAGCCGATGCCCCCAACGTGCTGGATCACGTTTCGTTCGAGATCAGCAAAGGCGAAATGGTTGCGCTCATCGGCCAATCAGGATCCGGAAAATCCACCGCAGTAGATCTGCTGATGCGCTTCTACGATGTCGATTCAGGCCGGATCACCATCGACGGTATCGACATCCGCGATTACGACTACAAACAGCTGAGAAAAATGATCGGGGTCGTCAGCCAGGAAGTTATCCTTTTCAACGACTCTATCGAACAGAACATTGCTTACGGAGTGCATGAAGAGATTGACAGGGCCCGCATCGAACAGGCCGCCATGCTGGCCAACGCACACAATTTCATTCTGGAAAAACCACAACAGTACGACACGTTGATAGGCGACAGGGGCATCCAGCTTTCCGGCGGTCAACGCCAACGCCTGGCCATCGCAAGGGCCATGGTGAAAAACCCCGAACTACTGATATTCGACGAAGCGACCAGCGCACTCGACAACGAGTCCGAAAAAGTTGTGCAGCAGGCAATTGACCATGCCATGGAAAACCGCACGGCCCTCGTGGTCGCCCATCGCCTGTCGACCATCAAAAACGCCGACAAGATTATCGTAATGGAAAGGGGAAAAGTGGTCGAATCAGGTAACCACCATGAACTGATAGCCAGTAATGGGGTCTATAAAATGCTCTATGACATCCAGTTCGCCGTAAAACCACCCGCGAAGGAAGAACTTACTTCCGCCTGACGGGCGCACTGATCATCAGCATCTGCCATGCAGAAGTCCAGCGATCTTCCCCTGGACGATCTTGCGCTCATAATCACCCTGAAACAGTGTCAGGCTCTCTTCGCCCATAATATGACGCATCTCCGGGTTCGTTATGAGACTCTCGAAAGCATCGAACCACTCCTCTGCCGTCGAAGCCAGATACCCGCTCTTTCCCTGGATCACAGCGTCGAGGTTCGCCCCGACTGGTGAGGCAACGACCGGTTTGGCGTACGACATATACTGTAGCAACTTGAACGCGCATTTCCCCCGACTCCACTCGTCGTCGGTCAACGGCATGATGCCGATATCGATGGATTGCAGCCACGACTGCTCCGTCTCTTTGGACCACGGAACGAACGTCCACCTCGTTTTCAATCCCTCAGCCGGTTCACCGCTCATCAGGCTGAACACGACATTCGGATAAAGTACCTGAATCCTGCTTGCCGCCTCATCGACAAGATCCAGGTACGGAATATTGCTGGTTATACCTATCCACCCGATCGTCACCGGATCTGCCGGGTTACGAGGTTTGGGGTTCCATTCCGGCATTCCCAATGCTGTGGGAACCAGATGGACTCCTGATGGATTGAACCGTCTGGAATATTCAACCAATTCAGTGCTGCCGGCAAACACGAGGACTGATCTCTTCAGCACATGCTGCAGGCGTCTGATCGTCTGATTTGAGCCTGCATGGGACGGCTTGACATAGCCTGACGTATGGCTGCCTGCAGAGTAGATCGCATCGTCATAATCGAACACAAGCCGTGAGCGGGAGGCAATGATATTGATGAAAATGGGCGAAAGCACCTTTTTCTGCAACCAGACATAATCATACCGAGCTGCGCTCAATGCAAGTTTCAGTTTTTCGGGATACCCTTTCCCCGAAAGCGACACAAGGTCAACTTCAATGCCATACTCCTTCCAGAACGACATGAACTGCTCTACCCGATAGCGATAACTCGCAAGACTGGTGGACGAATGCAGGCAAAGAATGTTGATCATGATGGGAATCGTCGCGTTATTTCGAATGGCGAACAAGGGAAACCAGATACCTGCGTATCGACTTAATCAGCGGAATAGTTACGTTTCTGAACTCCCACAGCAACAAAGAAGCGTCCGCCCCATTTAACGAAGGAAGATTTCGCAACGCCATCGTCATTTGACGACCAACATGCTTTCTGTATAGTCCATAACGGCCTCTTTTGTAAAGAAGGGTACCCGCGCGGTTCATTGCCGTCAGAATTCCGCACAGCAGAAAAAGCCGCCTCGATGACATGTCCCTGATTTCCGACAGGTTCTTCCTGTACACCCGGCACATGGAACGCTGCATCAAGGCGACGTTGCCCGATTCATTTTTCCCATGGGTTCTCCATACCGACAGCGGCCTGTCTGCAAAAAACACAGGACAACCGGCAACCGCTATCCGCAGGTACATGTCCCAATCGTCATGGGGCTGGACATTCGTATCGAAACCACCCAATGCCTCGAAAATGCTCCTTTGTACAAGCGGGACGGACGAATGGATGAAATTATCCGACACAAGACCCCTGAGCAAATTTCCGGAACTTGATTTGATCCGATAAGTCTTCAACGCCCTGCTGGTGTTTTTCGTATCGATGCGCCCCGAATCATCGACAATATCTACCGGCGAAACGACCATGCACGGCATGCCCGGTTCGGGAATAAGAGCCAACAGGTCGCCGATCTTGTCCGGATACCAGTAATCATCCTGGTCAAGAAATGCTATGTAGTCCCCCGAACACTTCTGCAATGCATAATTGCGAGCGTCTGCGACACCCCCGTTTGGCTTGGAATACAGTTTTATCCTGTTATCATTGGGCAAAACGGACTCTATCACCGAAGTTTCTCCGCCGTCATTGACGAGCACAAGCTCCAGCACCGGATAAACCTGCCCAAGAACCGAAGCTACCGCCATTTTCAGGAATACGGGATCAGGATTATACAGGGCTATGACTGCTGATACCGAGCATGAAATAGGCATGAGGTTTCCATCCACAAGGAATAGCTAAGTTAAATTACAGGACATAGCTCCATGGCAATCCATTCAGGCTCGTGCTACATAATAGATAGGCGCCTTTCTTTCAAAACCACATTATAAACTTCACGTCTCAACTCCGCTTCCATCTGTCGTGCAGCCAGAACCACTCTTCCGGCCATCGTCGAATATACTCTTCTATAACCCTCGTGTAACGCAAAGCCAGAGTGGCGATATCTTCCTTGTTGAATGTGAGGTCTGAAGTGTCGATTTCAATTGCATCGATCGTGTACCTACCGTCACCGTTACTCCTGCACATGCCCACAAATAGAGGCACTTGTGCCTTGAGCGCGAAAAAAGCGGCACCATGGAACATAGTCGCTCGTCTGCCGAGAAACTCGCAGAAATTGCTTTCAGCAGGATCGGACTGGTCGCCGAGAATAGCAAGAAAACCCCCATCGGCAAGCAATCGCAACCCCTCCCTCAACGCCTGATCATCATAGACAATACTGTTGCCCTGCATAGTCCGAAACTCGTTTATCCGTCTGTCGACCGTAGCGTTGCGAAGTCTCTTGACGATGATGGTGAGCGGATGGACCATGACGCCGAATGCCAGAGCCATGAGCTCCCAGTTACCGTAATGGGCAGAAACAACAACCGCGCCCGAGTGCCTCTCGCACATCTTCGCCAAGAGTTCACGGGCATCGATATCAACAAGGGCAGCCACATCCTCCCGTGTTCTGATGAGAGGCAGTCGGAGAACTTCAAACAACGAGGCAGCAACATTCCGGTAGACGCTCTTTGCGATTCTATGGATTTCGGTCCGGGACTTTTCCGGAAAGGTCAGGGCGAGGTTCGTGTAAACCAGATCACGCCTGAGCCCCAGGACCTGCCGCATGAAATCCCCGAGCATGAATGCCAATCGTCTGGCCTGACCCCGGCTAAGCCTCTGGGCTATAACCCTCAGCACGTTTATCGCCTGGGATGTCAAGACCGATGAAGCCATTCTGATCCTGGGCCTGATCCTGTCTTTTAATTCTTTTATAAACAGGCTCATAACAACCTGAACAGATCCACGTTCATGACAGACTTACTGCCAGGAATGATTTCCCGTAACGCCATCGGAACGGCTTTAGGAGAAAAACCTTCCTGCATAAGCCGACATTCGAAAAATTCCATGAAGAAATATTTAGTCCGAATTTCATCTATGCTCTTCCAGAGAATGTGACACATCAACATTCGGGACTATACCTGTCGATAGAAACATCATCGGGCTAAAACCCTTCTTGAAAGTACGAAACTGGAAGAAAGAATTGAAAAAGAGCTGTCGAGGCCTCCATATGAAGTATTGGCTTTCTGATCTACCTGATAATTCAGGCAGAATCGACAACACTCTCAGAACAGATACATGTTGCCGTATCATGGATGGGAACTTACTCGAAATGCAATAGTCCATGAAGACAGATGTTTAATCAGCTAAACCTGTCTTCATGGACTATTGCAGAAAGAGGAAGGGCGAGAGCCAGCCACAAGGGTTTCCGACATATGCGCTGCAGAACTGTGGTAAACCATCAGGTTATCAGCCGGGCCAGAAATGGAATAAGCGCCAGATCTTCATGCACAAAAGATTATTTCGCAGAAGCAGAGTTAAACCAGGAGTTTACCATTTCGACGTCCGAGCCTGAAAGCGTACCGATGGAATCCTTAAGCATCAAACGGTTCATGATGTACTGGTACCTTGATTTGGCGAGTGCCCGCTTGCTTTCGTAGTATTTCTGCTGCGCGTTAAGCACATCAACGTTACTGCGAATGCCGGCCTTGAATCCTTTCTCCGTTCCGGTCATAGCTATGGCTTCCGATTTTTCGGCCTGCTGATAAGCGTTAATCTGTGAAATACCGTTAACGATACCGTTATAGTACTTGCGAACATCGGATTCGACCTGGCGTTCCTGCAAGCTGAGCTGCTCTTCCGCCTTCATCTGCTTTGCTTTCGCCTGACGAACCGCAGCGCTTACGTAGCCACCGGAATAGAGCGGCACGCTGGCCTGGAGACTGATGGAATAAGTATCGTAGATGGAGCCTATCGTATAGTTATTGTCGCTTTCGGAATAGCTCCTCCCTGCCACCAGGTCAATGGTCGGATAGCGTGACGCACGCTGCTTCAAATGTTCTTTCTGGGCTACCTTTATCTCCTGAATGGCTGCTGCAACAGCGGAATTCGACGAACGGGCCTGATCAATCCATGCATCCAATGCTTTCGGCTCGGGCAGTTCAAGCACAATTTTCTCCGGCTGAAGCTTGCAGAGCTCCTCGGGATAAAAACCGATAAGCTGTGCGAGTTCACGTCGGTTGTACTCGACACTATTCTGGCTATCCACTCCATCGGCTACCGCCATGTCGAATGCAGCCTTGGCCTCGTTAACTTCAGTGATCGTGCCAAAACCCTTATCGGACTTCATCTGAGCCTGCTGGAGTTGCTCCCTGGCTGCCTTGATATGGGCTTGGTTGAAGGCAAGGGCGTCTTCGGCAAACAGCGCATTGCAGTATGCCTCGGCAATCCTGATAATCAGCATGGAAGACTCCTTGCTCAGCTCCGCGTCGCTCTTGGCAACCATAGCTTTGGATTGCTGGTAAGCGGCAATGCTGGAAATATTTAGCAGCGGCTGCCGCAGGGAAATACTGTAATTAATCGAGTTGTAAGCCCGGGTATTCTTTACCATTCCAAACAGTCCTGGAGTTTCGCTGTCCGTGGTATTCCTGCCCCTGACAAGAGAAGACCGTAGGCTTGGACGGAGCTGGGCACGAGCCTTGCCTACCTCTTCCTTATAGACAAGATTATCGGCCCTCGCCACCCGGATACGTGCATCATAATCAACAGCTTTACTGTATGCTGATGAAAAGCTCAGCGGCTCGGCTTGAAGGGCAGATGTGGCAGCAGCCACACTCACAACTCCAGCCACAATAATACGAACCAGACGTTTCATGCTCTCCCTGCTCGACATTAAGTTATTCCATCTATCCATCTCTACACGTATCACTACTCTTCTTTCATCGACATGGTAACCCTCTTGACCAGAGGATTGAGCAGATAGGTCAAAAGCGACCGCTCACCTGTCTTGACAACCACCTGTACCGGCATGCCCGGCTGCATCTCGTGTTTTCCGAGTGCCTTCAACCCTTCCTTCGTCACTGCTACGCGAGCCAGGTAATAGGAAGCCATTGGCTGGCCAGGCATCGGAGGGTCTGTAATAATATCCTTTGACACCGATACGACTCGCCCCTTCACGACAAGATGCGGAGAGTGGGCAAACGAAAAGAAGCTGACGTCCACCGGCAACCCCATCTGGATACTGTCGATCAGCGGGGGGGCAATCTTGGCATCGATCATCAGCCCTTCATTCAACGGGACGATGTCCATGATTTTCTGGCCCGGCTGGATAACAGCACCCACGGTCTGCACCTGGAGACCAACCACCTGACCGGCAACGGAAGAGCGCACATCGGTATCGGCAAGCTCCTTTGCCAGGGATTTGGTCTTTTCAGCATCGGCGTCGACTTCGAGCCGCACCTGAGCAAGCTGTGCTGCCGTGTTAGTATCCAGCTCAGCAATCTTCAGTTCGAGGTCACGCTGCTGTGTCATTGGGGCATACCCCTCTGCAACAAGAGCCTTGACCCCCGCCAGTTGATCCCTGAGAATTCTCCTGGTATGCTGCTGCGAGGCGAAAAGCTGCCGCTGGGTCTTCATGCTGCTTTCGCAAAGGGCACGATCGGAATCATTCAGGAGATCGGGGTGGAAGGTGATCGAACCGGCACCATTGAGCTGGGCGAAAAGACGCCCTTCCGTTGACCTCAGCCCGATGTAGTGCTGATGAATTTCGTCGTAACGGGCCTGTGCTGGCTGTTTGTCGAACGAAAGAAGCACTTCGTTCTTCTGCACCATCTGGCCCTCACGGACATAGATGGCGGAAACGCTGCCCCCATGAAGGTTCTCAACCACCTTGCGTTTCGTATCGATACTGACAACGCCGGAACACGGCACACCCTCATCAAGCGGAGCCAGTGCCGACCATAGCAAAAACCCTCCAAACCCGATTATCAGAATAAGGATGCCTATACGGACGGGGCCTCGGGTATCATGGTACTCCCCCCCATGCCCGCCTTCTTTCTTCCCTGATTCTCCGGATTTGAACACGGATGCCATCATATCTCGAATACTCATCGCTCTCCTTTCTCGCTTATGATAATTTGTTTCACGTTGTCACCACAGCCGGCCTTTGCGCTGGCGGCTGAAGTTTTGCGATCACCTGATCCCTGGGCCCGAAGATCAGCAACCTGCCCTCCTGCATCAACATCAGCAGATCGGCCGCAGCCACAATACCCGGGCGATGGGTAATGAGAATGACCGTCTTTCCTGACTGCTTCAGCTCGCTTACCGCCTGCATCAGTGATCGATCACCCGCATCGTCAAGGTTGGCATTCGGCTCGTCAAGAACAACGACAGCCGGATTGCCGTAGATAGCCCTGGCAAGACCAAGCCGCTGGCGCTGACCGCCCGATAGCAGCCCACCTGCCTCGCCTATCTGGGTATCGTAACCGCTCGGAAAACGCAGGATCATCTCATGTATACCGGTCTTTTTCGCCGCATCGATGACCTTGACGGAATCCAGTTCGGTGAACCGGGCAATGTTTTCTGCAATCGTTCCATCGAACAACTCGATATCCTGGGGCAGATAACCGATATGCGGCCCAAGCTCCTCCCTGCACCAGCTTTCAATCGGCTCTCCGTCAAAAAGCACCCGGCCCTGACGTTCAGGCCATACCCCGACGATACAACGGGCGAGAGTTGATTTACCCGCACCTGACGGACCGAGGACAACAACCACTTGCCCAGCTGGTATATCGGCAGTAATAGACTGCAGGATCGGCATCTTCCGTCCAGGAACTGTTGCGGTCAATTCTTCGAGCCTGACTGCGCCAGTCGGTGCCGGATGATTTTGACCTTCATTTCGGGCAGGAAAATCTTCAAGCAGTTTTTCAAGTCGAAGGAATGCTGCACGCGCATTAATGAACGGCTTCCATGTCGCAACAACAAGGTCGAGCGGCTGGAGGGCCTTGGACATCAACACATTCGAAGCAATCATAGAACCAGCGCTCATCTTTCCCTCAATAACCATCAGCGCGCCCGCACCGAGGGTCAGTGACTGCATGGAATAACGAACGAACTTGGTAAACGCCTGAAGCCTATGCTGCCGCTCCATGGACACATCGGACTTTTCGAGTGAAGCATCATGAAGGCTGAACCAATGTTCGCGGATGTTTCCGATCATCCCCATGGCATGTATCGGTTCGATATTGCGAAGCTTGCCCTGCACATAACGGAAACTGTCATTGCTGGCATCGGCAGCCAACTCGATTTCCCTGGCATTAAGCTTGTGAGTCATCCAGGTCATCGCAAGCTGGATAATGGCAAAAAGCACTGAGAGCCAACCAAGAAAAGGTCTCAGAAGAAAAATAACTGCGATATAAACAGGTGTCCAGGGCGTATCAAAAAAGGCGATCACACCGTTAGCGGTAAGGAACTGACGGATATTGGTCAGGTCGGCGAACGCCTTCTGGCCCCGCTCTCCTGAATGGCTCAGCCAAGCCTCGAAACTTGAATTGAAGACGAGCGAATTGAGTCCTTCGTCAAGCCTGACGCCAACTCTCACAAGGAGACGGGAACGGATCCATTCCGCAAAAGCCATGATTCCGAAGAAAAGGACCATGAAGATCGTCACCATGAGAAGCGTCAGCTCATTCTGGCTCTTCATCACGCGATCGTACACCTGCAGCATGTAAACCGTCGGAGTCAGCATGAGCAGATTGGCGATAAGACTGAAAACGCCCACCCACAGGAACTCCCTGCGAAAAGACCAGAGCTGCCGGGCAAGAATGCTTCTATTGAAAAAATCAGGAGTCATGAGGGATCGTGCTTCAGATGTAAGGTTAATTCTGGAGCTGCCGACCGGGTGCCGGTCTGCCGTCGCCCGGATTTGTGGGAGGAGCCTGCATGGCAGCAAGCACTTCCTGGCAGGTTCCGAACTTCTGGATCTGGCCGTCGACCAGCACCAGCATGTTTTCGATAGCTCCAAGGATGTTGAGACGATGAGTCATCACAATGACGGTCGTCCCCTGAGCCTTCAATTTCAGGAGAGCCTTGAGCAAGGCAGCGTCGCCTGCCTCGTCGAGGCTTGCGTTCGGCTCGTCGAGCACAATGAATTTCGGCATACCGTAAACTGCACGGGCCAAAGCTACACGCTGACGTTCGCCCCCCGAAAGGAACGACCCCTCGTCGCCGATTCTTGTATCAATGCCTTCCGGAAGCGAATCAACGAACGCCTCTAGCCCCACCATGCTGCAGGCTTCACGAACCTTTTCCGGATCGGCCTCTCCGAATCTTGCGACATTATCGGCAATACTGCCTTCGAACAGTTCGACATTCTGGGGCAGATAACCGACATGCTTGCCGAGCTCCTCCTTGTCCCAGGTATAGATATCATTTCCATCCAGCCGAACTTTTCCCTGCACGGTAGACCAGATGCCGACAAGAAGCCGGGCCAGGGTCGTCTTGCCTGACGCCGATGGCCCCACGACGGCAAGAGATCCTCCAGGAACAATCCTGAAACTGATTCCTCTGAGAATATTGACAGGACTTCGTGGAGCTCCTGCGAAAACGCCCTCGACAGTAAGCAGACCCTTTGGAGCAGGCAACGCCATACCCTTCTCCTTGAACGGAAACTCCCTGAGCAAGCCATTGAGTCGGGTATAAGACTCGCGTACCGTCGCCACCTGCCTCCAGCTGGCGATCACCTGAACGAGAGGAGCAAGCACCCTTCCACCAAGGATGGATGCGACAATCATGCCGGATCCTTTAAGCTCACCCTTCAACGTCAGCCAGCAACCGAAGCCGAGCAACAGTGAGCTGAGCAGGCTCTGAAGAAGCTTGGAAAGCGCCGCATTGGTTCCGGCATGATCGGAAGCGATCGCCTGTTGTACCAGAAACTCCTGCTGCCGGACCATCCAGCGCTTATGAATATTGCCCAGCATACCCATGGACTCGATCACCTGTGCATTGCGCAGTACACCGTCGGCATACCCTTGTGCACTCATGGCGCTCTGGTTCGCCAAGGCAAGCGGCTTTCCGATGCGACGTTCGTTTACAACACCGATGATGAACTGAACCACGGCGCCGCCCACGGCAAACCAGCCGAGAAAATCATCCATCATGAAAATCAGAATCAGGATGAGAAGGGCCAGCGGAGCATCGATGAAGCCCATCATAGCCTGCGAGGGCAGGAACTCGCGTACGGTTTTCAGATCCCGGAGAGCCTGAATGCCTACAAAAGGAATATTCTGCAGACGAGCGGTAAAAACCGCACTGAACACCTGTTTGCGAATATTTCTTTCAAGATCGTCTCCGGCCTTGTTCAATATTTCCCGGCGCACCCACTCCAGGGACTCAAGCAGCAGGTAAGCACCAACCACAAGGACGGTGAGCATCAGAAGCGTCATATGGCTTCGGCTGTTGACCACACGGTCGTAAACCTCCATCATGTAAGCGCTCGGAGCAAGCACCAGCACGTTGACGACCACGCTGAAAAGGAACGCATGCTTCAATGCCGGGGATATGGAAGCGATAGCTTCGCGAAGGGGGGGGGTCTCTTTACTTCGTTTCACAACGGTAATGCATGCTTGCCTGTTTATTCATAATTACCAGACTTGACCGCAATTGACGATACTTCCCTGCGGATAATGTCTTATGTCCAAAAATTGATAACGGATTAATCGGTCGCCGACCTGCTGAAACATGCCTTCGACCGATATCAATACACTCAGTCCTCAGTCGGGACAGCAGCAACCAATGCGTTCCGATAGGTATTATAAGCCGTCTGGGTAATGGCAAGCTGCATTTTCAGCCTGTTGATTTCTCCTTCAGCAGCCTTGACATTGAGCAACAGCTTCTGTGCTTCTTTTGGAAGCTCTGACAAGACATACTTTTTACCATTGAGAGTAAGGGTCGGTACTGCGGCAGTTGGTGCCTCACTATTCGATGTAGTCATGTTTAACTTGTTCCGCTCTTGTAATTGAAAAAGATTGTATACGAAATCGACAATGCCTTTTGACATGAATCAATGTAGCAACTTTAGCAGGAACAAACAAGCTATAAAGACCGTCAATCGACAATATTTCCATAATTTAGAACACTATAAATATCACATCAAAAGAGTGCGCATACTATTAATATCATTTAAGCCCGCATAAGGCATCGATCCATTGAAATTGCCTTGGCAAGCACACTCTTTTCAGGTCATAGGTCGCCCTGGCGAAAGACCGGGCATTGGCACCAAGACGATCCCTGGCTCCCTGATCGTCAAGTAATGAGCAGAGTGATTCTGTCAGCCCGTCCACATCGAAAAAATCGACCAGGCGCCCGGTCTCGTCGTGGACGATGGCTTCGCGTAACGGCTGGGTATCGCTGGCCAGGATTGCACAACCGGCGCTCATCGCCTCCAGCAGGCTCCATGAAAGCACGAAAGGATAGGTAAGGTAGACATGAACCGTGCTCAGCTGCAGCAGAGGGATGAAATGTTCATAAGGAATGTTTCCAAGGAAATAGACCCTCGACCAATCGGCATCGGATATTGCTGGACGCACCTCGGAAACAAAAATCTCTTTCCATGTCCTGCCGTCTTCTGGCATGGCGCCATAACTGACCTTGTCACCCCCAACGATGAGCACTTTTGCCTTCGGCCTTCTACGCAGGATCTCCGGCAGGGCCCTCATGAAAATATGGTAGCCCCTGTATGGCTCGAGGTTGCGATTGACAAACGTGATCACCTCGTCCTGCCGACTAAACTCCAGATTGTTGTTCAGCGTAAGCTTCACGTTCGGATTGGGTGCGACCATGTCAGTATCTATTCCGTCATGCACGACAGTGATCTTCGAGCGAAAAGGCTCAGGAAAAGTGCTTGCCTGCCAGACAGTCGGAGAAATTCCCGCTTCTGCCATTTCGAAATGCAAAAGGTTGTTAAGGTTTTTCAACCTCAGTCGGCAAGCGGTACTCACGTCAATGGAAGGAAATTCCGGATCAAACCCCATATCGACACCTTCCGTGTGATAATAGAATTCGCAATAGATCGCCAACTTCGCCTTTGGCCAAACCTCTTTCAGGAACAGGCTCTCCCCCCAGCCATGATGAGCGACAATGACATCCGGCTCATAACCATCTGCCTTCATTTTCAAGGCCGCCCGAAAGCATGCTTCCCCCCGTATGGTCTTGGTCTCGAAATCTGATACCCAGGGGTGTACCCCTTTGGTCGTACCTCTTGATGCAGAATAAGGGACAAGACGTACGCCCTGCCACTCATGCGATTTCACCTTCTGCATGGACATGGCCGTCACGGTATGTCCCTGCCGGACAAGGGCCGGGGCAAGAAACTTGAACTGCCCGGGAAAGTTCTGGTGGATAAAGAGGATATTCATGAAAAGATCTGGAAAATGATGTGAACAAAGCCTGAAAATAGCAGAAGGGCTGCTTAATAAGGCAATCATGACTCGCTATTGCCCATTGCGGGCGAAATAGCTACCTTCCAATACAATATAAATCAACATCATGGCCGACGGAAGCAACGACATTCTTCAGATTAAAACCGTAACACTTCGCTATAGCCGGGCTGAAGACAGAATCTGCATGGCTGCAGTCCATGACGACAATCCGCCTCTGGCCCTTTGGCTCACGACCCGGATGTGCCGACATATCGTGAAAGCACTTGTCAGCCAGCTCGAAAAAGGCGAGAATACCGCGCCCGTGGACAAATCGCTCGCCATGACATGTCGCCAGCATGCCGCAGAGTGGCAGCAACAGTCTCAACAGCAGTCCAATCCGGTTATCCTGTCAGGAACAGAACAATCCGTCTGCCTGCAGCAAGTCACCATCCACTCCTCTAAAAACGCTGTTGCGCTCCAATTCCCGTTGAACGGCAAAAAAAGCGCCTGCCTTACCCTGAATCAGCCTGAGCTCCGTTTGTGGCTTGGCATCCTCTACAGGCAATGCATCCTCGCAGAATGGCCACTCGATAGCTGGCCGGAGTGGTTCAAAAACGAAAATGCTTCGCGGATCAACTGATCGATGATAGATCATCGCAGAACGGCCTCGGCATAAGGTATACTGAAAAGCGGCAGTATAATTCGGCTGAACCTCGGTATCATAGTGCCCGTTGATGAAAACATGGGCTAAAGGTACCGTCGCCGATTGGAGAAGAGATTATATAACAGCGGAAAAATGCTGGAAAACTCGCAGGTCCCCCTCGAAACACTTCTCGATCAGGTTCATCTTCATCCAAAATATCGGCAGCCTTGATGATCACCCTTCCCAGTGCTGCACCAATAATAGACGATCCAGCCGACCGGAAGAACCACTTGTCACAATGAGGTTCCTGATCTTCTTCCTGAGGAAATCCCATTCGTTGCTCGGAACCGGCAAAGCCTTGTCTGCTTTCGGGCGTAAAATCCCAGGGCTCTGGGAAAAATTGTGGTTGATAGCATAAAACTATCAGTCCTGGCGCGAAGAAACCATCGCATCAGGAAACGAACTGACGTCAATCTCTTGATGCGATGACTCAACACCATCGTGCCGCTAAAACATCAAACGTAACTGAGCAGCACTCAAACTACCTGCAAGGCTTTCAGGATGGGCAACTGGATGGATGCGAACTTCTGCGCCTGCTCACGAAGCTCTTCAAGGTTTTCCTCAGGGGATTCAAGGGCCTTTCCATCCCTTATCATTTTCTGTCCCCTTGACGAAATATCGCTCCAGACGAACTCGGGCCATTCCGAAGGATCTTTTTTACCTTGAAGGAATGCAAGCAGGAACAAAGCTGACGTACCGATTACTGGTATCCCGCCTCCTGTCACCGGGCTGGCGAGATATTTTATCTCAAGATTGGCCCTTGACAGGTTCAGCAGGTAGGCATTGAGTTTTTCTGTACGCGGCCTCGCATTTTCTATGGATGCTTCATCCTGCACAGGAGATATATGTCCGGATCCTGCAAGGCCGATAATCGAACTGATGATATTATTCAATTTAAGGCCTTGCTCCTTCACCGCCTGTTCGATCTGCTCAATCGATTTCGGCTGGTAGTCTGCAAGACAATCCAGAATGGTATTACAGATTGTCTCATTCATATTCGCTTCACCTCGCACCCCTTTGATTTTCAGGGGGACATCCGCGCGGTTCGTAGTAAGTACAATTCGCTGCTCCCTCATTGCCTCAATCTGCTCCAACGCGGTCAGGCGTCGAGGACCTCTTACCCAGTAATCGCGACGAAACTGCTGATTAACCATGAAATCCCGCAGTGATTGACGAAATCCCGAATCCTTGACTTCATCGAGCAGCTGCTTCTGTTCCTTCGTCAGGTTCATATCGTCGAGGAGGTCAATATAGTGGGCTGAACAGGCATAACTTACCTTTGCAGGCATAAGCCAGCGCACCATGTCAGCAAAATACATCGGTTCCCAGTCACGATTGAAAAACTCGTGGGCAAGGTATGCACGGCTCTGTCCACCAATTCTCTTTATACGCTGTTCAACCTGGGAATTGGCTGTGGCATAAAGGGGCTTGGCAGCAAGAAATCGTTCTATGAACGCAAGGGCACTGTCCACGCGATGTATGCTCCCCTCTCCGGATGACCCCATTACCTCGGCATGCTGCGACATCAGGTGACGCATTGGTGCAAAGGACGACCACCCAGGCATGGTGTTGTAACTCATATAGAGTACACCGCCTACCTTGAGCTTCCTGCGTATGAAATCTACAAGAACAGTACGGTTTTCGTTCGATATCCAGCTCCATATACCGTGAAGGCCTATATAATCGAACTCTGGAAGATCGGTACGCTGTGCGAACTCACTGAAGGAATCGTCAGAGATCAATGCACCGGTACCGCTTGCCTGAGCAAGTTCAGAAGCAAAACTTGCATGGGAAGGATTGAAGTCGGTGCCATACCAGTTGGTATCGGAGGCCGCAGCATGGATATTCACGCTTATACCCTGGCCGAAGCCAAGTTCGCACGCACTCTTCACCTGTGGATACATAAGTCCGCTTTCAAGAAAAGCAAGCCTTACCCTCAACGGATTGAGTTCGTTGTAGTACCCATAGGTGTAGCCGATATCGGCTACATATCCTTCTGTCCAGTCAGTCATTTCTTCACCTAAATAAATTAAATAAAATAACAAGACCCCAGTCTGTCTAATGATCTGGGGTCTTGTTTTCCTTAGACATCTCTTCAATGTCTAATTTCAGAGGTTAATCAGATGAAATTGCCAGAACTCAAATCACCAAAATTACCATCCGATATCTGAATTGTACCAATCAGTGAGAGCGCTGCAGTAACATTAGCACTGGAATCGCTATCATACATTCTGTACACATTGCATGTGGTAGCACTATCGTTATTGGCGGCTATCAGAATTGCATCGTCACCATTACCGATAATAAAGACATCATCAGAACCTGAGTTATCGGTATACACCTCATCATTACTACCGGACCCTACAGAAGGTGTCAGATCGTTGTCCAACAGGTAGACCCATCCACTAACCACATCGACATCAGAAGTTAAACTACCTGCATCATAGAAGTTATCCGTTCCACCGAAGAAGTCGATCCTGTCTTCTGAACCGCCAGCTGAATGCGCATCGAATTGGGTGATAGCGATTGAGGTATAGGTATGGTTTTGCCAGTTAACATCACGAGAAACACTATTGCTTCCGCAGTTAATACCCTCACTGTTTTGTGAAACTATACCATCCCATGAAGGTACACCGCTCTCATCAATATGAGGAGAAGTGTAAGCCGTGATTGCTGCTTCACCCGTATACGTTGTTCCACCGATGGTCAACGAAGTACTAGCACCTGTATTCTGCATAAAGAACTGCTGACCTGCCCGGTTCAACCATGCGTCAAAGGCTGCGGCTTCACTGACATAAGTCGGTAAGTATTCAGTGATGTGGATGACATGTTCAGTATTTCCATCCAGCACCAACTGCTGCATGCTCGACAACTGTCCCCACGTCAATGTCAGATCAGAATGCAAAACAGGGATCTCGATGCTGGTAACTGTTGCAGAAGTTATGTTCGCAGTACCGTAGAAGTGAATAGTATCGGTACCATTACCACCATCATAGACTTCACCTGCACCATTGGCTGCAGCATCCGTTGTCGCCCTGCCACTTGTCGTGTTAAGCGTTACGGTGTGACCAACAACATTGCTCAATGCACCTGTAGTGTTGTAAGTCGATGCCTGACCTGCAGTGTAGGAACCCAGAACCACAAAGGTGTCGTTTTGGTCACCGCCCGTTACATTGTCAACACCAAGTCCACCCCAGAGTACATCATTACCATCACCACCAGCAAGAGTGTCATTGCCAACACCTGGAGAAGTCATTACTTCTGCAAACGATGTGTTGCTCCACGTGCCGCCGACAATGGTGTCTGCTCCATAACTGCCGCTCAACGTATCATTCAGTGAACCACCAGACAGATAATCCGGATCTGAGGTACCTGTTAGGTTATACGCAATCAGCATGTTAGACGCAGTTACAGTGCTCGCATTGCCTGCAGGATCAGTAAGCACACCTGCTGAGATGTCAAGACCATCTTCAATGTAAGTTGTAAATCCAGTCATACCTTCAATAGCATTTGCAGCTGCAGTCGTAAGGTTGATCGTAATGAGACCATCTGCTACTGTTGAAGATGCGACTGCACCCGTGAGTGTATAATCCGGTGTCACAGCACCATCGGCATTGATATCCCATACGATCTTCGATGCATCCAGAGTCGCTGCGCTGTAGACTACGCCATTGAAATTAGTACCTGCAATCGTCAGGGTGTCGCTTACGTTGTCGTAGACTGCTGTAGACAAGGTCGCAATCGGGTGCACTGTATCAACTTCGAAATTACTGGTTGATGTTCCTGCTGCAAGTGCATTACCGGTTGCATCAGCGTAGTCAACGATATTACCTACGTTAATCGCGATAAGATTGCTTGCATCCTCTGTTGCTGCAGACGGAGTAAAGGTTGCCGTCCAGTTTACGCCACCATCGCCTGTGATGAATGCCGAGGTGAATGAGCCGCTTGCCACAGTGAAATCACCCGCATCGACGTTCTTGACTGCCTCACTGAAGGTAACGGTCACCGTTGCTGTGTCGCCGTCTTTCAGCGCATAATCAGACATGGTTAGGCTCGTCACAGTCGGGTGAATGGTATCGACTGTGTAGTTCGCCGACGATGCATCACTGAGCAACGCATTGCCTGTAGCATCAGCAAAGTCATGGATACCGCTTCCTGAAGCATTAAGTGTAACGATGTTCGTAGTATCCTCAGTAGTTGCTGACGGAGTCAATGTAGCCGTCCAGGTCAAACCTCCATCACCTGTGCCGAAAGCTGTGCTAAAGGAACCACTTGCCACAGTGAAATCACTGACATCGACACCAGCAACCTGCTCGCTGAAGGAGACCGTCACCATTGCGGTATCACCATCTTTCAAAGCGGTATCACTCAATATGATGCTGCTGATGGTCGGGTGAATCGTGTCAACAGTGTAGTTACCAGAATCTGTACCCAAGACCGGCGAGTTGCCAGCAATGTCTATCAATCCAGTACCGACATGAATAACGTTTGTAGCATCCACGGTGCTTGCTGACGGTGTCAATGTTGCTGTGTAAACAGATCCTGATCCAGAGAAGCCACTAAGCGTACCACTTTCCGATGTGACATCCGAAAGATTGAAACCTGTCACATTTTCACTGAATGTGAACGTTACCGTTGCGGTATCACCATCCTTCAGTTGCGTATCGCTAATACCAATAGCAACAGTCGGATGCACATTGTCCAGTGTCGCATCAACATGTGCCTGAGCAGCCGGGTTGCCTGCAAGATCGGTAACATCTGCCGTGATGTGCAGAGTTCCGTTTGCGAGCGTGCTAACATCAATCGTCGGAGTTGCCCATGTGTGGTCAGCCAGCACCGTTGCCGTTGTATCGATGTAAACAGACGCAGAATCAGTAATCCTAACATTAACAATCTGATCAACTGCCTCGGCGTCAACGACTGTACCGCTGATGTTTACCGTGTTGTCCTCTGCATCATTGATGTAGTTGTCACCGGCAATCGGGGTTGCGATGCTGACAACCGGAGCAATCGTGTCGACGATATAGTTAGCAGTCGAACCATCGACGAGCAATGCGTTACCCGTTGCATCGGCATTGTCAACGATACCGCTACCAGTGTGGTTCAGCGTGATAATGTTGGTAAGATCCTCTGTCGATACTGACGGAGTGAAAGTACCGGTCCAGGTCACGCCGCCGTCACCTGTCGACAATGTGCCAAGCGCACCGTTTGCTACCGTGAAGTCGGAAACATCGACATTATTGACTTTCTCACTGAATACCGCAGTAAATGTTGCAGTGTCACCAATCTTCAAGACAGTATCGGACAAACCAAGGCTCACGATCGTCGGATGAACGGTATCGACAGTGTAGTTCGAAGAAGGTGTCGATCCGCTTGGAGCGTTGCCTGCCAGATCTGCCCATGCAGTACCAATCGTCGCCACATTCGTGATGTCTGTTGTTCCTGCAGTCGGTGTAAACGTAGCAGTATAGTGAGCATTGTCGATCGTCTGCCAGTTGCTCAACGAACCACTTGGCGATGTTACATCTGCTGACGTGAAGTTGTAAACCGCTTCGCTGAAGTTGAAGTGCATCGTGGTTGTTTCACCATCTCTCAATGCTGCGTCGTCAACAACGATGCTCACTGTCGGGCGTACCGTGTCAAGTATCACATCAAGCTTACCTGCATCACTGACATTGCTTGCAGGATCAGTAATTGTTGCATTCAGGTGGTTCACTCCTTCTGAAAGCTTCACATTCTGTGTAAAGCCACCTAAGAACACATCTCCAAAATCAACTGTGTGGGTGAATGTTCCGTTGCCACCAGTAATTTTAACAACATCCCCAACCTTGACCTGAGAACCATCAGTTTCAACCGTATCGATTGATACCCAGAAGTTGGAAGTGGAATCGTTCGTCAGGTTGTCAGAACTGCTGATACCGTTATCATCCGATGATAAAAGGTCAAGCACCGGAGCTGCAGGAGCAACCATGTCAACCACCTGGAAGTCGAGTGAAGACAAGGCGTTGCCAGCAAGGTTGGTGAAGTTCATCGAGATATCGCTCGTGCTGATGACGCCGTCATCGTTCAGGTCTATCATCAAACGATGCGTCGACTGGTCGTAGATTGCATCAGCAAAACCATCGCCCTTCATCAGCTCAATACCAATCTGGGCCTCTTCTGGATCTGTAGCGTTACCGATGAAGTGCAGTCCAGTCACACCTTTACCAAGAAGGTTCGTTTCAATCAGGATCTGGTCTGTTCCGCCCTGGTTGAAGTTATCGATAGTGTCACGTGACGCTGCAAGACCGTAAGTGTCAGTCAATTCAACGAAGCGCACACTGTCGCTGCCTGCGCCGAGGTGTATGGTGTCGCCACCAAGACCACCAGTGATAAGGTTGTGCGAACTGACGGTTCCGCCAACAGTGATGGTATCGTTGCCGTCACCACCGCTGATGGTATTGTTGCCGTTACCGACGGTGATCAAGTCTGCGCCACCTTCACCATAAACAAGGTTGTTGCCGTCATTAAGCGTGATCGTGTCGACTCCGTCACCAGCATGAATGGTGTTATTGTTGCCAGGAGCCGTATTTGAAATGATATCGTTTCCTGCACCAGAGTTCACCAGGTTGTTACCGAGACCGATGTGAATCGTGTCGTCTCCGGAACCAGTTGTGATCGTATCGTCGCCGCTGTGTGTCGTTACAACGTTATTTCCATCGCCGGCATTGATGACATCGCTTGAAGCGGTTCCGTAGGTGTAGTCAGCACCGCCATCGATCGTATCAGCACCTGCACCGGTGGTGATGGTGTCAGCGCCCGTGCCGCCGATAACACTGAAGTTGTGTCCTGCGCCTACCGTACCTGCATTCATCACAAAGCTGCCTTCGGTATCGCCAAGATAGCCGTCGTCGTTCAGGGCACTTGCATTGACGTTGATGTGGTCAGCAATACCTGTGAAGTTGCCATCAACAAAGTTGAAGGTAGCGTTGTTGTCGCCGTTCTCGATAACATTGAAGTTCTCGACGCGCGTCACACCATTGAAGCTTGCCACTCCAGCATCTGCCGTAAGGTTCAGGCTGTCGCCGTTGCCGGTTCCACCTGAAAGTTTATCAGCAGCGGTGATGTTGCTTTCGGTATCGTAGAAGTTTACCGTAGCTGGTGAATTGATCGCATTGAATGTGTCGTCTCCACCGTTCAGGTTCACCGTCACCGTGTTGTTGAACGCATGATCAAGAAGGACATTGTCGTTGCCGCGTCCACCGTCGATCGTAACGATGCCTGCACGATCAGCTTCGTAACCAAGCTGGGCAACCAGCTGCACCGGTGTGCCTGCTTCAGGTGAAATAGTCAACCTGTAGCTGCCTGTATCACCATCGCCAGGATAAGGGAATTCGCCAACCTTGACGTAGTAGGTCCCTGTTGTTGAAGGTGTAAACGTGAATGCCGAATCGTAATTTACAGGGAAGTCTACATCATCATTTGAAGCAACCTGGGTTGTACCGTCAGTATCAAAAAGCTTGAGCCAAGGATCGTTCAATGATCCGGTATCTGACGACTGACCACCCAAATTGAAGCTGTAAGTAACGCCAGCCTGAAGTACAACTGGAACTGTGTCTAATTCACCGGGATTCAGAAGCGTATCGACAATGACGGTCTTGCTGCTTGCAGCCAGGCGCTCAACACTGGTAACGTTGATGAAACCGTCATCAGTTACTGTGCCGCCGGTGACGATAATGCTGTCATCGCCAGCGCCACCGCCCATGGTTACAGTTGAACCGAGGTCGTTGCCGTTAATGACCAGGATATCGTTGCCGAGGTTGCCCTGGAAGTTGATGTCATTGTCAACTCCAACGTTCTGCTTTACAAGCACGTCAGCACCAGAACCGCCAGTGATTTCGTACCTGAAATCAGCGTCTGTCTGGCCAGCCTTCAACGTAACTGTAAATTCGTCATTGGACTGATTCAGGTTCGTGGCATTGATATTGATTGTGTTCAGGGTATCGACTTTACCACCTGTAAAGCTGAGGTCTGCATTATAGCCTGATCCAACTACGGTATAGTTTTCGACACCTGTCACGTTATCCAGGTTTACCGCTGCCGTCACATGCGAATTATTGTTCTGAAGCGTAACGGTATCTGTGCCTGTGCCACCGACGATGGTATCGCTTTCGTCGAGATCGATGTTGTAAACCCTGATCTCATTGGAGCCATTGTTTGCATCAACGAAATCAGTTCCTGTGCCCATGATAACAGTATCGTTTCCGTTACCTGCATACAGCACATCGTTTCCTGCACCGCCATCGATATAGTTGTTTCCAGAACCGGCACTGATGTAGTCGTTGCCATCCTGGCCGTAGATTTCGTCATCGCCAGTCCCAGTGTAGACGGTGTCGTTACCGTCACCACCATCAACAACGTTGTTGCCCTGGCCAGCATCAATCAGGTCATTACCATTACCGCCCACAACGTAGTCCGATCCTGTTCCGGAATAAATAACGTCATTTCCGTCATTTCCGTAGATATTCAGGTTGTTGCTGTCATCAATGGTGTTGATGTAATCACTTCCATCCGAACCCCGAATCAGCTGGATACCTGAGGACTGTGCATTGCTGCCGAGAACCACATAGTCGTCGTACCCGAAACCATATGTCGCGCCACCAGTCGTCAAGTCAAGCTCTTCGACTGTTTTAACGTTAGCAAATGCACTATCGGTGACGTATCCATCGGTGATAACATAATCCCAACCACTATTGCCTGTGATGGAGTCAACGCTATCGAGATGTGCACCCATGTAGAAATAGTCTTCGAATGCGCCACCAATCAGGGTGAACTGCTCGTTCACACCATCAACGTCACCATCCTGAGCTCGAGTGTCAACAATGAGAGAATCTCCATAGGAAAGCCCGGACCCGTCAACTGTGATGGCTGCCTGGTTATAAGCCGCATCGAATGTGACATACGCAGCACCGTAGTTTTCCACGTCCTGGTCATCAACGATGATCTGCTCTATTCCACTGACTCCGCCACCGATAGTCGCATTAACTGTGTCGTAGGTCCACAATGGTGAACCGTAACCGTCTCCAACGAGTTCGAGGTGAATTGCATCTGTTCCGTTTCCACCAGCGATCGTGTCGCTACCATTCAGCTCTGAGCCCCATGCATACACAGTATCGTTTCCGTCACCGAGCGAAATGTTGTCGTTACCTGCGACATGGTCGACACGGTCATTTCCGCTTCCGGTGCTGATTGTGTCATTGCCAGAGCCGGCTACGATTAAATCGTTTCCAAGGCCGGTGTTGATTGAGTCGCTGTGGTTACTGCCGTAGATTGTTACTGCACGTGACAGGACACCATCGTCGAACGTGCCGAGGTCAGTCTGGTTCGGATTCGGCGGATCAGCCAAATGTGCTCCATTGTCGTTGCCGTTGAAGATCAGGTTTGCACTGCCAGACAGATTACGCGCATCGATTGTCGTGCTGGTCTTCGTATCAGTATCGAACCAGGAGCCGTCAGTCACACTGATATCATAGCTTCCGGCACCGGTAAGGTTGATTGTTTCGACGTTCTTGACAGAGTCGAGATCGTTGGCATCCTTAGAATCACCTGTCAGGTTCAGAACATCGGATCCATCTCCACCGTCAATCTGATCTTCGGTATGGAAAGTATAGTTCTCGGTGTAGGAGCTGCTGAGGCTTGAGCCGACATTGATCGTATCGTTTCCAGAGCCTGCAAGAACCGTATCGTTACCGTCGGCTGATATGTTGATTGTATCGTTGTCTTCATTTCCCTCGACATAATCATTTCCGGTGCCTACGGTAATATGGTCATCTCCAGCCCTGCCGTAGACGGTATTGTTGCCATTGCCTGCATCGATGTTATCGTTTCCTGAACCACCGTCAATGTTATCGTTTCCGCCCAGTGCCCAGATGTTGTCATTGCCCTCTCCACCCGTGACATTGTTGTGTCCGCCACCGACCCACAGGGTGTCATCGCCTTTGCCACCATCCACAGAATCAGAATAGTTGCCGACATTTGTAACGAAAGTATCATTACCATCTCCACCATGAATGGTCACGCTATCAAGCCTGCTTTCAGTAGAAAGTGAGACGTTGCCTGTCGATGTGCGAGCGTCGACGTTCGAGATCGATGCGCTGATGGGGTTTTCAAACGGGGGGAAACCTCCAGAAGTGTTCCCTATCGTCAGGTTGACTGCAGTGGTAATGTTGAGCTGTGTCGCACCAGGAGTATTCAGATCCTGGATCTGAACTGCGCCATTGCTGCCGCTCGTCGTCAGGTTTACCGTCTCGATGCCTGCTGCAGTGTTCTGGTCGACAGCTCCCGTGCCCTGAGCCGTGATATTGATGCTATTGGCCGAAACAGAGTCATCTGAACTGTTGGTCACATGAATGTTTGCAACATCATTGCTGGCCAGCACGTCACCGTTGCGAAGGTCAAGTGTGACATTGACACCGTCAGTCAGGTTAATAACGTCGAGATTTACGTTCTTGACGCCAGCGACATCATAGGTGTTGGCGTAGTTGAAGCGCACATCGTTGAGGCTGTTCTCGCTGACGAGCGTATGGACACCTGAAGAGCTCGACATGTCGAACGTATTGGCTGAGCCACTGTCATTGTCAACCTTGAAGGTACCCACTCCATTCAGAATGAAACCTGCATAACCAGCCTCTGCCTGTGCATGATCGGTAGAAAGGAAAACTGTGTCTTCCACACCACCGGTAATCGAGTCACCGGCATTCAGGTTGTTGTTGGTACCAAGGACATTCTCTGCTCCAGGATTTGCAAGAGTGATGTGATCCTGATCCGGCGTGAGGATATTGGCAACATCCTGAAGATTGATCGTTACAGTCTTAACGACGGAGTTTCCGATACCGTCGAAGGCTGTATAATCAAAGCTTGCTGCGGAAGCACCAGTGCCCCAATAGTCAGCATCAGGCGTAAACGTGTATTCGCCTGTCGCAGCGTTCATTGAAACCGTTCCATGCACTGCATTGGTTGCAGCATAAGTAAGCGTATCACCGTCGACGTCCACTCCAGTCACCTGGCCATGAACGACAACATTTTCATAACCACCGACAGTCACATTTGAGGTAACCGGAATATCGTTGGTTCCTGTTACGGTCAGAGTGATCGTATTTGTGGCTGTCAAGGCTGGCGAACCGTTGTCTGCAACCTGATAGCTCACTTCGATATTACGCACTTCACCAAGCTTAAGGCTCTGATATTCGGCACTTGCGGGGCTGAACGTCCAGACGCCGTTTGATGCCAGGCTGAATCCGGCGGCTCCGGAAAGCTGGCTGAAGGTGAAGGTCGTTGCAGCATCGACATCGTGAACCGCACCGGCAGTAAGAAGGTTACCTGAAATTGACGAGCCATCTTCCGTGGCGGTAATCAGAACAGGTGATGCGGTCGGAGCTTCGTTGACGTTGGTAACCGGAATGTTGAAAACCTGGCTGTAGGTCGAACCGTCGCTGCTCGTGGCAACAACCGTGATGTTGTGACTCGGGGCAGTTTCGTAGTCCAGCGGGCCAGCAACGGAAACAACTCCGGTTTCGGCATCGATGACAAATCTGCCGCTGGCGTTGTCAGAGAGGCTGTAGGTAATCGTAGCGCCTGCATCTGCATCCGTAGCATGAGCCGTTATACCCACAATCGTACCGACTGTTGCATTTTCAGCAACGCTGTTGGCAGCTGCAAGATTTGCGTCTGAAATTGTGTAGATAGGATTGTCGTTGACGTTGGTAACGGCGATCGTATAGGACTGGCTGTTGGTTGAGCCATCTAAGCTCGTTGCAACAACGGTGATGTTGTGGCTGGTGGCTGCTTCGTAATCGATACCGCTGAGAACCGTAACCACACCCGTTGAATAGTCAATGGCAAACCTGCCGCCGGCATTGTCAGAAAGGGTGTATACAATTCCCAGACCGCCCTGATCAGCGTCCGATGCATGCGCGGTAATCCCGACTGCAGTACCTGCCACCGCATTCTCGGCAACACTGTTTGCTGCGATATTGGTATCCTCGATGGCAGTGACCGGGTTGTCGTTGACGTTGGTCACATTGATTGTGAACGACTCGCTGCTCACTGTTCCAGCGCTGCTCGTAGCAAGCACGGTGATGGTGTGGCTGGATGCCGTCTCGAAATCGAGGGGCCCATTGACGGTAACGATACCGGTGTGCTCGTCGATGGCAAATTTACCACCGGGATTGCTGCTCAGCGAATAGGTGATCGTAGAACCTTCGGTCGCATCGGATGCGTGTGCAGTGATGCCGACAACCGTACCGACCACAGCACTTTCTGCAATGGTGTTTGTCGCAAGGTTGTTGTCGGTAACGACAGAGATGTTGTAATCGTCATTGACAATCGTGCCTGTGCCAGTCACAGGGCCATTGATAAGAGATGCCCCTGAAAGCTTCAGTTTGATCGTTTCGTTGCTTTCCAAAACGGTATCCCCGTTCACCACGACAGACACGGTTGCAACCGTCTGACCGGCAGCAAACGTGATCGTTCCGGCTGCAGGAGAGAAATCGGTATTGGCAGCTGCCGTACCTGCGCCCGTGCCAGAATTGACGGTCTCGTAGTTGACGGTGATCGTCTCGGATGGAGCATGGTCAAGCTGAACAGTAAAGGTCATCAGCTTGGTGCCGGACTGGCCTTCGGTAATTGATGGATCATTCACCGAAATATTAAATTCCTGGCCGGGGTGATCGATCAGGTATTCAGTACTGGTAACCGATGACGTGGTCGCGTCCACCATATCGATAAAGCCAGCCGACTCTGATCCACTGTAAACGTGGCCGGAGTTGAGGCAGGCATCGGAATAGTACTGTGCAACAGTGATCTTGTTGGTGATTGTGGTGATATCGGAACCCTGGGCACCGGTTGCGATACCTTTGATCACATCACCAGCATTGGAAGTGCCATCCGCATAAACGGTCAAAACACCTGTCCAATAAGCAAGACCGCCAGCTTCAGCAGTACGGTCGAAGAGGTTCATGTAAACCGAATTGATGAACGCCTCTTTGTTGGAAACTGCCGGATAACTGAGAAAAGGATAAAGAGCGTGAGCCTCGGCTGAATTTGCGAACTGGTTTGCCGCGTTGTTCAGGTTATTGGTGTGATTTGTAACAACAGTATACCAGTAGTTCAATCCTTCAGGATCGGCAGCGCGGCCGAAGTAAGCAATATAAAGCTCCTGAATCTGCTGAGTGGAGGATAATGTCAGTGGCATGTTAGTATGTATTTAAATTTAACTATTAAAAAAAATCAATAAAGCCTTAGTAACAGACACCTCTGCAACACTCGCAGCAGAAGTTTAAAATTTCGCTTCGACATATGCTCATTGTGCCTTCTCCCATTCTCATTGCCTTCTCCCCTGTTTTTTGATCAAAAACCGCATACAGACTTGTTCTTGTTTATGCTATTCAAAGCAAATGTTATGTAAAACAAAGGCTTGTTGAACAATTCCAGTGCCTTTCTGATGCGCAACCATGCGAATAGTTAACCATCTCATTTTTTCTGCACTAGGCAAGAGCAATGCCGAGTAAAACCTAATTAACTCCCAAGCTCTTAAATAATCTAGTAAACGTACTACTTACCCCAAATAATTGCTACATACTATAAATAGCACTCCTCCAAAAAGGAAATGCAAACCCTTATTTCATCAAGCTTACAGACACAATTTGCCGTCTGAACTCCCATGATGATGTTGCTTGAACAATAAGCTCGATTATTAGCAATCTGATAGTATAGGGGTTGAGGTATCTCCATATGGTAACCGTCAATTGCATACTATAATTAGCATACCAAAAATGCAAGCAGAATTTAAATAGTAAGAAGCAATCTTAATAGCCGATAACACTTGTTAATATTCTGGATCCAGAATCAAGTTGAAATGCAGTCCGCTACCGAATTCAGCCTGATAATTCCTGACGATAATTCTGACAGTTATATACCTAATAATACGGAGTTCTGAAGAATATTCCCTGTCTCTTCCTCAAGATTATGCAAATAATATTGAAAAAATATGAATTAAGGATTTTTTTTCACAAGTGAACCAGTTTCATGATAATCCCGATAGACACCGCGTAACCACACTGAAATGACGCCCCCCTGTCCTGGCTGGTAAACATCAGACTTCGCGGCATGCATGTGCAAACCTTCTCCCCGGGATGTCGAAGGCATATATCGGGCTGCCAGATTTAAGACATGTCCATCAATCCGCCAATTGACTTGAGAGACCCGCCAGAATTGCTGCATCTGAAGAAAGGGAGCTATTGATTTTAATCTGAATCCTTCGGTGGTTTCTATGAGACGATCTCTTCATCAATACATGGGTAGGTATTTGACTATATAATGCCCAGCGGGACATTATCATCGTCGTACGATCATTTCCCTGCCGGCCAAACCCCAATCCACTGCGGGTGATCTGGATCGGCAAGCATATCAAGCAACTGTTGCGTGCTTTCCTGCCAGCTGAGCCAGCCAAGACGGTCTGGCTTTAAAACGATTCCTTTGCGCCTATTCGCGAGCCAGTCGCTCATCGCCATTGCCAGCGATTCGGCGTCATTACCTGAAAAATAGGTTGCATGTTCGCCAACGATTTCACGAAACACCGGGATGTCACGAACAAGAATTGGGCTTTGATGCTGTGCGGCTTCAATAACAGGCAACCCGAAGCCTTCGCCTTCGGAAGCCATGAGCACACAGTCGGCTAGCCGATAAATTCTTAGCAGCGCTTCATCACTGATCCCCTGATACCAGAAAAGGCGATGGCCTCGCTCCGGATGGCTGTTCAGTTCGGTAGCAAGGTCATCGACCATCCATCCGTGCTTTCCGACGATGACCAGATTAAAATCGAGCGTGTTTCTCCAGAGAAGTTCCGCCGCCCGAAGGGACTGGCGATGGCCTTTACGTGGTTCAACGGTTCCAACCATAAGGAAGGTCGGGCGGCTCGTCAGCTCTTTAAGCTGTTCATTGAAACCTTCTGGAAGGCCTTTGGTAGGAATACTGGAATCAATATCTGCTCCATGGTGGTTCCAGCCTATTGCAAGGGGGCGATACCGGGCTGGTTTATGTTCGGTTACCCATCGTTCAAAATCAAGAGCTGTAGTGCGACTCACCCCGATGACAGCATCGGCTGAAGTAGAGATGACATCGAGATAATCCTCAAAAGTCGATTTTGTCCCTTCAGGGAAGTAATGAGGCATCAATACAGGCAAGATGTCATGTACAAGGAAAACGATCCTGGCTCCCTTCTGACGTATGCGCTGATAGGTCGGCCGATGACGGACGACCACTCCGAAATGCAAATCCGGAATGAACAGAATATCGCCGGTATGAATATCGATGAACTCTTCGTCCTTGAACTGCACGGGTGAATTGCTTCCAAGCCATTCGATAGTTCGCTGACGGGCATACCGGTAACTCTGCTCAGGAGTTGCGTAAACCGGTTCGATTCGATAGCCTGACGGTGGAAAATCGATGAGATTTTTTACGATACTGCGAACAACACGCTGAATGCCTGTCTTGAGATCGGTTTGGACAAGTGCAGAAACATCTACCAGCAATTGCTTTTGCCGTAAAGGCGAAGGAAAGGATTCGGCAAGTGCAGAAGCAAGCGACTTGAAGCAGCGGGAATCGGTGTAAAGACTTTCATCCGACGTAATGGAGTCGATAACCTTCTGACAGCAGAAATTCATCCCGGCATGAAAAGTCTCGATGGCATCTGCGTAGGCAGTTGCAACGTCTCTCGGGCCATGCATCCTGTGAATGTATTCTCTTGCATGATCACCGATAATGGAGCGGACACCGACATCTTTCCGGAGTGTCTCCAACGCCTTGACAAGCTCGTACCGTGGACATGACTCGGAAAGCATCATCACAGTGTCTTCCGGAAATTCAGCCATGCTTCCGTGAGCATTGACGATAACGGGTAAACCATGGCTCATGCAGTCAAGCACAGCCCCGGATGATTCCCCCCTGCTATCTCTGCGAAGCTGGACAGCAGCATCAGAAGCCTGAAGCCATAGACTGTACATCTTGTCGTCAACCCATCCGGTTATCCTTACACGATCTGATGATGATATGGCAGCACCAAGGTCCTGACCATACATACCCGAATCATTTTCGCCGATATACACGAGCAAACAAGCGGAATCATGAGACAGCGTCGAAGAAAACCAGGCGTCAAGAAGATCGCGGCCAAGCTTGTTTTGATTGATATGTCCGAAAGTGCTGACGACAAAGGCATCAGGATCTATTCCGAGCAGCTTTCGAGCTTCCGTTCGCCCTGAAACTGTCGCAGGAGCACGAAAATGGGGGATGATGCAAATATGCCCGTCTATTTGGGGGCCGTACCACTTACGGGCCAGATCATAAGCATGCCGGGAGTGAACAATGACACCGTCAGCGTTGCGAAACACAAGATGGCTGCAAGGATAATCACGAACGATAACCGACCGGTCTTCCCCTTTGAGCAACCTTGCCAACGCCCCATAACCATGGCCATGTAAAAGCTCTTTGGAGAGCATGCCCCTTATATGATTCTTGTCTTCAAGATATCCAACGATGCCTGAAAGATAGAAATCATGAAGCACGACCGTTCCGGGGATCTCCTCCAGCAACGCGAACATGTGCTTATGGAATGGGGAATTTCCGAAATGGTACAGAATTCGATCATAAACCTGATGATTTTCCCTAAACCATTGAACCGAGCGAACCGCAGTGCTCTCATTTACGGAAAGCCCATCGGATACGTTTTTCTGATCGACAATTACATCGATAGAATAGTATTGCGACAGATAAGGAAGAAGTTCAGCTGTATAACTGCTTATGCCTGAGGGTTCGGGGGGCAATGGAGAGACACATGCGAGACGGAGAGTGCGACCTGCCGCGGTCATGCTCTCAGCTGCGCCTCGACCACTACAGGAACATGACTCGATTGCCCTCAATGTTTCTGCTGTGTGTTCTCCGTTAAAAACATTTCCCTGCGAAGGCAGGTCGATGAACAGGGACGGATTGAGTGGCAATGATTCATGAAATGATGCTTCCGGCAGTATCGGTCGTTCGATACCGAACGGTATCGACAAAAGCAGGCAGGACATTGCAGTGACTTCAAGTACCGAGCGACTCGAGGGATTGCCGGCAAAATAAATGAAATCAGGCCGGAAACCGGCTATGACATTCTCCCGGATATGCCGCACGATCTCTTCCGGCCATTGATCGGCTCCTCCGGATGGGGCCGTCCAAAGGCAAATGCTTTCCTGAGAAAGGATACCGTCCAGAAATGAACGGACAGGCTCGATTGTTTCAGGATAACGATCACTCAGAACCACAGTGGCGTCATGGCCTCCCAATTCTCTCAAAAGAGCGCGGATAAAGAATAGTGATGTTGTACTGTGCAGACTTTCAAGACCGTCTTCCTGAATAGCCTGCAGGTCAATAAGAATTCTCATGGGTTATCCGTTCATGTTGGCCAGTACCGGCCTCCTTCAGGTTCGCAAACTGCAGACATGGTCTATGGACAGGATCATTCATCGTGGATTACGGGCAGACATGGCACCTTTGCCTTTTTTTGTCAGACGATGATACATCTTTCTTGCAGCCGGAGAAAGATCTCGCTCCTCGGCTGAGGATGAAAACTTGTCGGATTCCTGATCAACAGAACACTCCTGATTCATACTCTTCGATCGTTGCTTCCAACTTCTTTTCAGTCTTTTATATTTTTTGAGCAATTTACCCAGCTCGTTGTTGTAGAGCGAACGAAGTTCATGCTCACAAGCCTCGAGCTGCAGCCTGACCTGAGTCAATTGCTCGCCAAACGCGGAAAGTTTTGCGTCTTTTGTGGTAAGCTGTTGTTCCTGATGTGCAAGTTGTGCCTCGAGCGCACCGATTTTTTTGTCTCGCTCCCTGAGCTCTTCCATGAAGGCAACCTGAGCTTTTTCGTCAAACATGGACCTCTCTTCATTTCGAATAATTTCATCAACGGCATCCAGCATCCCTGTCGCAGGCAATGGAGATTTAAAGGCAATCAATGCATAGTCTGGCGCCTGAAACACTCGTGAAAACAAAAGTTCATTGAGCCAGCTGTAATATGAGGCGTGCTCTCCATCAAAAGAGGTGATTGGAACCTTGATGCCAAGAGTCTCAAAGTTTAAACGAGCAATACGGGTAATGACAAAACCGGCCTGGCGGGCAAGAAACTCAAGCAACAAGGCTGGAACGGGCCTGACATGAGTAGGATCAATGTAAAAATTACATGCCCCGACGGTGCTGTTTTCCGGATTGGGAGTTTCGAGAAGCAGAATACCGCCGGGAACAAGCCTTTCGTAAGCTGTGGCAAGAAACGCCTGCTGCTGATCGAGGTTAAGATGTTCGATGATGTGAAAACCGCTGATCAGGGAATAGAGCTGATCAGGTCTTTGATCCAGGTAGGCGAAAAGGTCCTGCTCCTGAACTTTCAACCCGGCTTTTCGACAGGCAGCAACAAAGCTGGAATTGATGTCGACCCCTTCAGAGGGAATGCCGTTATCCTTGAGCATCAGGAGCCATTCACCGCGCCCGCATCCCACGTCAAGTGCCGGACATGAGTCGTCGAAAGGCAACTGCCTGACCAATGGCAGATAAACCGACAGCTTTCGCAGTATTTCCCGGGGATCCCCCCTGAAATAGTCTTCGAATGCTGAATAGTCGAACGTTGAACTCATGGAGAAAATCCTGTTACGCACTCACGAATACTGGACATTCCGGATAAACAGCCTACCCCTCCGCCACAATTTACAGAATGGGTTCGTTCAGAACAGAGTAAACTGACGAACCTTGCCGAGTCGACGGCAAAACCTGAATTTTGATAACCAAGAATAGCATATGCGACGACAAATAACTACATACTATAAGTCGCAACCATCATGGTCAATGCGGAAGAGATTACTCGGTCGAAGCACTTTTGCCGTATATCCACATCTTAAGAAGAACCGCAAAAATCAAACGGACCCCGGCAATTTCCTTTAAATCATAATGCCGAAAATGGAGCTGCGCGAAGCATAATCCCTCCAATATCAATAAGGGTGAAAATCTCATCATAAAGATGGCCGGGTTGACCGGAGGCCCCCCTGCAGCAACTCAACCACACCTGCCGCACTGGAATGATATAATGTAATAGTAATAATAGAACCAAGGCGCACCACAGTTATTTTTCGTCGACTGTAAGTGCCTATTTGTGACTATTATAGTATGTAGACAATCCGCTTGGCTATTCATATTATTTCAAGTATAATATCACATGGGTCGACAAGGCATGTTCTTTAAACCGCTTCCACTGTCAGCCCATCTTTTTTCCGGTATTCGAGACTCCCTCATCTATGCAAATGCCTGAAAACATCAGCAATATCGCCCTTCTCATCGGTAAGAAGATTCGTTCTGAAAGAATCAGGCAGGGCCTGTCCCAGGAGAAGCTGGCTGAAATAGCCGGGTTGCACAGAACTTACATCGGCATGGTGGAACGCGGGGAAAAAAACATCACCTTACTTAATTACGTCAGGATATCTACTGCAATCAATTTGTCGCTTCATGAGCTGACGTCTGGCCTGCCAGCGCCCTCCGCGTCCAGCAACGTGTCCATGATTGAAGACAAAAATATGGCAGAGACCCTTTGATCCACTGCACCCAGTCTCTTCCTGAGTTTAAAGTAACTTCAGCCGATTTTCCGGCCAGCCGGGAAAATCCCGGTGATTGAATGAATCCGGATAAGGGTTGTGGTCGACCATAACCGGAAAACCTGAACCTGCGGGCAGCTGCACTCATTCGAACCATCTTGGGCCATACCCTCTTCAGTCGCAATGATTGAGACCTGGGAAGCGACAGCAGTTCTGAACATTTCGGTCAAAGACTTTTCCATTCATCAATCCAGGGTTCCTGAGAAGAGGGCTTCAAACCTTGGACCGGAATCACAGGGCGCAGGAGAGCAATGGGAAATGCAGATCGGCTGGTCCGCCCCCGCCGACAACTGCAGACATGCATTTGCGATCTTCAGCGTCGTCATGGGGCAAATCGTCGCTTCAATGATGCTCATTGCCCGATTGACCTGACCCTCGGCGAAATCACCTGCCCTGCCTGCCCATTACGAGCTCCGCATTGGAAATCATCGACTGGATTTGTTAAAGCTCCACTGTCCTTTATATTACTTTCCGTGTCCGGGTGACGTTTTTTCTAAACCGGAACACCCTGCCTGTACCCATTTGTACGATCCGGATGAAAAATCCAGCGGTATCACTCAGGGATATCTCTGATGAATCACAACCAATCGGCTACGATGAACATCATTTCAAGATTCCTGCTCAAGAACACTAACCGCCCTTTATACAATCGGATAAAACTTGAGGAACAGAACCGGAAATTCATCACTAAAGCTGATGCGGTCCAGATTGAGTTCCCTGTGGATGGAAAGTCCTGTTACACATTCAAGCATAGCGGAAATTCCGGCGATATAATCTATTCCCTGCCAACACTTTATGCGTTGGCTGGGGGAGTTCAGGCTGACCTGTACCTTAACCTGGATCTGCCGATGATTTATTCGATCGTAAGAGGCCCGCATCCGCTGCTCAACACTATGCTCAATCAAAACATGTTTTCGATGTTGCGTCCGCTGTTACTGGCGCAGCCTGAAATAAACCGATGCGAGGTCTACAACGGCGAAAACATAGATTATGACCTCGATATTTTCCGCAATTCGCCCTTCCCCAGCCATGCCGGAAACATTGCCAGATGGTATTTCCTGCATTTCGCGGTCAACGCAGATCTCGGAAAGCCCTGGTTGCGGGTAAACGCCAACTGTGATGTTTCCGACTGTATCGTCATCGCACGCAGCCAGGGATATCACTCTCCAGGCATCGACTACTCTTTCCTTCAGAAATATGGGAAATTGTTGTTCGTCGGCGTGCCGGAGGAGTACGAGGCGATGAAAAAAGCCCTGCCCGACCTTGAGTACCATCAGGTTGCTGATTTTTTGGAACTGGCAGAGATCATCGCCGGATGCAGGCTTTTCATCGGCAACCAGTCTTTCCCCTTTTCGATCGCCGAGGCACTGAAGGTCAGGCGGATACTTGAGGTCTGCTATCACTGCCCAAACGTGATCGTCGAGGGCTCAAATGGATACGATTTCTGCTTTCAGCCTCAGTTTGAGATAATCGTCAAAAAGCTTGCGAAAGAGTAACACGCGTCACTCTTCCGCAGTTACCCCTTATTGCCCTTCTTTCTGCGGCATTAACTGCTCCATGGCCTGCACATGACAATTTTCGGCATCTCCCGGGGTTAATAATCCGCATTATATTTGTTATCTAAGAGGAACTACCCCAACGTGAAGATCCTTAAGAACGACATGCAACCGAAACAGCTCAGCCACGAAGAGATCCTCCTGAAAGTTCGAAGCTGGAAATCTGAAGGCAAAAAGGTCGTATTCACGAACGGGTGTTTCGATATCCTCCATGCCGGCCACGTCCGTTACCTCACGGCTGCACGAGGGCTCGGCGACAGACTGGTGGTCGGAATGAACTCAGACGCCTCGGTCAGACGGATCAAGGGACCAAACAGGCCGGTGTCATGCGAAGACGACCGGGCCGAGGTGCTAGCCGCACTTGCCGTGGTCGATGCCGTTACCCTTTTCGATGACGATACGCCTGAAAAAATGATCGGCATGCTTCTTCCGGATATTCTGGTGAAGGGTGCCGATTGGCCGATAGACAAAATCGCGGGAGCATCCGCCGTTCTGAGGAATGGGGGCTCTGTCCAGACCGTCCCCCTGCTCGAAGGTCGTTCGACGACTGGAATCATTGAAACCATCGTTCATTTATACTGCTCACAGGCAACCGGTGGAAAGAGTTAAGAAATACACACTGTTCATGATGGCCGGCATCTCGGCGGCCACCCTCGTGCTTGTCGTGATTGCCGCGTTCGTACTCAACAGCGGTACCTTTGACCTTTTTGCAAAAAAGCAGATGATCACGCTGTTCAACGAAGAGTACCGGGGACGACTGGAACTGCGCGAAGTGCAACTGCGCTTCCCGGACAGGGTAACCCTCGTCGCACCGGCCATTTTCGAGGAAGGCGCAACTGAACCGGCTGCAACCGCCGACACAATCAGGCTGAGGTTCAATTTCCTCGGGCTCCTCAAGCCCAGGATCACTATGCTTTCTTTCAAGGATGTCGATATCGAAGGGTTCAGGGGCCACATCATCGAGCCAGAGAACGGCCGGCTCAACATCCAGAAGATTTTCATCAAAAGGCATCCGGAAAAACCGGAGGTGCTGGCAATCGGAAAGTTCCGGGCCAGGCACCTGAGCCTCAGAGGCGGATCCCTGACCTGGACGCCCAGGAAGTCACCCGATTACAATATTCGGGCACTTCGTCTCGACATGAAGAAAGTGTTCGTCGCCAAATACCAGTTCATGGGCTCCGTCGAGCAGATGCAGTTCACGATTCCGGACCGCGGTTTCACACTCAGGAAGGGGTCCGGGTCGCTGGCACTCTCGTCGGTTCGCAGCGAAGTGATCGGACTCAACCTCGAAACCGATAAAAGCAGCGTCAAGCTTTCAATCTCCATGGATGGCCTTGACCTTTTTTCCGGCGTTACCGTCGAAAGCGTCCTGAAAAACCAGACGTTCGTACACGTCGAATCCATCAGCCTCCATACCGACGACCTGAACCGATTCCATCCGGTGCCATCGCTTCCATCCGGAATTTACCGTTTAAGCGGTGACGCAAAGGGTACGCTCTCCGACCTCCAGATCATGCCGGTGACCTTTGAGCATGGCGACAGCAGAATTGCGTTCAAGGGTGAAATGCTCAACGTGCTCGACAAAAAGAATCTGTCGTTTCACCTGCAGCTTGACAAATCGAAGATCTCCTCAGGATTCCTCACCCAGGTTCTGAAAGGGGAACGGCTCAAAAAACTTGCAAGGGAGTCCGCTGGCGTCGAGTTCAACGGTACTTTGAGAGGGCGACTCGACAAGTGGCTGACGGACGTGGCTTTCAAAACCGCCATCGGCAGCGGATCGTTTGCTGTTGAAACCACACGCGCAGCCGAAGGGAGGTCCCTCGCCAACGGCAAATTCACGGTCGAAAAAATCGAACCGCACCGTTTGATCGGCATTGAAAAGGTCAAAAGCGGATTTTCGGGTTCAGGGTTGTTCAACGGCAATTTCGGAGCGGACGGTATCGGTGCCGGCCATGTAGAAGCCACCGTGAAGAGTGCTTTCTGGCAGCAGCAGCCTATCTCTTCGGGATTGATAATCCTCGATTTCACCGGCAGAAAGCTTGATATTTCGACAAACCTGCAACATACCGACGGCTCGGGCATCATCATGGCAGGCTCGGTCGATTTTTCAGCTGCTACCCCTTTGTATCAGGCAAGCGGCAGCGTGAAAAAGCTGGACCTGTCAAAGGCAGCCGCATCACAGGAATTCAAGACCGACCTGAACGGCTCTTTCGAGATGAAGGGACAGGGATTCGATCCCGCCTCCCTTAACATCAAGGCGAACATGATCTTCGCACCATCCTCTGTCGACGGGTTCCATATCAATGACCAGTCGGCTGTTTCGGCAAGCATCATTCAGTTGCCGGCATCCTCATCAATCGCCCTGACAAGCGATTACCTTGACCTCTCCCTACAGGGCACAGCATCGCTTGCCCAGGTCATGGGAGCGATGAAACAGGTCTCCTCGTGCGTTTCGAAGGAGTTCGGCGTTCCCCAGGCAGCACCTGACCACCAAAGTGCTACACCCTATGCATTCAGTTATAAAGTTACTGTTCGAGATCTTGCACCACTCAGGCCGATGCTGCCGGCAAAAGAGCTGCAGTTCCAGGGAAATGCAGCCGGCACGGCATCTTATGCTGCAGGAATGCTCTCGTTCGATGCGCTCATCGGCATAAATTCGCTCTCCAACGGCCCATCGTTCAGCATGGGCAATGCCGATGTGAAGGCCGCCATCAAGTGCGCTCCGGCAGGTGTCTCTGCGGCTGCGGTTTCGGGTACGGCCACATCGATGACTGTCTCCGGCAAGGAGCTGAAAAGCCTGCATCTGGCTTCATTGTTCGACAAAGGCTTCCTCACCACCTCCATGGAGCTTGCCATGCCGCAGTTCCAGCAGAAGCTCAATGCGGACTTCCGGGCACAGCGCAACGGTCACTATGCCACAGTGACCATCGACAAGCTGCAACTCTCAAGCCCGCAGGGCACATGGCTCACATCGCCAGGCACCACCATCGACATTGCGCCTTCCTATACGCGATTCAACCATTTCCGGTTCAGCAAAGGCAACCAGTCGATAGAGTTCGACGGCCTGCTCAGCAGCACCATGCCCGGAACTTTCCAGTGCATGCTGTCGAATTTCGATCTCGGAGAAATGAGGCACTTCCTGCTCGACCCTAAACTGGACCCCCTTTCGGGCCACGCCAATGCACGGTTCTCGGTAACCGGGAAGCCTGGCGCCAAAACAAGCGATTTCGAGCTGCAGGGCAACGATATAGCCTATGACGAAATGAAGATCGGCACAGTCCGAATGACGGCAGGCCATTCAGGGGATCTCCTGCATTTCGACTTCGAGAGCCATGGTTCGAAGGCTGTTGCCGGTGGCACCCAGAGCCCATCCATCAATACGATCCGGGGATCCGGTTCGATTCCTCTGCTCCTGAACTTTTCACCGTTCCTTGTGCGCATACCAGAGAACCGTGCGCTGCAGGCGTCGTTCCATTCGGACGACCTGTCGGCAAGGTTCATCGCCTATGTTGTACCTGTTTTTGATTACGCAGAGGGCATCATCCCGACCGACCTGCGCATTGCCGGCACCATGCCCAGACCGGAAATTTTTCTGACGACCCACCTTAATGACACCAAAATCCGTATCGCCCCGACCCAGGTCACCTATTGGATCAACGGCGAAGTGACCGGCACCCCTTCAAGGATCGACATCGGCAGCATCAAGCTCAGGGACAACCTGCTGGGCTCCGGTTCGATCAGCGGAATGATCAGGCTTGAGGGGCTCATCCCCAGGTCGGTCAACCTTGCAGGCACCTTCAGAAATCTGCAGCTTTACAACAAAAAGGACCTCAAAGACGACACATCGTTCGGCACAATCACCGGCTCCACCGAGAACCTGAGGTTTTATGGCGACCTTACCGCACCTACGGCTGAAGGCGAACTTACGTTGACCGCTGCCGATTTCAGCCTGTATCGCAAAGGCTCCAACGAAAGTGCCAAATATATCGGGGTTGAGAAATTCATTGAATTCGTGCCGCGACGCCAGGCAGGCAAGCCACTCCTCACGGTAAAAGCAAGACCTGCAGGGTACCCGCAGTTCCACTACAACCTGCTCGACATACTCCAGATTAGGAACCTCAGGCTCGCCTGCAACGTACCGATTAAAGGCACCATGATTTTCGACCGACTCAGGGGAGAACGGATCGAGGCATCGATAAACAACCTGACACTCAACGTCAACAAGCTCGACCAGCGTTTCAGCCTCTTTGGTTCCGTGGACATCATCGGGGGTAAATACACCTTTTCCAACTCGAGTTTCAACCTCGAAAACGGCGGCAGGATCATCTGGAACAACGAGGAGATCCGGGACGGCCACCTGGACAACATCTATGGCGGCAAACAGGTCTCGGCCTACGATGCCCAGACAGGTGAACGGGACAACGTAAAGCTGCTCATCGCTGTCAGCGGCACGCTCGAAACACCGAATGTGCGCATGGGCTACTACCTGAACGATGATCTCCAACCCTATTCGGCTGTGAACATGATCGGCCGGCAAACAAGTCATATCGATCCGAATGCCGACCTGAACGTCGTTTCGATGCTCTTTTCAAGGCAGTGGTACCTCAATCCCGAACGGCAGGCAGCAGGTGGCAACATCCCCGTATCAAGTGTCGGCGTCTCGGCAGGAACCGGCATGCTCTCCTCCCAGCTATCGAGCATCGTGCAGGACATTGCCGGTCTGGAAAGTTTTAACGTCAACCTCGGCACCGGAACGAACGGAAACCTGAGCGGACTGGAGCTCTATTTCGCCATGCTCGTGCCGGGAACCAACGGAAAAATCAGGCTCATCGGAACCGGAAGCACCTCCACCTCAAGGAACACCACCAACACGAACTATTATGGAACGTCCCAGAAAGTCGAGTATCGCGTCAATCCGAAAGTGTACGTGGAGGCCTTTCGTTCATATGGCCTGAACAATAGCGACGCTGCATACAGCAACCTGCAGAAACCGACCGAAAACTGGGGGGTCAGCATATCATACCGTGAGAAGTTCCATACCTGGAGCCAGTTCTGGGATCGTATGTTCGGCAAGAAGGAGAAAAAAGAGTAGGGTTCCTGTACGCATTATTTTTCATACATTTAAGGATAACCATTTATACGTTTGACCGTGCTGACCGGCAAAAACATCATCCTTGGCATCTGTGGCGGCATCGCTGCATATAAAACACCGCACCTTGTCCGGTTGCTGAAAAAATCGGGGGCCAATGTGCAGGTGCTCGCTACGCCATCGGCTCTTAAGTTCGTGAGTGAACTGTCGCTGTCGACCGTATCGAGAAACCCTGTGCTCGGAGACATGTTCACTGCCGACAGCGCCGGCGAAGGCGATCGGACCATGCACATCACGCTCGGCGAATGGGCGGATGCTTTCGTCATCGCACCCGCCACGGCGAACACTATTGCCAGACTGAGCACGGGATTGTGCGACGACATGCTCTCGGTCTGCTTCATCACGCTTCGTCCTGACAAGCCGGTGCTTCTTGTGCCCGCAATGGACGGCTACATGTACGAGTCTCCTTCTGTTCGGCGCAACCTTTCGGTGCTGGCGTCACAGGGATGCCGTATCCTCGAACCCGAAAGCGGCGACCTGGCTTCAGGACAGTGCGGGCTTGGCCGCATGCCGGAGCCGGAGACGATCGTCGAAGCACTCACGGAAATGATGGAACCGTCACAGGATTCGCTCCTGAAGGGCCGGAAGGTACTGATCACCGCCGGGCCAACAAGAGAGAAAATCGACGATGTCCGGTTCCTGTCGAACTATTCATCGGGCAAGATGGGGTTTGCCATCGCCGCGGCTGCGGCAAAACGCGGGGCCGTCGTCCGGCTCGTTACCGGTCCGGTCAGCCTCAGTACTCCATCCGGCGTGGAACGCATCGATGTTGAAAGCGCCGTGGAGATGATGGAGGCGTCACGCCGCTTTTTCGATGAATGCGACCTTTTCATCGGGGCCGCAGCCGTGGCCGATTACCGCCCTGAAATGCCGGTCGAGGGCAAGATCAAAAAGAACGACGCATCATTGGAGATCCGCCTGGTGAGGAACCCTGACATCCTCGCGGAGTTCTCTGCAGGAAGACGGCCGGATCAGATCTCTGTCGGCTTCGCCCTGGAGACTGCCGGTGGAATCGGCTATGCGAATGAGAAGCTGGTGAACAAGAATCTCGACATGGTAGCCTTCAACATCTATGACCGCAGCACTTCCGGCTTCGAAGTGGACACCAATGTGCTGACACTGCTGGACCGTGCGGGCAATGTTTCGGAACTGCCGCTGCTCAGCAAGGACGCAGCTGCCGGACGACTGCTCGATGCCATCGAAAAGCTCTTGCCTTGATGACCGAAACCCCTGAAGTTCAATGAAGCAGGAATCGCTTTTCGATCCCATTCCGGAAGACCCCGGACCTGATGACTCTCCTGTGATGGACCTTGATGCACTCTGCCGTATCGCAGTAGAATGCCGGCAGTGCCGTCTTTCGCAGATGCGCAAACATGTCGTGTTCGGTGAAGGGAATCCCGAAGCAGGACTTTTCGTTATAGGAGAAGCTCCCGGGGCAGAAGAGGACGCTCAGGGCAGGCCGTTCGTCGGCCGGTCAGGCCAGTTGCTTGACAAGATCCTCCTTGCGATCGAATTCGAACGCAACGACGTTTACATCGGCAATATCATCAAGTGCCGGCCACCGGAAAACAGGAATCCGCTCGGCGACGAGATCGAATGCTGCAAGCCATGGCTGATGCAGCAGCTCGAAATCGTAAGGCCGAAAATATTGCTCCTGCTGGGCCGGGTGGCGGCAAACACCATACTCGGCAACAATCTTTCGATGGGCGCCATGAGGGGCCGCATCATCCGATGGAACCAGTTCGACGTCGTGGTCACTTACCACCCCGCTGCGCTCCTGAGGAACCCGAACTGGAAAAAGCTCTGCTGGGAAGATGTACAGATGCTCAGGGCACATTACGACAAGGTCTGCCCGAACGGCTGACCGAATGAACAGGGAAATACGAGGAAAAGATACAGGAATGAAGAAACGTGAACCACTGCTCGATCTGAGCCGTGACATAGATTTCAGCCATGAGAGCCGGGTTCCGCCTTACTCGCTGGAGGTCGAGCAGGAGGTGCTTGCATGCATTCTGCTCGAAGACGATCCTATCGAGCAGGTGATCCAGATTTTCGGGGACAACGGAGAAGCGGTCTTTTACGAGAAACGCCATCAGATTATTTTCCGGGCAATGATGCAGCTATACCAGAAGCGTCAGGCCATCGACCTGATCACAGTGAGCGAGGAGCTGTCGAGGATCAGTGAGCTGGAGAATATCGGCGGCAGACCTTACCTCGGGGAACTCTCCGGCAAGGTGATCAGTTCGGCCAACATCGAATACTATGCCCGACTGGTGAAGGAGAAGTACCTTTACCGTCGACTGATCTCGATTTCGTCACACATCTCCGGTGCAGCCTACAATACCTCGATGGACATCTTCGACCTGGTCGAGAACGCTTCGCAGCAGTTCTTCAACATTTCCCAGTCGGGCATCAAGAAAAAGGCCACCAGCATCAAGGAGCTGCTGAAGACAGCGACAAGGATGATCGAGAACCTGAGTTCCTCACAGTCCTCGGTCACCGGTATCGGATCGGGCTTCTCGGACCTGGACGCCTACACGGCCGGATTCCAGAACTCTGACCTGATCATCATCGCGGCACGTCCTTCGGCGGGTAAAACCGCTTTTTCGCTGGCACTGGCTCGCAATGCGGCCGTGAACTTCAACACCCCGGTGCTGTTTTTCAGCCTCGAAATGGCCGAAATCCAGCTTGCCGTCAGGCTGATGTGCGCAGAAGCTTATGTGGAGTCGCAGCTGGTCAGGCGCGGTCAGATATCGCCTGAGATGATGGGTAAAATCATCAACAGCATGGACGCCCTTGCCGAGGCAAAACTCTACATCGACGACACTCCGGGCATCTCCATCATGGAGCTGACTGCCAAGACACGTCGAATGAAGCAGGAACACGGTATCGGAATGGTTGTGGTCGACTACCTGCAGCTAGTCACCCCTGTCAGGGACGGACGGTCAAACCGCGAGCAGGAGATTGCCCAGATTTCCCGTTCGCTCAAGGCTCTTGCCAAGGAACTCAATATCCCGATCATTGCGCTGGCACAGCTCAACCGTTCAGTGGAGCAACGTTCCGGCGACCGCAAACCACAGTTGAGCGACCTCAGGGAGTCGGGTTCGATCGAACAGGATGCAGACATGGTCATGTTCCTCTCCAGGCCTGAGATGTACGGCACCAAAAACTTTGAGGACGGATCATCGACCAAGGACATCGCTGAAGTCGTCATCGGTAAACAGCGAAACGGGCCGATCGGCACCGTCAGGCTGCTTTTCCTGAAAAACTATGGCCGCTTCCAGTCCACGGCCAACTCCTACCTGACGGCAAGCGATGAACAGCATCAGCCTGAATCTTCCGCGGGAGTTTATCATGAGGCGTTCCTGCCGGAACCGCCCCCTGTCGACATGGACGGCTACATTAACAATTCGGACGCAGCACCTTTTTAGCACTGCCGATCATGCCATACAGAAAAGCACCGAAATCCACCGGCAAACTTTCGCCGGAATCCGCAGGGAACGCCGGCGAAACTACTGGTTCGACCGGTGTGGAGCTCCGCCATTACGGCATCGGCACCTCGAAAGGGTTCGCCATCGGGGATGCGTACGAATTCGTCAGGGAGAGCATCGACCACGAAACTGCTGACCTGAACTCCGATAATGTGGAGGAGGAGGTGGATCGGCTACTTGCCGCCCTGTATCGTTCGGAGAAGGAGCTGAAAAAAATCGAGAGGGTTACCACACGCAAGATCGGCAGGCTCTATTCGGACCTGTTCCAGGCTCAGATCCTGCTGCTCAAGGACCCGGTGCTGATCGGAACCATAATCCGACGGATCCGCACAGAGCTGAAGCCTGCGCATCTGATTATCGAACAGGAGTTCGGGAAATACCTCGAGAATTTCATCAATTCAGACGACATATTCTTCCGCGAACGGGCAACCGACCTGCACGATATCAAGGACAGGATCGTCAGGAACCTCCACATCCGAAAGCTGCATTCGTGGGTGCCCGAAGGGGTGATCGTGGTCTCACACCACCTCTCGCCGGCGGACATCATCCTGCTGAGCAGAAGCAACATCAAGGGATTCGCCACCGATACCGGCGGCAAGACTTCGCACATCTCCCTGATCTGCAAGTCCCTCAACATCCCGATCGTGGTCGGACTGGGAAACTTCTCGCAGAAAGTGGTCTCCGGAAGCCAGATCATCCTCGATGGCAACGAAGGGATGATCATCACCGACCCGAAGGATGAAACCGTCGAGGATTACCAGAAAAAGAAAGATTCCGAGTCAAAGCGCGAAGCCGACGACTCTATACTGGCTCACCAGTTGGCCTTTACCCGATGCGGTGTGAGAATATCGGTCTACTCGAACATCGATTTCAAGGAGGAGCTCGAAAACCTCGATGCCACCGGTTCGGAAGGAGTGGGGCTGTTCAGGACTGAAAACCTGTTCCTAGATGACCTCAAGCCACCCAAAGAGTCGGTCCAGCACGACTATTACCTTGAAATGGCGGAGATGCTCACCCCGAAACCGCTGGTCATCCGGCTGTTCGACATCGGCGGCGACAAGCTGATCTACTCCCCTGTCAAGGAGCCGAACCCGAACCTCGGATGGCGGGGCATCAGGATCCTGATCGACGTCCCGGAAATCCTTGATGCACAGCTCCAGGCGATCGTCAGGGCCAACGTACACGGGAATATCGACATTCTCATGCCCATGATCTCCTCGATCGAAGAGATTGAGTACATCAAGGGAGTACTCGACAAGCATTACACATGCATCAGGTCCGAGATGGCTGAACCGTTGGTCAAACCCGGCCTCGGAGCAATGATCGAAATTCCGGCGGCTGTCGAACTGATCGACGAAATCACCCGTATCGTCGATTTCGTGAGCATCGGCACCAACGACCTGACCCAGTACACGCTTGCCGTGGACCGCAATAACCTGATCGTCCAGGACCTGTTTGAAAAGTTCCACCCGTCGATTATCCGACAGCTTTACAGGGTCATCTCCACGGGGCACAAGAACCACTGCAGGGTCTCACTTTGCGGCGATATGGGATCTGACCCCCTTGCAATGCCTTTCCTCGTCGGATGCGGCCTCAGAGAGTTCAGCATCGTCAGTTCAGACATACCAACCATGAAGTCGGCTGTCAACAGGTATACGATCGAGGAGTGCGAGGCACTCTCCGCCGAATGCCTGAAAATGCACAAACCCGCCATGATAAAAGCCCGCCTCGAAGAGTTCGCCAGGACTCATTGATGGCAATTCCTGATAAACCAGGAAACCGTATGGGCGAAACTGTGTGTCCGCCCTGAGTTTTTAACATCTCCCGATAACTGAAAAAGGCTGCCCTGATGAGGCAGCCTTTTTCAGTTACTATGCTTTCATGACTCTTTACTCACGAAAATCTTCGATCCTGGCCGCTTTACGAACCGCGCCGAAATATTCCGAGAATAACTGCTCCTGCTTGACCTTGAGCAACTGAGGCAGAATGCGGCTCTTTTCTGTAGCGACATCAACCCCCGCAGCGAGCTGGCGCCCTGTCAGCAACACGAGCGCATACCCATCACCGATCTGGACCGGGGGAGAGAGTTTGTTGAGTTTCATGCCGGCCATGGCTTCCACGAGCTGACGATCGACTCCTGCACCGGCAATGAAACCGTCGCGCCAGCGGATCTCGTTCGATGTGAATATCTTGAGGCTCGGATCACGGGCAACGATGGCCTCGAGTGAGCCTCCAGCAGCAGCGGACAGGGCGGCAATCTTGGCTTTCAGGGCTGCACCCTTCTTTTCGCGCACCAGCTGGGCATTGATCAATGCATTGAGTTCGGCATCAGGCTGGCGATAGCCGGTATCGTTCTTCGTCAGGATCTTCATGACTGCAAAACCCTTTTCGGTGTCGATCACATCCGATATATCCCCTTCCTTCGACTTGAAGGCGAACTTGGCGACCTTGTCGTTTAAACCAAGCACCGATATGACACTCTGCTTTGAGAAATCGCCTGTCTTTCCAATGTCGAGCTTTTCAGTCCTGGCGGCCTGCTCAAATCCCTTCGATTTCGCTTCTGACTGGAAAGTCATGGCCTTCCTTTTGATGGTCTCGACCGTCTGGGAGGAGGGCTTGATCTGCCTCGATACTTCAGAACAGATGATCTGCTTCTGGTCGAAGCCGTCTATCCTGATGATATGCAGGCCGAACTGTGTCTTGACAGGGCCAACAATCTGGCCGGGTTTTCCCGCAAAAACAGCCTGGGAAAACTCGGGTACCATACGCTCTTTCGTGAACCAACCGACAAATCCGCCGTTTTTGGCGCTACCGGGATCTTCGGAATATTTTGCAGCAAGGGTTGCGAAAGGAACACCTTTCTTGAGCTCGCCATAAATCTGCTCGGCAAGCGCAATTGCGCGGGCGGCATCGGCCCTGTCTGCCTGGTTGAAACGTATAAGAATATGTGAAGCGCTGGCCGCCGGCTGACCGGTGGTAACCCCCTTGATCTTGAGCAGGCGGTACATACCCATATCGGCAACCGGACCGATGATCTGGTCGGGGGCAAGTTTTGGTGAACTGAAGACCGCATTACCTGCCGCAGGAGTGAAATCGGCTCTTGAATAGGTAACATTCACTGCATTTGGCCTGTCGCTCTGAACCTTGACAAACTCGCTGTCCTTCGGGGCCGATGCGAACTGCGACACCAGGCCGTCGATCTCCTTTTTGACCTGAAGGCTATCCTGCGACGAGGGAATCAGCGGATAAAACACAAACTCGGCGCTCCTGGTCGGATCCTGTTTGAACTGCTCCTTATGGGCATTATACCATGCCTTGACTTCGTCATCCTTAACCGAAAACATGGTATCGGGACCTGCGTAGCTGAGCGGGAACGGAATAAATGAGGCAGAGAAGGTAGTGAACTGGCGCTGGACAAGCTCCTCGACCTCAGGTTCTGTAACGATGGCCATGGTCTTGAGGGCCATGAGCAGCTTGTTGACCATCAGTTCACGCTTGATGACATCCTGAGCCTTGATCCAGAAAGTTTTGGACTTGGGATCCTGACGCACCTTTTCGAGCATCTGCCGATCGATCTTGCCGGTACGCGGGTCGGTGAAGTTCTGGCGGATGATCATTGGAGGATTGATCTCGCTGTTGACAGCATCGACCACCTCGCTGTCCCCTACCTTGATGCCGTATTTCTCGAACATCTCTTCGACGAGTGCCTGGTCGACAGCGACATTCCATGCCTGCTCCCGGAACCGGGTCTCGACCTGCGGTGTGATCTCGGCTCCTGGATTGCTCCTCCTGAATTGTTCATTCAGGCCATTGTATATCTCTTCGTACTGTGACATGGCAATGGGTCGGCCGTCGACTTTCCCGGCAAGCCCAGCCTTCTTTGTCGGCCCGGTGAAGTTCATGCCCCACTCGAAGACGATCAGCGCCAGAAACGATCCCGCAAGGATAAAGAGCAGAATATGCGTCTTATCCCTCAACTTGCTCATTAGTCCCATAACTCTCTTATTCAGTATTGACTTGTTATTCGTTATAATCCGACCAACCTTCTTTGCCACAGAGCGGCACGAAGGCGAAACTGTGAAATACCTCATGCTCGAACCGGTTGCCCTTCCTCCGGATCACGGTCATCTGCTGCGAACCGAGGTCACCGAGAGGAATAATCATCACTCCGCCGTCAGCAAGTTGTCCCAGAAGGGTCATCGGTTCATGCGGCGCGGCTGCTGTTACAATGATACCGTCGAACGGGGCCTCTTCCTCCCAGCCAAGCGTACCGTCACCAAGCCGCCTTGCCACCGGTATGCCCATTGAATCCAGCGCCTTGCCGGCCATTTCGTACAAACCGGGAACGCGTTCGATCGTAAATACACTGTAACCTAATGCATCCAGAATCGCCGCCTGGTATCCCGAACCGGTCCCGATTTCCAGAACCTTACCTGACGGGCTCCGCTCCACAAGGAGTGTGGTCATGTAGGCTACCGTATAAGGCTGTGAAATGGTCTGCCCATAACCTATGGGCCAGGCACAATCGTTGTAGGCGAACGGTCGATGGGGTTCATCAAGAAACATGTGCCGCCTGACAGTCATAAAAGCCTCAAGCACCCTCGGATCCATGATGCCGTAAAGCTTCAGCTGTTCAACCATCTCCTGGCGCTCCTGCGCCATGTCGCAACCATTTCCAACCCTTCTCATCTTCGCTTTCGATATCAGCATATGCATTTAAATCTCCCTGCCGCGAATTACCGACAGGTTAAGCGCTTGATACAGCCTCGCTAATATTGCATCTTATCCTCAATAATGCAATTCCGGTTTATGCAGTTTACCATTTTCGGAGAGAATTCCCGCGAAGGGACCTATATCCTGGTCATCGACCTCTATGCGACGGTCAATGTGACTTTCGGGAGATTCCTTGGGGGAAGGGCGATCAGCCTCGAACAGGGACAATACCTTTATGTCGGCTCGGCACTCAGTGGCGGGAACAGCTCGTTCCCTCTTGCAGGCAGGCTGCTTCGTCATGCTTCGAGAAGCGGGAACGGCCGTCCACACAACATCAGGAGAGAGCTATTCGATTTTTTTATATCTGTGGGATACCCGGCGCCGGATAAAAAAAGGGATAAAAAGCTGCACTGGCACATCGATTATCTCCTTGACCTCCCGGAGGCCGAGATCGTCCATATAGTAATGCTCATGGGGCCGTCGAGGATCGAACACCGTCTGGCAGAGCTGGTGGCGTCGATGACCGAGGCCTCGACAGTTGTAGACAGGCTCGGCGCGCAGGACGCCCGGTCAGGTACGCACCTGTTCCGGATCAGCGATCCGGCGTCGCTAATTGCAAATCTGAAGATTTCCGTACCTGGGTTGATGGAGATGTGAATGGTGGCTCAACTCTCTTTTTCGAGCAGCGCCTCTACAAACCTGGTGCGATCGAAGAGTTGCAGGTCATCGATTTTCTCACCTACACCGATATACTTGACGGGGAGGTTGAGCTCCCGCGAAATGGAGAGCACGATTCCGCCTTTTGAGGTGCCATCCAGCTTGGTCATGACCAGCCCGGTGACGTTGACGAATTTCGTGAATTCCCTGGCCTGCAGCACAGCGTTCTGCCCGGTGGTGCCGTCAAGCACCAGCAGCACTTCGTGGGGAGCTTCGGGAATCTTCTTGCGGGCCACGCGCATGATCTTGGCGAGTTCCTCCATCAGATGGCTCTTGTTGTGCAGACGACCGGCCGTATCGACCAGCACGACATCGCTGCCTCTGGAGATGGCGGAACTTACGGAGTCAAACACTACCGAAGCCGGATCGGCACCCTGCCCCTGGCCGATGATTGGCACTCCCGCCCTGTCAGCCCAGATCTTGAGCTGTTCGTATGCCGCCGCCCTGAAGGTATCTGCAGCCGCAATCACGACCCGTTTGCCGGCCTTTTCGTAGTTGTGGGCAAGCTTGGCGACACTGGTGGTCTTACCGGCGCCGTTCACCCCGACGATCATGATCACGTAGGGTTTTGCCGAAAGTGGCGCATCGAAATCAACCGGGTGATCGTGACCGGATTCGGCCAGGAGTTTCCGGATTTCATCCATCACCATCCGGTTCAGTTCATCTTCCGACCGATAGGTTTCAGTCTTGGATCGTTCGGTAACGGCTTCTACGATGTCGAGGGTAGTCTCGACGCCTACGTCGGCGGCAACCAGAACGTTCTCGAGCTCTTCGAGAAACTCGTCATCCACCTCCGTCTTGCCTTTGGTGGCGAAAGAGAGCTTGTCCCGAAAGGTATCTCGGGTCTTGGTGAGACCCTCTTTCAGGCGCGTCAACCCGAGCTTGTCAAAAAAACCCATGAAAAAAAAGAAATTGTATATGTTTATGAACGGCGGGCACGGCACTGATGCCGGAAAGAGCATGGCCAATAATCAATGTAAGTAAATATATGTCATTCAAACCTATTTCCGAGATCGGCGAATTCGGGCTTATCGAACGGCTTTCGGCAATTGCGGCCCCATCCATGAAAAACACTCCTGGCCTGGTCGAGGGCATCGGTGACGATTGCTCCGTCTACAGGACAGGCGGTCCGGTGTTGCAGGTCGCCACGACTGACCTCCTGGTCGAGATGGTGCACTTCGACCTCCTGACCACCCCCATGCACCACCTCGGCAGCAAGGCGATCAGCGTCAACGTCTCCGACGTCTGCGCAATGAACGCTGAACCGCGCTACGCTCTGGTCTCGATCGCCGTGCCGCGCAACGTCTCCGTTGAAATGGTCGAGGAGCTTTACAGGGGAATGGCCCATGCCGCTTCCCGTTACAGACTTGCCATCGCAGGCGGCGACACCTCATCTTCTCCCGCAGGCCTGACGATCTCGGTAACCATGATCGGAGAAGCCTCAGAGGAGCGTCTCACCCTGCGAAAGGGCGCCATGCCCGGAGACCTGGTCTGCGTAACGGGAACGCTTGGGGGCTCGAATGCCGGACTGAAGGTGCTGCTACGAGAGCGGGCAATGATGATGGAACAGTTGCGCAACAACGAACCGTATAACAAGGATGTGATGGCCGAACTGCAGGAGTATACCCGGGCCATCCGCCACCATCTGCTGCCGGAAGCGCGCCTGGACACAATACAGTACTTCCGCGACAACAACATCGTGCCGACCTCCATGATCGACGTTTCAGACGGCCTGACCTCTGACCTGGGCCATATCTGCCAGCGTTCCGGAGTGGGAGCCCATATCGAGGAGGGGCGAATTCCCGTACATCCCGAAGCGAGGGCTATCGCCGACGAGTTCCAGGAGGACGCCCTCACCTGGGCGCTGTCGGGAGGCGAGGATTACCAGCTGCTCTTTACTGTACCGAAGGTGAGATATGACGACATATCGCAAAACAGGGACATCTCGATCATCGGTACGATCACTGAGCCAGAAGAGGGTTTGCTGCTGACCGACATCTATGGCATGACGATCGACCTGGCGGATTCAGGGCAGGGTTTCGACCACTTCAAACAATGAAATAGCGTGGACGGAAGCGGCCTGCTCTTGTGGATTCGTCGTAAAGATGCTAAATTAGGCCGTTTCCGATCTGAAAGCTTGCCGAAGTGGCGGAACTGGTAGACGCCCGGGACTTAAAATCCCGTGTTCAGCAATGGACGTGCGGGTTCGATTCCCGCCTTCGGCACCATGCATAAGCCCGACAGGTTACGTCGACATTTATCAAGCCCCTGAATCTCCTGGATTTACGGGCTTTTTTTATGCCTTGTCCGTCCATTTTCGTCCGTTGACATCCATGATTCCACCGGTGCGGGTATTACAATGATAATGCGCTCCCCGCATACCCTTCAGCTATCACCGCAAGCTCTTCCCCTGCAGCGTTAGCTTTTAGGGTGAATCACGGACAGCTTCACTTTCCGTGCTTTATTCCAAGCTTGTTCATTCGCGCCCTGAGGGTGCTGGGATTGATACCCAGCAATTCCGCCGCGCCTCCGGGACCATGAACCTTCCCTTTGGCCATTTTGAGGACTTTGCTGATATGCAGGGACATCGCCTCGTCCAGGATGAGCGGGCCTCCATCACTCCCTTTGGTGACAGGGAGTGTTTCGCCACCACTCTCACCGGGAAGCAGGGAATCGAATTTCAGCTGTCCTCCCTGATGCCGGATCAGTTCACGTTCCACAAGGTTCTCCAGTTCGCGGACATTACCCGGCCAACGATAATTGATAAGCCTGTCCAGAACTCCGGGAGCAATGGCAGGCGGGATGGCTATGCCAAGCGCCCTGCTTTTCACCTTCACAAAATGGCGGGTAAGGGCAGGAACGTCCTCTTTCCGCTGGCGAAGAGGTGGAACGATTATCGGAAATACATTGAGACGGAACCAGAGGTCTTCACGGAATTTATTTTCCAAAACCATGCTCTCCAGGTTTCGGTGCGTTGCCGCTACTACACGAATATCAACATGGATCGGCCGATCACCTCCCACCCGCTCGATTTCCCGGTTCTGGAGCACCCGAAGAAGTCGTACCTGGGCCTGGAGGGGCAACGCTCCTATCTCGTCCAGAAAGATGGTACCGCCCGCCGCCCGCTCAAAACGCCCCCGTTTTTTCACGACCGCGCCGGTGAATGCTCCTTTTTCATGACCGAACAACTCGCTGTCAATGAGGCTTTCCGGAATTGCACCGCAATTGACCCTGATAAAGGGGCCATCTTTCCGCGGCGAGGCAAAATGGATAGCGTTGGCGATCACCTCCTTACCCGTCCCGGTCTCACCCATCAGGAGAATCGTATTGTTGAGCGGCGCCACCTGCCGAACCATCTCCATCACATTACGCAAGCCGGAGTTCCCTCCGATAATATCGTCCCCCGCCATCGAGAGAATTTCCCTGTTCAGGAAACGGTTATCGTCGATAAGAATGTCCCGGTACTTAACCACCTCCTCGTGAGCCAATACATTGGCCAGGGCAATTGAGAACGGCTCGGCCACAGTTGCCAGCAATGCCATATGTTCCTGGGTAAATTTGCCTTCACCGCTGGCGCGGAGGATCAGGAAACCGACAAGCTCCTTTTCTATCCGGAGTGGCATGGCGAGATCGGAATGTCCCTCAAGCCTGATAAGGGGGGCAAAGGCCCGAATCCGGTCATCCTGATCGGAAGGAGTCAGGATAAATGGGGCGCGCAGCTCCTTCATCCACTCCCATAGCTCTTCAGGAAGGGGCGTAATCTCTTCGGAACTCCCGGTCCCGATCGTTGCAATCGCTATACGTCGGATAGCCCCAAGGCTTTTGTCTGCGATATCGAGAAAAATGTGCTCGACAGGAAAGTACTCCCGCAAATATTCAAACACCCGTCCAAAGGCGGTATTGATCTGGAGGCTGCTGCATATCCTGAGTGTCAGCTCTTTAAAGAACTCATCCCGATTGATGTTCATGATGGATGCTCCGGAATTCTGGCTTGCCGTATCATTTGTCAGATTTAACAACTTCCCGCGTATTGTCAAATATAACAATCATCAATCGCCACATTTGACGGAACACAGAATACCATGGCTTCGATAACGTTGATTTATTTGTTTGGCACAGTTGTTGTGATAAATAGATCAGAAATCCGATTATCTGACGCGGAATGCTTCCAGGGATTCCACGAACATGAGTGCAGGAGGGTTTCAACAGCAGTGAAACCCTGGCAAAGAAGTTTTGGGCGAAATCATCGGTGATATTGCCACACCACTGCCCGGCCCAATTAACACCATGACCCGTCAAAGGTCAGATAACGTGGTCTCCGATGTCCTGGTTCAAACGCACCATGCGATATCGAAGAACAACAATGATGCTTAAAAATTGATATATGCAGGATTAATCAAGGGAGGCAAATGCCATGACCGCATCTGAAGGCACAGTAATTGAAATAATAGAGTTCACCGATCCGGTCTGTACCTGGTGCTGGGGAAGCGAACCCGTACTCCGCAAACTGGAAACCAGATTCGGCGAACAGGTAAAAATCAGTTTTGTCATGGCAGGATTGGTGAAGGACATTACCTCCTTTTACGACAGCCACAACGATATCGGAGGAGACCCGACCCGCTCCAATGCTAACATTGCCAGGCATTGGCTGGAAGCTTCCAAACGGCATGGGATGCCGGTAAAAAGTGAGGGATTCGCACTGTTCTCCCATGAACACCCCTCCTCGTACCCGCAAAACATTGCCTACAAAGCAGCGCAGCTGCAGGATCAAACAATCGCCGACAGGTTTCTCAGGCGTATTCGTGAAGCGTCGGCTGCCGAGGCGAAATTGACCAGTACTACTGAAGTCCTGATAGAATTGGCATCCGAAGCAGGGCTGGATATTGCCAGATTCCTGGAAGATTTTTCCTCCGGCGCAGCCCTGAGCGCTTTCGAGCAGGACCTTGCGACAGCTGCACGATACCGGGCCCAAGGCTTTCCCACTTTTCTCGTTCGATATGGCAAAAAGGAGACGCTCCTTCGCGGATACCAGAGATACGAAGATTTCAAGGCCGTGATCGCGTATCTGGCAAACGGAACCATACTTGAGCATCCAATTCCAGCCAGTGAAGAGTCTATTATGGCGTTTATACAAAAGTATGAGTCTGTGGCGCCGGTTGAAATCAAGATGACATTTGATCTCACGGATATCAAGCTGAAGTCAGTGCTGGACTCACTTCTGGCTCGACAGATGATTACACGACGTGAAGCGGGAAACGGATATTTCGTTTCTCCCGGAACCAGTTCCCTGATATGCGACAGCGCAACCGGCCGCTGCACCGGCCAGAGTTCATAAAACACCCGGGATATGCATCACCATAAAGCCCAAACTTTGAAAAAGCCCATATCATCCATGGCCCGGAATATGTGAATAGCGTGTGTAACAAGGACAAAACGATCGTCAGCGAGGAAAAAACCACAATGACAAAACTACTTTTTGTGACCTGCAACCTGAAACCGCTGGAAAAGTCCCGCAGCCTCACGCTTGGCAAGCTGTTCCTGGATGAATACCTCGAACGCAGCCGACTCGATGAAGTGGATTTTTTAGAACTCTACCGGGACAACATTCAAAGGATCGATTCAGACGTGCTCAACGGTTGGTGCCAGATGCGCGACGGGCAAAGCTTTGCAGCGTTAAACGCAGACGAGCAAAGAAAGATCGCGCGCATCTGGAACCACGCGGAGCAGTTTATCAGTGCTGATAAATATGTTTTTGTAACTCCCATGTGGAACCTCTCCTTTCCAGCTGTACTCAAGATGTATATCGACGCAATCTGTGTGGCGGGAAAAACCTTCCATTACACAGCGACCGGCCCCGTCGGGCTCCTGGGAAATCCTGGAAAGAGATGCCTCCTAATCCATTCGAGCGGTGGTTTCCACTTCGGGGAAAAAGAGGATCACTCGATCCCGTACCTCCATACCATTATGAATTTCATGGGGATCGAGGAGTTCGAAGCCATTGTATTGGAAGGAGTCGACGCCTTTCCGGAACAGGCCGGCGAGTTCAATCGGCGGGCAGTCGAAAAAGCCATTGAAGTTGCTGCCAGGTTTTGAAGCTGCTTCAATCTGTTTGCCCCCTTTTCGTTGCACGGGAACAGAATGGAAGGCATGTCCTGAAATAAAAAGGGAGAATCCGGCCAATAATCGAATTCCAATAAGGAAACCATGAATCTGCGGAACACCAATATCGTGCGAACATCCTGCCGTGGCTGTCATGGCGTCTGCCAGGTTCTGGTCCATATGGATGGAGAGAGGGTAGTGAAGGTTTCGGGAGACCCGGAGAGCCCAACAAGCAAAGGATTTCTCTGCCCGAAGGGTGCTGCCGCACCTGAACTGCTCTACCATCCGGACCGGTTGAAATACCCATTGAGAAGAGTGGGAGCACGTGGTGATAACCGGTGGGAGCGGATCTCCTGGGATAAGGCGATAAGCGGAATGGTCCAGCAATTCGACCGCATCCGTCGGGAATATGGCTCCGAGTATCTTGCTGTTGCCCAGGGGACAGGCCGGCCCTATACGGAATTCACCCTCCGTTTCGCCAATGCCTTCGGCACTCCGAATTTCGTCAATCCGGGCCATCTGTGCTATCTCCCGAGAGTGATCGCAAGTACCATCACCCTTGGCTCCCTTCCGGTCAGCGACATTTATGGCTTTGGCGGAAAGAGTCCCGCATGCATCCTCAACTGGGGCTGTAATCATGTGGAAACGGGGGCTTCAGACGGCATGTGCGGTTCCATGTTCAAGCGGGCTGTCAATAAGGCCTCAAAGCTCATCGTCGTGGATCCCAGGCGCACCTCCCTGGCAGACAGGGCCGACAACCACCTCCAGCTCCGGCCGGGAAGTGACTGCGCACTGGCCCTGGCCATGATCCAGACGATTATTGCAGAAGACCTCCATGACCACGGGTTCGTGGAAAAGCATAGCTTCGGTTTTGACCGCCTGGCAGAACACGTACACCCATTTACCCCCGAGTGGGCCGCTCCCATAACAAGGGTCCCTGCCGACCAGATTCGCGCTGCAGCCAGGACCTATGCCACAACCCGTCCTGCAAGCCTGCAGTGGGGCAACGGAATCGATACCAGCATCAACGGCTTCCAGACAGCAAGAGCCCTCCTCATCCTGATGGGAATTACGGGAAATATAGACATCCCCGGTGGAGACGTGCTCTGGGTACCTCCACAAGGAGTAAAGGCCAAGTCTCCCCTGGTCGACAGGGAGGTTTCCGGCGAGCATTGTCTTGCACCCGAGAAGAAGGCGAGAATCCTTACCGGCGGCAAATATCCCTTTGCACCCAACTGCCATCCGCCTACGTTCTGGAAATCCGTTATTACCGGGGAGCCTTACCGGGTGAGGGGCATCTGGATCGTCGGCTCAAATCCTCTCGTCACGGCTACCCAGGGGCTTACCATCGAGAAGGCGCTTCGGGACCATATGGAATACACCGTTGTTTCCGACCTTTTCATGACTCCTACGGCTCAGCTTGCCGATCTGGTGCTCCCTGCCGCCCACTGGCTCGAACAGGACGACCTGGTCTCCATGCACAAGGTCTGGTGCGTACTTGCCAGGAAAAAACTCGCCCAGGTGGGTGAAACCCGAGATGACCGGGACGTGATCTTCGAGGTGGCCCACAGGCTTGGGCTTAACAAGGCATTCCCCTGGCCGGATCGACGAGCCTACCTCAACTGGCTGCTTGAGGATACCGGGATGACTTTTGAAGAGTTCCAGGAAAAAGGAATACTCATGGGGATAATGCGTTACAGGAAATATGAAAACGAGGGTTTTAAAACCCCATCAGGGAAGTTTGAACTCTACTCGAACGTGATGGCGCATGAAGGCCGCCCACCGCTGCCCGTCTACGTCGAACCGCCCCTCTCTCCGTTATCCACGCCAGATCTTTTCCAGCAATACCCGTTCATCCTTATGAGCGGGACCAAGATGCTGAATTTCTTCCACTCGGAAATGCATCAGGTTGAATCCCTGCGGAAAAACCACCCGGATCCTGTGGTAGAGATTAATCCGGTTAGCGCGGCAGACCTTGGGCTGTCGGAAGGAGATTGGGCATACCTTGAATCTCCCTGGGGACGGGCCAGGTTCAAGGTCAGGCTCGTGAAGGGTTTAGCATCTGATGTGGTCAATGCCGAACATGCCTGGTGGTACCCGGAGTCTCCCGCACCGGACTACCGCTGGAAAGAGTCCTGTGCGAACCTCCTCTTCGGGGACGAGCACTTTGATCCTGATACCGGCGCCGAGCCTCTTAAATGCTATTTGTGCAAGGTTTACAAGGCCTGAACCTGCTCCATGCACGAAGTCTCTTGTGCGTTGTACGCAACATGAGTAAAGTCATCCATACCCATGCGGAGATCGATGATTTTACAAAGGGGGGCGGGCGGTGGTCCGTTCCGCTCTATTTCATTCAAATCCTGGACATAAATTTAGATGGAGAATAGCAATGATCGGTACATTTTCTGCAACTGACAGTGCCCTTTTGCTCATTGACCATCTACTGGGGACAATGAAGCTCATCAACAGCATCCCGCTTGACAGGGCAAGCAGAAACGGCAGGCCTGATATGGAACTGTGTCATGATATTCTCAGCCACTTGTTCCTCAATATGTAGAAGTGATTTCTGCACCTGGTTGGTTGCAATAAATCAAGCGATCGCCTGATTAAACAAAATATTTGTAATACAATGACCTTTTCCGCGGAGGCCTCCATACCGGTGGCCGATGTCAGTAAGCAGCCTTTGATACTGTTGGTGCTGATACTGGGTATACTGACCGCCTTCAGCGCCATGTCTATTGATATGTATCTGCCGGCTTTTCCTCAAATCGCCAGAGAACTCGGCATTCCGTTCAGTACGGTTCAGCTGTCCATCTCAGCCTTCCTGTTTGGCTCAGCTGCCGGTCAACTGTTTTATGGACCTTTAGCAGACAGGTGGGGACGGCGCACTCCTCTTCTGACAGGCTTGACACTCTATATCGTATCGGCAATAGGTTGTGCATGTGTCAGCACTGATGGAGAACTTCTTTTCTGGCGTGTTGTAATGGCAATAGGAGCAGGAGCCGGCGGGGTGATTGCACGCGCAGTGGTACGCGACCTCTATAACCTCACTGAAGCGGCAAAGATGTTCTCAATGCTCATGCTGGTTATGGGGGTCGCCCCGATTCTCGCCCCCATGGTGGGTGGGCAAATCCTGCTTTTCACAGGTTGGCGGAGTATTTTCGGTTTTCTGGCAATCTTCGGATTGCTCTCTCTCTGCCTTGTGGCGGCAAAGCTGCCGGAATCCTTGCCGGAAGAGCGGCGCATACGGCGCAGCTTATCCCAGATGCTCACCGTATACCGCCATATTTTCCGCAATCACCAATTTCTGCGCTATTCCATCGGGCTGGGATGCGTTACCGGAGTCAACTTTTCCTACATTTCAGGCGCTCCATTTGTTTTCATCGAATTGCACGGCGTATCACCACAGCACTTCGGTCTGTTTTTTGGTTTAGGCGCCTGCGGATTAATCGGCGCCTCCCGGCTCAATCGCAAACTCCTGCTCCGATACAATCCCCGGGAGATCCTGACCCTGGCGTTTATTATCAATGTGATGGCCGCCATTTTACTAGCCATCAGCGTGATAACCGGTATAGGCGGTTTTCACGCTCTGGTTACACTCATATTCGTTTGCCTGGCCATGACTGGCCTGCTCCTGCCTAATGTGACCGCATTGGCGATGGCTCCGTTCAATAAAGCGGCAGGAAGTGCGTCGGCACTGCCGGGAACAATCCAATACGCACTTGGAGCAATGGCAGGAACACTTGTCGGGCTGCTACACAACGGAACAGGGTTGCCGATGGCAGCAACCATGGCTGTCTGCGGGTTGATTGGCTGGGTCGTGACAAGAGATGTCAAGCTCTATTCCCATCAGTCAAATTGATCATATTCGCATCCCGATTTAGCGCCCATATCCTGACTGTTCCCCTTTTTTTCTTCCTGAACACCCCTTTTCATCGCTTTCGGGTATTGAAATACGCCCGTTCTCCTCTATTTTTCATCATGGCCTGACCCGAGAGCCAGGAAACTTTCATGACAAACAGTAATACGAGCATGAGCACAGAGCCCACGAAGATCCTCCTCAGCGAGGACGAGATGCCCCGCCAATGGTACAACATCCAGGCTGACCTTCCTGTTCCGTTGCCGCCGCCTGTCGGGCCGGATGGAAAGCCGATCGGTCCGGATGACCTCGCAAGGGTATTTCCGATGAACCTGATCGAGCAGGAGGTAAGCACCGAGCGATGGATCGACATTCCCGATGAGGTGCTCGGCATCCTCAAGCTGTGGCGTCCATCTCCGCTGTACCGCGCACGGCGGCTAGAAGCGGCTCTCGGCACACCGGCCAAAATATATTACAAGAACGAAGGAGTATCGCCTGCCGGAAGCCACAAGCCGAACACGGCGGTCGCACAGGCCTGGTACAACAAGCAGTTCGGAATCAAGTACCTGACCACCGAGACCGGCGCGGGCCAGTGGGGCAGCGCTCTTGCCATGAGCTGCAAACTGATCGGCATCGAGTGCAAGGTGTTCATGGTAAGGATCAGCTTCGACCAGAAGCCGTTCAGGAAAATCATGATGAAAACCTGGGGCGCGGATTGCTTCCCAAGCCCCAGCATGGAAACAGCTATCGGCCGCCAAATCCTCTCGGAGACCCCGGACACTCCCGGCAGCCTCGCCATCGCAATCAGCGAAGCCATCGAGCAGGCAGTCGAGCGCGATGATACCCGATATGCCCTGGGCAGCGTTCTGAACCATGTGATGCTTCACCAGACCATTATCGGCATGGAGGCGAAAAAACAGTTCGACAAGATTGGAAGCTACCCGGACATCGTCATCGGATGCGCAGGTGGCGGCTCCAATTTCGCCGGCATCAGCTTCCCGTTCCTGTACGACAAGATCCACGGCAAAGATGTCAGGGTAATTGCGACTGAACCGGAGGCCTGCCCGACCCTGACCAGGGGACCTTACGTATACGATACCGGTGACGTTGCCAAAATGACTCCGTTCCTGCCCATGCACAGCCTTGGCCATGGCTTCATTCCTCCGGCTATCCACGCCGGTGGCCTGCGCTACCATGGCATGGCGCCGCTGGTCAGCCACGTGAAGCAGCTCGGGCTTATCGAAGCAACCTCCATGCCGCAGACCGAATGCTACGAAGCTGCCCTGCTCTTCGCCCATACCGAAGGGTTCATTCCTGCTCCTGAAACTTCGCATGCCATAGCGCAGACCATCCGTGAAGCCAAACAGGCAAAAGAGGAGGGTAAGGAGAAAGTAATCCTCATGAACTGGTCCGGACACGGACTCATGGATCTGCAGGGATACGACGCGTACATGTCCGGCAGGATCAGCGACTACGCCCTGCCCGAAGATATGCTCCAGCGTTCGCTCGCATCGCTCGAGGGCAACCCGTCGATCGGATAGGAAGGTATACCAGGGTTTTCATTCAACGACAAGGGCCGCCTGGAAAGGTGGCCCTTGTCATTGAAATTCCCAACCTGCAAAACTCCTCTCACCGGTAGGATCCTTCAGGCGACATGTCATGCAACATCATATGACGTTTCCTGGCGCGATCCTGCATGAAACGATGGTGCTCCATACGGATCCGTTCACGCTGTTCAAACGTCGGGGCCGAATGCAGCCTGTTCATGTAGTCGAGCCGCTCCCTCGGCGTCATGAGTCGATATCCGTAAATCATTTCAGGCTCCATCATCCGGTAATGCATCGGCATTCTGTAATGCATCGGCATCCAGGTGGGACCTTGCTGCGGCTCTTGCTCCTGGGAAGGCGGAGGCGATGACGGTAGTTGAGATTGTGGAGGCGGTGGTTGGAGTTGGCCGCGTGGCGCCATCTCTTTCGCAGGATAACTGTCAGCGGCATTGACGGTCGCAGGCGCAATGCCGGCGGTAACCAGTAGTGTTCCGGCAAGCAGGGGTGCCGCCAGAATCTTTTTGTTCTTCATGATTGGTCCCCCTTGATGAATGCGGGTTGATCGAATCAATGTCCATAACCACCGCAACCCTTTCAGCAGTTACGCCACCCCGTTCCTTCCTGTAAACCGTTTGCCGGTTCTGGAAGAAACGGAAGCGAACCATTCATGGGGGATAGAGAAATTACTCCTTGTCGAGCTTTTCCTCACGTTTGCCTTTTTTGGGCGATGCTGTTGCATCGGTGAAGCGCAGCTCCTTCTCTTTTTCGTCGAAAGTGATCGATATCACGCTGCCCTCGGTGAAGCGGCCCTTGAGCATCTCTTCGGCCAGAGGATCCTCGACATACTTCTGCAGGGCACGTTTGAGCGGCCTTGCTCCATACTTCTGATCATAACCTTTCTCGACCAGGAACTCCTTGGCCTTCTCGTCGATCTGCACCTCGATGCCCATCTCTCGGAGGCGCTTGAAAAGCTTGCCGGCCGTAATGTCGATAATTTTGAAGATGTGCTCCTTCTCGAGCTGGTGGAACACGATCGTATCGTCGATCCGGTTCAGGAACTCAGGATTGAACACACGCTTCAGGGCGTCTTCGATGGTCGATTTCATCGCCTTGTAGCTGCCTGTAGCGTCTTCAGGGGCTGAAAAGCCCATTCCGGTTCCGGCACCGAAGCTCTTGATCTCTTTGGCCCCGATGTTCGAGGTCATGATGATGATCGTGTTTCTGAAGTCGACCTTGCGGCCGAGGCCATCGGTCAGCACTCCTTCGTCAAGCACCTGCAGCAGAATGTTGAACACATCCGGATGAGCCTTTTCGATCTCGTCGATCAGCACCACGGAGTATGGCTTGCGACGAACCTTTTCAGTCAGCTGGCCTCCCTCTTCGTAACCGACGTATCCGGGAGGCGCACCAACCAGGCGGCTTACCGAAAACTTCTCCATGTACTCGCTCATGTCTGCCCTGATCATGGCGTCCTCGCTGTCGAAAATGTAGCGGGTAAGCGCCTTGGCCAGCTCGGTCTTGCCGACGCCGGTCGGGCCGAGAAAAATGAAAGAGCCGATCGGTCGTGAAGGATCCTTCAGGCCGGCGCGGGTACGCTGGATGGCCTTGGTGATCTTCTTGATCGCCTCGTCCTGACCAATGACCTCCTGCCGGAGCTCGTTCTCCATGTTGAGCAGTTTCTTTGACTCGGACTGTGCAACCCTGGCCACAGGAATTCCCGTCATCATGGCGATCACCGACGAAATGTCTGCTTCAGTGACGTCGTAGACGCTTTCGGAAGAGCGCTCCTCCCACTCCTGTTTGGCGTGGTCGAGTGCATCGAGCAGGTTCTTTTCCTTGTCGCGAAGCCTTGCAGCCTCCTCGAAGTTCTGCATCTTGACGACCTTGTTCTTCTCCGCCTTTACCTCTTCAATTGACTTCTCGAGTTCAAGGATCTCCTTGGGAACATGGATATTGCTCAGGTGAACCCTCGCACCGGCCTCGTCCATCACGTCGATTGCCTTGTCGGGCAGGAAACGGTCGGTTATATAGCGCTCTGAAAGCTTGACGGCCTTGTCGATGGCGTCTTCGGAATAGTGCACATGATGGTGCACCTCGTACTTGCTTTTGATGTTGTTCAGGATCTGGATGGTCTCCTCAACCGATGTAGGTTCGACCATGATCTTCTGGAACCGCCTGTCGAGCGCGCCATCCTTTTCGATGTACTGGCGGTACTCATCGAGCGTGGTTGCACCGATGCACTGGAGCTCGCCACGGGCAAGCGCCGGCTTGAAAATATTGCTCGCATCGAGCGATCCCGACGCACCGCCCGCACCGATGATGGTGTGGAGCTCGTCGATGAACAGGATCACGTCACGTGAACGTTCGAGCTCGTTCATCAGGGCCTTCATGCGCTCCTCGAACTGCCCGCGATATTTGGTACCGGCCACCAGCGCAGCAAGGTCGAGAGCCACGACTCGCTTGTCGTACAGCACGCGTGAAACCTTGCGCTGCACGATCTTGAGGGCAAGTCCCTCTGCTATGGCCGTCTTTCCGACACCGGGTTCGCCGATCAGCACCGGATTGTTCTTCTTGCGGCGGCTGAGAACCTGGGCCACGCGTTCGATCTCCTTCTCCCTGCCGATAATCGGGTCAAGCTTGTCTTCCATCGCAAGCCGGGTGATATCGCGACCAAAATTGTCGAGCACAGGAGTCTTGGTCCTTTCGCCCCGTTTCGTTTCAGGCTTTTTCGATGAACGCTCGGCACTTCCGGCGGAATATGAGCCCTCCATCGGCGGTTCGTCCGATTCGCTACGACCGGTCGTAATGCTCACCAGCTCCTCCCTCACCTGATCGTACGTCACGCCAAACTGCTCAAGGATCTGGGCTGCGATATTGTCTTCACCTTTCAGTATCGACAGAAGAAGATGTTCTGTCCCGATGATGGTCGACTTGCAGATCTTGGCTTCGAGATAGGTGATTTTCAGCACCTTCTCAGCCTGCTTGGTCAACGGCACATTACCCATCTGCGTAGCAGGAACCTTCTGATGAGTGCTCTCCTCGATCTTCTGCTTCAATCTGATGAGGTCGACCTTCAGGTTTTTCAGTATCCTGGCACCGATTCCTTCCCCCTCACGGATCAGCCCAAGCAGCAGATGCTCAGTGCCGATATAGTCATGCCCCAGGCGAAGAGCCTCTTCGCGGCTGAGTCTGATGACGTCCTGTACTCTATTTGAAAAATTTCCTTCCATTATGATATGTATCTGTAAAATTGACGATAAGCACCTTGATTTGCGCTGTTATTCACATTCTCACTACCTGAGTACATTGGACGCGGTATTCACTTCACTGACTAAAATTAATTATACTAAAGACGCTCCCTCAAACCAATTCCATTCAAAAAAACAGCGACCCAGAATTAATCGTTTCAGCCCACAAACCAATCAACATGACGGTTCGACATATCCTCCTCGACGACCAGAACCCGCTGCACCGGGAACTGGCAATCTACCGTTCCGGACAGGTTGGCACCATAAGGCTCGCTGACAGCGACTACAAAGTTTATTCCTCTATCGATATCCCTGCTCATGACTATGCAGCCCTTTTCCATTACGGCGTGATCGAAGCGCTGAACGCGCTGCCATTCATCTCGGAATCGAAAAACGGCCTGGACAGCTGGGACGAAGCTTTCCTGCCATCGGCAAGCATCGGCGCGATGACGAAGATCATCGACGGTTGCATCGAAACGATCCACACAATAAAACCTGGGCGGGTTATGCTCGGATGGCAGGACGACCCGGAGAGAATCGCCTACTGGCGTGCGCTCGATCCGGAAAAAGCAGTCGATTTTCTCCTGAAACTCAGGGAATTTGCGACAGAAGCCGCCGAGGGGGGCTATGATCTTGAATTCATATTGTAGCCCCCTTCGGCAATATCATTCGATCGAGCGGGCCACGACGAGGGGGTCCGGATGCAGGAAACGGTACCCCAAAGCCTTTTCCAGCTTTGCGCTGCTGACAGTCTTGAACGGACGGTCGCCGGAGGAGGCCAGAGGCAGCTGTGCCAGGCCGTGGCTTTCAGCGGCTGCAGCATAAAACTCCTTCCTTGTCGGATGGCCAGGGCAACTGGCGTTGAACACCTCTCCCCAGGCCTCCCTGCGGATGATTTCGGCGATGATCTGCACGCAGTCATCGAGATGAATGAGGTTCACCGGCTGGTCAGGATCAGCTACCTCCTTCATGCGCTGCAGGAAATTCACCGGATTGCGACCTGGGCCGATAAGCCCGCTGAACCTTACTACCGTCGTGCTGAAAGCCGATTCTGAACGAAGCATCTCCTCGACATAGAGCAATGCACGGCCAACAGGCCCCTCTGCGGCATCGGGGTCGAAGGCGTCATCCTCGACGACTTCGCGGCCAAGGGCAGGATAGACTGAGGTGGAGCTTACGAACAACAAGTGCTTCACCGGGGAATCGGCAAGCGCGTCGATCAGCAGGGAAATCTGCCCCACGTGGAATTCGATGATATCCTCCCTGCGTTGCGGAGGAATGTTCACGATAAGGATGTCGCTGTCGAGGAACGACTTGAGGTCCCCTTCGACTGCATCTCCGATGACAATCCGGAATGGCACTGCACCGGCAGCCCTGAGGGCATCAAACTTCCCTTCAGAGGTAGTCGAGCCCTTGATGCTGAAGCCGTTTCCGGCAAAATAACGGGCGAGTGGCAATCCAAGCCACCCGCATCCGAGAATCGAAATTCTTTTGTCGTTCATACCTTTTGTTTAATCACTACTTCGTGGAGGTTGGCTTCAGTGACTGGATATAGAGAACGAGCGACCTCATCTCCCTGGAGTCCATCGGCAAAGCCTTTCCCTTCATTGCAACAATGCAGTTGTTGATCTTTTCACTGAGTTTGACATTTTTCCAGGCATTTTGGAGCCCTTTGCCTGAAGGGTGGCACCCATTACAACTTTGGGTATTGCCCGGTCCACCAAGTGAAGGATCCCCAAAGAGCTTTTTGCCATATTCGACTGACGTCGTCTCTGCTGCCCCGGTATAACTTCCGAAACCCACCATCGCGGCAATAAGAATTGCCGCCTTCATCGTTTTCCTCATCATGTCGTGCCGCTCCTGTTATTGTTTATCGTTGTCGAGAAAACATCGTCACTGCGGAACTGCACCCAAATATAACGAACAAACCGGGCAATCAAGGAGAACGCCCAGTCATACATTCCCTGTTACTCGTCAACCCCCTTTTCGATAAGCCGGACAAGGCATGTCATGCAGACACAGGTTTCGTAACGCTCCGCGAGCCAGGCCCGGACCTTGTCCGGCACCGGCAAAGTAGCACACCAGCATAATTTGGAGAGCCCGCAAGTGAACTCCTTCCCGCACATCGGGCAGGTTACTGTTTCCGGTACGCTCTCATGGGGTGATGTATGTTTGGTCATAGTCTTCGATCTGGTTGATTACGGTACATTTCTGTTCATATATCCCAATATCCGATTGGCAACGTTGGTGCCGACTCGTCGGAATTGAAATCTCAGAGAGGGGCGGTTCGCGAACCGCCCCTACTCACGATAATAAATAAGATGATCTGCAGGAATCAATCTACAAGCGTCTGCCGGATCGCTTTGCGCCATCCTTCCAGCAGAAACGCCCTTTCATCTGCGCTCATCGAGGGCCTGAAAACGGCCTCCACCCGGTTCAGCGCCCGGAGCTCGCCGGCAGAACTCCAAACACCCGCCTGCAGGCCGGCAAGGCATGCCGCGCCCAGGGCAGTTGACTCGATGTTCTGCGGTTTGAACACCGGGACGCCGAGAAGGTCGGACTGGAACTGCATGAGGAACCTGTTCTTTACGGCTCCACCGTCAACCGTCAGACCCTGCGGCTCGATCCCGGTATCGGCAACCATCGCCCGGAACACGTCGTACGACTGGAAGGCGATCGACTCGAGTGCCGCCCGGACGATATGCTCCCTCGAAGAACCGCGCGTCAGCCCCACGATGGTGCCGCGCGCATCCATGTTCCAGTGAGGCGCACCGAGGCCGACGAAAGCCGGCACCATGTAGACCCCTCCGTTCGTCCCCACCGTTTCGGCGATCCGCTCCGACTCCGCAGCATCGGTGATAAGCTTGAGGCCGTCACGCAGCCACTGCATCACCGCCCCGCCGATGAATACCGATCCTTCGATTGCGTAGCAAGGAAGACCGGAACCGTCGAGGGCAAGGGTCGTCAGCAGCCCGTTGCCGGAAAGGACGAAATCCTGGCCGGTGTTCATCATCATGAAGCAGCCGGTACCATAGGTGTTCTTGACCGAACCCGGCTCGAAGCAGCACTGGCCGAACAGGGCCGCCTGCTGGTCGCCCGCCACGGCTGCAACCGGCACGCCGTCAAGCTCGCGAAGGGCGCTCACTGTGCCGAACCCGCCCATTGAAGGCCGCACGTCGGGCAGCATCGTCTCCGGCACACCGAACAGTGCGGTAAGTTCCGGATCCCAGCGTCGCTCGCGGATGTTGAACAGCAGCGTGCGGGAGGCATTGGTGATATCGGTCGCATGCACACGCCCTCCTGTCAGCTTCCAGACAAGCCATGTGTCGATCGTGCCGAACAGCAGCTCATCGGCGTCGACGTTTGTGACGTGGTCAAGTATCCACCTGATCTTGGTCGCGCTGAAATAGGCGTCCAACGGCAGGCCGGTCTTCTGCCTTATGCGCTCCGCGTCTCCGGCGTGGCGGCTGCAGAGGTCGCTGGTGCGTCGGCACTGCCAGACGATGGCGTTATGCACCGGTCGGCCGCTCCTGCGATCCCAGACGACAGTGGTCTCCCTCTGGTTGGTAATGCCGATGGCATCGATGCTGCCGGGATAAGCTGCACGGATCTCAGCCACACAGTCGACCACAGTATTCCAGATCTCCCCGGGATCGTGCTCTACCCATCCCGACCGGGGATAGATCTGCGTCAGTTCACGGTATGCCCTTGCGAGCACGCTCCCTGATGCGTCGTACACCATGCAGGTGGTCCCGGTCGTGCCCTGATCGATGGCGAGTATGGCCATGCGTTGTTCCAGATGGTTACTGATATGCTTTCTGTCATGTAAAATACCGATTCAGAAGCAATATAGTCTCTCGCCAACCCGCCTCCTTGTCAGCAAAACGGTGGCTGCCGATTTTCAGGACAATCAAGGGAGAATTTTTCGACTGGAAGGAATTTTGTATGGCAACCCGACATTCAGGAAAGAGCCATTCGGATTCTTTTCTCGATTATTTACACGAGCTTTTTGCTGGCCGGAATTCGTAATTGCGTCTCTGCACAGGGATACGATTACAAACGGCAATGCGTTCACAGCTGGATTCGCCCTCATGCATTCTTTCCAATCCGGCTGACCCCCATGCTGTCATTGTCGCCCATCTCCTCAGTAAAGAGCCTGTTTGCAGCAACGGTTGTCATACAACATCACAAAATCCCCATGTCATGGAAACGCAACCCATTCACCAACAACCGTACAGAAGAACAGGACATGCTGCGCTATTTATTCAGGAACAAACTCCATCTCTCGCTTCTTTCTGCGCTCGGAGCTGCGAGTTGGTCTGTCTATTTTGATATCCCGGTTAACGGATGGGCCATTTCGTCCGTCTTCTTTCTGACCTTTTCGATCTACCAGTACAACCGGCTTACCGATGATATCGAAGACGCAACGAACGACCCCGAAAGCCTGAAAAACGCCCTCAAGCATAAAGCCTTCATCACTTATGTGACGTTCTGCCTGATTTCACTCATTTCGCTTGTCATAGCCTTTCAATTCGGGCAATCTGCGTTCTGGACAACGGCGCTTATCATTATTATCGGGTTGCTCTATAATCGCAAATGCTTCCCGGCTTTTCTCTCCAGGCGATTAAACGGCGCCCGGCGGCTGAAAGATATTTACATCGTTAAAAATCTGACCCCTCCGCTCGATTGGGCGACCGCGCTCGTCTTTCTCCCCCTGATGTTCGCCGGCCGTCAACTTTCGTTGAAAGCCTGGATCTGCTGGGGATATGTATTCGTCTGCGCTTTTTTCATCGAGGTGATGTGGGACATGCGGGACCGCCGCGGCGACCTGTTGAGCGGCATCAGGACGATTGCGAACTCTCTGTCCTTTCCGCATACCAAACAATTTCTCATCATTACGAGCCTGATCACCGGCCTTCTCATCTCCTGGTGTACCTACACGAAAATCCTTCCGGCATCCAGCTATTTCCTTCTGTTGAATAATGTTTCCGTGATGGGCATCGCGAGCCTGTACAAGGAGGACAGGGAGCAGTTCATGCGGAAAATCAGCGATATGACCATCCTCCTGGCCAGCGTTCTTTTCACCTCTTTCGGCCTGATCGCCTATTTCTCGAAGTAACCTTTTTGAGTAAACAGGCCCGACAAGCTTACAAACAGGATAAGCTGTTAATAAGCAAGGGATTGGAATAACTATTCATGTTATATTTCCTGCTATAGATCCATATCACTAACTCTTCATGGTGCACCCAACCATGGAAAGATTCGACGAAATAGCCTCACGGTACCGGCATACCTCGCTGGTGCAGGCGTCGGCCGGGGCAAAGCTGATTGAACTGCTCGACATCCCGAAAGATGCCGACATCCTTGACGTGGGTTGCGGCACCGGAAACCTTACGGCTGAACTGGCAGGAATAACTACCGGCAGGGTAACAGGAGTCGACCCATCCGGCGAAATGGTGCGTTTTGCAGCCGCGGCATTCGGAGATCAACGGATCAGCGTCATGCAGATGGGAGCTGAGGCAATAGCGTTCGACGGCGAATTCGACATCGTCTATTGCAACTCGGCATTCCAGTGGTTCAGGGATCCGGGCCGTTTCCTGGACAACGCAAGGCGGGCGCTTCGTCCGGGAGGAAGGATCGGCATGCAGGCGCCGGCAAGGCAGGACTACTGCCCGGCATTTATCAACGCGATTGAAACGTGCTGTGGAAATCCGGAGATCATCCAGGTTTTTTCAGGGTTTTGCTCCCCCTGGTTCTTCCTCGAAACTGAAGATGGATACCGCTCGCTCTTCGAACAGGCCGGGTTCAGGGTCCTGTTCTGCACCATCGAAGAGTCACGCAGCCGCAGGACGCCGCAACAGGCATTGGACGTCTTCTGTTCGGGAGCCAGGGCCGGCTACCTCGACCCGTCATGCTACGATTGTTCGTGGCCCGAAGGGTTCGAAACCAAATTCCTCGACGGAATCAGGCAGGCATTCGAACGTCAGGCCGACAAAGAGGGAATGATCGACCTCATGTTCCACCGAATCTTCGTCATCGCTGAAAAGTAAACAGGAACAATCCACGTAAAACCTACCCCTCAGCCTGCTTTTCCGTGAGGTACTTCCAGTATTTGGCGGGCATGTTGGATTTCTGGAGGCGGGGGTTTTTGCGCTCCGGGATGGCGATGGTCCTGAAGAAGGCCTGCCACCGCTGCTGCACGGTTTTTTCCTCATCGGAGAGCTCCGGTTTGCTGAACTGTTCGAGGGTACCGAAGCTGAGCGCCTTGCCGTCCCAATGGGCTGCACTGCGTCGCGCCACATCGTAGATATACCACTCCTGGCCTCGCAGGCGGCGGCTGAAGTGATGCGCGAGGGGCTGGATGACGTCGTGGTCGGGCTCCATCCGTGCGAGGTAGGTGCCGTCGCGGAGCTGTTCGAAGCGGAGCAGCCCTTTCATGCGGTGCAGCTCCCTGCCTGCCTTGCGGGCTGTGCCTACGATGGCCTTGACGTCCGGATCGGTGAGATGGCCATTGATGCGGTTGCCGTGCTCGAAGGCGAGGGCTATGTAGCGCAGGAGGCTGGTCTCCATCTCCTTCGCTTCAGCCATTGTGAAGTACCAGAGAGTGTACACTGCGTCGGGGGCGTGCTGCCGGAGCTTTGAGAAAAATTCATCGACCCGGGCCGGATCGGTACGAAGAAAATGCCCCTCTTCGAAGAGGGTGTTCTGCCTTTCGACGATGGTGGCCTTTTTGGGATCCGCCCCGCTGTCGAGGATTTCGGCTATCGCCGACACAAGGCCTTCGGGAGTGCCGTCGTAGAGGTAACGGTGCATGGTGTTCAGGTAAAAAGGCCTGGAAGTATAAGCTGCCTGGGTGCCGGTGCCGACTCGCTGCCTTCGCCGAGCAGCAGCCTCTGGCGGAGCCTGGCCGGCTGGTGGTCGGTTTTTTCGAAGGGTCGCCCCGAACAGGTGATGAAATATTTTGCCCGCTTCATGACCACCCCGATCTTCTTCATCCCTTCGGGGGTGATGACCGAGAATCGGCGGGCAGCGATGATGCGCCTGGCTGAAGTGACGCCGATGCCCGGCACGCGCAGCAATGTGCCGTAGTCGGCGCAGTTGATCTCTACGGGGAAGAACTCCGGATGACGCAGGGCCCATGCTGTCTTGGGATCGAACGATTCGTCGAGGTTCGGTGCTTCGTCGGACAGGATCTCTTCGGCGGAAAAACCGTAGAAGCGCAGAAGCCAGTCGGCCTGGTAGAGGCGATGCTCGCGCAGGAGTGGCGGCGAAGCGAGCACTGGCAGACGGTTGTCGTCGTTGACCGGCACGAAGGCAGAGTAGTAGACGCGTTTGAGGTTAATCCGGTTGTAGAGGCCCTGTGAAAGTTTGAGGATCTGGAAGTCGGTTTCGGGGCTGGCCCCGATGATCATCTGGGTGCTCTGCCCTGCCGGGGCGAAACGGGGAGCTTTCCTGCTTTTACCCCGTTCGACCAGGCTCGTTCCGATCTGGCCCCCAATGAGTTTCATCGGACCAAGGATCGACTCCCTGCTCTTCTGCGGAGCGAGCCGGTGAAGCGATTCGCTCGATGGAAGTTCGATGTTGACGCTGATCCTGTCGGCGGCCAGGCCTGCCCTGCGGATCAGTTCACTGCTGCTTCCGGGAATGACCTTCAGGTGGATATATCCGCCGAATCGCTCCTCGTTCCTGAGTATCTCGGCCACGCGGACCATCTCCTCCATCGTCTGGTCGGGCCCCTTCATGACTGCCGAACTGAGAAACAACCCTTCGATGTAGTTGCGGCGATAGAAATCCATGGTCAGGTCGACCACCTCCCTGGCAGTGAAGGATGCTCGGGGCACGGGGTTGGATGAACGGTTGACGCAGTAGGCGCAGTCATAACGGCAATCGTTCGACAGCAGGACTTTCAGGAGCGAAATGCAGCGGCCGTCATCGGCCCAGGAGTGGCAGATGCCTCCCAGCGAGGTGTTTCCGGTACCACGCGAAGGCCCCTCGCGGCCGCACCCGCTCGATGCGCATGATGCGTCATAGCGTGCGGCGCCCGAAAGAATCTGGAGTTTTTCATGGATGTCCATGAAAGCAATATAACGAGTCATCCCACTTATTTGCCATATCGCCTGAGCGCCAGTTCGATAGTTCTTCTCGTTCCGGTGACCACCCCCGGCAGGGACTGACCGGGAAAAATCGAGTCGCCGGCAAGAAAGAGGTTGTCGTAGGCGGTTGATGGGCTCCTGACGTCGAACAGCGAGGTCTGTGCATAACCACCGACGTAGCCACGGTTGCGGCCTGTCCAACGCTCCCAGGTGACCGGGGTGGCCGCGGTAACGGAACGGATCGCACCTGCCGCTTCGGGAAGCTGTCCGGTCAGTAAATCGAGCACCTGGCGGGTATATCGCTCCTTAAGCTCCAGATAGGTCTCTCTCCCCCTGGCAAGAGCCTCGAACCAGGGTTCAGGGCGGGTGTGGGTCGAGACGGTAACCGCCCGAAGCCCTTCAGGTGCCCGCGTCGGATCATCGGCCAGGGATGCCGAAACGAAGATGCTTCCCCCCTCCCCAAGCTCTCCTTCGGCGGCCGTGATCTGGACGTGGTTGAGCCCGGCCTGCCCGAAAACAGCTGAATCAATACCGAGATAGAGCGTGAAAGCTCCCCATCTGGGCGGCAGTTCCTCACTGGCAGGTTCGGGAATGCGTCCTTCAAGCAGTGCCAGGGAATCGGGCGTGAGATCGGCGATCACGAGATCGGCGGCAAGCGCGTCACCGTCACCGGTCTCCACGCCAAGCACCTCCCTGCGGATACTGTCGATGCGGATCACCTTCTTGCCGTAAAGCACCGCCCCTCCGTCACGCTCGATCGAGTCCGCAAGCAGCTCGGATATCCGTCCGATGCCGCCATTGACACTAAAGGCTCCCGAAGCCGGAAGGTCAAGGGCGATGGCTGCATTTACGGCGTTGGCATAACGGGATGTGGTCTGTACGGAAACTAGGAGCTGTGCGTCGATGAAGCGCACGAACTCCGCGTCGGTATCAAGTCCATGGGCAGCCATCCATTCGAGTGCGGTCATGGTGGCGAATTTCAGGAGCCTCGCCGTTCCGGGAATCCCCGAGATGGCCTTTCGGGCCAGGCGAGCGAGGTCCCGTGGGCCGGCGACAGGCCAGGAGAGGCCTCCGTACGACAACTTCCAGAGAAGTTCGGCAAGCATGGCCTGCTCTTTCCAGAAAGAGATGGATCGCGGAAAGCGGTCAAGAATCTCTTTGCGCGACCGGCCCAGATCGAGACGCAGATCGCCATGGCGATACTGCCAGGCGACCGGTTCGGGCCTGACCGGCCAGGAGATGTCAAGCTCCCGTCCAAGCGCCTCCATTGGGCCGCCTTTATGGAACCCGCAACCGAGCGTTGCACCCGCATCGAAGCGATATCCACCCAATGAAAAAGTGCCGGCACAGCCTCCGGGATAGCCCAGCGTTTCAAGAAGGGTCACCTGCACCCCTTTGTGTGCAAGCAGGGCGCCGGCGGCAAGCCCGCCTATGCCCGCACCGATAACGATGCAATGAACATCTTGAATATCCATGGCGAGATCCGGTCGATGGGGTTCAGGAGAGTTCTGCCAACCTTTCGATAACCCGTAAAGGAAGAAGACAATTCCCTTTATCCATCAAATATCACGACTCGCGAAGCAGGAGATGCACCTGGGTCCTGAGCTGGTCTGGTAGAGTGGACGATGGATCGTTGAGATAGATTTCGTACGCTTCCCCGCTGGGCGCAAATCCGTTGTCAGCGGCCCATTTCATGAGGGCGTCATAGGCAGGTTCGATCTCATTGTAGGGACCGATGTAGAGGCTGGTTACAGCTTTTCCGGAGGGGGTTGTGCCGACGGCAATCCTTCCGCCACCCTGAACTGTGCTGTCGACAGGAAAGCCGAACTCGACGTCGAGCATCTCCGTGTCCATATTGTAGTAATGTGCGAATGGCGCTCCGGCCGGCTTTTTGCCCTGCGATTCTAGCAGGCCGGAAATCTCGTGGTACCCGGCATCGAACAGAGCGGCAATGTCGTGCATCGAGGTGTGCATGCGGATAATCAGGGCGGAAACAGGCGAAAGCTCCTTGAGTTCACAGACAAACTGGCATTCAAAGTCCATAATCGATCTCCGTTTTGTGGATCTGCTCCATGAAAAGGTGACGCTACGAATCTGACGAGGGAACTTTGGTCGACGAGGGAAGTTGCAGAAGTACTGAAGTGGGGAAACAAGAGTCGGCGTAGCGGGATTCGAACCCACGACCCCTTCCACCCCAAGGAAGTGCGCTACCAGGCTGCGCTATACGCCGATAACCGGGAAAAGGAGCTTATTATAAGAAGATTCGGCAAATTACCATAATTTTTTTTCACACGGTTGATTACCGACCGTAAACGGTTTACCGGTTGAATCGGTGCTTCAGGTATTCGATGGCAGGAGGCATGAACGAGATCAGGATGATGGCCACAATCATCAGCTTGAAATTCGCCTGCACGAATGGCAGCTGACCGAACAAGTACCCGCTGTAATTGAACAAGCCGACCCAGAGAAATGTCCCTGTGATGCTGTAGGCAATGAATCTTGGATAAGGCAGGGCCCCGACCCCGGCCACAAACGGGGTGAAGGTTCGGATGATGGGAATGAAACGGGCTATGATGATGGTCTTACCGCCGTACTTGCCGAAAAAAGCATTGGTTTTGTGAAGGTGTGCCGGGTTGAAGAACCTCGACTTCTCATACTGGAAAACCTTCGGTCCGAGGCTGCGTCCGATCCAGTAGTTGACCGTGTCGCCAAGAATGGCCGCGCTTGAAAATATCGCAAACAGGAGGTGCGGGTTCAGCTGGGACATCGGCATCGAGGCCAGGGAACCTGCTGCGAAAAGAAGCGAATCGCCGGGAAGCAGCGGCATGACCACCAGCCCTGTCTCGCAGAATACGATTGAAAAAAGGATCGCATAAAGCCCGAGGCCATACTGGGAAGCAAGGATCTGCAGATGCCTGTCGACATGCAGGATAAAATCGGCAAAATTTGTCACAAGATCCATGGCGTTGCGGAAGATAGGAATAGTGTATACTGGCTCCTCAATTCAATACCCGGTCCAGTCGGGACATGGCGACAGGGAAAGTACATATTCCACACGCCAAGGGCAAATCGACCGATGCTTCGGGCGGGCGGCAACAGTGGGCTGGAATGGTATTAAGCTTTATAATGGTATATTTTTATTTTTGGCACAGCGAAAACACTGCGGGCAATGAGTTACCTAACAACGTCCCGATGCCGGCTCTTCTACCATGACACGGCCGAAGAGGATCCGTCACAGAAAGACAAACCGGCGATCATCTTCGTCAATGGATGGGCCATCTCCTCCCGATACTGGAAACCTGCCATCGACCTGCTCACGCCTGATTTCAGGTGCATCTCCTATGACCAGAGCGGTACGGGCAGGACCTCTATCGATGGTTTCAGGCCGGACTTCACGATCAAAGGCTTTGCAAACGAAGCCGGCGAACTGATAGAGCACCTCGGACTGAACCGGTCCAGGAACCTGCATATCGTCGGCCATTCGATGGGAGGCATGGTAGCCACGGAGCTTTGCCTCCGTTATCGTGATGCCCTGCTGTCGTCGACGATTCTCGCATGCGGCATTTTCGAGGAGACCGCCTTTACCTCGCTCGGCCTGATGTTCCTCGGCGGATTGATCGACGTATCGATGAATTTCCGGAACATTTTCCTCGTCGAGCCGCTCCGGTCGCTCTTTATCAAGCGTGCAGCCACCGGCCAGATCAGCAAGGAGTACAGCGACATCATCATCGAGGATTTCACGACCTCGGACAAGGCGGCCACCAACGCTGTCGGCCATTTTTCGATCGATCCCGAAGCGTTGAGGACCTACACCAGGAGTGTGCTCGCCATAGAATCACCGGTGCTCTGCTGCGTAGGGATGGCCGATCATACCATTCCTCCTGAAGGCACGGTCACCCTGTTCGAGAAGCGCAGAAGCTCCACTGCGTCGCCGACGAGACTCGTGCAGTTCATGAGCCTCGGGCACCTTCCCATGCTCGAAGACACCGTGAACTTCGTTGCGGAACTGAAAAAACATTTTGATTTTGCAGAACATTTTTATAAAAAGACACAGCCATCCGGGCCATTGAACGATCGGATACAGATTCCATGATACGACTGATAATCAACGAACCGTTGCGATCAACCTTAACGAATGCCTGTCAACGTGATACTGAAAAGCAATAAAGGAATTATGAAAATTGCCGGTCTGTTCCTCCTCTTAGTACTCGGTGCCGGAACAATGTTCGGCGTCAATCTTTTCCGGGGCATTCCAAGCCTTCAAGACCTCGAAAATCCCAAACCGGAGCTTGCTTCGCTGGTCTATTCTGAAGATGGCGTGCTCCTCCACAAATTCTTCCTCAAAAACAGGACTTTTGTCCCGCTCAAATCGATCTCCAGATGGACGACCTCCGCGCTCATCGCGACTGAAGACGTAGCGTTCTACGAGCACTGGGGAGTCGATCTGAGACGAGTTGTCCTTGCCGTCGGCGAGAACATCATCAAAGGGCGTACCCGCTGGCACGGCGCCAGCACCATTACCCAGCAGCTCGCAAAGAACCTGTTCCTGACCCAGGAACGGACCATGAGCCGCAAGGCCAAGGAATTCATCACAGCAATCGAACTCGAGCGTACCTACACCAAGGACGAGATTCTGGCCCTTTACCTGAACACGGTCTACTTCGGTTCCGGAGCTTACGGCGTCGAAGCGGCCGCCCGTACCTATTTCGGCAAGCCGGCCAGTCAGTTGACCATCCCAGAGAGTGCGACCCTGATCGCGACGCTCAAAAACCCTACGGCCTACGACCCCTCGAAGGATCCGATCTCTTCGATGGCCCGCAGAAACCTGGTCATTTCCCTGATGGAAAAAGAGGGGTTCATCACACACGCCCAGGCACTGACGGCTAAAAGAACCCCGATCGTGCTGCATTACACCCCGATAAACCACCAGGGCCTCGCACCCTATTTCACAGAGTATATCCGGCAGACCATCAAGCCGTCGTCCATGCTTGAGGATGTAAACGTCTACCGTGACGGCCTGACCATCCAGACAACACTCGACAGCAGGATGCAGAAGTATGCACAGGATGCTGTCGCCGCCCAGGCTGCGGTCCTCCAGTCAGAGTTCGATCGAAGCTGGAGATGGACGGAATCCCTGAAAACGCAGCTCATCAGGGAAAGTCCGAGATTCAAGGAAATGGTCAATGAAGACGGTGTTTCCGAAGATGTGGCCCTCGCCCGCCTGAGAGCCGATACTGCCTGGCTGAACAACCTGCTTCATGAAAAAACCAGAATCCAGGTCGCACTGGTCGCTCTCGACCCGACCAACGGCCATATCAAGGCCTGGGTAGGCGGCAGTAATTCAGGACCGGACGACTACCGGTACCAGTTCGACCACGTCTGGCAGGCAAAACGCCAGCCCGGCTCGACGTTCAAGCCGTTTGTCTATACTGCGGCCATTGACAAGGGCATCCCGGCCAACTTCAGGATTCTCGACCAGCCGCTGGCCCTGAGAAATGCCAACGGAAGCATATGGTCGCCCAGGAACTCGGAAGGCCAGTCCGGAGGCATGACTACACTGCGTGACGCCCTGGCCCGCTCACTGAACCAGGTCACGATCCGGCTTGCCTATGAGTTCCTGAGCCCGACTGAAATCATCAGCTATGCGCGACGCATGGGCATCAGCTCACCCATGCAGCCCAACCTTTCGATCGCCCTTGGGACCTCGGAGGTATCACCGCTCGAACTTGCCGGGGCATTCACCACGTTCGCCAACAACGGCGTCGGTTCCGAACCGCTTTCCGTACTTAAAGTTCTGGACAAAAACGGCAGGGCCATTGCAGAACACCAGCCAAGCAAACGATTCGCCATTGATCCTGCAACGAACTATGTCATGGTTTCAATGCTCAAGGATGTCGTGGACCGCGGAACCGGCGTCGCCATCAGGGCAAGGTTCGGTTTCGATATCGAGGCCGCAGGCAAGACAGGCACGACCCAGGACCAGAGAGACGCATGGTTCGCAGGCTTCACCCCCCAGCTCCTGGCTGTGGTCTGGGCCGGCTTCGACGATGAACGGATCCACTTCACATCAATGGAGTACGGACAGGGTGCAAGGGCGGCACTGCCTGCCTGGGCCAACTTCATGAAACGCTGTTACGCAGACCCGATGCTCAAGCTGGAAAACCGTTATTTCCAGATGCCGGACAATGTCGTTGCAGTCCCTATTTCAGGAAATTCAACCAACCCCGAGGACCTGTTCAGCCGCAACGTCTATGTGGAATATTTCACGCCTAAGGGATTTGCCCGATACCAGTCCGGCGAGTTTAACGGCGGAAAACCGGTGAATCTCGGGGTGACCGCGCCCAGGGACAGCACAGGGGCGCCAAGGGAGCAGATGCCGCCGGCAATGCCTGACAAACAGTTTTAAGCAATACATTACCTGATTTCAACGAATACCATGGCAACATCCCTTCAATCGGTCATCGTCCTTGACTTCGGCTCGCAGTACACACAGCTCATCGCCAGGCGCATCCGGGAGATCGGCATCTATTCCGAAATCCTTCCTTATCACACGACCGCCGACGTCATCAGGGAACACCAGCCGAAAGCGATAATCCTGTCAGGCGGACCGAACAGCGTGTACGACGAATCGGCGTTCATGCCAGATCCGGAAGTGTTCAGCCTTGGCGTGCCAGTGCTCGGCATCTGCTATGGACTGCAGGCCATTGCCAAGCATTTCGGCGGCAATGTTGAGAGCTCGTCCAAGCAGGAGTTCGGCCGTGCGAAAATGCTGGTCAGCCATGAAGACAGCCATGAGAGCCTGCTGTTCCATGACATCCCGGACTCCGACGTCTGGATGAGCCACGGCGACAAGGTTACGCGCCTCCCTGAAGGGTTCCGCGTAACGGCCAGTTCCGAGAACGCCGAGATGTGCGCCATTGAAAGCTACGGAAGCAAAGCTGCGTTGAAGGTCTATGGTCTGCAGTTCCACCCTGAAGTACAGCACTCGCTCTACGGCAAGCAGCTCCTCTCGAACTTCCTCATCGATATTGCCGGCATAACGCCTGACTGGTCGCCTAAAAGCTTCATCGAGAATCAGATCGAAGAGATCAGGAGAGTGGCAGGCAAATCGACGGTCGTCTGCGGCATCAGTGGCGGTGTGGACTCCACGGTCGCGGCCGTTCTGGTCAGCAAGGCAATCGGCAAGCAGCTGCACTGCGTCTTCGTGGACAACGGCCTGCTCCGCAAGAACGAATCCGAAAAGGTGATGAGCTTCCTCAAGCCGCTCGGCCTCAAGCTCACCCTCGTCGATGCCGCCGACCTCTTCCTCGGCCGCCTGAAAAGCGTTGCCTCGCCGGAAAAGAAACGCAAGATCATCGGCCGCACCTTCATCCGCGTATTTGAGGAGAACATCCACGACGAGAAGTTCCTCGTCCAGGGGACACTCTACCCCGACGTCATCGAGAGCGTCAGCGTCAAGGGACCTTCGGAAACCATCAAGTCGCACCACAACGTCGGCGGCCTGCCCAAACGCATGAAGCTCAAGCTGATCGAACCCCTGCGCGAGCTGTTCAAGGACGAGGTCCGCGCCGTCGGCCGCGAACTCGGCATCGCAGAGGACATCCTCATGCGCCACCCGTTCCCCGGCCCAGGCCTGGCAGTCCGGGTACTCGGTTCGCTGAGCAGGGAAAGGCTCGACATCCTTCGTGACGCAGACGAGATTTACATTGAGGAGCTCAAATCGAGTGGGCTGTACCAGAAGGTATGGCAGGCGTTCTCGGTGCTCCTGCCGGTGCAGTCGGTTGGTGTGATGGGCGATAAACGCACCTACGAAAACGTGCTCGCCCTGCGCGCTGTCGAGTCCACTGACGGCATGACAGCTGACTGGGCCCAACTGCCGCACGACTTCCTGGCACGCGTCTCAAACCGCATCATCAACGAAGTCCGGGGCATCAACCGCGTCGCCTACGACATCTCCTCGAAGCCACCGGCGACAATCGAGTGGGAGTAGACGGCTGCCTGATCTGAACGCTTGCATGTAAGTTATCTGCGGAAACCGACCATACATCCAGACAAAGGCCCTCTTTACACATAAGGGCCTTTGTCACTTTACATGAAGCATGATGATCGACAGCCTCGATATATTTTGCATTATTGACAAACGACCTCAGTATCAGCGATTTCGTCCAACTCAACATCCTGGTGTCCGGCTCCGTTTATCCATGATATGGTATCATTACCTATAAATCCCACATCATAACAAGGCAAAGCTGCTTTCCGATCAAGACTTGCCGGAATTACTCTTCTCGTTATTTTATAGGCACTTAACACATAAATACGCCATCTTTTTCTTATCAAGGCGCCAACCCATTAAGAGCGTTCGAATGGTTTTTCAAGGATATGCCACAAAATCTCCCGGTTCTCCAATGACGGGATATATCAAAAGCCGATACACTCCATAAATTCATATCAGGTTCCTCTGTTAACATTAGCAGCACAATGAAAACGATACCGGTAATAATCCCATATTTCAAAGCTGAAAAAGAGATAACAAAGTGCTTATCGGCTTTGGAACAACAGTCTTATAAACCGATCGAGATTTTTGTCAGAGATAACAGCAGTGATAACATATTATTTACTGCTGCCGTAAATGAAGGACTGAAAAAATATGGCTATTCCGACAAGTATGACTATGTGCTGATTCTTAATCAGGATGCCTACGTGCAAAGGGATACGTTATCCAACCTTGTGGAATGTATGGAGCGCAATCCCCTTTGTGGCATTGCATGCCCATTACAGATATCGCACCATAATGGATTGGTGTATTGGGGCGGAAGTTTAGAGGCATTTCCATTCGGAAGGCATTTGTGCAGAGCTGTCGATTCGTATCAGGATGATTTTGAAACCTATTGGGCTAACGGCGCAGCCATGCTTCTAAGAACAAGCATGGTCAGAGAAATCGGGCTGCTGGACAAGAACATGAGATTCATATGCTCCGATTCCGACTACTCCTTTACTGCCCGATCAAGGGGATGGAATGTCATTGTATCTGTTAAAAGCAGGCTCAAACATTCTACAGGGTCATCAGCCGCATCTGCTGCTGATGATTTTATCAACCAGGTAAAACTCAAGGACACCTTGTATTTTGCCAATAAATGGCTTACGGGTGATTTGTATAAACAGTTGTCTTTGGAGGGCAGGCAGCTTTCTGACATTGATGTTCGTTCTATTGTCGAGCAGATCAAAAGCAACATCAAGTAATTTCGATATACTTGCTCAATAATGCCAAATGCCTTGCGCATAAGGACTTTTCATAATTAATCCATCACCGGACCTGATTAACAGCCGCCAGTTACCTTACCTGTAAGAGTACACTGCAACATTACCCAATCCCAGTTTAAGACGCCAAACGGAAGAAATCCAGATCTCCTTGTATTTGGTCAGCTTGATACCTCACACATAAATATGAAAGTAGAAATGGTTCTCATTTGTGGTTATCTTGTCAACCGTTAAGTTGGCATCTTCCGGGTAATCTTTTCCATATGCTCCGGATTCACGCGCACCAATATCACCCGCTATCCCATATGAGAGAGCTGCTGCTCATAACCATTTCGGGCACGGACAAGCCCGGCCTTACGGCAAAAATCACTTCGGTCCTGGCAAGATACGGCATCCCGGTGCTCGACATCGGCCAGTCGGTTATCCATAACCATCTGTCGCTGGGCATGCTCATCGAGGTGCCGAAAGAGTCCGCCTCTTCGCCGATCCTGAAGGACCTGCTTTTCACGGCGCATACCCTTGACATCGAGATCGACTTTTCGCCGATCTCCACGAGGGATTACCACAAGTGGGTCGGAGAACAGGGTAAGCCGCGCTTCCTGCTTTCGCTGCTCGGCCGGAAAATAACGTCAGAACATATCGAACGGGTGACTGCTCTGGTGTCGAACCACGGGCTCAACATCGATACCATCAGCAGACTCTCCGGGCGGCTCCCCCTTGAAGACGAGCACGATCCAGGCAGGTCCAAGGCCTGCATCGAGTTTTCCCTGCGAGGCTCCCCGGCAAACGAAGATCAGTTCAGGGCGGAACTGCTGGACATCACCGACAGCCTGGGTGTTGATATCGCTTTCCAGGAGGACAACATTTTCCGAAGAACACGTCGTCTGGTGGTATTTGACATGGATTCGACCCTGATCACCTCGGAAGTGATCGACGAGCTTGCCATTGAGGCCGGATCGGGAGAACTGGTTGCGGCCGTCACGGAACAGGCCATGCGCGGTGAGCTCGATTTCACCGAAAGCCTGCAAAAAAGGGTAGCAACCTTGGCCGGGCTCAAGGAGAGTGTACTTCAGAAGGTTGCCAAACGTCTACAGTTGACGGAAGGCGCCGAACAACTGTTCCACAACCTGCATCGACTCGGGTTCAAAACGGCTATCCTTTCAGGCGGCTTCACCTATTTCGGACGCTACCTGCAACAAAAACTTAACATTGATTACGTCTTTGCCAACGAACTTGAAATAGTAGACGGGAAAATGACGGGCAGGGTCATAGGCCAGGTGGTTGACGGAAAACGAAAAGCTGAACTGCTTGAAGAGATCGCGCGAACCGAGAATATCCGGCTGGAACAGACCGTAGCCGTCGGTGACGGGGCCAACGATCTTCCCATGCTCGGCAAGGCCGGCCTGGGAATAGCCTTCAGGGCGAAACCGATTGTACGGGAAACGGCGAAACAGGCGATCTCGACCCTCGGTCTCGATGCCATCCAATATCTGATGGGGTTCAGGGACCGCGATGCGCTGCCCCTCAGTCCAGATACTCCACAAAGTGTTTGAAATCCTGTGTCAGGGGCAAGGTGATGGCGCCGGAGGGACAGACAGAATCGCAACGGGTGCAAAGCACAAGACAGTTGTAGGGATTAGCGACGCTCATCCCTGGACGACGCACAACCGACGAGTCGGGGTCGGGTAGGCCAGGCTCGAAAACCCCTGGCCGGCAAAGGTCGGCACAATCACCGCATCCGTTGCAGAGCCCTGAATCGATGGTCGGAAACCAGGCGATTTCCTCCCTCGGGACCAGAAGCCGCTTCCGTTTTTTCGTCGCTCTCACTGAACTGCTCATTTTATTGTCCCTTTGTTTGTCGACGATACCGGAAGGCCCTTCAGGAGGGTAGAACTCAGTCCAGATACTCCACAAAGTGTTCGAAATCCTCTTTCCTGGGAAGAACGATCGCCCCTGACGTGCAGATGGGCACGCACCGGTTACAAAGCACAAGGCAGTTGTAGGGATGGGCCACCACCAGTTTCGGGCGATGAATCCCGGTCGGGTCGGGCTCACCGAGTTCGAAAACCCCCGGCTTGCAGAGGACTTTGCAATCCCCGCACCCGTTACAGAGTTCAGGCTTTATGATTGGAAACCAGGCGATATCCTCCCGTGGTGCAAGAAGCCTCTTACGTTTTTTGGTCGGAGCCTGTTTCGGATCCGGGGCCTTGTCATGGAGCGCTGTTCCCTCTTCTTTCTTCCATGACCCGGCTGAATCAACGACCGAATCGTCACATTTGTCCATCCTGCGCGACTTGAGCGCAAGACGCATGGAGCGGACAACCCGCAACGGGCAACCGTCGCATGAGGGTTTCGAACACTTCCCGAAAAAACAATCAAGTGCAAGCATAACCGGTCAGTTACAGCGCTGTCATTACTGAAGCACGGCCTTGACCGCGTTCACAAAAGTTTCGATCGCCCTGTCAACTCCTGCCGGCTCCTTTCCGCCGGCTGTTGCAAGCTCGGGCTTGCCGCCACCACCGCCCTTGACGCATGCGGCCGCCTCGCGGACCAGCTTTCCTGCGTCGAGCTTCAGGGACCTGACCGCCTCGTCGGAAGCGAACCCGACCAGCGACACTTTGCCGTCTTCGATGCTGCAGAGCAGTCCGACCGAACATGGTACCCGGTCACGAAGAGCCATACCTGCCTGGCGAAGCTCATCTCCGCTCACACCGTCCAGCCGTTCGGTCATGATGCGACAACCATTAACCTCTTCTCCACCAGCAAGCGCTGCGGCAAGCCGGTCCAGCAGGCTCGCAAGCCGGTTTTCCTGGAGCTGCTTTTCGAGCGTCTTCTTCTCTTCGAGCAGATCGTGGATTTTCGGGCCCGCAGCCTCATCCGCCTTGAGCTTCAAGAGATGCCTGATCTCCTGGAGGTCGCGATACTCCTTCCAGAGCAGCGCTTCGGCCGCACGGCCGGTAAGGGCCTCGATGCGTCGAACACCTGCGGCAACCGACGCTTCACCGACGATCTTGACCATGCCGATCTGTCCTATGTTGCCGACATGGGTTCCGCCGCACAGCTCGATGGAGATGCCGGGAACCTCTACCACCCTGACCCGGTCGGCGTACTTGTCGCCAAAAAAGGCAAGCGCACCGAGGGCGAGCGCATCCTCGTAAGGCACATCGGCATGCTTGGTGATTGCTGCTGCCTTGCGGATCTGGGCATTGACCTCATGCTCGACCTGCTCCAGCTCTTCGGCGGTGACCCTCGAAAAATGGCTGAAGTCGAATCGGAGTCGTTCCGGAGTCACCAGCGAACCTTTCTGCTGCACATGCTCGCCAAGAACTTTGCGTAGAGCTGCATGCAGAAGGTGGGTTGCCGTGTGGTTCCGTTCGGTTGCGACGCGACTGTCGCGGTCGACAGAAGCTTCGACGGAAAGCGCGCCGGCCAGTTCGACATCGACAGGAGCGATGGCGCAGTCTCTCACCTTATCGCGGGCAGCGGAAACGACATGGACGACGAGCTCTCCATCCTTGCGGGTATCGGAAACCTCGAATCGATAGGTATCGGTTTCGATGGTTCCGCGGTCACCGACCTGCCCTCCGCTCTCTGCGTAGAACGGGGTGCTGTCGAGCACAAGCAGCAACTTGTCGCCGTTCATCCTCGCAGCAGCAAGCTTCGCCCGTATCTCAAGCGAATCATAACCGACGAACACAGTCGGGCGCTCCTCCGTAAACCACCGCCACGATCCACCGTCATCCTGCACCTGCATTTTGTCCTTCCTGTCGAGCCGCGCACGCGATTTCTGTTCCTGCATGCAGTGTTCGAAGCCCTCCTCGTCTATACCCAGTCCCACCTCTGCAGCCATCAACCGGGTAAGGTCGAGCGGAAATCCAAAGGTGTCGTAGAGCCTGAAGGCGTCTGCACCGGTTATGACCGTGCCTCCGGAGACCTTCATGCCGGCAACCACTTCGTTGAATATTTCGGTTCCGCGTCCGAGGGTGGCAAGGAAGCTCTCCTCTTCAGCCCGGATGATCTTTTCGACCGTCGGTCCCTGCCTGTGCAGTTCGGGGAAGACGTCGCCCATCGTTTCAGCAAGCACGCCGACCATTTTGTACATGATCGGCTCATGGCATCCGAGCGTGCCCGCGTAGCGCAGCGCGCGGCGAAGAATGCGGCGAAGAACGTATCCGCGTCCCTCGTTGCTCGGCATGGCACCGTCGGAAAGAGCAAAAGTCAGTGTTCGCGAATGGTCGGCAATCACCCTCATCGCGATGTCGGTTGAGCTATCGAGCGATGCCGTATAGGCGACCCCCGTCAATTCGGTGATCCTGTCGAACAGCGGGGTGAAGACGTCGCTGTCGTAGTTCGAGGATTTGCCCTGCATGACGGCCGTGACCCGTTCGAATCCCATGCCGGTATCGACGTGCTTCTGGGGAAGCGGTTCAAGCTGTCCATCGACGCCGCGGTTATACTGGATGAATACAAGGTTCCAGAGTTCGATGACCCGGTAGTCGCCGACATTGACCAGTTCACCGCCGGATGCGTCGGGCGTCAGGTCGATATGGATTTCGGAGCAGGGACCGCAGGGACCGGTCTCTCCCATCTCCCAGAAGTTGTCCTTGTCGCCGAACTTCAGGATATGGGAAGGGATAATGTCGGTCTCCTTCTTCCAGATATCGAAACTCTCGTCGTCATCCTTGTAGACGGTCGCGTACAGGCGCTCCTTTGGCAGTTTCCAGATCTCGGTCAGCAGCTCCCATGCCCAGCGGATCGCCTCATGCTTGTAGTAATCGCCGAACGACCAGTTGCCGAGCATCTCAAAGAAGGTGTGGTGGTAGGTATCACGCCCCACATCTTCGAGGTCGTTGTGTTTGCCGGAGGCCCTGATGCACTTCTGGGTATCGGCCGCACGCACATACTCCCTGGTGCCTTTGCCGAGAAACACATCCTTGAACTGGTTCATCCCGGCGTTGGTGAACAGAAGCGTGGGGTCCTCGGCCGGAATGACCGGAGCCGAACGGACGATCCTGTGTGCCTTGTCCGCAAAAAAGTCCAGGAAAGACTGCCGTATTTCTCTTGAATTCATTGGATCACAATGCTTGCGGCCCCCTCTCGCGTCAATCGCACGAGGAGCCCTTGTTAGAACGGGTATAAACTTGTATCGCCGGGCTTCGCTCGGCGTATATGGCACCAAATTTAATCTTTTTTAGTCCCTGATGCCAGCGATTTTTCCCCTCTCACCGGTGAGATCAAAACACGCTCGAAGCATTCGCCAGTCGATGAACTTTTAAAAAAAGAACTATATTTAAGTATGAACGATCAGTTGCGCCCATATTGGATCAGCAGCTGCTCACTCACCCGTTGTCAACAGCAAACAGGAATTGCGCCATGAGCTGGGGAATCGAAAATGAGAAAAAAAGAAAGGATATCCTCGACCTGATGGATATCGGCGTCAGAAAGACGATGGCGAATCCCAACTACGTCAATGAAGTCGCCAAAAGCACCAACGGTTGCTGGATGGACCAGATTTACGGCCTGATGCGCTGCGACATTTGCGATCTTAACGACCAGTGCCCTGTGAAGCAGGAAAACGAATGGCAGGAGTATCTCAAGGAAAACAACATCATCATAGAAAAAAAATCATAGGTTGGTGCCCATGGACTCTTGCATCGACCCATCCTTACGATTATATTGATTTTAATGCGGAAGACTGCATCGGGATTTTATTGTCTTCTCATACCCACCGGTTCGTAGATTTCTCCATCAGCCACAGCACGATCTCCAGGAAGTGATGTTTCATTGGCAGGGGGAATTTAGCGCCGCTTACTAATTCGTCAAGCAAATAACAATATTGCCATGAGTGAACCTATCAGTTCAACCAGCAAATTTACGGTCACGCCCAAAACCAGCGTTTCCGTTCTTTTTGCAGGAGATTCGGGTGACGGTATGCAGTTAACCGGGACCCAGTTTGCCAATACGGTGGCCGTTTACGGCGCCGACCTTAATACATTCCCCAACTTCCCTTCGGAAATCCGTGCCCCTGCCGGCACAATCGCCGGTGTCTCCGGATTCCAGCTCCAGTTCGGCAGCAAGCCTGTCTATACTCCCGGCGCAAAGTTCGACGTCATGGTCGCCATGAACGCCGCAGCGTTGAAAGCGAACCTCAAGGACCTGCACCGCGGCGGCATCATCATCGCCTGTACGGACGGCTTCGACGAAAAGAACCTTAAGCTTTCAGGATACGCGGAAGGGGCCAACCCACTGGAAGACAGTTCGCTGAGCAACTATATCGTATTCCCGGTTCCGGTGCTCCAGCTAACCAGGGAGGCCCTCAAGGAGAGCGGACTGAGCAACAAGGAGATCGACCGCTGCAAAAACATGTTCATCCTCGGCTTGCTTTACTGGCTCTACAGCCTTCCGATCGAGACAACGGTCGATATGCTGCACGCAAAATTCGGCAAGAACGCGACCATCGCAGAGGCCAATATCAGGGCTATAAAAGGAGGCTACTTCTTCGGTGACGAAACCGAAATATTCGCAAACCTGGGACGCTTCGATATCTCTCCGACCAAACAGCATGGAACCTACCGTCGCGTTACCGGCAATGAAGCCTGTGCAATTGGCCTGACTGCTGCCGCAAAGAAAGCCGGCCTGAAGCTCTTCCTCGGCTCCTATCCGATCACTCCGGCAACCGAGATCCTGCAGACCCTGGCAAAAATGAAAAAATGGGGGGTCAAGACCTTCCAGGCGGAAGACGAAATCGCGGGCGTCCTCACCTCAATCGGCGCAGCCTATGGCGGCGCACTGGCGGCGACCAACACCTCCGGCCCCGGTCTCGCCCTGAAAACCGAGGCGCTCGGCCTTGCTGTCATGCTCGAACTGCCACTGGTCGTGATCAACGTCCAGCGCGGCGGCCCATCGACAGGCCTGCCGACCAAACCGGAACAGTCTGACCTGATGATGGCCATGTATGGACGCCACGGCGAAGCGCCGATGCCGATCGTGGCCGCTTACTCTCCCGTGGACTGCTTCTATACCACCTACGAGGCATCAAGGATCGCCATCGAACATATGACCCCGGTAATGTGCCTTACCGATGGATACCTCGCACTCAGCTCTGAGCCGTGGGAAGTGGAATCGGCCGGAAACCTGAGCGACATCAACCCGCGTTTCTCCCCGGAAAGAAAAGCGGACGATCCGCCCTTCCTTCCCTACAAACGGGACGAACGTCATGTACGCCCATGGGCTATCCCCGGGACCAAAGGACTCGAGCACCGCATAGGCGGACTCGAAAAACAGCATGAGACCGGCCATGTGTCGACGGATCCGGACAACCATGAACTGATGACCCGCCTCCGTGCCGAAAAGATCGAAAAGATCGCCGACAGCATCCCGTTGCAGACCCTTGACAACGGACCGGCAAAGGGCGACCTCCTGATCCTCGGATGGGGTTCTTCATACGGTGCCATCAAAACCGCGGTCGAACAGGCCCTCGCCAAGGGCCTTGACGTCGCCCACGCACACCTGCGCTACCTGAACCCGTTCCCGAAAAACCTCGGCGAACTCATGGGCAACTACAAGCAGGTGCTGATTCCCGAGAACAACTACGGACAGCTCGTCCATCTGATAAGGGACAAGTACCTGTTCGCTCCGGTAAGCTTCACCAAGGTGAAAGGTTTGCCGTTCAACGAAATGGAAATTCTGGAAAAAATCACTGATCTTATCAAGGAGCATTGACCCATGACCGATATCGATACATCAATGGCTTCACGGCCGGTTCTTACAGCAAAAGATTTCGCATCGGACCAGGAGCCGAAATGGTGTCCCGGATGCGGAGACCATGCCGTCCTCCAGCAGTTGAAAAACGTGATGCCGGACCTGGGCATCCCACCGGAAGAGATCGTCTTCATTTCGGGCATCGGTTGCTCCTCCCGCCTGCCCTATTATATGGCGACCTATGGCGTGCACGGAATCCACGGCCGCGCCCTGCCTATAGCCTCGGGCCTGAAAACATCCCGCCCGGAGCTGAGTGTATGGGTCGCGACAGGAGATGGAGACGCGCTGTCCATCGGCGGCAACCACTTCATCCACACATTGAGAAGGAATATCGACCTGAATGTCATCCTTTTCAACAACGAGATCTATGGCCTCACCAAAGGTCAGTACTCGCCGACAACCAAAGTAGGCCTGAAAACCGTGACCTCCCCGTCTGGCGTCATTGACCATCCGTTCAACACGGCCACCTTGACCCTGGGGGCCGGAGGCACCTTCTTTGCCCGCGCCATGGACCGCGACGGAAAGGTACTGCGATCGATCCTGCACCGTGCCGCAATGCACAAGGGCACCTCGCTGGTGGAGATCTACCAGAACTGCCCGATCTTCAACAACAGCGCATTCCAGGCCTTTGCCGGCCAGGAGAACAAGGACGAGTCGACCGTGTATGTCGAGCATGGCATGCCGCTGGTATTCGGCAAGTTCCGCCAGAAGGGTATCCGGCTCGACGGGTCTACGCCGGTAGTCGTCGATCTCTTCAAAGGAGACGTGTCGGAAGAGGACCTCTGGATCCATGACGAAAAGGACACCTTCAAGGCAAACCTTCTCGCACGCTTCTTCGACGACCCGCTCACGGTTGAGAACTTCCTGCCGAGGCCGTTCGGCGTTTTCTATGCCGAAGACAGGCTTACCTACGAAGATGCGCTGACGGCCCAGATCGAAATGGCCCAGGAGAACGGTGAAGGCACGCTGGAGGAGCTGCTCAAGGGTGATAACTCCTACATCATCAAGTAAGGGATTACTATACAGGCTTCGCTGAAAAGCAAAAAAGCTGCCTCACCAATCCGTGAGGCAGCTTTTTTTATTCCATGATGGGATTACCGGCTACTCTTCCGTCCAGACTCCCATGGAGGAAAACTTCGCGACCCTTTCGTCAACCAGTTTGCGGGGCTCTTTTTTCAGCAGCCCCTGCAGTTCCTCGATCAGCATCGTCTTGAGCGTGGATGCCATGAGCTCGGGGTTGCGGTGTGCGCCGCCAAGAGGTTCGGGTACAATCCTGTCGATGATCTTCTGTTCAAGAAGGTCCTCAGCAGTGAGCCTGAGCGCTTCAGCAGCCTGCTCCTTGTAGTTCCAGCTTCTCCATAGAATCGACGAGCAGCTTTCAGGCGATATGACGGAATACCAGGAGTTCTCTGCCATGAGGATACGGTCGCCAACGCCGATGCCGATGGCACCACCGCTTGCGCCTTCGCCGATAATCACACAGATGACAGGTACCTTCAGCGAAGCCATTTCATAGAGGTTGCGGGCAATGGCTTCAGCCTGTCCGCGCTCTTCAGCTTCAAGGCCGGGAAAGGCACCGGGGGTGTCGATGAGGGTAATGACCGGCTTGTTGAATTTTTCAGCGAGCTTCATGAGCCTGAGCGCCTTCCTGTAGCCTTCGGGTTGAGCCATGCCGAAGTTTCGATACAGGTTCGATTTGGTGTCACGCCCTTTCTGGTGACCGATAACCATGACGCTCTGCGAGAACCCTGACTCCGGATCCTCAATACGGGCAAATCCACCGATGATCGCCTTGTCGTCGCCAAAATGACGGTCTCCCGACAACTCCACAAACTCCTTCATCATCATGTAGATGTAGTCGAGCGTGAAGGGGCGTTCAGGATGACGGGCCAACTGCACCTTCTGCCAGCGGGTCAGGTTCCTGTAAATCGTTTTGCGAAGCGATTCCACCTTTGCCTCGAGAGCTTCGATCTCTCGGCTCAGTCCATCCGCCCCATCCTTCGAGGAATCAAGGGAAGCGCTTTTCAGATAAACCCTCATCTCATTGAGCTTGTCTTCAAGCTCGAAAAGGGGTTTTTCAAAGTCAAGGACTACTTTGCCAGTCATAGTTTACATACTCCTGATAAAAAAAGTCCATCACTGCAAATGCGAATGATGGACTTTGTATACAAAACGATTGCGTTGATCTGTTCCGATAACGGATTATCCACCAACCTCTTCTTTCAGTGCTTTGCCGGGCTTGAACTTAACCACTTTCTTCGCGGCAATGGTGATCGTCTTTCCGGTCTGGGGATTGCGGCCCTGACGAGCTGCCCTGTCGCCTGTGGTGAAGGTGCCAAAGCCCACCAACGTAACATCATCTCCCCCCTTCAGGGTCGATGTCACAACATTGATGAATGCATTGACCGCCCTTTCAGCGTCAGCTTTTGTCAAACCAGCCTGCGAGGCAATTTTTTCTACTAACTCAGCTTTTGACATAAGAAGTATTAATTTAATTGGAGGAAAAACAACTTGTTGATTCCTAATTACTACAATAATTCAATTTAAAGACTCGGAAACAAACATCCAATTTGTTTTTAAACAAGCGTACCGCGGGCTTACAGCCTATCATTGCTATTCAGGACCCCCTTTATTATATTGGGCTTCGTTATCTTTTCAACGTCGATTTTCAAGCAAAAAAGTCTTGTTGTCGCCTATCCGATTCGACCGCTCATGGTATCAATCAGCAATGTCTCAAGAGGCTCCATCATCCGCTGGAAGGGTGAGCCCCACAGCATCGAAAGCCTTACCCACCGCACACCAGGCAACCTTCGCGCCTTTTACCAGGCCAACATGAAGAACCTGAAAACCGGACGCAACGTCGAATACCGTTTCAGCGCCAGCGAATCGGTCGACCTTATCGTTACCGAAAGAAAAAAATACCAGTACCTCTACCGTGACGGCAATGATTACGTCATGATGGATAATGACACCTTCGACCAGATCCACGTTCCGGAGGTCGCCCTCGGCTCTGCATCGCGCTTCATCAAGGACGGCGTGATGGTAGACATCGTCTTCGCAGACGACGGTTCGATCCTCGAAGTGGAACTGCCGACCTTCATCGAACTCGAAGTCATCGAAACCAGCCCGGCAAGCAAGGACGACCGCGCCACGAGCGGCACCAAACCGGCCGTCGTAGAAACCGGTGCAGAAGTCAACGTTCCAATGTTTATCCAGACCGGAAGCGTTATCCGCATCGACTCCAGAAGCGGAGAGTACATGGAAAGAGTTAAAAAGTGATTATTTTGCTTGTCTCACTGAAATGCGTGTAAAAACTTTAAGTCCACAATCATGAATCTCAAGGAAATCCAGCAACTTATCGAGGTTGTCAACGTTTCGGCACTTGATGAAGTGATCATCAAGGAAGGCCAGACAGAAATCACTCTGAGACGGAACAGCTCGAAAGTTCAGGCTGTATTACCGGTTGCCACTGCGCCTGCCGTACCGGCTGGCCAGCCCTTAGCTGTTGCTGCTGCTCCTGTTCCTGCCCCGGTAGTTGCCAGTGACCTTCTCGAAGTGCATTCTCCCATTGTCGGCACATTCTATCGTGCAGCTTCACCGGACTCCGATCCATTCGTCAAAGTTGGTGACAAAGTAAAGAATGGTGATGTGCTCTGCATCATCGAAGCCATGAAACTGATGAACGAAATCGAGGCTGAAGTCTCGGGAACCATCGTCGAAATTCTCGTCGAAAACGGTCAGCCTGTCGAATACAATCAGGTTCTGTTCAGAGTCAAGCCATAACCTTTCAATCCGCATTACACCTTGTTCAAAAAAATACTCATAGCGAACCGCGGGGAAATAGCATTACGGGTCATGCATGCCTGCCGTGAGATGGGAATAGCTTCGGTGGCCGTCTATTCGACCGTTGATGTCGACTCTCTCCATGTCAAGTATGCCGATGAGGCGGTCTGCATCGGTCCTCCGCTCTCCAGGGAGAGCTACCTGAACATGCCGCGCATCATCGCGGCTGCAGAGGTAACCAATGCTGACGCCATTCACCCGGGCTACGGATTCCTTGCTGAAAACGCAGACTTTTCTGATGTCTGCCACTCCTCGAACATCAAATTCATCGGTCCTTCAGCCGAAATGATCAACCAGATGGGCGACAAGAATACCGCCAAGGCGACCATGATTGCTGCCGGCGTCCCTGTCGTTCCGGGAAGTCCCGGCCTTGTCGAAGACGTGGCCCACGCCATCGAGATCGCAAAGAAAGTCGGCTATCCCGTCATTATCAAGCCGACCGCTGGCGGCGGTGGCAAAGGCATGCGCGTGGTGCATGAAGAGAGCCAGATCGAGAAAAACCTCAAGACTGCACAGAACGAGGCCGGAATGGCTTTCGGAAACAGCGGAGTCTACATCGAGAAGTTCCTCGAAAACCCTCGCCACATTGAAATCCAGATTCTTGCCGACCAGCATGGCAATGTGATCCATCTCGGCGAACGTGACTGTACGGTCCAGAGACGCCACCAGAAGCTCATCGAGGAGACCCCCTCTCCGGTGGTCAGCGAAGAGCTCCGGGCTGAAATGGGTGCAGCTGCCGTCGCTGCTGCCAAGGCAATCAACTACGAAGGCGCCGGTACCATCGAGTTCCTTGTCGACAAGCACAAGAGGTTCTACTTCATGGAGATGAACACCCGTATCCAGGTAGAGCACCCGGTAACCGAACAGCGCTATGACGTCGACCTCGTCAGGGAGCAGATCCTAATCGCTGCAGGCGGAAGCCTGGCCGGAAAGAACTTCATTCCGAGAGGCCACTCCATTGAATGTCGAATCAACGCAGAGGATCCTGAGCACATGTTCAGGCCATCCCCAGGTGAGCTCCAGGTTTTCCATACTCCCGGCGGACCAGGCGTACGCGTTGACTCTCACTGCTATGCCAGCTATGTCGTCCCATCGAACTACGACTCCATGATCGGCAAGCTGATCGTCACGGCCCACACCAGGGACGAGGCCATCGCACGCATGTCAAGGGCACTCGACGAATTTATTGTTGTAGGTATCAAGACGACCATCCCTTTCCACAAACAGGTAATGCACGATCCTGTTTTCCAGAGTGGCGAGTTCGATACAAGCTTCCTCGAGAGCTTCAGGTTCGAAAAGAAATAGGAACAGCTATTTTACTGTTCTCCAGAAAGGCTGCCCCGGCAGCCTTTCTGCGTTTTGTATTTCATGCCAAAGACTAAAGGGACGTAAAGGACCCAATGGACATAAAGGGCTCCAGAGAAAAACTGTTCCGGTAGCACCTCTTCATTTTCCCGGGACGCCGTGATCCTGGCCAGATGATACACTATTGAGAAAGCCTCTTTCAGGTTTGTCCCCCCCCCCTGCCTTGAATCGTTCAACTCACGGGAGAACTTTCACCTCCAAGATTGCGCCAATACTGGGCGCACATGTAGGGGCGGTTCGCGAACCGCCCGTATCACCCTAATTAAAGAGCCGGCATTATCGGACGGGACCGTTCATGTTGCCGGGGGGCACAAAAAAAGCCGCCTCATCTTTTCAGGGATGAGGCGGCTGATTCTTTGCCTGTTGCGTGCCGCTGGGAAGCGCTCAGTGACTATTGGTCGTCGGAGCCGTCCATGTCTTCAACAGCAGCCGTTTCGATGGCTTCAGGGGCCTGTACGACATTGGATCGAAGTCTGATGGCGCGGTACTTACGGAGTCCCGTACCTGCAGGAATGAGCTTGCCGACAATAACGTTCTCCTTCAGGCCGCCAAGATAGTCGATCTTGCCTGCGACAGCTGCATCGGTCAGCACTTTCGTTGTCTCCTGGAAAGAGGCTGCGGATATCACGCTTTCGGTCTGCAGGGCGGCACTGGTAATGCCAAGCAACACGGGATGCGATGTAGCCTGCAGTGCCGGCTCCAGTGCAACAAGCGCTTTGCTGTTCCTGCGAAGCTCACGGTTCAGCTTTGTGATGTCGCGCTGCTTGTAAAGCTGACCCTCGACAATCCTTGCCGGAGCATCGCCCCTGTCGGTCACCCTGACCTTCTCGGCTACTGCATCATTGGCTTCGATAAACGCGCTCCTGTCGATCAGGTCACCCGGAAGCAGTTCGGTATCGCCAGGCTCTTCTACGCGGACCTTCTGCAGCATCTGGCGTACGATCACCTCAAGATGCTTGTCGTTGATTTCTACACCTGCGTTGATCTGGTAAACCTTCTGGATCTCGTTTACCAGATACTGCTGCACGGCATTCGGGCCCTGGATACGCAGGATGTCCTGCGGCGAAACTGCGCCGTCAGTAAGCGGATCACCGGCATGTACCTCGTCTCCCTCGGTGGCAAGCACGTGCTTACCCACCTGAACATAGTATACCTTCTCTTCACCGAAGTCGTTCTTGACCTTGATCTCCTTGCTGCTCCTGCGCTGCGAACCAAAGCTCACATAACCGTCGATTTCGGACACGATGGCCGGATCGGTAGGGATACGGGCTTCAAACAGTTCGGTAACCTTCGGCAGACCAGCCGTGATGTCGCCCCCGACGCGATCGAGGTTCCTCGGCACCTTGGCAATGATATCGCCAGGGTTGACTTTCTGTCCGTCTTCGACGTATAGGTTCGATTTGATCGGCACGGGATAGGTTTTTTTGATCTCCCCCGATTCGGTCATGACCACAATTCTCGGCTCACGGGTTTCTGATGCACGCAGCTTCGAACGCCAGTTGATAATGGTGTGCTGTGCAAACCCGGTCTGGGGATCGACCTCCTCCTTGTAGGTGACACCCTTTTCGATGTCAACGAACCTTGCAATACCGGGCATTTCAGCGATGATCTGCGTGCTGTTAGGCTCGCTGCTGAACAGTACCTGGTCCTTGCGGACGATCTGGCCATGCACGACGTTGATATGTGCTCCGTGAGGAACAACATAGCGTTTCAGCACCTTTCCGGAATCGGAATCGATTATGTTGAGCTTGCCGTTCTTCTGGATGACGATCTGGCGGATCTCTTCGACGCCATCTTCGGTAATGATGCTGTGCTCGACGCTCTTGACGTCCTCGAGCTCAACCTGACCTTCATAGAAGGCTTTGGTTTCAGTTTCAGAAATACCGCCCTGAGCCGCACCACCCTGGTGGAAGGTACGAAGCGTCAGCTGGGTACCGGGCTCACCGATGGACTGAGCGGCGATAACACCGACAGCCTCACCCATTTCGACGAGTTTGTGCACCGAAAGGTTGGTGCCGTAACATTTAGAGCATATACCCTGTTTGGACTCGCAGGTCAGCACCGAGCGGATTTCCGCCTCTTCTACGCCAGCCGTGTCCTGGATGGTATCGGCAAGCTCTTCGGTGATGATCTCACCGGCCTTGACGACAACGTTGTCGGTAATGACATCAACGATGTCGCGAGCTGCAACGCGTCCCTTGATCTTTTCGCGGAACTTGATCTGGCCGCTGGTCTCCTCCTCGATGTTGCGCTCTACATGAAGGCCACGGGTTGTGCCGCAGTCATCGATGGTGACGATGACATCCTGTGCAACGTCGTGCAGTCGCCTGGTCAGATATCCGGCATCTGCCGTCTTGAGCGAAGTATCGGAAAGACCTTTACGGGCACCGTGCGTCGAAATGAAGTACTCGAGCACCGTAAGCCCCTCTTTCAGGTTCGAGATAATCGGGTTCTCGATGATCTCGCCAGGCTGGCCGGACATCGACTTCTGCGGACGGGCGATAAGACCCCTCATACCTGTCAGCTGCCTTACCTGCTCGCGTGAGCCTCGGGCACCTGAATCAAGCATCATGTAGAGAGGGTTGAATCCATCCCTGTCCTTCTTCAGCTTTTCATATGACTCGTCGGCGACAAGGTTCGAGGTCTTCTGCCAGACGTCGACGATCTGGTTGTATCGTTCGTTGTCCGTCAGCGTACCGCGGTTGTACTCCTTGATGACCTTGGCGCTGTCACGCTGTGCGTTCTTTATATGCTTTGCTTTCGTTTCAGGCACGATAGCATCGGACAGACCGATGGACAAGCCACCCCTCATGGCGTAGCTGAACCCGACCTCCTTGATGTTGTCGAGGAATTTTGCCGTCTCTACGTTGCCGACCTCGCTGGAAAGATGCGAAATCAGCTCCTTGGCAACCTTCTTGTTGATCAGCTTGTTGATGAAGCCAATCTGCTCGGGCACATGCAGGTTGAAAATGACCCTGCCGACCGTCGTAACAAGAATCTTTTTATTTTCTATCTGACTCTTAAGCCATGCTTTCTTTTCAGCCTGGTCTTCAGGCAGCATGTCGAGCAGTCGGACCGGATCGAATTTCTGGTCGATCTTTCCTTCGTACTTGATGAAAATCTGGGCATGAAGTCCGATACGATCTTCGTTGTAGGCGATGATCACCTCTTCCATGGAATAGAATATCTGGCCTTCGCCCCTGTCGCCAGGACGCGATTTGGTCAGGTAGTACATTCCGAGCACCATGTCCTGCGAAGGAACGGTGACCGGCTTACCGGACTGCGGAAGGATGAGATTGTGCGACGAAAGCATCAGCAGCGCGGCTTCAAGCTGGGCCTCCTGCGACAGTGGCACGTGAACAGCCATCTGGTCACCGTCAAAGTCAGCGTTGAACGCCGTACAGACGAGCGGATGGATCTGGATGGCCTTGCCTTCGATCAGCACTGGCTGGAAAGCCTGGATACCGAGGCGGTGCAGGGTCGGTGCACGGTTCAGCAGAACCGGGCGGCCGTCGATCACCTTCTCGAGAACATCCCAGACAATCGGGTCTTTCTTGTCGATCAGCTTTTTGGCTGACTTGACCGATTTGGCGATGCCGCGCTCGACCAGGCGACGAATGACGAAAGGCTGGAAAAGCTCGATGGCCATGCTCTTCGGCAGACCGCACTGGTGCAGCTTGAGCTCCGGGCCAACCACGATGACCGAACGGCCAGAGTAATCGACACGCTTTCCGAGCAGGTTCTGGCGGAAACGGCCCTGCTTGCCCTTGAGGGCGTCGGACAGGGACTTGAGCGGCCTGTTGGACTCGCCCGTCTTGACTGCATTGGCCTTACGGGAGTTGTCGAACAGTGCATCAACAGCTTCCTGCAACATGCGCTTCTCGTTGCGCAGAATAACCTCAGGAGCGCGAATGTCGATCAACTTCTTCAACCTGTTGTTACGGATGATCACCCTGCGGTACAGGTCGTTGAGATCGGAGGTGGCAAAACGACCGCCTTCGAGCGGCACCAACGGGCGCAGTTCCGGAGGAATGACCGGTACGACCTCCATGACCATGTACTCCGGCTTGTTGCCTTCGTAAATGTATGGTTCTGGCATATCGTCCTCGGGAAACAGTCCGGTGGACTTTTTCCTGGTACGCTTCTGCGGCTCGTAGCTTTTCCTGAACGCTTCCACGACCTTGAGGCGCTTGAGTGCATCGGCTCTCTTCTGTTCCGAACCGCTCTCCTTGAGCACCTTGCGCAGGTGAACTGCGATTTCTTCAAGATTCAGGCCTTTGAGCAGCATATGGATGGCTTCGCCTCCCATCTTTGCCACGAACTTTGCCGAATCGTTGTCGTCGAGGTCCTGGTTCTCTTCGTATTCGGTGATAATCTGGAAATACTGCTCCTCGGTCAGGCGGTCGAACTTCTTGATGCCCTGCTTTTCGCCGGGTTCACCCGGGTTGATGACCACGTAGACTTCGTAATATATGATGCGCTCGAGCTCCTTGGTGGACAGGTCGAGCAACGCGCCGATCTTGCTCGGCACGGAACGGAAGAACCATGTGTGCACAACCGGCACGGCAAGGGAGATATGCCCCATGCGCTCGCGACGGACGCTCTTGGTTGTAACTTCGACGCCGCAGCGGTCACAGATGATCCCCTTGTAACGAACTCTCTTGTATTTGCCGCAGTAACACTCCCAGTCCTTGGTCGGACCGAATATCTTTTCGCACATCAGGCCATCGCGTTCCGGCTTGAATGTACGGTAGTTGATGGTTTCCGGCTTGAGCACCTCGCCACGCGAATGGGCAAGAATACTCTCCGGTGATGCAATGCTGAACTTGATCTTTGAAAAATCACCTTTAAGCGGTGATGATCCCTGTGAAAATATCATGGTCGATATCCCTGTTAAAACAACCTTGAAATTAGCCTTGATACTTATTGTGCACTCGTTGGAGCGCCCCATTTATTGATTCTATCGAGGCACTCCGTTTGCCTGTTTCACATACTAAGGCACCCTGTCGTCGATTCTGATCTCAAGACCGAGACCCTGCAGCTCCCTGATAAGAACATTGAACGATTCTGGCGTTCCTGGTTCTGGCAGGTTCTGACCTTTGACGATCGCTTCATAGGTTTTGTTCCTTCCGATGACGTCATCAGATTTAACCGTGAGCATCTCGCGCAGGATGTTGGCAGCACCGTATGCCTCAAGAGCCCAGACCTCCATTTCACCGAACCTCTGGCCGCCGAACTGGGCTTTACCGCCGAGTGGCTGCTGGGTGATGAGAGAGTATGGCCCGATGGACCTGGCATGGATCTTGTCATCGACAAGGTGGCTCAGCTTCAGCATATAGATGAATCCGACAGTCACCTCATCATGGAACTGCTCGCCGGTGCGACCGTCGAACAGCCTAACTTTGCCGTGGCCGGGAAGACCTGCCTTCACAAGCTGCTCCTGAACCTCGGAATAAGTAGCGCCATTGAAGATCGGGGTCTTGAACTTGACACCGAGAGTCTTGCCTGCCCATCCGAGCGAGGTCTCATAAAGCTGGCCTATGTTCATACGACTCGGCACACCCAGTGGGTTCAGCACGATGTCGACCGGAGTTCCATCTTCCATGAACGGCATGTCCTCGATCGGGAGAATCTTGCCGACAACACCCTTGTTTCCATGACGGCCGGCCATCTTGTCACCGACCTGAATTTTCCTTTTCTGGGCGATATAGACCTTGGCAAGCTCCTCGATGCCGGGGGGCAACTCGTCGCCGACGTTGATCTTGTACTTCTCGTTATCACGTTCGTCTGACAGGTCCTTCAACTTCAGGCGGTACTCCCTGATCAGGCGAACAACATTTTCATTGCTTTTTGCGCCGGTTACGATGCCTTTGGTGACGTCGATCGATTCGAGGAACGGCAGCGCGTTGAACCTGGCGAGCAATGCGTCGTCTATGACACTGCCCTCGGGAACGAGCACCTTGCCCTTGTCAGTCTGTATCGCTGCGCTCTTCTTTCCGTCGAGATGCTGTTTCATCCAGCGGGCGAAGCGCCTGCGCAGATCCGCCTCTCTGAGGTCAAACTGCTTGTCGACTGCCTCCAGCTTCTCTTTGACGTCCATGCCGACCTTTTTCTTGCGGCTGAAAAGCTTTGTCTTGATGACGATACCCTTCATTCCGGCTGGCACATGCATGGAGGCATCCTTGACGTCGCTGGACTTGTCACCGAAAATGGCGCGAAGCAGCTTCTCTTCAGGTGTCGGATCGCTTTCGCCTTTCGGGGTGATCTTTCCGACCAGGATGTCGCGCTCCTTGACTTCAGCGCCAATGCGCACAATGCCGTTCTCATCGAGGTTTCTGAGCGCATCCTCACTGACGTTATAGATGTCACGGGTGAACTGCTCCTCGCCGCGCTTGGTATCGCGCACGTTCGACTCGAACTCGTGAACATGGATCGAGGTGAAAACGTCATCGTAAACAAGCCTTTCGCTCAAAATGATGGCATCTTCGAAGTTGTATCCTCGCCATGGCATGAAGGCCACCAGCACGTTCTTGCCTAACGCCAGTTCACCTTTGTCTGTCGAAGAGCTGTCTGCAAGGACATCGCCCTTGTCGACACGCTGATTGTTGTAAACCAGCGGACGCTGCGAAATACAGGTATCCTGGTTCGAACGCTTGAACTTGATTAGTTTGTAGACCTTGACGCCCTCGTCAGGATCGAGTAGCGATACCGTAGCATTTTCGGGATCGATATCGTAGCGAATTTCGATACGCTCGGCCGTTACACTCTGGACGACTCCAGGACCTTCAGCCAGAATGACTGCACGCGAGTCGCGGGCAACCATTGCCTCCATGCCCGTACCGACAACCGGAGCGTCGGAGATGAGCAATGGAACAGCCTGGCGCTGCATGTTCGCGCCCATAAGCGCACGGTTACCGTCGTCATGCTCAAGGAACGGGATCAACGCCGCAGCCGCACTGACGATCTGCACAGGCGACACGTCCATATAATTGACATCTTCTGCCAGTACGAGCGGATAGTCACCCTTGGTCCTGGCCTGCACCGATTCAGCGGCAATCCTGTTGTTTGCGTCCAGCTGGATGCTGACCGGCACCGTGATCTTGTTCTCTTCGTCCTCGGCGGAAAGCATCATCACTTTGTCAGTGACCTGACCCTTCTCGACCAGACGGTATGGTGTCTGAATAAATCCCTTGTCGTTGATTTCGGCATAAACCGACAGCGATGAGATAAGGCCGATGTTCGGACCTTCAGGGGTCTCGATCGGACAGAGGCGGCCGTAATGGGTATAGTGGACGTCACGAACCTCGAAGCCTGCACGCTCGCGGGTAAGACCACCTGGACCGAGGGCCGAAACCCTGCGTTTGTTGGTCATTTCAGCCAGAGGATTGGTCTGGTCCATGAACTGCGAGAGCTGGCTTGTGGCGAAGAAGCTCGATACGACGCTCGACACGGTCCTGGCGTTGATCAGGTCTGCCGGGGCGATCTTGTCGGAATCGCGTGAGTTGAGCTTTTCGCGGACGTTCTTGCCCATCCTGGCAAGGCCGATCACGAACTGGGCAGCAAGCTGTTCGCCTACGGAGCGGACGCGACGGTTTGCAAGGTGATCGACGTCATCAACCTCAGCCATGCCGTTGACCAGCTTGATCAGGTAATTGATGACCGCGATGATATCATAGTGGGTCAGCACAAGAATATCCTCTCCGATCGGCTCTTCGGAATAGGTGCGGATCGTCTGGAGGATATGCTCGTAAATGGAATCGGAAAGTTCCTTGAGCTCCGGTTTCCCTGGAAGATAGCCTTCAAGCTCAGCGATTTCGTTCTGGAGCTTCTTCTGGATGCGGTAACGTCCCACATCGCCGAGGTCATACTTCTTCTGGTTGAAGAAGGTACGCTCGAGAAAACTCCTGGCGGCATCGATGTCCGGGGCTTCGTTTGCGCGAAGCTCTTCGTAGACGATTTCGAGCGCCTGCTCCTCTGTCGCGGAGCTGTCGTTGAGGATCGTGTTGATGATGACCGACTTGTCAATTCCCTTTTCGGGGTTGACGGTCTTCATCACCTTGATTTTTTTGTAGCCGGCCGCGACGATCTGGTCCATGATATCCTCGGTGATAGCAGAGCGGGCACTGACTACCTCGCCGGTCTGCATGTCGATGATATCGGAAGCAAGGTACTGGCCGATGAGCTGTTCACGCTTCGAGCTCTTCGAAGAGATCTCGACCTCTTCGACCATGTCGAACAGGCCCAGGATATCCTCGTCCCTGGCAAAGCCGATGGCGCGAAGCAGGGCTGTGACCAGGAAGTTCTTCTTCTGGTCGATGTAGACGTAGATCTGGTTGTTGATGTCAGTCTGGAACTCGATCCACGAACCGCGGGTCGGAACGATCTTGGCCGAATACATCTTCTTGCCGTTCGGATGGACCGCTTCGCTGAACACGACGCCCGGAGAGCGGTGCAACTGGGCCACGACAACACGTTCAGCACCGTTCACGATGAAGGTGCCACGCTCGGTCATATAGGGAATCCTGCCGAGGTAAACCTCCTGCTGGATGGTCTCCTTCCAGTCAGCCTCGTCGGCCTCGTCCTTGTAGGAGAGCTTCAGTTTGATCTTGAGTGAAACATCGTAGGTCAGACCTCGTTCGATGCACTCCTCAACCGTGTATTTGGGCTTATCGAAGCTGTATGAAATATATTCCAGAAGATAGAGACCTCTGGTATCGGTAATTGGGAAGGCGCTCCTGAGCACTTTTTCAAGGCCCTGGTCCCTGCGCTTGGCAAGCGGAACGCTGTCCTGGATGAAATTATGGAACGAATCTAACTGTACTTTGAGAAGATCGGGGGGTTCTATGATACTCTGGATCTTTGAAAAGTCAATACAGGGTGTTGGTGTTGCATCTGCCACTTTCACATGCACCTCGCTTTTATCTATTGCAGGGAGTACTTAACAGTTTATATCATTACATGGATCCGTAAATACCCTTACCGGAGTGGATATCCGGGCGGCTGGCTTGAAGCCTGACGGCCGGATGACATAGGAATTTATTCCACAAATGGACAAAGCTCCGTCCCGGATCGACACGGAGCTCGTCTGCTATTTGGCCTTGCGAAAGATCACGCAAGCTCGACTTCAGCGCCGGCTTCTTTCAGCTCTTTTGCGATTTTTTCGGCTTCGTCCTTGGAAACGGCTTCCTTAACGGTCTTCGGAGCACCGTCAACCAGGTCCTTGGCTTCTTTCAGGCCCAGGCCGGTCAGAGCACGGACAACCTTGATGACGTTGATCTTGTTGGGACCGCCTGCTTTCAGGACGACGTCAAACTCGGTCTTCTCTTCGACTGCGGCAGCTTCTGCAGGAGCAGCGGCAACTGCACCGGCGAAAACGGCAGGAGCAGCACTCACACCGAATTTCTCCTCAAGAGCTTTAACCAATTCAGAAGCTTCGGTAAGGGTTAGTTTACCAATCTCTTCTACAAGGGTTTCGATAGATGACATTATTTCCTCTCTGTGTTTGAATTGAATAATATAGAAGCTTTGAGTGCGTAAATTATTGTTTCTGCTTGCCGACCTGGTCGATCACGGAAACAAGGTTCCGCATGACCGCGTTGACAACCATCGGTACGGAGCTGATCACGTTGTTGATCAATCCGGCTGCGCGACCGACGTTTTCGGTCTTGCTGAGCATTTCGGAAAGCTGCGGCAGTGAGTCGGGGCCAAAAACGACACCGTCGATCGAAGCCATCTTGAACTTCAGGGACTCGTTGTCCTTGCTGAACTTCCTGATGATCTTGGCCGGGGCAATCGGATCGTCGTATCCAAAGGCCACTGCAGTAGTGTTCTTCAGGCCGCTGACCATTTTGTCCGCCTCGGCGACGTTCTTCAGCGCTTTCCTGATCAGGGTGTTCTTGACAACCTTGTATTCGATGCCGGCTTTCCTGAACTCAAGGCGAAGCTGTCCCATCTTGGCGACATTCAGACCCTGGAATTCGGTCAGGTAGATACCCTGCGACCTCTCGATCTTACCAGCTATTTCCTGAGCAATCTGCTCTTTTTTATCTCGCTTCATCATATCGTGTAAAATCGTTTATTGTTAGGCAACAAATTTTTCCCTTTTCACCTTCACGCCCGGGGACATGGTGCTCGAAACGGTGATACCCTGAACGTACTGGCCTTTTGCAGCCGACGGTTTCAGGCGGACAACCTCTTTGATGAAGCTGTTGATATTTCCCACAAGCTTTTCGCTTTCGAACGATACTTTTCCGACGGGTGCGTGGATATTTCCTGCCTTGTCAACCCTGAACTCGATTTTACCGGCTTTCACCTCGCGAACAGCCTTTGCGACGTCCATGGTAACCGTGCCCGATTTCGGGTTCGGCATCAGGCCGCGTGGGCCAAGGATCTTGGCAACCTTGCCGAGCTGACCCATCACGTCAGGGGTAGCGACGATCACATCGACGCTGGTCCATCCGGCCTGGATCTTTTCGATGTACTCCTCGAAACCGACAAAATCGGCGCCCGCTTCGCGAGCCTCTTCAGCCTTAGCATCCTTGCAGACAACAAGGACGGATACGGTTTTACCTGTGCCATGTGGAAGCATGACAGTGCCGCGAACGACCTGATCGGCATGACGGGGATCAACACCCAGCTTCATGGCGATATCGATAGTCGCATCGAATTTCGCGGTAGTGATCTCTTTTACTTTCTCTACGGCTTCCGCAATATCGTACTCCTGCATGCGGTTCACCTTCGAGCTTGCGCTCTTGTAATTCTTTCCTGCCATTGACATTATGTATTAGTGGTTATGAAAGCGGCTTGTCAGGCCTCCCACGGTAAAAAAAACTTTTACGTCGATCAGTCTTCGACGATGATGCCCATGCTGCGAGCGGTACCCATGACCATCTGTGCGGCACCTTCGATGTCGACGGCATTGAGATCAGGCCTCTTCAGCTCAGCGATCCTGCGGACCTGCTCCATCGTAACCGTTCCGACCTTGTTGCGGTTCGGTTCGCCTGAACCCTTCTGGAGCTTCGCCTCCTTGAGGAGAAGAACTGCTGCCGGAGGAGTCTTGGTGACAAAGGTAAACGATTTGTCAGAATAGACCGTGATCACGACCGGCGTGATCATTCCTGCCTCACCCTGGGTTTTGGCATTGAACTGCTTGCAGAACTCCATGATGTTGACCCCTTTCTGGCCGAGTGCCGGACCTACGGGGGGAGCAGGATTCGCGGCTCCTGCAGGAATTTGCAACTTGATGAACCCGACTACCTTTTTTGCCATATTCTATCTCTCTTTCAACAGCTTGAATGAAAACTTGAACTCTGTTATTGCGAAACTGACTTGACCTGCGAGAAATCCAGCTCGGTAGGAGTGCTTCTTCCGAAAAAGTTGATCATGACCTTGACCTTCATTCTTTCGGTGCAAACATCATGAACAATACCGGTAAGCGAGCTGAACGGCCCGTCGATAACCTTGACCGAGTCGCCAACCCTGAAGGGGGCCTCAACAACGGAACGGTGTTCGACCGTGCCTTCCGGAACAAGAATTTTTTCGACTTCGTCGGGACGAAGGGGGGTTGGATTGTCATCAACGCCAAGAAAACCCATGACCGATGGAATATCCATGATCAGGTTTCTGGTCTGCTTGTCAAGAACAGCCTCGAGAAGCACGTAACCAGGAAACGCATTCTTGGTCAGGCTCCTTTTTTTGCCGTTTTTCACCTCGACAAAGCGCTCGTATGGAATGTAGACCTGCTTGATCTTCTCTGTCAGCCCATGCCGTTCCGCCTCCATCTCGATCCCCTCCTTGACCTTTCTCTCATGTCCAGAATAGATCCTGAGGGCATACCAGTGAAGTTGTGGGGGGAGCTGCTCTTCTATCACCTTTTTTTTGGTGCTCATCTCGATACCTCGAAGTCCTTAGTCTTACAATAATTGCCCCATCGCAGCATTGATTACCCAATCCACCGCGAAGGTGAACAGGGCAAGAATGCCCGAAACCGTCAACACCACTACCGTCATATCCTTCACCTCTTCCTGCGTCGGCCACGACACCTTGCGCATCTCGCCCAAGACGTCATGATAGTACTTACTGACTATATCTACGTATTTCTTCATGTTTGACCAACGAGGTAAAGATCGTGAACAGCATTCGAACCCAGCCTGCCTGCACGTCAGGAGGGAATCGAACCCCCAACCTGCGGTTTTGGAGACCGCTGCTCTACCAATTGAGCTACTGACGTATTACCGCTCCTCCAGGAACCGGAGCTGATGATCGGATTTGAACCGATGACCTCTTCCTTACCAAGGAAGTGCTCTACCGACTGAGCTACATCAGCATGTCACCAATAAAAAAAACAGTGGGTAGGGGAGGATTCGAACCTCCGAAGACATATGTCGACAGATTTACAGTCTGCTGCGTTTGACCGCTTCGCTACCTACCCATGCGTGTACTACGAGCTGGTGATGGGACTCGAACCCGCAACCTGCTGATTACAAATCAGCTGCTCTACCAATTGAGCTACACCAGCAGCTCATAAAAATACAGGGCTGGTAATATAATTTCCAGGTTGAAAAATGCAAAGAAAAAAATGTATATGGAGCTCCCGAATTTATAATTTTTCCTTTGCACCAGCAAATAAACCTGCAACCCATATCACAGGCGTTCTTGGCAGAAGGCGCTGGGAAAACAACATTATGCGGTCGAACAGTGTCGGCAACACATGGATGGATCCTCCAGAAAGGCCTCGGCGCACCGCACTGACGACGACATCGAGGCTCGATATCGGCGTGATGATCCGGCTCCGGTCATGGCCAGCCCTGCTGTAGAACTGGTCGTTGTCAATGAAACCGGGACACACTGCGAATATGCGGACTCCTGAACCACGAAGCTCACCGGTCAGTGCCTCGGTGAGCCTCACCACGAAGGCCTTGGTCGCGGAATAGTAAGCCATTCCGGGTACACCCTGGAATCCGGCGAGAGAGGCGATATTGACCACGGTCCCCCTGTGGCGCTCGATCATGGCCGGCAGAAAAAGACGGGTCAACCCGGCCACGGCTACCATATTGAGCATCGCCATCTGGAGAAGCTCCTCTTCTGACATACGCGCAAAATTGCCCGCGACAGAAAATCCGGCGCAATTGACAAGCTTGTCGACGGCAAGGCCTTCGCCGGCACAGAAACCGAACACACTTGAAGGGCCATCCCGGTGGCCAAGATCCTGGCTGCAGACAAGGACATCGACGCCATGCACCCGCTTCAGTTCCCCGGCCAGCTCCTCAAGCCTCTCCCGGGATCGGGCCACAAGCACGAGATTATCGCCCGAAGCTGCCATATCAGCAGCAAGCGCCTTTCCGATACCTGTGGAAGCGCCGGTGATCAGCGTATAATAGTTCATTTCGGATCTACCCATTTTCCGTTCTGCCTGATCAACTCGATCAGACGTTCCAAAGCGCCCTCTTCGAGCATGTTCTCCTCCACGCACTCCCTTCCTACATAGAGGCTTACCCGCCCTTTGCCGGAACCGACATAGCCGAAATCGGCGTCGGCCATCTCTCCGGGCCCATTGACGATGCAACCCATGATACCGATCTTCAGTCCTTTCAGGTGCGAAACCCGCTGTTTGATCAGGGCAGTGGTTTTTTCAAGCTCGAAATAGGTCCTGCCACAACCGGGGCAGGAGATGAACTCGGTTTTCGACATGCGGATCCTTGCCGCCTGAAGGATGTTGAATGCAATCCCCACCTCAATACCGGCAGGCAGGCCGGTTTCGAGCGCGATCAGGTCACCGATTCCATCGCAGAAAAGCGTTCCGGCCTGAATTGCACTTTCGATCAGCACTCCTGAACTCTCCCCCTCCCTGTTACGGTAACGCACTGCCAAGGGAAAGTCGATGCCCGTTTTTTTCAGTTCGAGCGCAAGCTTTCTGACAAGAAAAAGCGGTTGAGGGGAGACTATGGAAAGCAACACTCGCTGCAGACCTTTGGCCCTGAGCCGGGCGGCCAGAAGGGCAAGAACTTCTGCAGGTACATTTGCTGACGACTTCTCGTGAACAAAGCAGAACTCCACTACAGCTCCGCGGTCATGGATCGTTTCGAAAAGATCGGCTCCGAGGTTTTCGCCCTCCACGATGTCGAGCCTGGCCCTCGAAACTATCGACAGCAGCTTATGGAAAAGAACCGTATCAGCTGTTGATACAACAATCCTGTCGCGAAGCCCGCCCAGCGATTCCAGAAGCAGTTCAAGCGCAGGAAGATCCTCGACGCTTCCGACACTGACGCTTACAAATTCGGAGCGAATCGAATCGGCCTGCTTGTCTGGGTCGAGGCGCTGCAGGATTTCAGCCCGGAGCAGATCCGGATCGGCAATCGAGGCTGTTGCCGCAGTTTCAACCCTTGGCAAAGCATCGCCCCCGATCGGTTCACCAGCACCATCGACCTGGCTCGAAGCCCTTCTCGAATAGCTGAACGGTTCGAATGGCAACATCGAGTGGGCTACACTCCTGCGGCCATGCTCCACGACATGCTTGACAGGAAGATATGCCTTGTCGCCCCTGACAAGATGGTAGTCGTTGTACTTTCTGACTATGGCAAAACCAACCGGAACCTCATTGACCGGGTCCTCGGTCAGGGAAACACGGATTGTATCGCCAAGACCGTCTTCAAGCAGCGCCCCGATACCCATGGCTGACTTGATTCGACCTTCGTCGCCGTCACCGGCTTCGGTCACACCGAGATGCAGCGGGTAGGCATGCCGCAGTTCAGCATCGGCTCTGGCCACAAGCAGACGATATGCCTGGATCATGACCCTGACGTTCGACGATTTCATTGAAAACAGCACGTCGTGGTATTGCTCGTCCTCGCATATCCTTGCGAACTCGAGCGCCGCCTCGACCATCCCGTCAGGCGAGTTGCCGAATCGGCTGACAGTCCGGTCCGACAAAGATCCGTGATTCGTGCCGATGCGCATAGATACACCCAGCTCCTTTGCTTTCCTGACCAGGGGCGTGAACTCCAGGCGAACCTTGTCGAGCTCCGCCCGGTACTCGTCATCTGTGTAATCATCGCTGGTGAACTTGGCTCCTGTGGCATAGTTTCCTGGATTGACGCGAATGTTTTCCACGAACTCAACGGCTTTCATGGCCGCCCTGGCCGAAAAATGGATATCGGCGACCAGTGGCGTGCGAATGCCGTCCCTGCGGAGTTGATCCCGGATATTCCTCAGGTTTTCCGCATCCTTTTCGGTCGGAACCGTCAGGCGGATGATCTCGCAGCCGGCCTCATACAGTCGCCTGCATTGGGCAACCGTCGCCGCGGTATCCATGGTATGGGTGTTGGTCATAGACTCGACCCTGATCGGCTGGTATCCGCCGAGGGAGATGTCACCGAAAACTACCTCCCGGGTATAACGCCGGCGATAACTATACACGGGCACGGGATAATCGATGCTATGACCAGCGGTACTGATCTCTACGGTCATGAAATCGCTCGTTGAGGTTGATAAGCAAGAATGCACGATGTTTTGGAAGGTAGGCAATGGAAGGCATAAAAAAAAGCCGGCCAGACTCCGGCTCTTTCAGGGTAAATCCGGCGCGAACAGGAATTTCATAAATCCTCATAAACTATTTATCTCTGGCCGAGGTTAAGTTATTTAAACCCCGGTATCTCCCAATTTTTGTTCTCCCCGATATATATAAGCAGTAAAGCTGTTGAGCTGTAAGCCTCCCAGAATGACTACGTCATGTATCGAACAACAAAAACGGAGAAAAAAATGACCACCATGTACCGGTTGATCCTCTTTGCAGCACTGATGCTGATCGGTGTGAATGCCGCTTTCGCAGAAGAGTTCAGCGTCAAAATCATGATCAGGGACAACAAGCCTGTAGGAACATACCTGACCGATGGTAACGGCATGACCATGTACTGGAAAAAGCACGACACACCAGGCAAAAGCACCTGCAGCGGTCCTTGCCTCGACAATTGGCCAGCCGTAAATCTCCCGCAGACCATGACGTTGCCGCCGAAACTGAAAGCCTCCGATTTCGGGAGAATACGAAGAGCTGACGGCGTGACACAGTCGACCTTCAGGGAATATCCGATCTATTACTTCGTCCAGGACAAGCAGCCCGGTGATGTCAAGGGACAAGGGGTGAACAATGAGTTCTACGTCGTAAATCCGGAAACCTTCCCGCCACGCGACCCTGGCACCCTTTACGGCAAACATTGACCACCAGAACGCACAGCTCGCAGACTTGACTGATCCAGTGTAAGTAAAAAAGCGGCCCGGGTAGACTTGCCCGGGCCGCTTCGTATTCTGTAATCAATCCCGAATGAAATGAGGGCTACTGCCTGATGATGAACACGGTCTCTCCTTTCTTCCGGAAATTGTACTTTTCCCTTGCTGCCTTTTCGATGCTGTCAGGATGATAGGCATGCTGAATCGTACCCTGCTCTATGGCTATCTTCTTCTGTTCCTCAGCTTGGCGCTTCTCTAGCTGGCGATGTTCCACCTCCATGCTGATGCGGGTCACCAGTCCGAAATCGCCGAAAAAAAACCAGAACGCAAACAGGGCGAGAACGGCCTGAATAACAAATTTCTTCGGATTTGACCGGATATGGTCCCAGATCTCCGTTAGATATCTTGTCATGGTCCTGATAGGGTAACGTTGAGCGTAAGTCACGCCGACCGACCGTCTCATATCGGATCGATCAGCGTGACTCCTGCCTCATGAACTTTATTGACGGAAAAGCCGAAACCGTCCGGATCAGACCCGGAACGCCTTGATTCCAGGATAAACGGCGGTGCTGCCGAGCAACTCCTCTATCCTGAGCAGCTCGTTGTATTTTGCCATGCGGTCCGAACGCGACATGCTTCCCGTCTTGATCTGGCCTGCGTTGGTCGCCACAGCGATCTGCGCGATGGTCGTATCTTCGGTTTCACCACTGCGGTGGCTGATGACTGAAGTATACCCATTGCGTTTTGCCATTTCTATTGCCTGCAGGGTTTCGGTCAGTGTACCAATCTGGTTGACCTTGATCAGGATCGAATTGGCTACACCACGTTCGATACCTTCGGCCAGACGCTTGCTGTTGGTGACAAACAGATCGTCCCCGACGAGCTGGACCCTGTTGCCGATTTTTTCTGTAAGCATCTTCCAGCCTTCCCAATCATCCTCGGCCATACCGTCCTCGATCGAAATAATCGGGTAGTTGCTGGCCCACTGAGTCCAGTAATCGGACATCTCGGCGGAATCGAGCTCGCGTTTCGATGATTTCTTGAAGACATATTTCTTCTTTTCGGTATCGTAAAACTCGGAACTGGCCGGATCGAGGGCGATCATGACGTGGGCACCGCCGAGGCCGCCCTTGTCAGTCGGGGCTCCTGCCTTGTAGCCAGCCAGGCCGATAGCCTCGATCACCAGTTCGATAGCCTCCTCGTTGGACTTGACGTTCGGAGCGAAACCGCCTTCGTCGCCAACTGCAGTGCTCAGCCCGCGATCATGCAGCAGGGACTTGAGCGAATGAAAAACCTCGGCTCCACATCTCAGCGCATCAGAATAACAGGCGAATCCGATCGGCATGATCATGAACTCCTGGAAATCGACCGTATTGTCAGCATGCGCACCGCCATTGAGCACGTTCATCATCGGAACAGGCAGCGTTTTTGCCGTCGTGCCACCAATGTAGCGATAGAGCGGCAGACCGCTGAACTCCGCTCCTGCCTTGGCACAGGCAAGAGAGACGCCGAGGATGGCATTGGCACCAAGCTTCGATTTATTGGGTGTTCCGTCGAGAGCGATCAGTACCGCATCGATCTCTTCCTGTTCGGTCACGTCCATGCCCTGCAACGCATCGTTGATCAGTGTGTTGACGTTTTCAACCGCCTTGAGAACACCTTTTCCGAGATAGACACTCTTGTCTTTGTCCCTGAGTTCCACGGCTTCGTGGACACCTGTAGATGCGCCGCTGGGTACTGCTGCGCGACCAAAAGAGCTTTCAGTATACACATCCACTTCGACGGTGGGATTGCCTCTCGAATCCATGATCTGACGAGCGTGGATCTTCCTGATGATTGACATGGTGCGGTAATTTAGGATTTAATGAAGAACAGATAGAAAAGATACGGAATGGTGCGCATTGTTCGGACAATGATACAGCATTTTATAACCACCAAAGCACCTTTTCATGACGGCATCGGCACCGAATGAAACTTTTTTTATGTAATTTTTTACAGACTGTCGGAGGCTGAATCCCTGCAGGCACAACCGGGGCTGGAAACCGGTGATGGCAGGCGCTCCGTCAACAACAATTAAATCAAGGAGTACTGACATGCAAGCTGTTCCAACGGATCAATTGAGGAACATTGTCGTTACCGGCCATTCCGGAACAGGAAAAACCATGCTGTGCGAATCGCTTGCCCTGAGCATGGGGGCCATAAACCGACTTGGAAGCATCGATGAAGGCACAACCCTTTCAGATTATGCTGCTGACGAGACAGAAAGAAAACACAGCCTGAACACAAGCCTCATCCACGGATTATGGAATGAGAAGAAAATAAATATCATCGATACTCCCGGACTCCTCGATTTCCACGGCGACGTTAAATCGGCCATGCGGGTTGCCGATACGGTGCTGGTCGCAGTCAACGCAGCCACAGGCGTCGAAGTCGGCACGGACACCATCTGGGAGTATACCAAAGAGTATTACAAGCCAACCATGTTCGTGCTTACCCGGCTCGATTCAGAACGTGCCGACTTCAATTCGACACTTGACGCCCTCCGCGACCATTTCGGTCATATGGTCACTCCGATCCAGTTCCCGGTCGATGAAGGACTTGGACACCACATCCTGATCGATGTGCTTCTGATGAAACAGCTCGAATTCAGCCCGGACAAACCTGGCAGCATGGTAGTTTCCGAAATCCATGACCTCTACAGAAAAAAGGCGGAGGATCTTCACCAGCAACTTGTCGAGGCTGTTGCCGAAACCGACGAAGAGCTGATGAACCGCTTCTTCGAAATCGGGAATCTGACCGAAGACGAATTAAGGTCAGGCATCAAATCTGCTCTGGTAAGCAGGACAATATTCCCGGTCTTCTGCTCCTCTCCGCTCCACCTCATCGGCACTGAACGACTCTTGAACGCTATCGTCAACCTCTGCCCTTCACCGATCGAGCGAGGCCCTGAACACGCCTACTGCACGGTCATGAACGACGATAAGCTCCTGCAGCCCGATCCCGACGGACCGACGATCGCCTTCATCTTCAAAACCATGTCCGAACCGAGAGTCGGCGAAATCTCCTACATCAGAGTCTATTCAGGCCACGTCGAAAGCGGTCATGAACTGGTCGACGCCCAGACAGGACAGATCGAGAAACTCGGTCAGGTCTACACAATGCTCGGTCAGAAAAAAATACCGGTTGAAAAGCTTCTTGCCGGTGATATCGGCATGGTGGTTAAACTCAAAGACTCCCACACCAATGACACCCTTGCAGACAAGGGTATCGACTGCCGTATCAGTCCCATTATTTTTCCTGAACCAGTTCTCTCTTCGGCCATCGTCCCGGTCGCACAGGGCGACGAAGAAAAAATTTCTGCCGGGCTGCACCACCTCCATGAAGAGGATCCGAGCTTCGCCATAGAGCATGACGTCGAGTTCAACCAGACGATATTGAAAACGCTTGGCGAAACACATCTGGACATCATCATCAGCCGACTTCTGAACAAGTTCAACGTCAAGGTCGATATTGCCCCGATCAGGATTCCCTATCGTGAAACCATCAGGGTAGCCGCCTCGGCTCAGGGAAAATACAAGAAGCAGTCCGGAGGACGCGGCCAGTACGGAGATGTCTGGGTACGCATTGAGCCCAAGGAACGTGACTCCGGATTCGAGTTCTCAAGCGAAGTCGTGGGCGGTGTCGTCCCGACGCGTTATATACCTGCAGTCGAAAAGGGACTTCGTGAATCGATTTTAGAAGGCCCGTTGACAGGATATCCTGTGGTCGATATGAAAGCTGTAGTATTTGACGGATCCTTCCACCCTGTAGACAGTTCCGAATTCGCGTTTAAAATCGCTGCCGGCATGGCCTTCAAGGCGGCCTGTGAAAAAGCGAAGCCGCTGATTCTCGAACCGATCTATTCTCTGAGCGTTCAGACTCCCGATCAGTTCACCGGTGAAATTGTCGGAGATATTTCGAGCAAACGCGGAAAAATCCTCGGAATGGATTCAGATTCAAGGTTCCAGATCATCAGGGCCCTGATACCCCAGGCTGCCCTCACCGCATTCCACCACGCACTGACGCGACTGACCCAAAGCCGAGCCCGTTACAGCTACGCCTTTGACCACTATGAAGAAGCTCCTTCAGACGTAGTGATTCAATTAATCGCGGAAAAAGAGAAGAAGGAACACTGAGACGGGGGGAAGAAGAGAAAAATGGACGAAATGTAAGAGATGGACTGAATGGACGAGGGATAAAGAACCTTAAGTCCATTCAGTCCATTGAATCTGTAAGCTAAAGAGTGTAAACGGTCATAGTTTCCTATCATGCAAAAAGGAGAACAACTATGGCCAAAAAGAAAAAGAAGATTCCGGACGTTCAGGGAGAGCTGATCGATCAGCTTATCCGCGAAAGCGGAGGTCCGCAAGCCCTCTTTGACAAGGGGGGCTTGCTGGATGTCCTTAAGAAGCGCCTGATCGAAAAGGCGCTTGAAGCCGAAATGGACGAGCACCTTGGCTATCCGAAGCATACCCCGATAGTTCCGAACAGCGGCAACAGCCGCAATGGTCACGGACACAAAACGATTATCGTTGACAACGACCAGTTAGACATCAACCCGCCCCGAGATCGCAACAGTACCTTCGATCCACAATTGATCCCGAAACGCCAGACTCGATTCAAGGGGTTCGATGAGAAAATTCTGGCTATGTATGCCCGAGGCATGAGTGTTCGAGACATGCAGGCTATGCTCATGGAACTCTATGAGGTCGAAGTCTCGGAAGCGTTGATCAGCAGCGTGACCGATGCGGTGCTTGATGATGTCCGTGCCTGGCAGAGCCGCCCGCTTGATCCGGTGTACCCCATTGTTTATTTCGACTGCATTGTCGTTAAGAGTCGTCAGGAGGGCAAGGTCAGCAACAAGGCGGTTTATCTTGCCCTGGCCATTACGATGGAAGGCCAGAAAGAGCTGCTTGGGCTCTGGATTTCCCAGAACGAAGGGGCGAAATTCTGGCTCGGCGTCATGACCGAACTGAAGAACCGAGGCGTCCAGGATATCCTGATAGCCGCCGTAGACGGGCTAGTCGGATTTCCTGATGCTATCGCTGCTTTCTATCCGGAGACGGAAGTCCAGCTCTGCATTGTGCACATTGGTGCGCAACTCGACGAAATTTGTTTCATGGAAAGATCGAAAGGCTCTTTGTGCTGACCTGAAAACCATTTACGGATCGAAAACCCTTGGTGAAGCCGAACTCGGCCTGCAGGCCTTCGAAAAAAATGGGATGGCAGATATCCCACAGTCAGCCAGCTCTGGCAACGGCACTGGAATAACATCACTCCATTTTTCGCTTATCCATCGGATATCCGAAAGGCCGTTTATACGACCAATACCATCGAGTCGCTGAACCGGTCATTGAGGAAAGTGCTGAAAACCAAAGGCTCTTTCCCGAATGATGAATCGATCCTGAAGCTGATGTATCTGGCATTGCAAAACATCTCAAAGAAATGGACGATGCCAATCCAAAACTGGGGTTCGGTGATCAATCAGCTTTCCATTAAATTCGAGGGCAGGGTTCTGTTATGAAATTGACCGTTTACACAATTTTCTGAACAGGCCCGATGGACTTAACGGCTTCATGTCCATCCTGTCCATCCATTCCGTCATTTCTCTTCTTTTTCCTACAACCTCTTTGTTATCGAAAGTATTTTCAGCCACCAGACCATCCAGACCGCTTCGAGGATATTTTTCCTGGTCATCTTGGACTTTCCGACACTCCTGTCGACAAATATGATTGGAACTTCACGTATGGCAAATCCTTTTTTCCACGCACGAAAATTCATCTCTATCTGGAAAGAGTAGCCTTGAGAATGCACCTTGTCAAGGTTTATCTCATGCAGCACCTTCGCGCTGAAACACTTGAATCCTCCTGTTGGATCCGAGACCGGCAAGCCGGTTATCAATCGGGTATAGATGCTGGCAGCCTTTGAAAGGATAAGCCTCGACAAAGGCCAGTTGACCACATTTACAGTATTGTTCATGTATCGGGAACCGATCACGAGATCAGCATTATGCATAGCATCAAGCAGCAGTTCTATGGTAGCCGGATCGTGTGAGAAATCAGCATCCATCTCAATGATATAGCTATATCCGCGTTCGAGGGCGTACCGGAACCCCATCAGGTAAGCAGTGCCGAGTCCAAGTTTTTTTGGCCTTTCCAGCAGATTGACACGCGGCTCTCTCTCTTTTATCCTTCTTACGATTCCTGCAGTACCATCAGGCGAACTGTCATCAATGACGACAATGTCAAGCTGCTCATCATACTTTTCGAGAATTGCGCTGAGCAACCGCTCGATATTGTCCGCCTCATTATAGGTCGGTACAATAACCAGTGTCCTGCCTGACATACCTTCTGATCGGTCTTGATGTTTGTAGAGTTAATCGTTCACGCCCTAACCTTTTGAGCATATCGATAAATCTGATACTGGATTCGGTCAACAATATCTGCTGATCCTATAATCCTCTATTACTGCTCTGTATCTGCTGATACGCTTGCAGACTCCACGATCAAATGACGCTCCTGGTTACCTTTTCCCCGCTTCGTCAGCATAGCCTCTCATGCCTTATCCGGGATATAGAGAGATGCCCCTCATTTGAGCCTGATAATCACTGAAATAAAAAAAGCATTGCTTATGTCAAAGCAATGCTTTTCTGTCTCGATGGATCAACTCGTCAAACTCTTATCTGACCTCACGATGGAAGCGGTGCAGAAAGCGAAGATCGAAATCGAGCCTGTCAGGCGGCGTAAAGCTGAAATCCAGAATCTCACCATCCGGAAGCACCTCTACAAGAGCGCCAGACGGACATTCATCTCCTGAGAAACATGCTGAACAAGAAATGCACGCAACCTGATCGATATAGCATCGGAAACCGCCTTCCTGAACATCGCCATAGAACTTGTAACCAATGGCATTGACCTTCGGCGGACACTTGTCAAGGCAGAGACCACAGCCTACACAAAGATTTTCAATAATGAAATAGTGCTTCTTGGCTCGCGGCTCGGCTTTTTTCAATGGTGCAGCAGCTGGTGCGGCTTTTGCCGCTGGTGCAGCAGGTGCTGCGCCAGGAGCGGCTTTTGCAACAGGAGCACCTTTGGCAGCTGGAGCACCCTTGGCGGACGGAGCCCCCTTGGCTGCAGGAGCGGCGCCCGGTGCGGGCTTTGCTGCCGGTTTGACATAAGGTAGAGCTGATTCCTGGCGTACACCCGAGCGTCCAAGGTTGGTGTTCAGCGGCTCGAGTCGTCCCTTTCCGGATTGTTTCGCGGCAGGAGCCCCGCCCTTGGGTGCAGCCGGAGCCTTGGGCGCTGCCGGGGCACCCGCTTTCGGTGCAGCTGGAGCGCCTTTAGGAGCAGCTTTCGCTACTGGTTCAGGTGCCTGGTTTTTATTCTCTACAGGTTCGGCCATAAAAACCCCCCTCTCTAATTTTTTACGTGGTAAACGTTATTGCTCAAGAAGGTCGAAGGGGCATCTGCCCCTTCGTACCGTTATGTTACGCAATCAGTTTCATCAGCATATCGACTACCTGGGCCAGCATCTGCTGACCTGATGCAGCTGCGTGGCTGACAGGAGGAGGCAGTGGCGAGTTGGTCTGATAAAAGCCGTTGGCAAGGAACAGGAACACCAGCATGAAGGTACCACCGAAGTACAGGAACGTACCAGCAAGCTTGGAATCCGAAATGGTCAGAACCGGGAACCTGAACGAAACATCCCTGTTGAGGAACTTCTTGCCCAACCAGCGGATGGTGCGGGTCTGGACGTCAGCACCTTCAAGGCGCGAACCGCGATCCTCGAACCACACAGCGAAGCTGATGAACCACACCAGATGACCGATCATTAGAATGGTCGAAAGATGCGAGCTCGAGAAAATCGTCACGGTCTCAGTCCAGAAGTAATAGAAGATACCTGACGTATAGTGATGATGCAGATGCGCGATTGAATCCCAGGCTTTGGCATCGGCAGCAGGCACGCCATACATCATGGAAGCGATCCATGCACCATCGATGTACCAGCAGACTGCGGAAAGACCCTTGACCCCCCAAAGCATGGCAAACCAGAGCTGATCCTGGATGGAAACGCCGCAGGTACCACCGTATACAGGGCCGAGGCATGGGAATGAATAAGAGTTCTTCTTGAGGCCGAGGTCATCCCACAGCGGAGATGTGTGGGCGAAGAAAGCAATACGAACAAGCGCGATCAGAGAGAAGAGCGAACCGGCCGTAATGACATGGGCCATAACCCAGTCGTTGATGCTCGGATCAGCAAACATCCACTGGAAGATCGGCAGAGGTTTCAACCAGTAGAACGACATCATGATGTTCGTGCCGAAGATGTTCAGCTCGCAGATCGTGTTCCAGACGATAACAGCATAGACGGAAAGCATGGTCGAGAAGCAAAGTGCCATAACGGTACCGAGAATCTTGACCTGAACTTCCTGGTCACGTCCCTTGGTGATCCAGATGGACTTGATCTGGTTGTAGATACCGTTGAGCTGAATCTTGAGGAGGTACTGGCCACCGTGGTAAACACCGGCAAACACGTAGAGCACACCGCAGATGATGTGGTTGAAGGTAATGAGGTTGGTCACGACCCTCGACATACCGAAAGCTTCGCCGTTTCTGGGCAGAATTGCATAAGGAGCAAACTCTGCGAACTCCTTGGAACCCGAGATGACCTTGCCGCCCTGCTCAACGAAATTGAAGCTGACGCGGTTGAACGGTTCACCATAAAGGTAGAAAACGAGCTTGTCGAGCTCTTTATAGTAAGGAGCGAACGATGGTTGCTGGAATGCTACGAAAGCGATGACGCCAAGCGCGATGTTGATGTAGCCGATAGCGGTCAGGTGGACCGAGAAGGCCGCCTTCATGTCATCGTTGAGATGGATGGCTGCATTCGGAGGATTGTTCCACCAGTAAATGCCCAGAGCGAAAAAGACCACAAACCACACGAATGACATGAAGGTTTCGGAATTGATCGTCTGGAAATTCGGAATCGGAGCAAACCCGAGCACCAGCCACATAAGAAGGCCCCAGCCGAGGAAGAGCAGAGACATGTAGACAGCGTGTGGCCCAAGCGCCTCTTTGTAGGATTTTGCGCTGGTGCCGCTGAAAACAACGTCACCAAACTTTCCGAGGAACCTGAAGTCACGGAAGTTACCTGCGCGGCCCGTGAAGGGGTTTGTCAGGTTGTGAGTCCAGTGTCTCCAACCGCCGAAAAGCAGGATGGAACCGGAAAGGAAATGGAATGCCGCCCAGCCGATAAGCTTGGTGGCTGCAAACTCGAGATCGGAGGTCTTGGTGCTGTAGGTATCAATGCCAAGCGAAACCATTCGCGGCTTGATAGTCAGGTAGAACCAGTTGTCATGGAAACCGGGTGCGCCCCAGGGGAATACCTGGATGCCCGAGAGGTAGTAAATCGCCATGATGAAGCCAAGTACACCGAGCAGGGCGAGATGGCCACCCACCACCTGTTCGTCATCGACTTTTTCGGTATCGAAGATCTGGTACCACTTTGTCGAGCGCGTTTCTGTTCGCTGGAACAGAAAACGTCTCATCTTGGCGGCATCCTGCTCTTTAATGACCGATGCTCCGCCTGGCGCGCCATTTGCCTTTGGAGCAGGTACATTCCCCTTGGGAGGAGGTACCGTCCCCTTCGGCTTGACCCCTGCGGGATTCACTTGTTCAGCCATTGTATTCT
>Ga0326726_10000019_pt1 | contig 163113 bp, 153 predicted proteins | sample MHFenrmetagenome_2_FD_207603 | JGI IMG/M metagenome (GOLD analysis project Ga0326726, IMG submission 207603) | Lab enriched peat soil microbial communities from Michigan Hollow, Ithaca, NY, United States - MHF15MN | ecosystem: Environmental > Terrestrial > Soil > Wetlands > Peat | place: USA... | reverse complement strand
CAAACGCAACACCGCCACACCGAACAAGCGGTCGAACATCGCTGCCGCGACTCGCAAAGAAACATTCGGGAGCGATTGGTTGTTCATTTCTTTGGGTTTTTCAGCAACCTGCTAGAGACTAATTGACTGTGCAATACCTGACCCCGAACGTCCCTCTTAACGACGCGCCTTGAGCGTCTTCGATGCCCTGGCAACATCCTCGGACCCGACCCACAGAATCGCACCGAAGCGCTTGGCGCCGGCCGTCACACCATCCACGGCGGTGACGTTGATCTCGGCCTTCGCCAGCTTGGCAAGCGTGAGATCGAGCGCGCCGGCGCGGTCCTGGCCCTGGATCAGAAATCCGGTCTTGGCCTTGCCGACCTTCCAGCCGGCGGCCTTCGCCGCCTTCCTGAACGCCGCGCTGTTGGCGGGCACGAAATCCATCTGCGAACCACGCCCGCTCGGAAAACCGGTGAAGGCCAGCAGATTGACGCGCTCCTTGCGCAGGTGCGCGAGCATCTTGTGTGCTTCACCGGCGTGGTCCGGAACCTGCATGGCGAAATAATCGACTTTGCGAATCATGGTTCATCCTCCTTGCGAGTCTGGCGACCCGATTTAACCTGCCCGCGGATACGTTAACAGACACACTCCACCAAGCAAACAACTCGAATGGATCTGCATGATCTGGGGTATAAATTTTCGATTAATTCGGGTCAGAGTGACATGGCACTACCTTAAGGCCCCCACAAACAGAAACTCCATCATGCCAGCGAAGGCTGGCATCCAGAACCGGCCTATCGGCCGATATCTTTCAAACCCTGGATTCCGGCTTTCGCCGGAATGACGACGTATTCAGAGGTTTATTCCTTAAGGTAGTGCCATTCGGGTCAGGGTGCGATTGTTGCTAATATTATTAGCGAACACTCTTCTCTGACACTGAGCTTTTCCCACATCTTCCCTTGATTCCCCAACAACTATATGCTCGTCACCCCGATGTAGGAAGAACACGGCATCGGCGAGATGATGCAGGCCCTGGGAAGACGCTACGTGTATTACATCAACAAGACCTACCACCGCACCGGCACGCTATGGGAAGGCCGCGACAAGGCGAGCCTCGTGGATTCGGACGCCTAACCTGCTCGGCTGCATGCGCTACATCGAGCTGAACCCGGTGCGGGCCGAGATGGTGCAACACAGCGGGGAGTACAAGTGGTCGAGCTTTGGCGCCAATGCGCAAGGGCGGCCGGATGGACTGCTTTCACCGCACCCGCTGTACAACGGCCCTTGGCGATACCGCCACCGTGCGTCAACAGGCCTATCGGGAACTGTTTCGGCACCACCTAGACAATGCCCTGCTGCACGAAATTCAGGATGCCCTGAACCATGAGTTCGTGCTTGGCCGCTCCTGCTTCAAAGACAAGATCGAGACCATGACTCAGCGACAGACGCGGATGGCGTGTTCCGGGTCAACCGCGTGTGGAAGAAGAAGGCGGGGTGTATTCCATCGATTAGTATATTAGCGATTAGTCTATTATAGTAGCTAGTAGCGAAAAATCCTCTCACCCGGGTTTTCGATTGATATTTTCGGTGCTAGCCTAACCCGCGTTCCAGGCTCCGCTGTCGGTCTGGAACCAACCCAATCTGGACATTGGGTTGAAAGGACTAACCCACAAACAATGAAAAGGAGCAGGAAATGAAAACCAAGATTTGTGCCGTAATGTTAACCGTAGCTGGCGCTCTGGCGATGAGCACTTCCGCACATGCTGTCACACTTTCTGGCGGTGGCTGCAACGTGTCGGGGACCGCCAGCTATTTGTACGTCAACCCAGGCACATCGCTTGTACTCGTAAATGGCTTGGCCTGTTTCATCTCGGGTCTCACCGCCGGTGAAGTGGCAGCGCTGAGCGCTGTCGTGTCTCAAGCACAGACGACGGGCAAGAAGGTCGCTATCGGCACCGGAGCCTCTCTGGGCGGCGGCACCCCCACCGCGCTATCGGTGGTCATGCAGTAAGAAGCATTGTTCCTTGAGTCGTAAAGCCAACACGCGCCATTTCACGAACATGTGACTTGGCGCGTGTTGTTTGATCTTCCACTAAATCATTGCCAGGGATTGCAACTTCCATGCGCCACCACTACTTGTTAGCAGCTATACCCGTTTCTTTTTTGGCAGGCCTATGGCTGGGCTACACACTTCCGGCAGAACACCAATCAACTGCAGCACCCGGTAACGCGCTGGTGGCGACTCAGCATTACACCCAGACGTCTGAGAAAAATACCGAGCAGACGGACACCCAACAACCCGAATCCCTGTCTGCAAGAATAGATACTATCCAATCCGAATTGCGGACCATCAGGTTCACCTTAGACCAGCTTTCAACGTCCCTTCACGCCGACGCCGCATCGGTCGGCAACGCCAATACGGGTAGCAACGTTATCAGAGCAAGTTACACACCGAACGAGATTGCCAATTTTCAAAACAACATATTCGGACAACTCTCAGACCCAGGCTTCAATCTCAACAAACTGAACACGATGCTGGATTTTCAGAAGTTACCTGAAGCGGACAAAAAGCTTGTTATGGATGAAATAGCGAGACGCTTCGACTCGGGTGAAATCAACAAGAGCGCATTCCTGCCTGGATACAGCCCTGCGTCCAAATAACTGACGGTCCAAGTTCGAAAACTCGGAAAAACCGTGTCAGAGACTCTCTGACACGGATTCTCCTCGGTCCGCCGAGCAGAGTCAGGTGTCAGATCGATCCGCGTACCAGGAGCCCGCGAGCATGAATGACATCCAGCCCAAAGTCCAAGGTCTGAGGCCCGATCGCGAGGTCATGACCCGCCAGTACCTGCCTTACTTCATCGGCATCTCGGGACAAACGGTCAACTCAACGGCGTTGTCCATGCACCTGGTCGTCATTCCACCGGGCGCGCGCTCCGAACCACACATTCACGTGGGCTACGAGACCGGAATCTACGTGCTGGAGGGAACGGTCTGCACTCGCTGGGGACCGGCGCTTGAGCACGAGGTCGTCAGTCAAGCGGGCGATTTCCTGTTTGTGCCGCCGGGCGTACCACATGAAGCCGTCAATCTCAGTGCGACCGAGCCCGCTCGCGCCATCGTTGCCCGGAATCACCCTGCGGAACAAGACCTGGTCGAGCCATACGCCGTGAAGCCATAACTGCCACGGTTAGTGGAATGGGCGTGATGATTACGCCAAACTGAGGAAACCCGGGTCTTGGAGAGATTGATCACGCCGCCCGCCGCGCCTCGATCACCGCGGCAGTGAGGATCAGTGCACAGCCCGCCATCTCGGTCACGCTCATGCGCTCGCCGCCGATCCACAGTGCGGACAAAGGGCCAGGTCTTGCTCAATCATATAATTTAATTGCAAGACCTGGCCCTGACACTGCGTAATGCGGGGCGTTAGTGGGCACAAGAAACAATGGGCGACTTCATCGTTAAATATTGGTAGGCAGAACTTACGAGCATCGCATGGACATCGTTTCGCACGGACTCTGGGGCGCGATCGCTTTCGGCCGCGCCAGCCGCAGGAGCTTTTGGATGGCGCTCCTGATCGGCATGGCGCCGGATTTTTTCTCGTTCGGGATAGTATTGGCAAACGGTCTGCTGCTGCACGGGCTGGAATTCCCGCACGGCCTCGGCCATCCCCCGGACCCCTCGCTCATCCCTGCCTACGCGCACAGCCTCTACAACGTGACGCACAGCCTGGTGGTGTTCGCGGCCGTATTCGTGCTGGTGTGGATCGCGCGCAGAAAGCCGTTCATGGAAATGGGCGCGTGGGGACTGCATATCACGATGGACATCTTCACGCACAACGACGCTTTCTTCCCGACACCATTCCTATGGCCGATCTCGGATGTGCACGTCAACGGCGTGCCGTGGGGTAATCCGATCATTTATTTCCCGAACGTGCTGCTGCTTGCGGTGCTGTATGCGTGGTTTTTCTTCAAGCGGAAGAAGTCGGGCTGAGTGGGTGTGCGCGTGCGCGGCGTTTGCTTGCAAGAATCCAAGAATTCGGTCAGAGGGCAATATCCGCTACGCCGCGCGCATCACCACAACACCTGCTCTAAGCCTCCCTCCTTATAGTGCTGTCGGTTTGCCACATTAAAGCTGGTCGGCCGTGGCGAGGAAGCCCGCGAGCGCGGCCTTGCCGCCGCCGATCCAGGGCGCGCCGTGCGAGAACAGCAGGCTATCGAACTCGCGCGCCAGGTGTTTGGTGAACACCTTGCGCAGACCACGCTTCACGCCAGCGGGATCGTCACCCATCAGCTCGTCGGGCACGAAGCCGAGCGCCTCGTCGTCGCGAATGATGGCATCATCGATCGACAGCACCCCACCGTTCGCGGGCCAGTAGAGCGCGGTTTCCTCCGGACAGAGCACACCGACCACAAGCGCGCTGATGCCGCCCGGCAGCGAATCGCCATGATCGAACGCCCGCACCGGCCGCTTGGCGTCGAACGCGTGCAGGCCGGCGCGGTGGCACCAAACCGTGCAACCGAACTCCTTGCTAAAGCGGTCGCTGTGGCGGTAGTGCAGGCGGTTGGTGAGATAGATGTGCTCGGGCCGGGGCCGCTTGGCGAACCACTTCAAACCCTGCTTCGGAACGCGCGGGTCGATCAGCACGGCCGGGCGCGCGGACGCGATGTAGTAGGAATGCACAACCGCGCGGATGACTTCGTGGAAAGTCGTCCAGTGAAAGATGCCGGGGAGAATTTCTTCCATAGGTACCTCCTCCGTCGGTCCGGAAGTACTATGGTCAGGCGAGCCGATGATTCGAGCAAGTGATTTCGTAAAGTTAGGAAAATATAGATCCCCGGCATAGCCGCGTTTTGCGGTTTTCTGTTGCGACCGAGGGTAGTGCCGGGCCAGACAAACAGAGAGCACCACGATGCGGGAACCGAGCTCCCAACCAGCCCCGCCGAGCCACGTGGTAAGTGAGACGCCGGCACGCTTGCGGTAACCTTTGCAGTTGTGCGTCCCAGGCGGCGATCCTGGGCACCCACATTGGTGAACCACACGCTTCACCTGGAACCAAAGGAGACACCAAGCAATGGACAATTGCCGTCGCGTACTCACACTTCTTGTACCAGCCACCTTGATCGCAGTCGCGGTGATACCGCCTTCCGGTGCCGCTGAGCAGCAATATCCAGACGTCGTCGCCGTAGAGGTCCACGCACGCGCTCCAGACAGATTCGATTTCGATGTAACGGTTTCTTCGCCCTACGACACGCCGCAACGCTATGCGGATGCATTCCGCGTTACCGGAAAGGAGGGCAAGATCTACGGCGAGCGCATCCTGTTGCACGACCATGCGGACGAGCAGCCCTTCACACGCGATCTGTACGGGGTCACGATCCCGACAGGGATTAAGTCGGTGACAGTCCAGGCACGGGATCAAAAGTACGGGTATGGAGGGAAGACTGTGGAGGTTTCACTTCCGGGACGCTGACACCAACCTCTACATTCGTGGAGCGACAAGCCCGCGAGCTGAGCAGGCTTGCTGGTTAACTTTTTATTTTTTTGCGTTCCTGATCATCCGCATCACTTCCTGCATAAATGCGGGGAGATCCATGGGCCAGCGAGAGGTGATAAGGTTTCCGTCGACAACGACGTCCTGGTCCACATAGATGCCTCCGGCAGCCCTTATCTCGTCGGGAACGCCGTCGCCCCAGAACGAGGTGAGACGCCTTCCAGCAACGACATCCGCGGAAACGAGGAGATAGGGGCCGTGGCATATCGCCGCCACCGGTTTGTTGGCTTTGAAGAAGGCCCGTGCAATTTCCTGCGCCTTCTTGTTTTTCCGGACCGTCGTCGGAGCCCCGTGCGGATGCCCGCCGGGGATGAACAGAAAGTCGTACATCTGCGGGTCAACCTCATCGATCGTGAGGTCCACGTTCTCGAACCAGTAGCCGTTTTCTCCGGTGATTTTTTCTATTGCAGGCGCTGCGACATTGACTGCGACACCTTCTTCCATAAAGCGGAAATACGGGACAAAGAGCTCGAAATCTTCAAATTTATCAGCCGTGAGAATGATCGCCCGCGCGAGAGGCTTTGGTGTTTTGAATCTTTCTTTGTCGAATTTCATTTTTCAACAATACCAAGCGACGGCAACGAATGCGATAACGATTGGATACCCCCATATATGGGGACACGATTGACCACATCCTTATTCTGCCGGAATTATTGAGAGCTTGATCAAGTCGCGCGCCGCCCACCATCGCGGTCACGCTCATGCGCTCGCCGCCGATCCACAGCGCCGACGCTACCGCCGTGACCAGCTCCAGAATGATGATCACCGAGGCGCGGCCGGCCTCCATGTGGGTGACGCCGAACTGGGTGCCGAGGGTCGCGAGCAGCAGCCAGGCGAGACCGTAACCGATCGCCGGCGGCAAGCAGCGCGGCAGCGAGGATGGTGGCACCGATCAGCATGGCGGCGGTTTTGCTGGCCGCCAGATTGTTAGTCAAAGCGCTCCTGATGAAAGAAGAACCCCTGCAGCCGGCAGGCTGATTTGACCTTATCGGCAAGCTCCGGCGGTCCACAAAAATAAACGTCGATGGGCAGACACGGGTGCTGCGACGCCAGGTCCGCAAAAATCGTGTCCCAATTGGGGCGCCCGGCCGAAGTAACCGCCCTCAGGTTGGTCAATGGGTCGCGCTTGTACTGCTTACGGTAGGCGTCGAGGGCGATCTGCATGGCGATATTGGACAGATTATGGCTCAGGCTTGTTAGATGTATATACAGCTGAAACCGATTGCTGCCCAACTGTTGTTCCGCTGTGGCCAGCAAATTGATAAACCACTCGTAGGATTTTTGCGTGCGGTTCAACCAGTGAAAATAAATCAACTGCTTGCTTTGGGATGCAACTTCGTTTCGTTTGTGTCTTAGCAAGATGCTTTGCAGTACCGAGGCGAAGGGCGTGACGCCTATGCCCCCAGCGATTAGAACCGCGATTGGTGAACGATAAACGCTGCTGGTCGGCGCGCCGTAGGGGCCATCTATCCGGGCGGTCAGCGTCCGATGCGACACGCCTTTTTTACGCGACAGATTATGCAGAGCACCGCTCCAGTCGCCAATATTTCTTACGTGTACGGCGAATTGGGAGGATTCCGGCGCCGCGCTGATGGTGAAGGGGTGCCATTCATGCGAGGAAATTTTTGGTATCTGCATACGCACGAAGTCGCCGGGATAAAAATTCATGCGCTTTGGCTTGCGCAGCAGAACCGATGTTACGCCTTCGGCGAGGGTTTTCAGCTCGATCACTTTCATGCGGCGTGTTTTTATGAAATACCTGCTCAGGGCATCGATGGCAAAGAACGACGCCGGCACGATGAACCAGAGCCAGAAAACAGGCCCGTGCATCAGCAGCCCGATCAAAAATCCGCCATAGAGAAGATGAGTCAGCACGAACCATTCACGGTTAGTCACACGTGTCAGCACGCCCCAGAGCATGATCATAAAGGCCAGGGAAATTAACAGCCCCGTCAATCCCGCCTTGGTATGCAGAAGTGCTTCAATAATGGTTTGATTGGTCAGCTGGTAATTCGTGAAGTGCCCGGCGATATGAATGATCGAAAAAGCAATAATGCTGGAGCCGATGGTCTTGTGGTAATCGACCATGTCATCGATTTTAACGAGGCGCGCGACAAAGGTATGACGCAACGCACCCCACAAACTCCGGCACATGGGCACCAATACCAGCGCCATATTGAGGTTTAGGGCAGCGCCTCCGGCGCGCGCTGTCTGCATGCCGTAGTTGGCGCCGATATCGACTTGGTGCTTTACGGCGATCGCGATAACGACAACATTGGCCGCGATATACAAAGCCATCCAGGTCAGGCCGGGCCATTGTTCGGCCAAACGGCGTCTGAGGCGAAACAGCCATCCGGCTGCCTCCGGTCGCTTTGATTTACGCACCATCAGGGTTGGAAGCCAGACGCCCGTAAACTGATCCAGCTGTCCGGCAATTCCGGGAAACCGGCTGACGACCCTGACAAAATCCGCGGCGCTCACATTGCGATCACGGTCGTGATCTAAGGCATGAAGAAGGGCATCCACCAACCTGTTGATGTCGTCATCGACCAGATTCAGTTCCTGCTCTGACAGGCTGGCTTCCAGCACCTGCTTCGCTTCGGATGCTGTAAGAAAACCGTCGCCGTCGAGGTCATAGACCTGAAAGACGAATGCCAGACGTTTTTTCAGGTCCTTGTGCCTGAGCATCCCGATGAAGGAGCGGTATTCCTCGAAATCGATGTACCCGGTGCCGTCCCTATCCACCAAGTCGAACATCCGCCGGGAGGTAAGGTTGTTTCTGATGCCCAGCGCCTTTTTTCCATTCGCCATAGTCAATCAGACGATCATTACCGGCGATCGAACGGAACGAGCGCTTGATCAACCAGCAGGATCCGAAAACCGCTGACAACCATGACATAGAGTCTCCCTGTTATTTTGCCGATTTGTCGGCTTTATCTATATCGGCATTTTTGCAAACTTTGTCCTCGGTGACTGACCTCGGGCGACAGAACGATTGTTTTGGGTGACAGAACCATTGTTTCAGCAGATAGACGATGCCGATCTGCGGCTGGCGAATAGAAAACGGAGCGTGAAAGGAACACTGCGGGAATCAATCCGGGTCAGAGTTAGCTAATCCACCTTCTCTGACCCTGTTTTTCTCGTCTCGCATATCAGCGCCGGCACTACAGTCCGCGCACGGCTGAAACCTAAGTATACTGGGTGCTCAACTCTGTGTCGTTCGATGGCAAGCGCCGCCCACGTGTTCTCCGGGCCAAGAAACAGAAACACCGGCCGGACAAACGAAGTATTCAAGCACAGATTTTCAACTCACGCGTCGCGCCTCGATCACCGCGGCGGTGAGAATCAGCGCGCCGCCCACCATCTCGGTCACGCTCATGCGCTCGCCGCCGATCCACAGCGCCGACGCTACCGCCGTGACCAGCTCCAGAATGATGATCACCGAGGCGCGGCCGGCCTCCATGTGGGTGACGCCGAACTGGGTGCCGAGGGTCGCGAGCAGCAGCCAGGCGAGACCGTAACCGATTGCCGCCAACCAGCCGCCGGCGCTCACCGTGTGCCACGGCTGCACGCCGGCGGCGAGCAGCACGGCGGCGAGGATGGTGGCACCGATCAGCATGGCGGCGGTCTTGCTGGCCACCGGGATCTGCTGATGGGCGCGGAACGCCAGGTTGTTGCTGGCGTACGTCAACCCACAAGTGATCGCGAGCACGTCCGTCCAGGCAATGGGTGCGTCGAACGCGCGCAGGCCGCCGAGTACCAAAAACGCGCCGCTGAGGGCCAATCCCACGGCGGCCAGACGCGCCGCATCGAGGCGCTCGCCGAGGAACAGCTTTCCACCGAGCACGCCCCACACCGGCAAGAGATAGAACAGCACCATCACCCGCACCACTTCGCCGTAGATAATGGCAACGGTGAAGGCGAGGTTGGCGTAACCGCCGAGCAGCGCGATTGCCAGCAGCCAGCGTTTTTCCACGCGCCAACTAGCGCGCTCGCGCACCAGACGCGGAACCAGCAACGCGGCCGCGGCACCGCAAGCGATGAAGGTGAGTGCGACGCCGCTTATGCCCAGGCGTTCGAGCGCCTTGAGCGGCAGCCACGCCAAGCCCCACAAGAATGAGGCCGCCAGCAACACCGCGAGCGGCAACAGCGGATTCATCGTGCAGCTACCGATGTCAGGCTGTTCACACGAATCCCCGGAAGCCGGCGCCGATCTCGACCACCTGCCAACGACGCACACCGGCCGGAACCGGCACGCGCTGCTGCCACACGCCGGTGGCGTCCGGCTCGGGCAGGCCGTGCACAGCAGGCAATGACATGCCTTCACGCGTCGGCAAGGTCGAACGCAGAATTTCCCACGGCACACGCCCGCGGCGTACGCCAAAGCTGATTTCGCAATCGAGACGGAAGACGGCAAACGCACCGGCACGCCCAGACTGAAGCGCGCCGCCGCGCGCCAGGCGCAGGCCAGGATCGAGCGCGAACATAAAAAATTCACCCAGTACCACCAGCACGCCATGACGCGCGCGCCATTCACCGCCGTCGGCGCATTCACTCTGCAGCGCCAACGCCAGGCGGTCGTCGCTGGCCGCCGCGGCACGCTCCCAGACCTCGCGATAGGACGCGAGCACGCCCTCCTCGATCAGCTGACCATTTTCGAAATGCACACGCCCGACGTCGGCGATGCCGCTTGGCGGCTGGAAATCGAGCCAGCGGTGCCAGGTGAGCACTTCGCCTTGCACCTCAAGCTCGCCGGCAAATCCCTGTTGCAGCGCCAACTGTTGTGGCGTCGCACGTTTGTCCGCAGGCGCCGGCGGCTGGCGCAGGTCCGCGTACAGGCTGCCGGTCTGCAACCACCAGACTTCGGTGTCGGTGTCACGCATCGACTCGGACTCCAACAGGCGACGCCGCCACAAACCGACATAACGCTCCGGGACTGGCGCGAAAGACGCTGAACGCTTCACGTATAGGCTTCCGGAAATGGCCGGCGACTGCGGTAGAACGACAGGTCGTGATTCGGCCACAACACAGCATGGGTCTCGCGCGCCAGCCGTTTGAGCTTGCGGATGCTGGCCACCGCCAGGTCATCGCGTTCGCGCCAGCACAGTCCGGGGGCGACCTCGTCAGCCAGGTTCTCGACCAAGTCGGCGGCGTCGCCGCACAGCAGGATCGGATCGCCCTTGGGCAGCTCGATCCACAGCGACATATGCCCGGCGGTGTGGCCGGGCGATTCGATCGCACGCACGCCGGGCGCCACGTCATATTCGCCGTGCGCCAGCCGCCAGCGATAGTCGCCGCGAAAGTCGTCGGCGAAGTAGGCGTCGTCGGCCGGCTCGCGCGCCGCCGTGAGTTCGTGCGCGTGCACATGTACCTCGGCATGACGGAAGTCCTTGAGGCCGCCGCCGTGATCGAAGTGCAGGTGGCCGATGAACACCAGGTCGACATCCGCCGGCTGCAAACCGAGCGCCGCCAGCCGCCGCGGCAACCGCTGCTCGTCGGTCATCTGTGGCGGGCCGAATGCAAAGGCCGGGTGCTCATAATAAGTATGGCGCAGGCCCGGGTCGCTGATCTTGGCGTAGTCGCAACCGACATCATAAAGAATGCGGCCGTGCGCGGTCTCGATCAGGTAGGCGAGGATCGGCGCCTCGATCTGAGTGCCGGTACCGCGGCCGCGCGTCGACAGGCTCTTGTCGTAGCGGTGGGTGCCGGTGAGGATCGGCCAGAAGCGGCGGACCTGGGTCATGGCGAGAAATCAGTGCGCGGTCAGAAACGACACGCCGACCACGCCGACGAAGTCGCGGCCGTCGCCGACATCCATCCAGGGCGGATCACCGTTCAGCACGCGCGTTACACGGTAGCGGTGATAGGAGCGCAACAAGCGCGCGAACGGCAGCAGCTGGCGGCGGTCATCACCGAACAGCTCGGCGTGCAGACGCGGCAGGCGGTACCACGGCGCGGTCGGGCGCACGTGATGGGCGTTGTGGTAACCGAAGTTGAGCACCAGCCGATTCAATGACGGATGCCGCACCGAGATCAGGTTCGAATAGGTGTTGCGGTGTTCGTAGTCGCGGTCGAAGCGATCATCCTGCGGTCCGCGCGGCCGCTCCAGGGTCTCCCACACTTCATAAGTATGCTGGTGCACATCCATGAAGCGCATGACGTGCAGAAACAGCAGGTAGGCCAGTGCGTACAACAGTAGCGCCTTGATCGACACCAGCGCGAGCAACCCGAACAGCGCAGCGCGTATCGCCAGCACCGTCAGCACCCGTGCGCGCCGGTCGCGGCGCCTGGCCAGACGGAACGGCAGGATTATCATCAAGCCGTGCATCATCAGATCGACGGCCGGGATATAGCACCATTCGAGCCGCTGAATCAGCCACAGCAACCACCGATAGCGCGGCAGCAGCGGCCGGAAGTCGAAGGCCACGACGTCGGCGCGATCGACGTGGTGGCGAAAATGCTTGTGGCGCAGATCCTCGTAGCGACCGTAACAGGCACCGGTGAGCCACATCAGCGCGCTGCCGAGGCGGGCGTTGTGGCGCGGGTCGGTGAACAGGGTGTTGTGCGCGCACTCGTGGATCAGGTAGGCGGCGATCACCAACGCGTGCGCGAGCAACAGTACCCCCGCAACATTGAGCCACCAGGCTTTGGCCAACAACGCGGCGAGCCCGAGACCATAGCCGGCCAGCACGTAGGTGAACACCGCCAAGTTCGGAAACAGGGCGTCGTCCTGGCGAAATAGCTTTGCTGTCATCGATGGTTATCGGTTGCGGTTCCAGCTTTGAAAAGGCAATTCCCGTGCCAGTGGCAGTCCGGAGTCCGATAAACCGGGCGCAGCATAATTTTTTGGATAACCCTCAAGGGGTTAGCACGCCGAGTCGGGAAAAATATCAGTACAACCGCAGCTGGTTTGTGTTGAAACACGAGTCGACTCGTGCCGCCTGTGCAACTTCATGGTGCATCGGAAGCTTGGCTGCACTGGCAGCATGCACAGTTGCACGCACCGACAGTTCTTCGTTACCCTTGCCAGCCACTGTCCGCGATGACCCGCCATCATGATCGACGCACGCACCCTTGACCAGATTCTCGCCGACATGCGCCAGGCCCTGCCTGGCGGGTTTGCCCAAGACATGGAAAAAAACCTGCGCGCCGCACTTACTGCGACACTCGCGCGCCTCAACCTCGTGACGCGCGAAGAGCTGGAAGTACAGACCGCCGTGCTGACGCGCACCCGCGAAAAAATCGCGGCGCTCGAAAAACAGATTGCCGAGCTGGAGAAGTTGCTCCGGAAATAGCCGCACATCCAGGGAAGGGAATCCATGTCACTCGCCGTCGTGCACAGTCGCGCCCTTGCTGGTATCGATGCACCACCGGTCACGGTCGAGGTGCATTTGTCCAACGGACTGCCGGGGCTGTCGATCGTTGGCCTGCCCGAGACCGAGGTGAAGGAAAGCCGCGACCGGGTGCGCAGCGCCCTGCTCACCGCCAAGTTTGAATTCCCGGCGCGTCGCATCACCGTCAATCTCGCGCCCGCCGATCTGCCCAAAGAAGGCGGGCGTTTCGATCTGCCGATTGCGCTCGGCATCCTCGCCGCCTCCGGCCAGATACCAGTCAGCGCGCTTCAGAATGTCGAATTCATCGGCGAGCTGGCGCTAACCGGGCAGCTGCGTCCGGTGCGTGGCGCACTCACGGCCGCGCTCGCGGCGCGCACAGCGCGACGCGCGCTGATGCTGCCGACCGCCAATGCTGACGAAGCCGTGCTCGCGGACGGGGCCAGTGTATTCGCCGCCGCCCACCTGCTCGATGTCACGGCCCACCTGCACGGTACAGCGCTACTGCCGGCGCATCGGTTTGCCGCACTGCCGCTGGAAGACGCGGGGCCGGACCTGCGCGAGGTGCGCGGTCAGCAACATGCCAAGCGTGCTCTCGAAATCGCCGCGGCCGGCAGCCACAGCCTGCTGCTCATCGGCCCGCCCGGCACCGGCAAGACCATGCTCGCCAGCCGCCTGCCCGGCATCCTGCCGCGCATGACCGATGCCGAGGCACTGGAAGCCGCGGCGGTGCAATCGGTGAGTCACCAGGGGTTTACGCTGACGCGCTGGAAAAAGCGCCCGTTCCGCGCGCCGCATCACACCGCTTCCGGCGTGGCGCTGGTGGGCGGCGGCGGCAATCCGATGCCGGGTGAAATCTCGCTCGCCCACCATGGGGTCCTGTTCCTGGATGAGTTGCCAGAGTTCGATCGGCGGGTGCTGGAAGTGCTGCGCGAACCGCTCGAATCCGGAAGCATCACCATTTCGCGTGCCGCGCGTCAGGCGGATTTTCCGGCACGCTTCCAGCTGGTCGCGGCCATGAATCCCTGTCCGTGCGGTTATCTCGGCGATGCCAACGGCCGCTGCCACTGCACCGCCGATCAGGTGCGCAGTTATCGCGCACGTGTTTCCGGACCATTGCTCGACCGCATCGACCTGCACATCGAAGTGCCGGCCGTGCCGAATGCCGATCTGTTCGGGTCACATCCGGGCAGTGGCGAAGCATCGGCGCAGGTGCGCGAGCGCGTGCAGGCAGCCCGTGAACGTCAGCAGCAACGTTCCGGCGTGGCGAATGCGCGGCTCGGCGCCAAACAAATCGAACAAGTCTGCGCGCTGGATGACGACAATCGTCGGCTGCTGGAACTGGCCATGCAGCGCCTGTCCCTAAGCGCACGTGCCGCGCACCGTATCCTGAAAGTCGCGCGTACCATCGCCGATCTGGATGGCGTGGAACGGATCGGCAACAGCCAGCTGTCCGAGGCCATTCAGTATCGTTGCCTCGACCGCGGCCGGTAGCCGCGGAATCACCGCTGCGCTAAAAACATCCCGGACGGCCATCTATCCGGGCAATAAAAAAAGCGGCCTTGCGGCCGCTTTTTTTACAAACCGAAACTGCGTTTACTTGCTCTGGCCCACCATGTAGTCCACGGCCGCCTTCACATCGGCATCCGGCGCGCTCGAGCCACCCTTGGGCGGCATCATGCCCACCTTGCCCTGGAAGCCCTTGAGGGCATGGGTGTAGAGAGTGTCGTTGCCTTGGGCAATGCGCGGACCCCAAGCGGCCTTGTCGCCGAGCTTCGGCGCACCAGCCACACCGGCCGCGTGGCAGGCCATGCAGGTCTGCTTATACAGCGCCTCGCCCTTGTCACCCGCGGCCTGGGCGGACGGAATCACGCCATTCGCCACGGCCGTGGCACCGGCCGCGACCAGCTCGCCCACCGGCTTGATGCGCGCGGCAATTTCGTTATCCGCCTGTGCGACCTTGGTCTTCGCCTTGCCGGAGCCGCTCACCATCTGCGCGACCACAAAAATAATGACAGTCAGCGCCGCCAGTGCCGCCAGCAGGCCGGAAAACGTTTTCAAAAATGCGCGGTCGTTCATGTGACAGTGTCTCCTGATTGAATATGAAATTCGGCGATTTCCGTGACCGGCAGCCCCGGCCGGAAAATCGCGCGCAAGTATACCCGAATTTGCCCGAAAATCACCCGTCCGGTGGACGCCCCCGGGTAGCTGCGAGTATCCTTGCCCGGCACGCGCCCTTAGCTCAGCTGGATAGAGCGTTGGATTCCGATTCCAAAGGTCAGAGGTTCGACTCCTCTAGGGCGCGCCATTTCCGCTACGATTCCTCCCTCAGACCATAAGCTTGTGGCACTCTTCTGCCAATTTTGCTAAAGATTTAAGGTGTTTCCTTGAAAACTAGGAGAGCCAGTGAGAAGGAACTCGGAGCCGGGCTTGGGCATGTCGACCGCACCGTCGCACCGCAGCCCTGTCCCGGTACGGTGGTGCGCCTGCCTCATCCAGCTATTTGGCGGCCTTGTCCTGCTGGGCGCCGCATTCGCCAACGCGGCGGCGGACTACACACTCGCCGTTGTCCCCCAGGCATCCCCCACCGACACCTACCGACGCTGGGCAGCCTTTGCCGAGTACGTGCAGCCTGCCCTTGACAAGCGCCTGCAGCTGCGTGTGTACCGGACCTTCGAACAGTTCGAAACCGACCTGCTCAACGGGCGCGTCGATTTCGCCTACATGAATCCGTATCAATTTCTCATGGCACAAAAAGCCCAGGGCTACCTGCCACTGGTGCGGGATGGCTCGCGACTGCTGAGCGGCTTTTTGGTGGTGCGGCGCGACAGCCCGATACAGTCCGTCAAACAACTGGATGGTCAGGAGATCGCCTTCCCGGACCCGAACGCCTTCGGCGCTTCGCTCTACATGCGCGCCTTGCTGCAGGAGAAAGAGCACATCCACTTCACGGCGCGCTACCTCACCACGCATGCCAATGTGTACCGACACGTCATCTTCGGCAGTGTGGCGGCCGGCGCGGGCGTGAACCTGACACTCGCGAACGATCGTCCGGAAATACGCGCGGCGCTGCGCGTGTTGTATGAAACCCCGGGCACCGTGCCCCATCCGTTGTGTGCCCACCCGCGCATTCCCGCCGCGCTGCGCGAGGCCATGACCCAGGCGGTGCTGGCGATGGCCAAGGACGAGAACGGTCGCGCCATTCTCCAGAGCACCGATCTCAGGCAACCGGTGCGCGCCAGCTATGTACGCGATTACCAGCCGCTGGAGAAACTGAAGCTACAGAAATATGTCATACAGACTCAGTTGCCGGTGCCATGAAGCTTCGATCAACCCTGTCACAGCTCGCACACCTGCCACGACGATTGTCCGTGCAGCTGTCGCTGCTCTTGTCGCTGCTCATCGGCACCACCCTGATCGCGCACGCCTGGCTCATGGCGGATAGACAGACCCAACTGCTTCAGGACTCAATGCGCACCCAGGCGGCCACCCTGGCAGACGCCGTGGCGTCCGGCAGCGCGCCGCTGATGGTGGTGGACGATCTGGCGTCGATCGAGGACCAGCTGTTGCGGACGGCCGCACTCCCCGGCGTGCTGGCCATCCGTGTCAGCGGCCCGGACCAACGGATCCTGAGCGAAGTGGCGCACGCAGCGGATGGAACACTGCATCCGATCTACACACCTGCCAGGCTCACGCCACCCGCAAGCCCTCGGGCCACGCTCGCCGTGCGCCCGGATGGGGATATTGATGCCTGGGCACCCATCACGAACGGCGCGGAAATCGGTTGGGTTCAAGTTGTCTACAGCCTCGCCGAGGCACGCGCCGTACGCCCACGCATTCTGAAGGAGGCGGCGTTCACCGCGGCCGTGGCGATTCTCATCAATCTGTGGCTGCTGTTCCTGTACCTGCGGCGACCGCTGCGCGCCATCCGGCTCGCGACGGAGTTTTCCTCCACGCTCAACACACGGCGCGGTAACGAAATCGCCGTCAATGCCGCCACGCTTGAAATCGAGCAACTGCAGCGTTCGCTCAACTTTGCCTCACAACAGCTCTGGCAGGAACATCAGGCGATGACGGAATCCGCCGAACGCTTGCAGGCGGTGCTCACCTATACCGCCGACGGTCTGATCACCCTGAGTGAGCGCGGCATTATCGAGTCCTGCAACCCGGCCGCGGAACGTATCTTCGGGTCCAGCAGTGAGGCCATGCAGGGTTGCCGCATTGAACTGTTTGTCCCGCACTGGCGGAATGTCCGAACTGGCCAGCACCACGAAACCACCGGCCGGCGTGCGGATGGCGTCTCGCTGCCCCTCGAGCTGAGCGTGACGGAAATGTGGGTGGGCAATCAGTGTCTGTACACGGCGACCGTGCGCGATCTGAGCAACATAAAACGCCTCGAGCAATTGTCGTCGCGCCTCGGCCGCATCCTCGAACACTCCTCGAACGAAATTTACATCTTCGACGCACAAACACTGCGCTTCGTACAGGTGAGCGAGGGCGCACGCACCAATCTCGGCTACCGTATCGATGAGTTGCTCGACATGACCCCGATCGACATCATGCCCGGCATGACCCGCGAACAATTCACCACCCTCATCCAGCCGCTGCGCGACGGCACGCAGGAAATGGTTGCCTTTGAATCCGTGCACCGTCGCAAAGACGGTTCGCTCTACCCGGTGGAGGTGCGACTGCAACTGTCGCGTACCGAGAACCCGCCCGTGTTCGTGGCCATCATTCAGGACATCACCGCGCGCAGGCATGCCGAGGCGCGTCTCGTGTACCTCGCCAACTACGACACGCTGACCGATTTGCCGAATCGCGTGCTGCTCAGCCAGCGCCTGGGCAAAGCCATCGAGGAGGCGGAACACATCGAGCGTCTGGTCGCGGTGCTGTTCATTGACCTCGACCGTTTCAAGGTAATCAACGATACGCTCGGCCACGACAGCGGCGACGAGCTGCTCAAGGTCGTGGCACGGCGTTTGAGCGAGGCGGTGCGTCCGGGCGACACCGTGGCCCGTTACGGCGGCGACGAGTTCGTGATCGTGCTGGCGAACGTCGCCCACATCGACGATGTCACCAAGGTGGTGCACAAGATTCTCGGCCGCCTGTCACCGGCCATCACCATCGGCGGACGTGAACTGTTCGTGACGCCGAGCATCGGCATTACCCTCTGTCCGTTCGACGATCGCACCAGCGACGAGCTGCTGCGCAATGCCGACTCTGCCATGTTCGACGCCAAGGAACAGGGCGGCAACACCTTTCGCTTCTACACCGCCGAGATGAACGCGCGTACCGAACGCCGCCTGACACTCGAGACCAGCCTGCGACATGCACTCGAACGTGGCGAGTTTCTGCTGCACTATCAGCCCCAAGTCGACATGCTGTCCGGCAAGATCCTCGGCGCCGAGGCCCTCATTCGCTGGCAACATCCCGACTGGGGTCTGGTGTCTCCGGCGGAGTTCATTCCGCTCGCTGAGGAAACCGGCCTGATCCTGCCGATCGGCGAGTGGGTGCTGGCCGAGGCCTGCGCACAGGCGCGCGCCTGGCACGCCGCCGGTCATGCCAGCCTGCGCATTGCGGTCAACTTGTCCGGACGGCAACTGGCGCAGAAAAATCTGACGGAAATCGTGGCCACCACGCTCTCACGCTGTACGGTCGCACGCGGCATGCTCGAACTCGAGATCACCGAGAGTCTGTTGATGCAGGATCTGGAACAGACGGCCGACACGCTCACTTCACTGGCCGCGCTCGGCGTGACCGTTTCCATGGATGACTTTGGTACCGGTTACTCGAGCCTGAGTTATCTCAAACGTCTGCCGATCGACGTGCTCAAGATCGACCAGTCGTTCGTGCGCGACATCACCAAGGATCCGGATGACGCCGCCATCGTGCAGGCGATCATTGCCATGGCCCACAGCCTTGGCATCAAGGTGATTGCCGAAGGCGTCGAAACCGCCGAACAACTTGCGTTTCTGCGCCAACATCGCTGCGACGCCATGCAAGGTTATTACTTCAGCCGGCCGGTGCCGCCGGAACAGTTTGCAGAACTGTTGCGCCGCAGCGTACGCGCCAATGCCCGCCGCTGAGCAGACTAAAGAACCCGACGCATCCCCCAGACGGCGAGCGCGAGCAGCACCAGCCCAACGAGCAGATTCGGCACAAACCCCAGGCGGGTTTTGGTTTCCAGCAGAAACGGCAGAAAGAACAGCAGCGACGCCGGCACCAGCAGCACGATGTCGCGCGCCAGGTTGGTGACCAGCACATTGTCACGGGTTTCGGCGTACAGCCAACTCACCACGAGAATCGAAGTCAGTGGCAAGGCCACGAGCACGGCGCCCCAAAAGGTATCGCGCTTGGCGATCTCGCTGGCCAGCGCAATCACCAGCGCCGACACCACGACCTTGACGAGAAACAGGCCAGTCATCACGCGCGCCGCCGCGGGCCGTTACTTCTTGGCTGCCGAGCGCTCGCTGGCGGCCTTCTTGATAAGAAATTCCAAGACCTTGGGCACCTTGTCATAACCGCCGGCGATGTTGGCGTTGGTCATGTACTTGCCGTCCACAATCAGGGTCGGCACCGAGTTGATGTTATAGTCGTGCGCCAACTGGGTGGCGTGGTTCAGGCTCGCCTGCATGCCGAACGAATTGTAGGCGTCGAGAAACGCCTGGCGGTTTCCGCCCTTGTCCGCCACCAACGCGGCGATACTGTCGGCATCGCTCATCGGACGCTTCTCGACATGCATGGTGTAGAACATTGCGGGATGCATCTTGGTGGTAATGCCGACTGCATCAAAGGCGTAGTAGGCACGTGCATGCACCGCCCAGCGTTCGCTGAACACCGCCGGGGTGCGTACAAATTGCGCATTCTTCGGCAGGGTCTTGAGCCACTTCTCCAGAATTGGCTCGAGGCTGAAGCAGTGTGGGCAGCCGTACCAGAAGAACTCGCGCACCTCGATCTTCTTGCCGGTTTCGACTGGCTGCTGAATGACGCGCGTGTATTCGACACCTTCGAGAAACTCGGCGCGGCCGGCGAGCGGCAGCAACAATAGTGCAAACAGGGACAGGCGGATCAGTGCTCGCATTTCCAATTCTCCAGTTAAAGTTTCATAAAACAGCTATTTTTGTGCCGGCCTGCTTTCCCTGGAAGGGTAAGACAAACCCGGCGCCGGGCGCAACCGGCTACTTCCCGTCCGCGTCTTGCGCCCAGCGCGGCACGAGCTGGTGTTCGACATGGAGGTGATCGAGCAGACGCGCCACGACAAAATCCACCAAATCCTCGACACGTTGCGGCTGGTGATAGAACCCGGGACTGGGCGGCAGGATCACCACCCCGAGGCGCGCGAGCTTCAACATGTTTTCGAGGTGGATGGCGGACAGCGGCATTTCGCGCGGCACCAGGATCAGTTTCCGCCCTTCCTTGATCGCTACGTCCGCGGCGCGTTCAATCAAGTTATCGGCGCTGCCCTGCGCAATGGCAGCCAACGCGCCACTCGTGCACGGACAGACCACGACCGCCTGCGGGGCGTTCGAGCCGCTCGCCGGCGGCGAGAACCAGGCGTTCGGACCGAATACCTTCAGCTGTCCGGCGTGTGCACAGTAGCGTGCGCTGAAATATTTTTCCTGCTCGGCCGGCGCGCTGGGCACCTTCAGATCGGTTTCCTGGGCGAGCACGATTTGTGCCGCCGGCGAGAGCATAAGATAAACGGTTTTCTGTGCCTGCAGCAGGCACTCGAGCAGGCGCAGACCATAGACCGCACCGGAGGCGCCGGTCATGGCGAGTGCGATCGCCTCCCGGCTCATGGCGACGACCTGCTTGCCGCACTGGGCGTTGCCGCCAGTCGCGCCAGCAGTTTGGCGTGGATGCCGTCGAAGCCGCCGTTGCTCATGATCAGCACCTGGTCGTCGGGGCGCAGCTCCTGGCCGAGCACGGTCACGATCTCGTCGACCGAACGAAATACGCGCGCCCGGCCGTTGAGCGCTGCGGTAACGATGTTGATGTCCCACGGGAACTCGACCGGCTGGCACAGGATCACCTGATCGGCACCGGCCAGCGCCGGACCAAGCTCGGCGCGGTGCACGCCCATACGCATGGTGTTGGAACGTGCCTCGAGCACCACGACAATGCGCTTGCCGCCGACGCGCGCGCGCAGTGCATCGAGGGTCATGTGTATCGCGGTCGGATGATGCGCGAAATCGTCGTACACGGTAATGCCGCGTACCGTGCCGCGCACTTCCATGCGGCGCTTGACGTTGCGGAATTCCTTGAGCGCCGCGCAGCCGGTTTTCACCGGCACACCGGCGTGGCGCGCCGCGGCGAGCGCGGCGAGCGCATTGAGCATATTGTGCGCGCCGATCAGATCCCACTCGACCGTGCCCTGCTCCTTGCCCTGGAACAGCACGCGGAAGCGGCTGCCGTCCGGCGTGAGCGGCTCGGCCTGCCAGCCACCTTCAACGCCAAACTTCTCCGCCGGCGTCCAGCAACCCATGGCGAGCGTTTCCGCAAGTTGCGCATCTGCTCCATTCACCACCAGCAAACCACTCCGCGGCACACTGCGTACCAGATGATGGAATTGACGGCGGATGGCAGCGATGTCCGGAAAAATGTCGGCATGGTCATATTCGAGATTGTTGAGAATCGCGGTGCGCGGCCGGTAGTGCACGAACTTGGAGCGCTTGTCGAAGAACGCGGTGTCGTATTCATCCGCCTCGATCACAAAGAATGGTTCATCGCCGAGACGCGCCGTCACACCGAAGTTCTCCGGCACACCACCCACCAGGAAACCCGGCTTGAGCCTGGCATACTCCAGTATCCAGGCCAGCATGCTGCTGGTGGTGGTCTTGCCGTGTGTGCCGGCCACGGCCAACACCCAGCGTCCGTGCAAGACATTCTCCGCCACCCACTGTGCGCCCGAGGTGTAGGCAATGCCACGATCAAGCACGTGTTCCACCGCCGAATTACCGCGCGACAAGGCATTGCCGATGATGACCAGGTCGGGCGCGGGGTCGAGGTGCGCCGGATCGTAACCTTCGCGCAGCGTAATGCCCTCGGCCTCAAGCTGCGTGCTCATGGGCGGATAGACCTTGGCGTCCGAACCGGTCACGCTGTGCCCGAGCGCACGCGCCAACACGGCCACACCGCCCATAAAGGTCCCGCCGATACCGAGAATATGAATGCGCATTAAGGAAGGCATGCCTGCACAAAAATAACCATTTTCAGACCTACACCATGAGCCCGAACAGCGGTGCCAACAGGTGGCCGAGGATACGCACCGCCAGGAGCGTGGCGAAACCCGCCAGAAAGGCGAGCGGCAGCGGCCACTCGGTGGCCTCGCGCAATATGCGCGCGATGATCAGCAGCAACCAGCCGCTGAGCGCGAGCAGCAGATAGGCCTCCCAGCCCGGCTTGATCTCCGGTCCCTGCTTGATCATCTCCATCAGCGCCGGCAGAAATGGCAGCAGTAACAGACTGAATACGGCGTCGACGGCATACAGTGCCGTGACCGTCTGCATCCAGCGCGCCGGGAAACCACGCAGCCGGAGCAGGATCCAGACAGCGGCGCCGAACAACACCGCCTGCGAGGCAATGAACAGCCATTGCGCCAAGTCCAGTTCCGGCTCGGGCATGCCCAGCGCATTCACCGCCACGCTGGCGGCGGCCGTGAGCCACACCAGGTTCATGGATGCTGGCAGATCCTGCGCACGCCCGCGCAGCAGGCAGATATCGAGAATGATCTTGAAAAAATGCATACGGATGATGATTTTGATTTAGGGAAAGCCGGCCTGCACAAGAATAGCCATAATTTATGGAATCAATCGGAACGCAGGCGCGTGACCAGCCAGGCGTCTTCCTGCTTTTGCAACTCCACCTGGAAGCGCACGCTCATCCCCTCGTTCAGAGCGGCCACCCCTTCGCTGACCACGACGCTCACCACCCTGGTGTCGGCTGTCGGACGGCGGGTGCCGGCGACGTGAAACCCAAACTGGGCACCCAGTCGCTGACGAGCGCGCAGATAGGTGAGCGCGGTGCGCGTCGGTAAATCGGTGACGAACACGTCGGGGCTTTCGCTCTCCGCGAGCCGTGCGACACTGCGCAGGTCGGCAGACTGCGGTTCGCGGATGAGTTTTTCGACGAAATATTGGGCGCGACTTTCCGGTGCACTCGGCCGGACATCGCAAGCGCCGAGCGCGATACCGCACAGCAGCCCGACCAGCGCCCAGCCGGTGCACCGGGCAACAGCGCGTATATCAGCATCCATAGTATTAATGATATCACGCTGTACCGGGCCCATGACCAGCAACCGGCCGCTGCCCGCTCTGTTAGAATGGCCATTCTTGTGCAGGCCTGCTTACGCTCGAATGGCTATTTTTGTGCAGGCCTGCTTACCTTAAACTGCCCCATGACCAGCGAACTGATTGATACCGACGCGGCGCTCGCCGACCTGTGCCGCGCGCTCGATGGCAGCGCCTGGATTGCGCTCGATACCGAGTTTCTGCGTGAGCGGACCTATTATGCACGTCTGTGCCTCATTCAGATCGGTGCTCCCGGGATCGTCGCCTGTATCGATCCGCTCGCGCTCGAGCAGCTTGAACCGCTGCACACCCTGCTCGAGAACCCACACCTGCGCAAGGTGTTGCATGCCGCACGTCAGGATCTCGAGGTCTTCCACGATCTGCGTCAGATTGTGCCCGCGCCGCTGTTCGATACCCAGATCGCCGCCGCCTATCTCGGCTATGACGATCAAATCGGTTACGCCGCGCTGGTGACGGCGATCACCGGTGTGGTTCTCGACAAGACACACACCCGCACCGACTGGTCGGCGCGCCCCTTGAGCGCCGCGCAGCACCGTTATGCCGAGGATGACGTGCGCTACCTGATGCCGGTGTACGAAGCACTGCACGATCGACTGGCCGCCACCGGCCGGCTCGCGTGGGTGGCGGACGACTGCACGCGCCTCACCGCTCCGGCGCTGTACGCGAACGATCCGGCCGAGGCGTGGCGACGTCTGCGGGGTGGTGCCGAGCTGCCAGCGGTGAATCAGCAGATGCTGCGCGCACTCGCCGCCTGGCGCGAACAGACTGCCCAGACCCGCAATCTGCCGCGCGGCTGGGTGCTGCGCGATGAAGTCTTGTTCGAACTCGCGCGTCACGCGCCCCAGACACACGCGGCACTGGTCTCGATACGCGGACTCGAAGACGGCGCGCGCGAACGCTGGGGAGACGCCATCCTGGCCAGTATCGATGACGGCCGACGCGCCGAACCGCTTCCTATTTGGGAACGGCCGGCGCCGCCCACGGCGGAACAGACCACGCTGGGCAAGCGCCTCATGGAAACCATACGCAGCGTGGCGCGTGAGCACGAACTCGCCCCGGCGGTGCTGGCCACGCGTCGCGATGTCGACAAGCTCGTGCGCGGCGCCGACCCGGCCAGCGTCTTGCGTGGCTGGCGCGCCGAACTGCTCGCCGCCAGACTCGACGCGTTACTCCCTTCCTGAACAGCGCACGGCGGATTCAGCCACTACACTGATGGCATGAGGGCAAGGGTCCGACAACTGGCAGCGGCGCGTGCGTTCTGGAGCACGCTGGTCTTCGCCGGCTTCGTGTTGTTGCTCAATCTGGTCAAACCTCCGTCGGTGCCCGGCGTGTGCGTGGTGGGCGATGTACGTGCACGGCTGGCGGCACGAGTACCCGATCCGTTGCGCACGGTATGGCTCGACGCGGAACAGATCGGCGCCGGCCTGGGATCCGCTGCCATCGGCGGCTGGGAAGGCCTCGGCGATGCCCTTGTGGTCTCGGGGCAGGCCTATGTGGCTTCCACCCGGAACGACACCCCGGTCTATCAGAACCTGGTGCATGACCGCCGATTTCAGTCCAGCAATCTGGTGTATGTCCCGTCGGCCGCACGGGCACGCGATCTCGTGCGGGTGGAGCCCGGACTCTCGCTGGATGCCCTGTGGCGCCAGCTGGCCGCACGCTACCCGGGAGGCGTGCTGGTGGCCGGCACCGTGCAGTGGCAACGCTTGCAACGCTACGCCATGACGCGGCCACCGATCGACGGCCTGTCCATCTTCGAACACACGACCCACTACTACACCCAGCCGATGGAGACCCTTTCCGGCGTCTGGACCTATCTGGTCGGGATCGCGGCGCACCCGCGCGCCATGCCGACCGGCAACCGGCTATACGTGAAACTGTTTGCCCGCCGGCCGGATGGCAGCCTCGACCTGCCGGCGCACGTGCTGGTGCTGAAGGCCATGCCGGCGGAACCGACGCGTGCACCGACTGCCGAGGAGACGGTCAGCGTCGGACGCGCCGCCAGCAGCTCGTTGCTGGCCGGTGGGCTGCTGGCACTCTACCCGCTCGAAGACGTCACCGCCTGTGAAGATGCTTTCGTGTCCGGCAATACGGATGGACCGGCATTGCCATGATGACAGACGCCGCGTGTAATAACGGTAAGCGGCGAATTTATTCCCAACGGGAAAGCGCGGTGACCGGTTCCGGTGGTTTCGGCAACAGTACAAACAATTGACCGTGTTGCTTCATCTCGCCCGCCAGCCGGCCGGCCTCCGCACCCTGACCGAGAAACAGATCGGCACGTGCCGCACCCTTGATGGCGCCGCCCGTATCCTGGGCGAGGGTGAGGCGTTGCAGCGGTGTGCCGTCTGGCAACTGCGTATCCAACCAGACCGGCAGACCGAGCCGAATGTAGGCAGGATCCACGGCAACCGAGCGTTCCGGGGTCAGTGCCACGCCGAGCGAACCGAGCGGTCCGCCGAGCGTCGCATCGCGCTGCGTGAAAAATATATAACTCGGATTGCTGTTGAGTAGCGCATTGGTTTCCTCCGGGTGCGCCGCAAGCCATTCGCGGACACGCGTGAGCGTGACGTCCTCGCGCTTCAGCGCACCGAGCTCGATGAGCCGGCCACCGAGCGAACGATAGGGATGGCCGTTCTGGTCGGCATAGCCGACCGCAATCTCACTCCCATCCGGCAGGCGCACACGCCCCGAGCCCTGTACTTGCAGAATAAAAAGCTCGACCGGGTCATCCACCCACAACAGCTCGTTGCCGGCGAGCGGATTCTTGCCATTGCCGATTTCAGCGCGGCTGTAGTACGGCACCACCCGATTGCCCTCGATCCGACCGCGTACCGGCCGGCCTTTCAGCTCCGGGTAGAGACTGGCGAGATCGATGGTCAGCAGATTGTCCGGCCGCTTGTACAGCGGCCAGCGAAACTGATCCGTGCGCGTCAGGCTGCCATTCAGTAGCGGCTCATAATAACCGGTGATCAGCCCATCGCGCCCGCTCTCGGCATTCAGGCGATGGGCACGAAAATGGGCTTCGAAGAAGCCGCGCGCGCTGACGTCGTCCGGCGCTTCCAGTGCTCGCGCCGAAAGGCAAATGTTTTCCCAAGCGGCATCACGTGTTGCGAGCTTCTCGCAATTCCTGCGCAGCGCCGGCCAGGCGGCGGCGTGGTGATCCTGCTCCCAGCCGGGCAGTTGCGACCAGCTCACCTCGCGCCCGATCCCGGGCGGCGGGGCGAACCAGCTGGCGCAGCCGGCGAACCCGACCATGGCCAAAACGGCGAGCCACGTGCGTGCGTTGTACCAGCGACGCAGGTATGGCTGACGGTTCTCGAGCAAGCTGTGTTCTGTTGATGTCATTGGATGAATTGTGGCGTACGGATCGGTGTTATACCAATCCCGCGTGGCGCTGGCCGGAACGACGCATCAAACCGCAAGCTGGGCGCACGCAAACCCGTGCGCGGCTTGGCGCATGCCAGTAACTGGCGTAAAGTTGGGTTTTTCACTTCGAGATTTTTCCATGCTTATCAGCCGCAACAAGGTCGTGCGTTTCGACTACACCCTGACCGATGACAGCGCCCAGGTCCTGGACAGTTCCGCGGGCGGCGAGCCGCTCACCTACCTGCACGGCAATGGCAATATCATTCCCGGCCTTGAGTCGGCCCTGGAAGGCAAGCGCGCCGGCGAGTCGCTCAACGTACGCGTCGCCGCGGCCGAGGCCTATGGCGAACGCGACGATCGCCTGGTGCAGAGTGTACCGCGCGACATGTTCGAGGACAGCGACGGCATTCAGGTGGGCATGCAGTTCCAGTCCGGCGACCCCGATGGCAACACCCGTATCGTGACCGTGGTCAGCACCGATGCCGCCAGTGTGACGGTGGACGGCAATCATCCACTCGCCGGCGTGCCGCTCAATTTCGCCATGACCATCGTGGAAGTGCGCGAGGCCAGCAGCGAGGAGCTCGCGCATGGCCATGTGCACGGCCCAGGCGGACACCAGCACGACTAACGTAGTCCTGCCGCCTTGAGCGACAATCTCCGCTGTAGGTCGCAAATCGCTGTGGCCAGCGGTTGGTGCTCCCCATGGAAACCCTGACCACACCCGCGCTGGTGGCGCTGCTCGCTCTCATTGCGTTCGCGGCGCTGCTCTATTCCTCGGTCGGCCATGGCGGCGCCTCCGGCTATCTGGCGGCCATGGCATTGTTTGGGCTGGCGCCAGTTTTCATGAAGCCGGCGGCACTCGCCATGAACATTGTGGTCGCCGGTCTGGTTTTCTACCGTTTGTGGCGCGCCGGCTATTTCGACGCACGTCTGTTCTGGCCGTTTGCACTCGGTTCGATCCCGCTCGCCTTTGTCGGCGGCGCGCTCACCCTGCCGGGCGGCTTCTACAAGATTCTGGTCGCCGTCGCATTACTGATTGCCGCCGCACGCCTAATCTGGAACGCACAGGACCACGAAGCCCGTGCGACTCCGAAAACCTGGATGGCGCTGACCAGCGGTGCCGGACTTGGCTTGCTGTCCGGCATTACCGGCGTGGGCGGCGGGATTTTTCTGAGTCCGCTGCTGCTTTTGCTGCGATGGGCGAACATGCGCACCAGCGCGGCGGTGTCGGCGGCCTTCATTCTGGTGAACTCGATCGCCGGGCTTGCCGGACACGCGACGGTCGCCGTTGCCTGGCCGGCGCAGCTGCCGCTGCTCATGCTCGCGGCGCTGGCCGGTGCGCTGATCGGTTCGGAACTCGCGGTGCGCCGGCTGGCGCCGGCGACGTTACGACAGGTACTGGGTGTGGTGCTGGTGATCGCGGCCGGAAAAATGCTCTACACCGCCTGAAATCGACTCATGGCACCACATCACCTTCAGCGGGCGCCAGCTCGCCTTCGTACGGTTCGGCAAAGCCGCATTCCTTCACCGGACAGACCTTCTCGGTGCCGCGGCGCTTGGTGGTTTTGAGCGTGAGGATCGGCCAGCCGCACTTCGGGCACGGCTCGTTGAGCGGCAGATTCCAGACGGCGTACTTGCAGTCCGGATAGCGCGCGCACGAATAAAATATTTTGCCGTAGCGCGACTTGCGCTTGAGCATGCTCGCCTGCTTGCACTCCGGGCATTGCACCCCGGTGTCGGCCGGCTTCTCGAGCGGTTCCATGTGCTTGCAGTTCGGATAATTGCTGCAACCGATGAACTTGCCGTAGCGGCCGCGCTTGATGACCAGCTTCGATTCACACTTCGGACAAACTCGATCTTCGACATACTGCGGCTCGTTCGAGGCGCCAGCCTCTTCGTCCACGTTGCGCGTGTAGTCGCACTCCGGGTAGCCGGTGCAGCCGATGAAGTAACCATTGCGACCGAGACGCTTGGACAATGGCTTGCCGCACTTCGGACACGGCTCAGTCAGGATCTCGGTACCGGGGCGATCGACCGTCTCTTTCTCGTCGACCTGTACCTTGAACTCACCCCAGAACTCCTGGAGCAGCGGCTGCCACTCTTTCTCGCCGCGCGAAACGGCGTCGAGATCGTCTTCCATGCGCGCGGTGAAGTCGTAATCCACGTATTTGAAGAAATGCTCGGACAGGAACTTGTTCACCACCCGGCCGACGTCGGTCGGCTGGAAGCGGCGCTTGTCGAGCGTGACGTACTCGCGTGACTCGAGCGTCGAGATAATCGAGGCATAAGTTGACGGACGGCCGATGCCATAGGCCTCAAGCGCCTTCACCAGCGAGGCTTCCGTGAAGCGCGGCGGCGGCTCGGTGAAGTGTTGCTCCTTGCGGATCACGCGCAGATCCACGTATTCACCCTTGAGCATGATCGGCAGAAGCGCTTCGTCTTCCTCGCCTTCCTTCTTTTCGTCCGTGCCTTCCTGGTAGACGGCCATGAAACCCGGCTTCACCAGGTGTGAGCCGTTGGCGCGCGACACGTTGCCACTGCCGGCCTCGAGATCGACGGCCACGGTATCCAGTACGGCAAACACCATCTGGCAGGCGACCGTGCGCTTCCAGATGAGTTCATACAGCTTGTATTGCTCCGGCGTCAGGCGCTCCTTGAGCTGCTCGGGGATGCGCTCGGCCGAGGTCGGGCGGATCGCCTCATGCGCTTCCTGGGCATTCTTGGATTTGGTCTTGTAGACGTGCGGTGTTTCCGGCAGGTTATCGTCGCCGTAACGCTTGGCGATGAGTGCGCGGATTTCCTCGACCGCTTCCTTCGCCAGGTTCACCGAATCGGTACGCATGTAGCTGATGAGACCGACGGTCTCGCCGCCGATGTCCACGCCTTCGTACAACTGCTGGGCGGTGCGCATGGTGCGCTGCGCGGTGAAGCCGAGTTTGCGCGACGCCTCCTGCTGCAGGGTGGATGTGGTGAACGGCGGCGACGGATTGCGCTTGCGCTGCTTTTTCTCGACCGCGGTGACGAGATAGCGGCCCTGCGCCTGCTTGAGCAGTTCGGCCTCGACCTCGCTGGCGCGGTTCTCGTCGCCGATCGCGAACTGGTCGAGTTTCTCGCCCTGAAACTGGGTGAGCTTGGCGCTGAAATTCTGGCCCCTGGCGCTGAGATCGGACTCGATGGTCCAGTACTCGCGCGCCTTGAAGCGCTCGATCTCTTCCTCACGCTCGACAATCAGGCGCAACGCCGGGCTTTGCACGCGCCCGGCAGATAACCCACGGCGCACCTTCTTCCACAGCAGCGGCGACAGGTTAAAGCCAACCAGGTAATCGAGCGCGCGCCGCGCCTGCTGGGCATTAATTAGATTGGTCGACAGCTCGCGCGGCTCCTGAATGGCGCGCTGGATGGCGGTCTTGGTGATTTCGTAAAACTCGACGCGGTGCACCGGCTTGTCCTTGAGCACGCCCTCTTCCTTGAGGATCTCGTACAGGTGCCAGGAGATCGCTTCGCCTTCGCGATCCGGGTCAGTCGCGAGGTACAGCGCGTCGGCCTTTTTCATCGCCTTGACGATGGCATCGACATGCTTCTTGTTTTTCTCGATGAGCACGTACTTCATGGCGAAGTTGTGCTCGGGATCGACCGCGCCCTTCTTCGGCAGCAGATCGCGCACATGTCCGTAGGAGGCCAGTGCGCTGAACTCCTTGCCCAGGTACTTGGACATGGTTTTCGCCTTGGCTGGCGATTCGACAATGATCAGGTTTTTCGACATCGTTCAGAAAACCGGTTTAGTCTCGCTGGCAGACGCTCGCCCGCCGTCAGAATAATAGTAGATAACTTGGATCGTGGGGCGTGATTGTGTGCGACAAGCGGTGTGGCTTGTCAAGCCGGAGGGAAAAACAACAGCAAAATCAGTGCAGGTGCTCCTGCACGCCGTCGAACACCAGGTCTTCCATCCAGGCGTAGGCCTGCTCCTGACCTGGCTGGTTGAACAGCACCATGAGGATCACCCACTTGAGCTGTTCGCTGTCGATTTCATCGGTGTCGAGCGCCATGACGCGGTCGATGACCAGCTCGCGGGTGTGCGAATCGAGCACACCGCTGCGCGCCAGGAACAGAATGAAACCGCGCGCCTCCATATTGATCTTCTGCTGTTCCTGCGCGGAAAACACGCGCATCGACTGCGACCGCCCACCCGCCGGCAGCACCCTGCGGTCGCGCAGCGAGGCCAGGCCTTCGAGCCAGTCGAAGGCCTTATTCACTTCACTGCGGGGAAAACCGGCCTGCGCCAGCTCAACGGCCAGCGCTTCCTGATCGGGATTGAATTCGGGACCATCGTCCATGTAGTTCTCGAACAGATACATCAACACATCGAGCACGTTTTCTTTCATCATTCTCTCATTCTCCCCTTCGCGCGTGCCGTGTCGTCCCATCCACATCTCGCGCTGCACAGGGCCGTCAGGACGTTCGCTGGTACCTCCCGCCCGGACGGGCTTCGATCAGCCCGCGCAATTCCATGTGCAACAGCATGGAGGAAACCCTACCCGGCGTCAATCCGCTGCGTGCGATGAGCGTGTCCATTTCGACCGGATCATGGCCAATAAGTTCGAGTAATTCCTGTTGTGCAGAGTCAAGCGTCGCACCCAGCGCGGATCCGGATACATCGCACGGCGCGGCGGCGACAAATCCGGCCAGTGCACCGAGTTCCTCAAGGATATCCTGCGCCGTCTCGACCAGCTTCGCACCCTGACGGATCAGTGCATGACAGCCGCGCGCGAGCGGTGAGTGGATGGAGCCCGGAATGGCAAACACCTCGCGTCCCTGGTCGGCAGCCAGTCGCGCCGTGATGAGCGAGCCGCTCTGTAATGCCGCCTCCACCACCAGCACACCGAGCGACAGGCCACTGATCAGCCGGTTGCGGCGCGGAAAATGTTCGCGCCGTGGCGGCGTGCCGAGCGGAAACTCCGACACCAGCGCGCCTTGGGAAGCAATGGCGTGCGCCAACTCGTGGTGCGCCGCCGGATAAACCCGGTCGAGACCGGTGGCGGCGACCGCGATGGTCCGGCCGCCGGCCCCGAGCGCGGCTTCATGCGCGCAGGCATCTATGCCGAGCGCCATGCCGCTCGTCACCACCAGCCCGGCACGGGTCAGGTGATCGCTAAAGGCGCGCGCATTGTCACAGCCACCGTGCGATGGATTGCGTGAACCCACCACCGCCAGCTGCGGGGCACGGAGCAAGGCCGCGTCGCCGCGTACAAACAGCAACGGTGGCGGGTCGGGAATCTCGCGCAACAACGGCGGATAGGCCGGATCGGTGAGCACGACAAGCTGATTGACCGGATCGTCGAGCCAGACACGTTCGGCTTCGAATTGCCCGGCATCCGGTCCGGCGAGCACCGCATCGACCTGGGTTTGATCGCCATCCAAGTCGGGCAACAGTTCGGAGCATGGCGCGGCATAAATCGCCTCGATGCTGCCGAAGTGCGCAAGCAGGCGGCGCAGACTGGCGCCCCCGCCGGTCAGGCGATGCAGGTGCAGCCACGGAACGGCGTCCTCAATCCGCATGCCACGCATCACTCGGTACTGCCCGGCATCCCTGCCGCATTGCGGTTCAGGGAGTGCGCACGGCGTCGTTGACGTGAACCGGCTGATTGGCGTCCATGATCATGGCGTAGCTGACCTTGTCAAACACCCGGAACACCATCAGCAAACCCGTCTCTTCGTCCGGTATTTTGTACATGCGCTGGGTAACCGGATCCAAGCCCTCACTCACGTGGCGCAGGATGCGCAGCACATGGCCTTCCTGCATGCCTTCACGCTTGCCGAGGCTGATGGCGACGATGGCGGTGGGTCCGAACTCGCGTAGCGATGATGTTGCGTCGCCGATGATGAATCCCTTCACGTTATTATCCGGAGCGCGCGGATAATAGTAGGGAAGCGCAACCTTCTCCGGCGCTACCAGCAGGCGATCGGTGGGCAAAATCTCCTGTTTAATTTTGGTGATTTCGAGTTTGGAAGGATCACCATGCACGAGCACCTTGGCATCGCCCAGGTGCACAGCGTGGTAACCAAGAATTTCTCCCGTTTCCGGATTTTTCAGCGCTCCACCGGGGCGGAAAACCTGGTAATACTCGGCACTATTGTTCTTCTTCAGGCCGCGTGCATAAAACTGGCTGCCGTCACCGACCGAGTCGCCGAGCGCCACCCGGCCTTGCAGGCCGCTGGTGACATAACCTGCGTTTTCCAAGTCGCTTTTCCCCACCACCAACGGCTCGGTCAGGAACGGGACGATCACATCCGGGCTGATGGTCGGAATGGCCGCCGTGATCGATTCCGCATGCACCTTGGGATGAAGCTTGACCACTTTCATACCGGTCGGTGTCTCGCCGGCCGGCTCTTCGATGGCGGTCGTTGCGAACGGTTCAACCACGGCCTCCGGCACCTCGGCCTGGGCGGGGGCTTCGGCCGGCGCCGGAACCGGCTTTTCCTCGCGCTGTACACTCAACTGCGGCTTGCCTTCCACATAGGTCAGCAGAATGACGTCGCCGGGGTAAATGCGGTGTGGATTCTTGATCTGGTCGTTGATCGTCCAGACGCTCGCCCAGCGCCATGGATCCTTGAGAAAACGCTTGGAAATATCCCAGAGGGTATCGCCCTTCTGCACCACATAGCGGTCCGGGTGATCAGAGGTGAGCGCGACGGTGTCCGCGTAGGCGGGGGTCGTCAGGGCAAACAGGGCCAGGAAGGCCCCGATCGAAAACAGGTTTTTCACGGGCATGGGCATGATTTCCCTGTGGTGTTGGTCGGAGTCTAGTCCACCCCGACTGGCTGCGCAAAGCGCCACGATGCTGGAATTATCTTGTTATTCAGGATGATTTGAATCGATAATAATCCACTTTCAGAGGAATGGAAACGCTTGGGCGCAGCCGGCTGCTATGGATGCCCTAGTTTATTCGTCTTGCCATAAGCTATTGAAGACCTACTTTATTCGTCCTGCCATCTAAGTAAAGTACCTGTATGGCACTACGCACCATTCTGCACTACCCCGACCCGCGCCTGCGCCAGGTCGCCCGGCCCGTCACCACGGTGGATGACGAGATTCGTCGCCTCGTGGACGACATGGCCGAGACCATGTACGCCGCGCCCGGCATCGGCCTGGCCGCCATCCAGATCAACGTGGCGCAGCGCGTGGTGGTGATCGACCTGTCCGAGACGCGCAAGGCCCTGCAGGTGTTCATCAACCCGCAAATCATCGAGCGCGACGGCACGCAGGTGTTCGAGGAAGGCTGTTTGTCGGTGCCCGGCATTTTTGACGAGGTCGAACGTTCCCAACATATTCGCGTACGCGCCCTCAATCGCGATGGACGGCCGTTCGAACTTGAGGCCGTCGGTCTGGAGGCCACCTGCATTCAGCACGAGATCGACCACCTGGACGGCAAGGTATTCGTGGATTATTTGTCGCGCCTCAAACAGACCCGTATCCGCAAGAAGCTGGAGAAGCAGGAACGCGTGACGATGTGAACACGGCCGGGGCAAACATCGCCGCCGCTGAACTCGGATCCATATGGTTGGAGATAGAATAAGAAATCCACCGCTCGAATTGCGTTAACCTGCAGATCTCGGCGGCTTCGCCGTGAATGGTAAATCCACTATCCGCCCATGAACCTGGTCTTTGCCGGCACGCCGGAGTTTGCCGTCCCTGCACTCAAGGCGTTGCTCGACGCCGGCCACTCGATGCTTGCTGTCTACACCCAGCCGGACCGGCCGACCGGGCGTGGTCGCAAGCTCGGTATGAGCGCCGTGAAGGCATTCGCACTCGAGCGCGGCCTGCGCGTGCACCAGCCGCCGACACTCAAGTCTGAAAGTGAAGCCGAGACCTTGCGTGCACTGAAACCGGATGCCCTGATTGTGATTGCCTACGGACTGATTCTTCCCAGGTCCATACTTACTATTCCCAACTACGGCTGCATCAACGTACACGCCTCGTTGCTGCCACGCTGGCGGGGGGCGGCGCCCATACAACGTGCCATCGAGGCCGGCGATCCCAACACCGGCGTCACCATCATGCAGATGGATGCAGGCCTCGATACCGGCGGCCTGCTCGCCATGGCGCAAACACCCATCGGCGTGGACGACACTGCGGCCACGCTGCACGACCGGCTCGCGGAACTGGGTGGGCGCCTGTTGGTCGACACGCTTGCACAACTCATGCATGGCGCGATCATTCCGCGGGCACAGGACGATGCACACGCCACCTATGCGGCGAAGCTCAACAAGGAAGAGGCGCGCCTTGACTGGAACGCCGATGCCCTGGTGCTCGCGCGCCGCATCCGCGCCTTCAATCCCTGGCCGGTGGCGCATACCGCGCTCAACGGCCAGACCCTGCGTCTTTGGCACGCCCAGGCAGAACATGGCACAGCGCCCGAGCAGCCGCCCGGTACGGTGCTAACCGCTGCGGCCGACGGGGTGCGTGTGCAGTGCGCGACCGGCGTGCTGCGCATCACCCGGCTGCAACTGGAAGGCGGCAAGGTGCTGGATGCGCGCGCCTTCCTGAATGGTCGGCCGCTGCCGCCCGGCACGCGCCTCGGGCCATGAGCACAGCGGCCGCAGTGGCTCGCGCGGCGGCCGCACGCGCGGTGGGGATGGTCGTGCGCGGACGCTCGCTCGATGCCGCGCTGGCGGAGATTTTCTCCGAGCGTTCCGCGTCGCTTGCCGGGGAACGCGCCCTGATCCAGGAAATGGCCTACGGCGCGTTGCGCTGGTATTTCCAGCTGGCGCCGCTGGTGCGCGGCTTCCTGACGAAACCGCTTCAGGACGAAGACCTGGAAGCATTGCTGATTATCGGGTTTTACCAGCTCCTGTACATGCGCGTCGCACCGCATGCCGCGGTGCAAGAAACGGTCGAAGCCGCGGTGGTACTGAAAAAGGTCTGGGCAAAAGGCATGACGAATGCCCTGTTGCGCCGCGTGTTGCGTGAGGCAGAGGAAATCCGCCGACGCATCGCCGCCGACGAAACACTGACCTTGGCACATCCGGCCTGGCTGCTGACGCGCCTGAGAAATTGTTATCCGGATGCCTGGCGCAGCATCGCCGAGGCCAACAATGCGCGTCCACCGCTCACACTGCGCGTACATGGCGGCAAAACCACGCGCGCGGCGTATCGCGACCGGCTCGCCCAGGCAGGGATGGCGGCCCAGGTCGTGGCTGACGTGAATAGCGCGCTAATTCTGGAGTCTCCCGTGCCAGTCGAGAAGCTGCCTGGTTTCCTCGCCGGCGAGGTATCGGTGCAGGATGCGGCGGCGCAGCTCGCCGCCGTGCTGCTTGATGCCCAGCCGGGCGAGTACGTGCTCGACGCCTGCGCGGCACCCGGCGGCAAGGCCGCACATATCCTCGAGCGCGTGCCGCAGGTCACTCTGGTCGCGCTCGATGTGGATGCGCAGCGTCTCGAACGGGTGCGTGAAAACTTTACGCGCCTCGGCCTGCAAGGGATGGCCGTGCAGGGGGATGCGGCCCGCCCGTCGGCCTGGTGGGACGGCCGGCCCTTTGACCGAATTTTGCTGGATGCACCGTGCTCGGCCACCGGCGTCATTCGCCGCCACCCGGACATCCGCCTGCACCGCACCCCGACCGATATCACGCGCCTTGCCGCGACCCAGGCGCAGCTGCTCGATGCCCTGTGGCCGTTGCTCGCGCCCGGGGGTAAGCTTCTGTATGTGACCTGCTCGATCCTTCCGGAAGAAAATGCCCAGCAACTGGCGGCGTTCCTCGCGCGCCACCCGGACGCACGCGAGCACACCCTGATGCATCCAGCACTCACGCACAGCGCGCGACGCGTCGGTGCGGGTTTTCAGATCCTGCCGGGGGCCGGCAACATGGACGGCTTTTATTATTCACAACTCGCAAAATACCCGGCGGACCCCTGACATGCGCACTTCGCCGTTCGGCGCCGCGTGGTCCTGGCTCGTAGCAGCCCTGTTGCTGGCCCTGCTGCTGGCCGCGCACGCGCATGCCGCCAACTTCAGCGTCAAAACCGCGCAGCCCTACCTGAGTGAGCGTGTCTTGCATGTGAATGCCCGACTCGACTTGCCCCTCAATGCACAGATTGAAGAAGCCCTGGGCAAGGGCATTCCCATCGATGTGGTGATCGAGATCAACATGCTGAAGCATCGCTGGTGGTGGCGAAACCTGTTGATCACCGATCACAAATTGCGCCGCCGCATCCAGTTTCACGCGTTGTCGCGCCAGTACCTAGTGAGCGGCCTGCACGAATACGACGCCTCCGAAAGTTTTGGCTCACTCTCCCAGGCGCTGGCACACGCCGGCACCCTTGATGAGTTCACCATTCCGCTCACGGCCAAAAAGGATATCGTGACGAATGCACGTTATTTGCTCCAGCTGCGCGCGCACCTGGATATCGAGACGCTGCCGACGCTCATGCGTCCGCTTGCTTACGCCACGCCCGCGTGGCGCCTCAACACCGGATGGACCGAATGGCCAATACAATTCGAACAACTGTGAAACGGTTGTTGACGCGCGTCTCGCCCCTGGCGGTACTGTCGGTGCTGCTCGCGGTGTCGCTCGGCATGATGAGCGCCGCCACCCAGAATTCGGCCGTGTTCGGCGATCTCTACTCACTGCTGCTGATTCTCAACATACTGGGTGTGGCGCTGCTGCTCACGCTGATTCTGCTCAGCGTGCGCAAGTTGGTGCGCCAGTTTCGCGGGCGCGTCATGGGCTCACGTCTCACGCTGCGCTTGTTCGGCTTGTTCGTCTTATTGAGCGTGATCCCGGTGGCGGTGGTGTATCTGTTTTCGGTGCAGGCCTTCAATCGCGGTATCGACAACTGGTTCGACGTACGCATCGAACAGGCGCTCGACAGCGCCCTGACACTCGGACGCACGGCGCTCGACACCACCAAGGAAGATCTCACCCGCAAGGCGCGCGACATCGCTGCGGAACTGGACGACAGCCCGCGCCGCGGCCTGTTACCAACCCTCAACTCCCTGCGTGAACAGTATGGCCTGTTCGAACTCACGCTCTTCGGCCAGGATGGCAAGGTCATCTCTTCCAGCACCCAGGGCACGGTGCGCGGGAAATCGGTCGTGCCCGACCGACCGGGCGAAGCCGTGTTCACGCAGGCACGCCGCGGCGAGGTGTATGCCGGCATCGAACCACTCGGCGAATCCGGCCTGCAATTGCGGGTACTGGTACCGGTGGTGCCACACGCGGTCGGCGCGCCGCTGCGGGTATTGCAGGTGATTGAGCCACTGCCGGAGCGCTACGCACGTCTCGGCCAGAATGTGCAGGCGGCGTTTGCCGAGTACGAGAAAATTTTCTACCTGCGCGGCCCGCTCAAGTTCGGCTTCACCCTCACCCTGAGCCTGGTGGCGCTATCAACACTGCTGCTCGCCATCTGGGCCGCCATCTACGCCGCGCGCCGGCTGGTGACGCCGATTCGCGACCTGGCCGAGGGCACACGCGCCGTGGCACGCGGCGACTACAGCCAACAGCTGCCGGTGCCGATGGGCGATGAGCTCGGCATCCTGGTGCAGTCGTTCAACGACATGACCCGTCGCATCCGGCGCGCGCAGGGTGAAATCACGCGCGGCCAGCGCGAGGCCGAGATCCAGCGCACCTACCTCGAAACCGTGCTCACGCACCTGTCGTCCGGCGTGCTGTCGTTCGATCCGCGCGGCCACCTGCGCACCCACAACGCCGCAGCCCACCAGATCCTGGGCGTGGACCTCGTGTCCGGGGAGGGCAAGACGCTCGGCTGGCTGGCCGAATCACGCCCGGCGTTGGCGCCATTCGTGGTCGCGCTGCGCGAACTCCTGCGCAAGGCGCAGACCGAGTGGCAGGCCGAGATTACCCTGCCGGGCGATGCCGGGCGGCGCGTGCTGATGGTGCGTGGCACGCGCCTACCCGGACTGCGTGGGCGTGCCGGGGGACACGTGATCGTGTTCGACGACATCACCGCGCTCATCCAGGCGCAACGCGACACCGCCTGGGGCGAGGTCGCGCGGCGCCTGGCGCACGAAATCAAGAACCCGTTGACCCCCATCCAGCTGTCGGCCGAGCGCATCCGTCACAAGTGCATGGATGGTCTGCCGGAGAAAGAGCGCGCCACCCTCGACCGCGCCACCCACACCATCGTGCAGCAGGTCGAGGCGATGAAGGCCATGGTGAACGCCTTCTCCGAGTACGCACGCCCGGCACCCATGCACATCCAGACGGTGAATCTCAACCAGCTGGTGCAAGATGTGGTCGAGCTGTACAAGAGCCGCGCCAATCCGGTGCGTTACCAGCTCGACCTGGATGCCACGCTGCCCGGACTGCAGGCCGACCCCGGCCAGCTGCGCCAGGTGCTGCACAACCTGCTGCTCAACGCCACCGATGCGCTCAATGCCATTGACAACCCGCTGCTGCAGATCAGCACACGCTTCGTGGACGAGCCGAACGGTCGCTTCATCGAGCTGCAGGCGCGCGACAACGGACCGGGCTTCGCGCCGAGCGTCATGGACCACCTGTTCGAACCGTATGTCACCACCAAGGACAAAGGCACCGGCCTCGGGCTCGCCATCGTGAAAAAAGTCATCGAGGAGCACAACGGCACGCTGTGGGCGGGTAATCACAAGGGCGGTGGCGCGAGCTTCACCATTCGCTTGCCGGTCGGCGCGTCCCCGGCGGCGCAGGCACGGGGGAAAAACGCATGAGCGCACACAGCATCCTGGTGGTGGATGACGAGCCGGATATCCGCCAGATCGTGCAGGAGATCCTCGAGGACGAGGACTACGACATCACCACCGCGGAGAATGCCGCAGTCGCACGCGCCGCCTACAATGAACACCGGCCGGATCTGGTATTGCTCGATATCTGGATGCCGGATACCGATGGCATCACGCTGCTCAAGGAATGGTCGCGTGATCACACCCTGCCGGTGCCGGTGGTAATGATGTCCGGGCACGGCACGGTCGAGACCGCGGTCGAAGCGATCCGCCTCGGTGCCTATGATTTCATCGAGAAGCCGCTCACGACGGCCAAACTGCTCGTGACCATCGAACGCGCGCTGCAGAATGCGCATCTGCGCCAGGAAAACCTGGCCCTCAAGCGGCGAGCGGACATGGTGGCGGTGCCGGTCGGCAAGAGCAAGGTGATGAAGCAATTGCGGGAAACCATCGAACGCATCGCCGCGCACGACACCTGGGTGTTGATCGCCGGTGAGCCGGGCAGCGGCAAGGAAGTGGCAGCGCGTTACCTGCACAGCCAGAGCGCGCGCCAGAACCGGCCGTTCGTGGAAATCAATCTGGCCGCCGTACCGACGCAGAACCTGGCCGTACAGCTGTTCGGCAACGAAACGGGTAGCGAGATCACGGCCGGCGTCTTTGAACAGGCCGCCGGCGGCATGCTGTTCCTCGACCAGATCAGCGACCTCGATCTCGCAACCCAGTCACGCCTGCTCAATGTGTTGGAAGAAAAGCGCTTCCTGCGGGTCGGCGGCAAAACACCGGTCATCCTGGATGTGCGTATCATCGCTGCGACCAATCAGAACCTCACGCGCGCCATCGCCGCAGGGCGCTTCCGTGAGGATCTCTACTATCGTCTCAATGTCATGCCACTCGCGATTCCGGCCCTGCGCGAGCATCGCGAAGACGTGCCGGAACTAGTCAGTTTTTATGTGGACTGGATGGTGGAGAAGGAGCGCCTGCCCTATCGACGCTTCACCACCGGGGCACTGAACATGCTGCGCAACCACAGCTGGCCGGGCAATATACGCGAGCTCAAGAATCTGGTGCAGCGCCTGCTGATTCTGTCACAACGCGAAGAGGTCAGCGAGGCCGACGTGGTCGCCGCCTTCGGCGCACAAAAATCGGAGGCGGCACCGGAAGCGATTCCCGCGCCGCTCTTCGATCTGCCCCTGCGCGAAGCGCGCGACCAGTTTGAAAAGGCCTATCTCGAACATCACCTGCAGCGCACCGGCGGCAATGTCAGCGAGGTTGCGCACAGTATCGAGATGGAACGCACCCACCTCTATCGCAAGCTCAAAAGTCTCGGCATCGACATCAAGAACCTGAAAGAGGGTTGAGCATGACCGTGGTCGATAACCTCGAAGCCCTGCTCGCCAAAGGTACCGATAACGCGCTGCTGCGCTACGGCCTTGGCAACGAGCACCTCAAGCTCGGTCACCTCGAACAGGCCATCGGCCACCTGCAGCGCGCGCTCGCCCATGACCCCAAATATTCCGCTGCCTGGAAGCTGCTCGGCAAGGCACTGGCCGACGCCGGTCATACCACCGAGGCGATCAAGGCCTACGAAGACGGTATCCGTGTGGCCGAGGAGAAAGGCGATGTACAGGCCGCCAAGGAGATGCGCGTGTTTCTGAAACGGTTGGCGAAGTAGGTTCCATATCGCCGCGTGCAATTTTTAGTAAAAGGGGCCCTCGCCCTCCGGCCGGGTCTTGAACCGCCGGTGCGACCAGAAATATTGCTCCGGCATCTCGCGCACCGCGTCTTCGATGATTTTGTTCATGCGTGTCGTGTCCGCCAGCACATCATCGGTCGGAAAATTCTCCAGCGCTGGCTGGAAGATCAGTTCATAACCTTTTCCCCATGGCAGCTGCATGGCGAAGCACGGGATCACGACCGCACCAGTGAGTTGCGTGAGACGGCCGAGCGCCGTGAGCGTGGCGGCTGGCACGCCAAAAAACGGCGCGAACACCGCGCCGTCACGGCCCTGATCCTGGTCGGAGAGATAATAGAATGACCCGCCCTGACGCAGGCCGCGGATCACCGGCTTGATACCCTCGCGGCGCTCGACCAGCAAGCCGCCGAAACGCGAGCGGCGCGTACGGATCAGGTAATCGAAGAAACGGTTTTTCGGGCGCTTGTACATGTCAATCATGAAGTAATCTGGCGCCAGCACCATGCCGGCCACTTCGATCGCCACGAAGTGTGCAACCAAAAGGATCACCGGCTTCTTGGCGGCCAGCGCCCGATCGAAGTGCTCCTTGCCGGGCGTGCGCACCAGGCGCTTCATGCGCTTTTCCGAACCCCACCACGAGATCGGCGTGGCCAGCGCCGCCTGTACGAAGGCGCGGAAGTGGGCCTGCACCAGGCGCCGCTGTTGCGCCAGCGACCGCTCCGGGAAACAGGCGCGGATGTTGGTGGCGGCGATGTGCCGGCGCCCGGGCATGAGGTAATAGAGCAGCGTGCCGAGCACGCCGCCGATCAGCCAGATCAGCGGCAGCGGCAAGGCCGCGACCGTACGCAGAAACAATAGCGCCAACCAGTCCGGCCAGTAGCGCGGATGCAGGAAGTCGCGCGCCGTGTAGTCGCGGACGATCTCAGCCATACAATGGCGGCTCGCCCGGCGGGCGTTGCTTGAAGCGCTTGTAGGTCCACATGTACTGCTCCGGCATCTCGCGCACGCCGGCCTCGATCGCGGCGTTCATCTGCGTGGCGTCGGCCACTGGATCCGAACTCGGGAAATTTGCCAGCGGGGCATGAAAAATAATCTCATAGCCATCACCCTTGGCCAGCAGGCGCGTGAAGCACGGAATGACCACGGCGTCGGCCAGGCGCGCGATGCGGCTCAGTGCCGTCAGTGTTGCGGTCGGGATGCCGAAGAATGGCGCGAACACATGGTCCGCCTCGCCCGGGTTCTGGTCCGGCAGATAATAGAAAGGGTAACCGGAGCGGATCAGGCGAATCATGCCTTTGAGGTGCGAGTCGCGCTCGAACAGCGCGCCACCGAAACGCAGGCGCGAGCGACGCATCAGCCAGTCGACCAGATCGTTGCGCGGCTCCTTGTACATGCTGATGATGCGTCGCTCGTGTGCCAGAAACACACCAGCCACTTCGAGGCCGAGAAAGTGCGGCGCCAGCAGAATAACCTTCTTGCCTTCCGCCAGCGCGTTGTCATAGTGCTCGCGATTGCGAAAGCGCACCAGAGAACGCAGACGCGGCGCCGACGCCCACCAGATCAGGCTCACACCCATCATCGCCGCACCGAAGGCACGGAAGTTGCGGCGCAGTAGGTCATGCCGCATCCAGTCATTGAGTTCCGGGAAACACATTTCGATGTTGCGCTCGGCCGCATGGCGCGCGCGCCTGGCGAGCAGATAGAACAGATCGCCGAGGCGCGCACCGATCGCCACCCGCAGCCGCTGCGGCAGGAGCAGCAACAGCCACAGCAGCCCCATGCCACACCACACCCCCCAATAGCGCGGCTTGAGAAAACGCCGCGGCAGGGCCTCGGTGGGATTCTCAGTGGCGATGCCGGCGGCGTGGGGTTGGTCGGCCATATATGTTTCGGACGGGAATTTGGACGTATTGTGCCACAAGGACGGGCTTGGCCGTTTCATGCAACGCTGCAACACCAATTCGACATTAGCTATTCAAGATGGGCGGGCTACGCGCTGCGCTCACTCAGCCACACTATCCAGGCGGCACGCCCATTAACGGCCGCATCGCCGCCAACAGACTGTCGAACAAGCGCGGGTGATCCTTCTCCTGCGTGGCCAGCAACTGCTTCATGGCCAAACGCTGGGTCGGGATGCGAAAACAGGCCGGACAGTTGTCCTGGGTCACCGGCAGCTTGGCGCGCTCGGCGAAGTCGCGTGTCTGGCGCTCGCGCACGTACACGAACGGCCGGATCACGCGCAGGTCACCGGCGTCTATCACGTAGTGCGCCTTCATGGTACCGAGCCGGCCGTTGTGGAAGGCGCTCATCAGGAACGATTCGGCCAGATCGTCGAGGTGCTGACCCATGACCAGCACGTTGTAGCCTTCGGCGCGAGCGATGTCATAGAGGATGCCGCGCCGCATGCGCGCGCAATAGGAGCAGAACGAATCACCGCGCATGGTGTTGAGCGCGCGCGCCACGATCGCTTGGCGGCGGTAGAAATAGGGGATGCCGAGACCGGCCAGATAGTCTTTTAGATAGTGCGGGTCGTAGCCATCGATGCACGGGTCCACGGTTGCGCACACCAACTCGAACTTGATGGGCGATTTGACCTGCAGTGTGCGCAACACCTGCAACAGCGACAGGCTGTCCTTGCCGCCGGACAGCCCGAGCAACAGCCGGTCGCCGGGGCCGATCATGCGGTAATCCTCAATCGCCTGGCCGGTGAGGCGCAGCAACGGTTTAGGCGGCCGCGGCAGAACCGGCGGCGCGACCAGAAACGAGTTGGGTTGGAGGCGGGTCGGGGCCATAATGAACGCATCAGTATGCCCGAAAGCCGACCGGTCTGCCCGAGGAGGCATCCATGAGCGTCAAGACCCTGAGCCCGAAAGAGGCCCACCAGTTTCTGCAGGCACACCCGAACGCCCTGTTCGTGGATGTGCGCGCCAATATGGAATACCTGTTCGTCGGCCACCCGGTGGGCGCCATTCACATCCCCTGGATCGATGAACCGGACTGGCAGGTGAACCCGCATTTTGTCACCCAGGTGCGGCAGGCCATCCTCGGTGGTGCTTCCGGCGCCGCGCCAGTGGTGCTGATTTGCCGCAGCGGGGTGCGGTCGCTGGAGGCCGGAAAGCTGCTGGTCGAGGCCGGGATTCCCGAGGTTTATAACGTGGCCGAGGGTTTTGAGGGGGCGCTCAACGACCACCATCACCGATCCGCCCTCGGCGGCTGGCGCTTTCATGGCCTGCCCTGGGAACAGTGTTAGCTTATGAAAGGACGAACGAAGTAGGGCTACTTTAACTGCACGAACTTCGCCGGATGGGGGTGCCATTCCGGACTAACCTTGGTAAACTTCGGGCCCTCCGCACTTTTTCGCCAGGACCTGCTGCAATGAGCGATAGTTATCTCTTTACCTCTGAATCCGTTTCCGAAGGTCACCCGGACAAGGTCTGCGATCAGATCTCGGATGCGGTGCTCGACGCCATCCTGAAAGAGGACAAGCCGGCACGCGTGGCCTGCGAAACACTGGTGAAGAACAACCTGGTGGTACTGGCCGGCGAGATCACCACCAAGGCCATCATCGATTTCGACAAGGTCGCGCGCGACGTCATCCGCACGATCGGCTACACCGACGAAATGGGCTTCGGCCCGGATTCCTGCACGATATTGACCGCGATCGGCAAACAGTCGCCGCACATTGCCCAGGGCGTCGACGAAGGCAAGGGTCTCGATCTGGAGCAGGGCGCCGGTGATCAAGGCCTGATGTTCGGTTACGCGAGCAACGAAACCGATGTGTTCATGCCAATGCCGATCACCCTGGCGCATCTGCTCGTGAAGCGTCAGGCCGAGGTGCGCAAGAGTGGCAAGCTCAAGTGGCTGCGTCCGGATGCCAAGTCGCAGGTCACGGTGAAGTACGTGGACCACAAGCCGGTCGGCATCGACGCGGTGGTGCTCTCCACCCAGCACGCGCCCGGCATCGCGCACAAGCAGCTGGAAGAAGCGGTGATCGAGGAGATTGTGAAGCCGGTACTGCCCAAGGAGTGGCTCGGCAAGGACACCAAGTATTTCATTAACCCGACCGGCGCCTTTGAAATCGGCGGCCCGGTGGGCGACGCCGGCGTCACCGGCCGCAAGATCATCGTCGACACCTACGGCGGCATGGCGCGCCACGGTGGTGGCGCGTTCTCCGGCAAGGATCCGTCCAAGGTCGATCGTTCCGCCGCCTACGCCGGCCGCTATGTCGCCAAGAACATCGTCGCCGCCGGGCTCGCGGCGCGCTGCGAAATCCAGATCGCCTATGCGATCGGCATCGCCAAGCCGGTGTCGGTGTTCGTCGATACCTTCGGCACCGGTGTGATTGCCGATAGCAAAATCGCCGAACTCGTGGTCAAACATTTCGATCTGCGCCCGAAAGGCATCGTGCAGATGCTCGACCTGCTGCGCCCGATCTATCAGGCGACCGCCTCCTACGGCCACTTCGGCCGCACCGAGGCGGCCTTCACCTGGGAGCGCACCGACAAGGCCGCGGCCCTGCGTGACGCCGCCGGCATCAAGGCGAAGAGCGCGGTTAGCGCGTAAGTTTTCTATTGTCGCCGCACCCGCGGCGAGGCGTTGCTCTCCGAGGAGCGTTGCGACAGGGGCCACCCTGCCAGGCTCGGAGAGACGTCAGGTAAATCAACGGCGCTCGCTCAAATCGTATGAGATCGCGCGCAAGCGCGTACGGCTCGCCTCCCTCTCCCTCTGGGAGAGGGAATAAGGGTGGGCCGTGTAACTCTTTACTATTCATGAGGAGCACTGTTATGTCTGCCGTCATCAACCCGAAGTTCACCGATTACAAAGTCGCCGATATCAACCTGGCCGCCTGGGGCCGCAAGGAAATTCTGATCGCCGAGACCGAAATGCCCGGTCTCATGGCGCTGCGCGAGGAGTTCGGCGCCCAGCAGCCGCTCAAGGGCGCGCGCATCTCCGGCTCGCTACACATGACCATCCAGACCGCGGTGCTGATCGAGACCCTCGTAAAACTCGGCGCGCAGGTGCGTTGGGCCTCATGCAACATCTTCTCCACCCAGGATCACGCCGCCGCCGCCATTGCCGCGGTGGGCGTGCCGGTGTTCGCGTGGAAAGGCGAGTCGCTGGAAGAATACTGGTGGTGCACCGAGCAGGCGCTCACCTGGCCGGATGGCAAAGGCCCGAACATGATTCTGGATGACGGCGGCGACGCCACCATGCTGATCCACAAGGGCACGGAGTTCGAGAAGGCCGGCAAGGTGCCGGCAGCGGAAGCCAACGCCAACGAGGAATGGAAGGTGTTCCTGGAGCTGGTGCGCAAAAGCATTGCCGCCAATCCGAAGAAGTGGACTGAAATGGGCAAAGGTATCCGCGGCGTGACCGAGGAGACCACCACCGGTGTACACCGCCTGTACCAGATGCAGGAGCGCGGCGAACTGCTGTGGCCGGCCATGAACGTCAACGACTCGGTCACCAAGTCGAAATTCGACAACCTGTACGGCTGCCGCGAGTCGCTGATCGACGGCATCAAGCGCGCCACCGACGTGATGATTGCCGGCAAGATCTGCCTGGTGCTCGGCTACGGCGACGTCGGCAAGGGCTGCGCGCAGGCGTTCCGCGGCATGGGCGCCACCACCTGGGTGACCGAGATCGATCCGATCTGCGCCCTGCAGGCAGCCATGGAAGGTTACCGTGTGGTGACCATGGATGAGGCCGCTGCGCTCGGCGATATCTTCGTCACCACCACCGGCAACGTGAACGTGATCAATCACGGCCACATGCTGGCCATGAAGAACGAGGCCATCGTGTGCAACATCGGCCACTTCGACTCCGAGATCGAAATCAGCGCGCTCGAGAAATACAAGTGGGAAGAGATCAAGCCGCAGGTCGATCATGTCATCTTTCCGGACGGCAAAAAGATCATCGTGCTGGCCAAGGGCCGCCTGGTGAACCTCGGTTGCGCCACCGGCCATCCGAGTTTCGTGATGTCGGCATCGTTCTCGAACCAGACCATCGCGCAGATGGAGCTTTATCAGCACGCCACCAAGTACGAAAAAAAGGTGTACGTGCTACCGAAACTGCTGGACGAGAAGGTCGCGCGCGCGCACCTCAAGAAAATCGGCGTGCACCTGACCCAGCTCACCCAGGAACAGGCTGACTACATCAACGTGCCGATGGACGGGCCGTACAAGTCGAACCACTACCGTTACTGATCCTCGACGCAGAAGCGCGGAGAACGCGGAGGCGCAGAGAGCGCAAAGGTTTTGCTCTCGAATCTCTGCGCCTCCGCGTTCTTTGTGTTAATTGACGGGACCCCTCATGGAATCGCAAAAGAAACTCCCGCGCACCTACAGCTGCGAATTCTTTCCGCCGAAAACAGAACAGGGACGCGCCAGTCTCAGCGTCACGATCGATGAACTCGGCAGGTTGAAGCCGGCGTATTTCTCCTGCACCTACGGCGCCGGCGGCAGTACCCAGGACGGCACCACCGACACGGTGAAGGAAATCATGCGCCAGGGTTTCGCGGCCGCGCCGCACATCACCTGCATCGGCTCAACGCCGGAGAAGATCAAGGCGCTGCTGGACGGCTACATTGCGCTTGGCATCCAGCGCATTGTCGCCCTGCGCGGCGACCTGCCGCCCGGCCAGGACCAGGCCGGGCATTTTCTCTACGCCGACCAGCTGGTGGCCTTTATCCGCCAGCAGACCGGCAATCATTTCCACCTCGAGATTGCCGCCTATCCGGAGAAACATCCGCAGGCGTCTTCGATCCAGGAAGACCTGCGCCACTTCAAAAAGAAGGCCGATACCGGAGCGAATGCCGCCATCACCCAGTATTTTTTTAACCCGGACGCCTATTTCCGCTTCGTGGACGATTGCGCCCAACTCGGCGTCACGATTCCCATCGTGCCCGGCATCATGCCCATCACCAACTACAAGCAACTCGCACGTTTTTCCGAAGGTTGCGGCGCCGAGATCCCGCGCTGGATCGCGGCCCGCCTCGAAGGTTACGGTGAAGACCTGGAAGCCATCCGCGCCTTCGGCCTGGACGTCACGCTGCGGCTGTGCGAAACCTTGCTGGAACGCGGTGCGCCGGGTCTGCATTTCTATACCCTGAATCGCACCGAGCCGACACGCACCATCTGGGAACAGCTTGGCATTTAATCCTTGCCCCGCTGTGCTAGGCTACTGCGACAATCGACTCTGGAAACACGCGCCGGTGCGACGGCAATAGGCTTTCTCTCGGCGGCGGCCATGATGGCGAAGCAATTCTGCACCGGCGGCAGCTGCGGGCCAAAAAACTGCTCGCGTGCCGCCAATCCGTATTTCGCAAACACTACGGCGGTTGCCCACATTCACGATGGAACTCGTTAAACGCCTGCCGACCAACCAGCCGATTGCGGTGCGCGCCTTGAACCTCGGCGAACGCCTGCATCTGCGTGGCCTCTACGAAACCCCGCTCGAATATTCACCGCTCGTGCAAGCAGCCGGCGAGCGCGGTCTGGCGATGCTGTTTCGCTACGGCGTGGCGGTGCTGTTCAATGTCACCGATGCCGAACAAAAAGTCTGGCTGAAGGAAATCAAAGAGCGTATCGAGAAACCCTATCGCCGCCACGAGAGCGAGGACGCGCGCGTGGTGGTGAGCACACAAGCGGAGGGCGTGAGCGCCGAAGGCATCAGCCTCGCAGCCCTGACCCTGCCGCGTCTGCAGGTGGTGGCCACGGTGCTGGCACGCAGCGTGAGCCTCGCCTGGTACGAGACCGCCATGGCCGCATCGTTCGACATGATCGAGCCGCTGGCGCGCGAACTCGACAAGCCGCGCGCCAGCGGACGCGTGCTCAAGGAGGTGCTGCGCCACATCGGCGGCACCCTGCTGGTGCAACAGAAAATGATCGGGCGTGTCGAGATCGCCGACAAGCCGGACATCCTCTGGGACCAGCCCGAACTCGAGCGCCTGTACGCCCGTCTGGAAGACGAATACGAACTGTTCGAACGGCTGGCCACCCTGGAGCGCAAGCTGGAACTCATCGAACGCACCGCCGAAATCACTCTCGATCTGGTGCAGGCGCGTCGCACCCTGCGCGTCGAGTGGTATATTGTGGCGCTGATCGTGTTCGAAGTCGGGCTCACGCTCTACGAGATGTGGGCACACGCCCGGCCGTAACTTGATTCCGCCCGACGCCGACCTCATCCTATTCGCGTACCACTCCAAGGAGGTTCCATGCTGCGTTCGCTGCCCCGTGCCGTGAAGTTTCTAACCCTGCTGTTCGCTCTCAGCGCCACTGCGCTGCTGTCCGGTTGCGGCATCAACAACATCCCGACCTACGACGAGGCCGCCAAGGCCGCCTGGAGCCAGGTCGAGAACCAATACCAGCGGCGCGCCGACCTGATCCCGAACCTGGTCGAGACCGTGAAGGGTTACGCCAAGCAGGAGAAAGACGTGCTGGTGCAGGTGACCGAAGCGCGCAGCAAAGTGGCGCAGATGCAGGTGCCGAAGGACATCATCAACAACCCGCAGGCGTTCAAACAGTTCCAGCAGAATCAGGATGCGCTGTCGTCGTCGCTGGCGCGCCTCATGGTCGTGGTCGAGAAATATCCGGAACTCAAATCCAACCAGAACTTCCTCGCGCTGCAATCGCAACTGGAAGGTACCGAGAACCGCATCAGCGTCGCGCGCCGCGATTACATCGAGGCGGTGCAGAAATACAACACCGAAATGCGCACCATTCCCGGCCGCTGGTGGGCGGCGCTGCTGTATTCGGACGCCAAGGTGAAGGAAACCTTCGCCGCCGCGCCGGAGGCCAAGGAAGCGCCGAAGGTGAAGTTCTAGCCAATGTCTGTGCTCTTCCGGCTCGCCGCCCTTCTCGCCATCACGCTCGGGTGCGTGACGGCCACGGCGGCCGGGCTGGATTTCCCGGCACTCACCGGCCGGGTGGTGGACGAGGCCGGCATTCTCTCGCCGTCGTTCCGCAACGAAATCAGCGCGCAACTCGCGGCCCACGAACAGGCCACCAGCAATCAAGTGGTGGTAGTCACGCTCAAGTCGCTGCGTGGTGATGACATCAGCGATTACGGCTATCAGCTCGGCCGCCACTGGGCGATTGGCCAAAAAGGCAAAAACAACGGTGTACTGCTGATCGTCGCGCCGAATGAAAGAAAGATACGCATCGAAGTGGGTTATGGACTCGAAGGCGTACTCACCGACGCCGAAAGTCGCGTCATCATCGAGCGCGTCATCAAACCGCCGTTCCGCCAGGGCGACTATGAACAAGGCATCCGCGCCGGCGTGAACGCGATCTTCGCCGCCGAGGGCGGCGAATTCCAGGCGCCGCCGCCGCCCACTGCTGCCGGTGGCGGCGGCCAAGGTATGTACGGCCTGCTGATCATGGCGGCGTTCATCGGCCATTTCCTGTTCGGCGCGCTGGCGCGACGCGCCTCGACCGGCAAGCGCTTCGTGGCGGCGGGCGTTTTCGGCGCCATCGCCGGGGTAATCGCCTGGTTCTTCGTCGGTGTGCTGGTGGCGCTGGTGATCGCCATCGTCGTGTTCCTGTTCATGCTGCTGGCCGGCGGCCGCATGGGCCCCGGCGGTTCCGGCTACGGTAACTGGGGCTCGGGCGGCTGGAGCGGAGGTGGCGGTGGCGGCTTCTCGGGCGGTGGCGGATCATTCGGAGGCGGCGGCGCCTCGGGAGACTGGTGATGGCGTTCCTCACGCATTCGGAAAAAAAGCGCCTGAGCGACGCGATCCGCGCCGCCGAGGCCAAGACCCACGGCGAGATCGTGACCGTGATCGCGCGCACCAGCGGCGACTACTTTTATTACCCGACACTTTGGGCGGCGCTGATCGCCATCACCTCGCCGACGCTGCTGCTGGCACTGCCGGTTTCGCCCGGGCCGCTCGGCATCATCGAACTGCAGCTCGTGGTGTTCGTGCTGCTCGCGGCCGCGCTGCGCTGGCCACCGATCAAAATGCGCCTCGTGCCGCGCGCGGTGCAGCGCCTGCATGCCTCACGGCGCGCGCGTGACCAGTTCCATGCCCAGAACCTGCATCACACGCGCGAACGCAGCGGCGTGCTACTGTTCGTGTCAGTGGCCGAACACTACGTGGAAGTCATCGCCGACGAAGGCATTCACAAGCGCGTGCCCGAGGGCACCTGGCACAAGCTGGTGCGCGACTTCACCGCGCGCGTCAAGGCCGGACAGATCGGCGAAGGCTTCATCGAGGCGGTCAACGCGATCGGCAGCCATCTGCAGTCCCACTTCCCGGCGGAAGCCGGCAATCCCAACGAACTACCCGATCACCTTATCGAACTCTAGAACGACCCGGATGTACGCGATGACTGGACCCGATATCTTGCTGGTCGCGCAACGAAATGATGACAAGCCGCTCGGCGGCTGCAAGCGACTGCGGATTCAACCGATCGACGCAACAGATTGACTATATCGCTCAGCCGGTGTTTCGTAGTTGAGGGTTTTCCTTGGGCGATGATTCAATCTCCTGGCCAGCGCGTTGAGCTTGGCTTGGGAGTAAACAGAAAGGTCAGTTCCCTTCGGCAGGTACTGCCGTAATAGCCCATTCGTATTCTCGTTAGACCCCCGTTGCCAAGGGTTCTGGGGATCACAGAAGTAGACCTGAATGTCGGTCGCCAACGTGAAGCGCTGGTGGTCGGCCATCTCTTTCCCCCGATCCCAGGTCAGCGACTTGTAGAGTTCCTGGGGCAACTTGCGCGCATGTTTGATCAGCGCGTTGATGACCGTTTCGGTATCTTTGCCGGCAACCTTCACGAGCATCACGTAGCGCGTCTGGCGTTCGACCAGGGTCGCAATCTGACTGTTGCCGCGGCCGAATAACAGATCGCCTTCCCAGTGACCGGGTACCGCCCGATCTTCCGCCGTGGCCGACGTTCGCGGATCGACACCGCGCCCACGATTCTGCCGTGATCGTCCGTCTTCTGCGTGTGATGGCGCGAACGCCGCATGACTCGGGTGCGCCGCAAATGCTGCACCAGTTCCTTCTTCAAGGCCCCGCGGGCTTGAATGAAGAGACTGCGGTAGATGGTCTCGTGTGACACCTGAAAGGTCTCGTCCCCAGGGTAAGTTCGCTTCAGCCATCCGGCAATCTGCTCCGGCGCCCACTGCATTTGGAGCTTGCTGGCTACCACGTGTGCCAACGCTCGGTTCGTGACGAGTTTACAGGACCTGGGACGGTGTGCCCGCTCCCACGCGGCGTGGTCAGCCTGGTTCGCTCGATAACAGGCCGGTCCGCCATTTCGCCGGAGCTCGCGGCTCACTGTGGAAGGGGCTCGATTGATTGATGCGGCGATCGATCGGATCGAGTGTCCGGCCGCCAGGGCCCGTGATATCTCTTCTCGTTCGGCCAAGGTCAGCGCCAATCTCGAGCGGCGTCGTGGCGCCGGTCGTATCCCACCCGTTTCCGCCAAAATGCCTTGTACCGATGAGTGGTTTCGATCAAACAGCTGGGCAATCTGCTGGAGAGATTCCCCTTTCTGCCAGCGCTCCCATATGATGGCCTTCTGGCTTTCCGTGTAATAGATCCGTGGCCTCTGCTTCATCTGCAACACTCCTTCTGCTTGCGCAGTATCTAGTGTGTTGCATCTACCGGTTGAATCCGCAACCCAAACCAGCCATTCATCATGAAGGGAATCCAGCCAGTAAATCTGTTGTGGCTCGCCTGCGAGGATTATTGGCGCACCTACCCGACTGGCTGAGCTTGTTTGCCAAATTCTTTCGCTAATTCAGACAAGTACAGGCGACACAATTAATAATTCTTATCCGAACAAGTGCCAGCAATCGCTCATGCTCAATTAATTTCCCATATTGTTGAGGGAAATCAAAGTTCCCTTTTTGAATATCTGTATAGTTTTTTCTTAACTCCTAAACTGCGTCGCTTATCCGCTAACCGGGGTTCAAATGGGGGGGCGTCATGTGGAAAAAACTGCTGATCATCATCGCCGTGGTTATGCCTTTATTCCCGTTGACGGCTGGCAACATCGCCTACGCGGCGGATTTCGCAACCTGCGTTGGTCTCGATTCTTGTGTGGCACAAGGGGCCTACAATCCGAGAACAGCAAACGGACTCGTGGCCGTTGAGTCTGCCGGTCTCGACTATAACTACTATGTCACTTACCAGGTCGAGGGACCGTACTATAAGAGTTACCATGTATCGGGCAGCACCGGCGCTGCGGCTTACGGTTCTGATTCCTCGGTCAATGGCGGCCTCAATCCCCATTTGCTGGGGTATTCCGTTGAGCCCATGGCGGATACGATGGCCAGCATTTCGTTGAGTAATGGATCGTATCTTCTAGACAATTTGCCACTCTCCTATTCTGCATATGCCCAATCGTTTGCTGAGGTAAATCACCGGGTCATCGCGCTGGCCTACCCGGATAGCCTCAAGCCGATATTAGATTCACTCCTCAATATCCCGGTGCGACTCGACTATAACTTAACGGCAACTGCTACAAACCCCTATGGAGTAAATTGGTCATCGGCGGACGCGTCTTTCTTTATTTCGAAGGATACAGTTACTATTTTTGGGCAAGGCGCGTGCACATACTTTCCTTCCTACGCTTGCGACACCAATCATGTAAGCGGAACATGGTCAGGTCTTCTGACGCGCAGTACCAACGATCAAATCGCCACGTACACTATTAGGGCACAGGCTCGTTCTATGGCCAGGGCAACTGCATGGAATGGGGGGTTCGACTCTGAAGAGGCCCAAGCGGTAGCTGACCCATTTCTCTATGTCGATCCAACGTGGGAGTACGCACAGTATTTCACGGTGCAGCAGGAATCGTTGCTCCATCCGGGGGCATGGGCCGACGTGACCCGGCAATGGCAAAACACCACGGTCCCCATTCCGCCTGCCGTGTGGCTGTTCGGCTCCGGATTGCTGGGGCTGATAGGCGTCGCGCTGCGCAAAGCAGCTTAAGTTTTTCTTTCAAACCCGACAGAAGAGACCTCGCTCCGGCGGGGTCTTTTTTTGCCTGCATGAATGTCCGTTCTTAGGCGATGCGACCGGCCGGTTATGGCCGAGAAGAGACCTAGCCACAATCTTATCGGTACATAACTGACATGGCCGCAACGATTTAGGTTAAGCACCACAGTCGAACCAATTTTCTCCATAGCCAAGACCTCAAGAATTCCACAATAGATTTAGTCCAGGACTCCACAGGATTATGAGTCCAAGCACCTAAACAACCGCCTGGGCCTGCCTGAGTTGCTCGCGCCCGGCTGGCAATGCCGTCCTTCTTATAACCTCCCGGAACGTTTGATCACGGGAGGTTTCAGCATGCATCTTGCGCCCGCGTTTCTGGCAGCGACTTTCCTTGCCGCGACCGCTGCGCTGGCTGTCATTTGCGGCGCGTGCGCTTGCGCTGGTGTGGGAGCGCTTCTATCGCGTGCTCGGCACGGGCGAGACCGGGACGGCAGGTGTTATTTCGAGGCCACCACTTGCACGAACTTGTTTAGCGCCTGGATTAGCTCCTCGGGATAAACCCTGGACAGCTTGTCGATCAGCACACCGAGATCGCTGCGCGCCACGTGCAGCTTGTCGCTGCCGAGTTCGGTCAGGCGGATGTAAAACGAGCGCCGGTCCGAAGGATTCTCCACCACCGCCACGGCGCCTGACCGGATCAGATCGTTGATCATCACGCTCGCGGTCGCGCGCGTGATGTGCAGCGTTGCACTCATCTCGCTAACCGTGGCCTGGCCGGCCGCGGCCAGCGCATCCAGCAAGCGGAACTGCGGGACGCGCAGACCCGCGTACATCAGCGCGACTGACACATTCCGCTCAAGCGTCTGGGCGGCCTTGAGCAGACCGACGACGTCGAGGTGTTCCATGTCGCGACCTTTTGCTCTGGTTTGTTAGGACAACTAACTAAATTTTCTGATTGGTTTTTTTCGTCACTGGCGCATTTAATTCAATGCGAATGTGCTGATTGCACTATAGGTGATGGACCGCGGCACAGCAATCGTCACACCTGCCGCGGTACAAATCCGGCACGTCGCAGGGCCCACCGGCCTGCACCGCTCAACAACTTTCCAAGGAGGCACCATGTCCACCGTCGCCGAACTGATTGCCCGACCCACGACCGATCTCGTTACCCGCATCAGCGCACTCGAAACCGAACTCGAAGCCATCAAGGAACGCGTGCCCGACAACAAGGTGTCGATCATTCTGTTGTCTGGTGATTTCGACAAGGCCATGGCCGCCTTCATGATGGCGACCGGCGCGGTTGCCATGGGCATGGAGGTGTCCATGTTCTTCACCTTCTGGGCGTGCAGCGTGATCAAGAAAGGCCGCAAGCTCAAGGGCAAGAAGTTCACCCATAAGCTCATCAACCTGATGTTGCCGGCCAGCAGCAAGCAACTGGCGCCGTCAAAAATGGCGTTCGGCGGAATCGGGCGGCAGTTTTTCAACTACATGATGAAGGGCGAGATGGCGTCGCTCGAAGAACTGATCGAGCTCGCGAAGGAATCGGGCGTGCACTTCCAGGTGTGCGCGCCATCGCTGGGCTTGATGGGCTTCGATGCCGACGAGTGGGTCGTGCCGGTCGATGTCTGCGGGGTGGCGGGCATGTTCGAGACTGCGCTCAAGGCGCGCACCGCCTATTTCATTTCCTGATCCGGCGGGCGGGTAACGTCGCACTGGGGCCGGGGACCGTAGAATGTTCCCGGCCCCGCACTGAACCTGTCGCCAATACGGAAATGGAGGGCAAGATATGCACCTGCAAGAAGGACAACTCGCCCCGGCCTTTTCGATGCGGGATACTCACGACCAGACGGTGGCACTGGAGCATTACCGGGGCCGCCACCTGCTGTTGTCGTTTTACCGTTATGCCTCCTGTCCATTCTGTAATCTGCGTGTGCATGAGTTGATACAACGCGCTCCGGATTTCGATCGACACCGTGTCTCGCTGGTCGCCGTGTTCCAGTCGTCGCGCGCCGGAATCATGGATTACGTCGGCAAGCAGCGGCCGTTGTTTCCAATCCTTCCCGATCCCGAGCATCGGGTGTATCGGCGATATGGTGTGGAATCGTCGCTGCGCGGCTTCCTGGCCGGCGCAGTGCTGCACATGGGGAAGGCCATGAAGTCGATGGGCATGGGATTCCTGCCGGGTCCGATGGACGGAAGCGTGACGCTCGTCCCCGCCGATTTTCTGATCGCCCCGGACGGCAGGATTCGCACGGCCTACTACGGACGGGACATTTCCGACCATTTGCCGATTGAAGCAATCTGGCGGACGCTGCACGCGCCCGCTGCCGCCTGACAACGAACAGGCGTTGCACAACTCTTCGCGGCAATCGCCGCGAACCTCTCAAACAAAAAAGGAGAACAAATGAAACCCGCCGTGACTTCCGAACTGTACTGGCTAGTCCTGACCACGCTGATGACCGGCCTGTTCTGGGTTCCGTATATCCTGCAACGGGTTCAGGATCGCGGCCTGTGGACCGCATTGTCGGAGCCGCAGGGTTCGGTACACACCGAGTCGCACTGGGCGCGGCGCATGATGCGCGCCCACCAGAACGCGATTGAGAACCTGGTAATCTTCGCCACACTGGTGCTGATGTTACAGGCCACCGGCAACGGCACCGCGACCACCGCCATGGCGTGCATGGTGTACTTCTTTGCGCGCGCCACGCATTTTGTCGTTTATACTCTGGCGGTACCGCTGCTTCGCCCCCTGTCCTTCTTCATTGGATTTTTCGCGCAGCTGGCGCTCGCGCTGACCTTGCTTGGGGCATTGGCATGACGTGCGCGTGCCGGATGTCGTCGCGGTCATGAACCGTCGCAAAACGATGCGGGTGCTCGTGACCGGCGCCACCGGATTTCTGGGTGGCAACATCCTGAGGGCCATGGCGCCGCACCCCGGGATTGTGCCGGTGGCGGCCTGTCGCCAGCGCACGAAACTTCCGCCGGATTTCAAGGGCGAGGTGCACGAGGGCGATCTGCTCGACCCGGACTACCGCCGCGCGGTCGTCGACGGCATCGACGTGGTCTGCCACGCCGGCACCTGGGCGTCGATGTGGAACCATGCGGCGCTGGAACGGGAGCGCTTTTATGAACCGGCGGTCGATCTCATCGAGCAGGCCATTGCGCATGGTGTCCGGCGCTTCATCCAGGCGAGCACCGTGGCCATCGGAACACCGGCACACAACGGCAGGCCGCTCGAAGATCTTTCGCCAACTCAATACACCGGGTTCTGGCCGCATCTCGATCGGCTGATCGACCTCGATCGCCACATGCGCGCCAACAGCCGCCGCGGCACGCAGATGGTCACGCTGCGGCTCGGCCACTTCGTCGGCGCCGGCAATCGTCTCGGCCTGGTGCCGGCACTGGTACCGCGGCTGAAAACCTATCTGGTGCCGTGGCTCGCCGGCGGGCGCAAACGCCTGCCGCTCGTGGCGGATACCGATCTCGGCCACGCCTTCGCGCGCGCCGTGCTGGCGGACAATCTCGATGACTGTGAATCCTTCAACATCTGCGGCGCGGAGTTTCCGACCCTGCGCGAAGTGATCGAGCTCATCGCCGCCGAGGCCGGCAGCCCGCGTCCGCTGTACAGCGTGCCCTATCCCGCCGGTTACCTGTTCGGCTGGCTGATGGAGACATTGAAACCCGTCCTGCCGGGATCGTCGCCGTTTCTCACCCGCTCGATCGTGCATTTGTGCGAGCACTGGGTGTGCTCGGGCAGCCGCGCGCACACGATGCTCGGCTACGTACCGCGCAAGGACTGGCGCACGGCGGTACGTGAACAGTTGGCCGACCTCAGGGCTGAGGGTTATCCCTGGCCGCGGCTCAGTCAAAGTTGATACTTGGTGCGTGATCTTACTGCTTTGCTGGCACGCGTTCGCATGTGCAACAACGCCATGCGCGCCGCCGGCTTAGAAGCCACCGACATTGCCGACATTGCCGGATTCGTGACCATTGTCCCGGCAGGCTTTGCCGAATTGTTCGATCTGGAATCAAAGGGCTATGAACCGATTGCCGCCATCGTGACGCCGGTCAGGGATTCGCGTTACCTCGACCATCCAGGGCTCAAACCGGCGGCGAAGCAAAACACTGGTTGTTCGTGCGACGGTGCGCGTTGCGCCCCGTTGCATTTTTAGCGCTGGCCTGCGTTGGCACCGTTATCCATTGCGCAAGGCCTCGAGCATTTCCCAGCGCGCGTACGCCGCTGCTCGTTGTTTTTCAGTTTCGGCGAGGCGCGCGTTCAACTGCTTCATGGCCGCCGGGTCGCGCTTGTAGAGTTCGGGATCGGCAAGACGCGACTGAACATCGGCCAGCTCGTTTTCCAGTTGTTCGATACGTGCCGGCAGCTCGTCGAGTTCACGTTGGTCTTTGTAGGAGAGCTTCTTGCCCACCGGTTTTTTCGGTTCGGGCGACGAGGCCGGCGCTTTCGTGCTTGCCTTGGCCTCTTTGACCGGCACCGGCGGCGCAGCGCGCTGGCGCAACCAGTCGCTGTAACCGCCGATGTATTCTTTGACCCGACCATCGCCTTCGAATGCCAGACACGAGGTCACGACGTTGTCGAGAAACGCGCGGTCGTGGCTGACGAGAAACAAAGTGCCGGGATAGTCGAGCAGCAGTTCTTCCAGCAGCTCCAGCGTTTCAATATCGAGGTCGTTGGTCGGTTCGTCCATCACCAGCACGTTGGCCGGGCGCGAGAACAGTTGCGCCAGCAGCAGACGTGCGCGCTCGCCGCCCGACAAACTCTTCACCGGGGAGCGCGCGCGCTCGGGCGGAAAAAGAAAGTCCTGCAAGTAGCCCATGACATGCTTGGTCTGGGTGCCGATGGTCACGGTCTCCTTGCCTTCGCCGACACAATCGACCACGCGCGCCTCCGGATCGAGCTGCGCGCGGGTCTGGTCGAAGTAGGCCACTTGCAGATTGGTGCCGTGCTTGAGGGTGCCGCTCGTGGGTTCGAGCTGGCCGAGCAGAATTTTTAACAGCGTGGTCTTGCCCACGCCGTTCGGGCCAATCAGGCCAATGCGGTCGCCGCGCATGACGCGCAGACTGAGATCGCGCACGACCAGCCGATCGCGGTAGGCGAAACTGATATGTTCGGCCTCAAGCACCAGCTTGCCGGATTTCTCGCCGCTGTCGAGCGCCAGGCGCGCCTTGCCCTGCACATTGCGGCGCTCGGCATGCTCGCGGCGCAAGGCATACAGCGCCCGCACCCGGCCTTCGTTACGCGTACGTCGCGCCTGGATGCCTTTGCGTATCCAGCGTTCTTCTTCCGCCAGGCGCTTGTCGAATAGCGCGTTGTGCGTGGCTTCGGTCGCGAGCTGCTCGGCCTTCTTGGTCTGGAAATTGGCGTAGTCGCCGGGATATTCGCTCAGCCGGCCGCGGTCAAGTTCGATAATGCGCGTCGCCAGGCGCGTGAGGAACTGGCGATCGTGGGTGACGAACAGCAGCGCGCCGCGGTATTCCGCCACCATGTCTTCGAGCCACTGGATGGCCTCGATATCGAGGTGGTTGGTGGGTTCGTCCAGCAGCAGCACGTCCGGCTCCATGACCAGCGCCCGGCCGAGCGCCACCCGGCGCTTCCAGCCGCCGGACAGCTGCGCCACCGGCACATCGGCCGACAGGTCGAGGCGGCTCAATACCTGCTCCACCCGGGTCTGCGCCTGCCAGCCGTGGCGGCGTTCGAGCTGCTCCTGCAGTTCGTGCATCCGGTCGAGGTCGGCATCGCCGGCGGTCTGCGGGTCGTTCAGCGCCTGCACCAGCTTGTGGTAATCCACGATCACTTGACGCAGCTCGCCGAGGCCGCCCGCCACGTTCTCGAACACCGTTCCGCCCTCCTCCAGCTCGGGTTCCTGCGATAAATAGGCGATGCGTGTACTAACTTCGCGGCGCACTTCGCCGGCGTCCGGAACGACGATACCGGCCGCGATCTTGAGCAAGGTGGACTTGCCGCTGCCATTGCGACCGATGAGACAAACGCGCTCGCCGGCCTCGAGCCCGAAACTCACCTGCTCGAGCAGGGGGTGATGACCGTAAGCGGTGGAAACGTTATGGAAACTGAGCAGCGGCATGAGAATTCAGGGAAAGCAGGTTTGCACAAAGCCCATTGCGCCAATAAGGGCGCCTGGAAAAATAGCCATGCCTTGAATTGCAGGTGGCGCGGGAGCATATCACAGGCCCGGCCCGCGCCGCAGGCTAAAGTTCTGAAATTAGACCGGATTTAGCCCGTTTCATGTATAATGCGCGGCCTTTTTGCAGGTAATCCTCAAGGTACCCTTTGTGATCCAGAAGCTCCGCAACATCGCCATTATCGCGCACGTCGACCACGGCAAGACCACACTCGTCGACAAGCTCCTCCAACAGTCCGGCACCTTCGCCGCCCACCAGCAGATGGGCACGCGCATCATGGACTCGAACGACCTGGAAAAGGAGCGCGGCATCACCATCACCGCCAAGAATACCGCGCTGCGCTGGCAGGATTACCGCATCAACATCATCGACACACCCGGCCACGCCGACTTCGGCGGCGAGGTGGAACGCGTGCTGTCCATGGTCGACTCGGTGCTGCTGCTGGTGGACGCGATGGACGGCCCGATGCCGCAGACGCGCTTCGTCACGCGCAAGGCCTTCGCCCTCGGCCTCAAGCCGATCGTGGTCATCAACAAGGTCGACCGCCCGGGCGCGCGCCCGAGCTGGGTGCTGGACCAGACCTTCGACCTGTTCGACAAGCTCGGCGCGACCGAGGAGCAGCTCGATTTCCCGGTGGTATACGCCTCGGCGCTCAACGGCTATGCCAGCCTCGATATGGATGTGCGTGAAGGCGACATGACGCCACTGTTCGAAACCATCATCAAACACGTCGCGGCACCGGACGTGGACCCAGAGGGTTCGTTCCAGATGCAGGTGTCGAGCCTCGACTATTCGAGCTACGTTGGCGCCATCGCCGTCGGCCGCATCAAGCGCGGGCGCGTGAAGCCCGGCCAGAACATCGTGGTTGCGGATCCTACGGGCAAGACCCGCCCCGGTAAGGTGCTGCAGGTGCTGGGCTTCATGGGCCTGGAGCGCACCGAGGTGCCGGAGGCCAATGCCGGCGACATCATCGCCATCACCGGTATCGAGGCGCCGCATATCTCCGATACCTTCTGCGATCCGGCCAATGTCGAAGCCCTGCCGGCACTCAGCGTGGACGAGCCGACCGTGACCATGTCGTTCGAGGTGAACAATTCACCGTTCGCCGGCCAGGATGGCAAGTACGTCACCAGTCGCCAGATCCGCGAGCGGCTCGACCGCGAGCTCATCACCAACGTCGCGCTGCGCGTGGAAGACACCGGCAGCCCGGACAAATTCCGCGTCTCCGGCCGTGGCGAGCTGCACCTCGGCATTCTCATCGAGAACATGCGGCGCGAGGGCTACGAGCTCGGCGTGTCGCGCCCGCAGGTGATTATCAAGGAAGTGAACGGCGAGAAGCAGGAGCCGTATGAAACCCTGACCGTCGATGTCGAGAGCCAGCACCAGGGCACGGTCATGGAAAAGCTCGGCGCGCGCAAGGGTGAGCTGCTCAACATGGAACCGGACGGCAAGGGCCGAGTGCGCCTTGACTACATGATTCCGGCGCGCGGCCTGATCGGCTTCCAGACCGAGTTCCTCACCGCCACCGCCGGCTCAGGTTTGATTTACCACGTGTTCGATCACTACGGCCCGATGAAGGGCGGCGAGCTCAAGGGCCGCCAGAACGGCGTGCTGATCTCGAACGGCGTCGGCAGCAGTGTGGCCTACGCGCTGTGGAACCTGCAGGAACGCGGACGCATGTTCCTCGCCCCGGGCGAGGAAATGTACGAAGGCATGATCGTCGGCGTGCACAACCGCGACAACGATCTGGTGGTCAACGCCATGAAGGGCAAGCAGCTCACCAACATGCGCGCCTCCGGCTCGGACGAAGCTGTTATCCTCACTCCGCCCATCCAGCTCACCCTGGAACGCGCCCTTGAGTTTATCGAGGATGACGAACTGGTCGAAGTCACACCGCACCACCTGCGCCTGCGCAAGCGCTATCTCAAGGAAAACGAGCGCAAGCGCGCGGATCGGGCGGCCACGGCCTAAAGCGCGCTGTTCCCGGAGTTAATAACGGCCCCAATGGGGCCGTTTTTTGTGGCGCGTGATCATCGTCATGGCGCGCCATTCACTGGACACGGCCGATTCGGATGACAAGCCTGTGCTGCAACCTGGATGTTTCATAAAACCGTCCCCTCCCCGCTTGTCTGCTCATGACTGCATTCTGTCAGCTTTTTGCAGTTGCCGCAGTATGGGGTTACGGCATCAATCATTATTGTTCAATAACTTATGTGCGCCGACAGGGAATGTTACCGAAACTCCGGACAGCTGTCGGCTTGCCGGACTGCTAGGTTTATAAATAAGGTATGTATCTCTTGCGCACGCCGGAGCTTTACCCGGTCAAGGATTGACGATGGCTTTTCGTGATTTTCTGCAACCCAGACCGAACGAGTCCGCAGCCCCGCTGCCCAGTCAGCGACCGCAGGCGCCGGGCACACGCATCGGTTACGACCCGCTGTTAATCCGGCGCCTCAAGGCCGACCACCAGCGCATGCTGGATCTCTTCACTCAGACCCAGTCGCTGCTCACCACCCATGACTACGATGGTGTGAAGCGCAAGCTCGGCGAATTGCGCATCATCCTGCAAGATCACCTGATGACCGCCAATGTGAAATTCTATGTCTACGTGTCGCGCCAGTTGGCGAATGATGCGGGGAAGACCGCGATCATCAATGAATACCGGCGCGAAATGCTCGTCAACAGCCGCCAGATTATGGATTTTCTGCGCACCTACAGCGCCGCGCGCTTGGACGACAGCTTTGCCGAACCGTTCCAGATCGAGTTGCTGGTGATCGGGTCGGCACTGGTGCAACGCATCGAGCGCGAGCAATCCACGCTCTTTCCCCTGTATCAAGCCTCGTACTGAATTTCCGACAGCGATTTACTGCTGCTCGCGCGTCGTATTGAAGGTAATCTCCGGCCAGCGTTCCACGGTGAGTTGCAGGTTCACACGCGACGGTGCGAGGTAGGTGAGCTCGCCGGCGCCATCGAGGGCGAGGTTGTCACGCATCTTTCTTTCGAAATCATCCAGCCTTTTTTCGTCCTGGCAGGCGATCCAACGCGCCGTGGCCACCTGCACCGGCTCGAACACCGCATCCACGCCGTACTCGTGCTGCAGGCGGTGTGCGACCACATCAAACTGCAACACGCCGACTGCACCGAGAATGAGCTCGTTGTTGGCCAGCGGGCGGAACAGTTGGGTGGCGCCCTCTTCCGTTAACTGCTCCAGCCCCTTTTGCAGCGCCTTCATTTTCATCGGGTTCTTTATCTGGGTACGGCGGAAGATCTCGGGTGCGAAGTTCGGAATACCGCCGAAGCGCAGCGGCTCCTTCTGGGTAAAGGTGTCGCCGATGCGCATGGTGCCATGGTTGTGCAGGCCGATGATGTCACCGGCATAGGCCTCTTCGACCATGGTGCGATCGCGGGCCATGAAGGTGATGGCGTTCGAGACGATCACATCACGTCCGATGCGCACGTGGAACAGCTTCATGCCCGGCTTGTAACAACCGGAGACGATGCGCACGAAGGCGATACGGTCGCGATGATTCGGATCCATGTTCGCCTGAATCTTGAACACAAAGCCGCTGAACGCCTCCTCTTCCGCCTGCACCACGCGCGTGCCGGCGTCGCGAGAACGTGGGCCAGGGGCGTTTTCCACGAAGCTGTCGAGCAGCTCCTGCACACCGAAATTGTTGACGGCGCTGCCGAAAAAAACCGGTGTCAGCTTGCCGGCCAGATACGCCTCCTTATCGAAGACATGTGCGGCCCCCTTCACCAACTCGACTTCAGTGCGTAGTTCCGCAGCCTGCTCGCCCAATACCTCATCGAGGCGTGGGTTGTCGAGACCTTGAATGGTTTCGCCGACGTTGATCTTGCCGCCATGATGCGCGGCGTGCAAATGCACGCTGTCTTCATACAGGTGGTAGGCGCCACGGAAGCGTTTGCCCATGCCGATCGGCCAGGTTACCGGCGCGCACTGGATCTTGAGTATGCGCTCCACCTCGTCCATGACTTCCATGGGGTCGCGCCCCTCCCGGTCCATCTTGTTGATGAAGGTGGTTATGGGGGTATCACGCAAACGGCAGACATCCATCAATTTGATGGTACGGTCTTCCACGCCCTTGGCGATGTCGATCACCATCAGCGCCGAGTCCACGGCCGTGAGGGTGCGATAGGTATCCTCGGAAAAGTCCTCGTGACCGGGGGTGTCGAGGAGATTGACGATTTTGTCCTTGTACGGGAACTGCATCACCGACGAGGTCACCGAAATGCCGCGCTGCTTTTCCAGTTCCATCCAGTCGGAGGTCGCGTGGCGCGCCGCCTTGCGCCCCTTGATGCTGCCGGCGAGCTGGATCGCGCCACCGAACAGCAGCAGCTTTTCGGTAAGCGTGGTCTTGCCGGCATCCGGGTGGGAGATGATGGCGAAGGTGCGGCGCCGGGCCGCTTCGCGGGCTATTTCGCTGAACATGTGGGCACTGCGGAAAAGTGCGCAGGATACAGGGTCTGCCCCTCTGATGCCAGTTACGTCCAATGGTTCCCGGGGCCTGCTTATTCTTTATGCCGGCGGCTATACTTTCGGCACCTGAACTGTTTGGAGTCAACGATTGCTCCTATGCGCCTGACTACTTCCATTGTCTTGCTCACGATTGGCTTTTTGCTCACCGCCTGCGATCGTAAGGCGCCTGCCATACAAGCAGATTTCCCTCTAACCAAGTTGACCGATCGGGTTTATGTGATTCATGGGCCGAACGAGACGCCCAATGTGACCAACCAGGGCTTTATGAACAACCCCGCTTTTGTGCTCACCAACAAAGGCGTTGTCGTGATCGACCCAGGCTCGAGCGTGCAGGTTGGCGATTTGCTGCTCAGAAAAATTGCGTCTGTCACCAAGGAGCCAGTTGTTGCCGTCTTCAACACTCACATCCATGGCGACCACTGGCTTGGAAACGATGCCGTACACCAAGCCTATCCCAAGGCCGTAATATATGCTCACCCAAAAATGATCGAAAAATCGGTTGTCGAGGGCGAACACTGGCTGAACAACATGCTGCAATTGACGGATGGCGGCACCAAAGGTACCAAGGCAGTGATCCCCAACATGGGTATTGATAACGAGGAAACCCTGACACTCGGCAGCACGCACTTTCGTATACTTCATACCGGTCAAGCACATACCGATGGCGATATTATGATTGAGGTGGTTGAAGACAAAGTGTTGTTTATGGGCGACAACGCGGTTGTGCAGCGCGCCGGACGCATGGATGATGGTAATTTCCTTGGCAACATCGCGGCCTGCGAGGCGGCGCTAAAATCCGACGCCATACACTTTGTTCCTGGCCACGGAAAGTCCAATGGACGTGAAGTGGTGACTGCCTATCGCGACTGGCTCAAGACGCTGTACGGGTCCGTTAAGAAATACTATGCAAAGGGAATGAGCGATTTTGACATGAAGGACAAAGTGGTGGCAGACCTCAAGCCCTATCAGAAATGGGCCATGTTCGACAGCGAAATCGGCAAACTGATCAGCCTAGCCTGGCTACAGGTCGAGCAGGCTTCGTTCTGACGCATGCACAAACTCTTCCCGCCGCTCAAGGCTAATCGTAGTTTCATGCTGGCGGTTGATCCGCCACATGAAATTTACGTAGAGGAATCGGGCAACCCGCAGGGTCTGCCGGTGTTGTTTGTGCATGGCGGTCCGGGTGCCGGCTGTGAGGAAAAACATCGTTCCTATTTTGATCCCAATTCGTATCGGATCGTACTGTTCGATCAGCGTGGTGCCGGCCGGTCACGACCACACGCCATGCTGGAACGCAACACCACCATGGACCTGGTGGCGGATATGGAGCGAATTCGCATTGAACTCGGCATCGACAAGTGGCTGTTGTTCGGTGGTTCCTGGGGATCGACATTAAGCCTGGTGTATGCTGAGACCCACCCGGAGCGCTTACTCGGGTTGGTATTGCGCGGCATCTTCCTGTGCCGACCGCAGGAGATTCATTGGTTCTACCAGGAAGGTGCGAATCGCATTTTTCCGGATTACTGGCAGGACTTCGTGCACCCGATTCCGGAACCGGAGCGCCACGACCTATTGCGTGCGCATTACCAGCGCCTGATCGGCGAAGATGAGGTGGCGCGCATGCGTTCGGCGGAGGCCTGGTCGATATGGGAAGGACGCACCGCCACGCTTACACCGAAAAAGGAAGTGGTCGATTTTTTCTCCGACCCGCATGTGGCGCTGAGTTTGTCGCGCATCGAGACGCATTATTTCATCAATCACATTTTCTTAAAGCCAGATCAAATTCTGCGTGAAGCCTACAAGCTCAAAAACATACCGGGTGTGATTGTGCACGGCCGGTACGATATCGTCTGTCCATTCGAAAATGCCTGGGACTTGCACAAGACTTGGCCGGAGGCAAAGCTTGAAATCGTCCCTGCGGCCGGTCATTCGGCGAGTGAGCCCGGTATCGTGCATGCATTGATTCAGGCCACTATGGATATGCATCGCCAACTTACGGGTAGTTGATTGAATGTCTGTGTATGCAATTGGCGATGTGCAGGGTTGTTTCGATTCGTTGCTGGCTTTGCTTGAAAAGCTGAAGTTTGCGCCCGAGCGGGATTGCCTCTGGTTTACGGGCGATCTGGTCAATCGCGGCCCACATTCATTGGACGTACTGCGCTTCGTGAAGTCCCTCCCGCATGCAGTGACCGTACTCGGCAATCACGACTTGCACCTGCTTGCGGTGGCTTCCGGTCAGGCGCCGCAAAAAAAGCGTGATACCTTTGCTGGCCTACTGGCTGCACCAGATCGCGATGAACTGCTTGCCTGGCTGCGTGCCTGCCCACTGATCCATCATGACCACACGCTTGATGTCCTGTTGGTACACGCCGGCATACTCCCTCAATGGGATTTGACAACGACCCTGCGCCTTGCCGCCGAGGCAGAAGAGTTCATTCGCCGTTCAGACAATAATGATCTGTTCACCCATATGTACGGTGATACGCCGGACCATTGGCAGGACAACCTTGCCGGTTGGGCACGGTTGCGCATCATCATCAACGCTTTTACACGACTGCGCTATTGCGATGTGCATGGTCGCATGGATCTACGCCCAAAGGGCCGGCCAGGTAAGCAACCGCCACATCTGCTGCCATGGTTCCAGGTGCCAGGACGCAAGCTGCGAGATACGCGCATAGTTTTTGGTCATTGGTCTACTCTGGGTGTGTGGGATGCTGAAGGTGTGATTGCAGTAGACAGTGGTTGCCTGTGGGGTGGCAAACTTACCGCAGTGCAGTTGGATTCCAAAATTCCACAATTTATTGAAGTTAACTGCCCACAATTGCTGGCACCACTGCGACACTGAGAACTCGCATGACTTTAAAGGTATGATTCGCCTGGCTTGGAACCCTGCCGGTATAAGCTGGGTCGAAATGGAGGCATAATGAAACTTTCAGCTCTTCGATTATTTGAATATTCTTACACACCATGAATACGGATTCGCACAAGCACCACATTGATATCCTGGTACGCGCGGCGTATGTCGACGCGCAATCGGCTCCGGACGCGAAGCGCTATGTCTTTGCTTATACTGTCACTATTACGAACACTGGGTCTGTTCCAGCGAAACTGCTCACCCGCCACTGGGTGATCACAGATGGCAACGAACAGGTTCAGGAGGTACGTGGTGTGGGTGTGATCGGTGAGCAGCCGCATCTGTCACCGGGCATGAGCTTTGAGTATACGAGTGGCACGGTACTTGAGACGCCTATCGGAACCATGCATGGCAGCTATCAAATGCTGGCTGACGACGGCACTCAATTTGATGCAGACATTCCGCCGTTTCTGTTAACGACCCCGCGCCAACTGCACTGATGTGGATTGTTTCTACACGTCGAGGTTGCTTACCGCCAGCGCGTTTTTTTCGATAAATTCGCGACGTGGCTCCACTTGGTCGCCCATCAGTGTGGTAAAGACTTCATCTGCTGCAACGCCGTCTTCTATGTTTACCTTAAGCAAGCGACGGGCGGTTATGTCCATCGTTGTTTCCCATAACTGTTCTGGATTCATTTCGCCCAAGCCCTTGTAACGCTGGATAGTCTGACCACGTCTTGCTTCATCCATTAACCACCCAAAGGCCTCATCGAAGCTTGCTACCGCCTGGGCCTTATCACCTCGCTGAACGGTAGCCCCTTCCATAATCAAACCATGCAGCTTGCTGCCGAGGTTGCGCATACCACGGTACTCGCCTGAACTCACGAACTCGTTATCGATACGGCTTGTTGTGATAGCGCCGTGTTCGCTGCGTGTGACCAGTATTTCATTGGCGCCTGAAATCACGTTGGTGCCGACACTCGCTTCATACCGAGCACCATTGCTCAGACTGGTTAGGTGTGCCTGTAGTTCGCGCACGAAACTGTCGAGCTGCTTTTGATCCTTGAGGCTTTCCACGCTCAGGGTTGGCATACGCACCAGAACCTTGAGTAGTCGTGTGTCATAACGACGTGCTAGTCGTTTGATGGTGTTTTCGACACTGAGATTATCCTGACATAACTGGGCAAGCGGGTTACCGGTGATTGGTGACTGATTCTGGCCACCTTTGAGAATTGCGCCATCCAGCGCGGCTTCTAGCAGATATGCATTTAGTTCGCTGTCATCTTTGAGATAACGTTCGCTTTTACCGCGTTTCACTTTATAAAGCGGTGGTTGCGCAATATAGATGTAACCACGGTTAATTAATTCCGGCATTTGTCGGAAAAAGAACGTCAGTAATAGAGTACGTATATGAGAACCATCCACGTCCGCATCCGTCATGATAATAATGCGATGGTATCTTAACTTATTGATATCAAAATCATCTTTTCCGATTCCGGTACCGAGTGCGGTGATCAATGTCGCGACTTCGGTGGATGTGAGCATTTTGTCATAGCGAGCACGTTCAACATTTAAGATCTTGCCTTTGAGTGGCAGAATTGCCTGAAATTTGCGATCTCGCGCTTGTTTGGCCGAGCCACCAGCCGAATCTCCCTCAACCAGATAAAGTTCGCATTTTGCCGGATCACGTTCCTGGCAGTCGGCGAGCTTGCCAGGAAGCCCTGCCATATCTAACGCGCCCTTGCGCCTGGTCATTTCTCGCGCTTTCCGTGCCGCTTCACGAGCACGCGCAGCATCGACAATCTTCAGCGCGATCACTTTTGCGTCCTGGGGATTCTCTTGAAGAAACTCACCGAGTTTCTCATTCACGATCGATTCCACGACCCCCTTCACTTCCGAGGAGACCAACTTGTCCTTGGTCTGAGATGAAAACTTTGGGTCCGGGACCTTTACTGATAAGACTGCGGTAAGGCCTTCGCGTGCATCGTCACCGCTTATTTCAACTTTTTCCTTTTTGGCGAGACCAATGGAATCGATATAGTGATTGAGGGTGCGGGTCATGGCCGCACGCAACCCTGCAAGGTGAGTACCGCCGTCTTTCTGTGGGATATTGTTGGTGTAACAGAAGATATTTTCCTGATACGAATCATTCCACTGGATAGCAAGTTCGACACTGGTGCGGTCACGCTCTGCCGTCATGTAGATCACTTTCGGGTGTAGCGGTGTCTTGTTGCGATTGAGATGCTGCACGAACGCGCCGATGCCGCCTTGATATTCAAATATATCCTCTTTGGCATCCCGGTCGTCACGCAGTACGATGCGCACACCCGAATTGAGGAACGACAGCTCGCGTAGCCGTTTGGCGAGCAAATCATAGTGCATGAGTGTATCGGTAAATATTTCCGGGCTGGGCCGAAAATGCACGCTGGTTCCGGTCTCGTTTGTGACACCAATGGCTTTTAGCGGGGCCACCGGTGTGCCTAAATGGAATTCCTGGTGGTGAATCTCGCCTCCACGTCGAACCGTTACTTCAAGAAACTCGGAAAGCGCATTTACGACTGAAATGCCGACGCCGTGCAAACCTCCTGAAACTTTATAAGAGTTTTGATCAAATTTTCCTCCCGCATGTAAGACTGTCATTACCACTTCAACCGCCGACTTGCCTTCCTCGGGTATTATGTCTGTCGGAATACCGCGGCCGTTATCTGTAACGGTAATGGAGTTGTCGGTGTGGATAGTGACCTGAATTTCGTTGCAATGTCCCGCTAAGGCTTCATCTATGGAGTTATCCACCGCTTCAAATACCATGTGGTGTAGGCCGGTGCCATCGTCTGTGTCACCGATATACATGCCTGGACGCTTTCGAACAGCATCCAAGCCCTTAAGAACTTGGATACTATTGGAGTCATAGGCGGTTTTCTTCTCCATCATGCGCTCCTAACTGCGAATAAGTTTTTGGATTTTAACATTTTTTTGCTCGTATCGTATGAAAATTGCTGGATGTCATCTTTCTATAATTTTACCGCGTTCCACGTGGAACGTTTTGTAACTCGACCATATTTGATAATCAATCGATGGCAATTCTGTTGCGGTTACAAATACCTGAACTGGGATATTCGCAAGGATATTCGTTAGCCGAGCACGATGAATAGGATCTAGCTCAGCAGCAAGATCATCAATTAATAAACAGCTTTGTCGACCATTGGAATCTAGTAAATAAAGGATTTGAGCCAATCGAAGGGCGATAACCAATAACTTGTATTGGCCGTGAGACGCGCTCATTCTGCTAGCAACTGAGTTTAAAGTAATCTGTAGGTCTGCACCCTGTGGACCACTGTGGGTAAAGCCGCGTGTGACATCGCGTATCCGGTCGGAAACTAGGCATCCAGCTAAGCTAAGATCATTATTCCAGCCTGATTCAAGTTTTATGTCGACTTCGTGGTTTGGCCCAAGAAGCTCACGACAAAGCTGCTGATAATAGGGCAATAGATGAACGATCAGGCTTTGCCTCTTAGCATGTATTATTTCACCGATCTCAACCAATTCGGCATCCCAAACATATCGTGATTTTGTTTGGGTTTTAGCTTTTAACCCTGCATTACGTTGTTGAAGAACTCGTTGATAACGGGCCCATAACCGCCGGAAATCCTGTTCCACGTGAAACAAACACCAATCCAAGGCCCCACGTCGTGATTTTGCGTTATGCAGAAATTCATAGTGCGTGTCAGGGGAAATTACTTGTAATGGTAAATACTGGGCCAACTGAGAAACTTGGGTTTGCACAAGTCCATTTATGGTTGCCCTTCTGCCAACGTCGTGGCAGTGAAAAAATCCAAGAAGTGCTTCATTCTCGTCTTTAATCTGGATATGGCCGAGAACGCCTAATTTTTGGCTGTTGTGCCTTTGTAGTTGTTCAATTTTATTGGTTCGGTAAGAGCGTCCTGTGCTTAATAGATGTATGGCTTCAAGTAGTGTTGTTTTGCCGCCCGCATTTTTGCCGATAATTAAATTAAAATTTGGATCTGGTATAAATTTGGCATTTTCATAAACCCTTATATTTTGAATATAAATTGAAACCAGCGACATTTCTCAATTTTTCTTTCAAAGCCGCATTGGCATAACTACATATAGGTGTTTCGTGTTGCCTGGCATACGCAGCAAGCAGCTGCTGTTAGGATCATTTAGGCAGAATTCAATCTCTTCCGTTTCTAGGGCGCCAACCGCCTCGCTGATGTAATTTACGTTGAAGCCAATTTCCATGCTTTCGCCGCTATAGTCTATGGAAATTTCTTCTTGTGCCTCTTCCTGTTCTGGATTATGGGCAGTAATGGTCATGAGACCACTAGTTAAGCCAAAGCGCACGCCGCGATATTTTTCATTTGAAAGAATGGCGGCGCGGTTAAGTGTTTCGCGAAACACATTGCGTTTTACGAGCAATCGCTTGTTCTGGACAGCAGGAATTACACGATTGTAATCTGGGAAGCGTCCATCGATTAACTTTGAAGTAAATGTTAAATCTTTCAGGGTGGCGCGCATATGATTTGCGCCGAACTGAAGTTGTACCTCATCTTCTGACTCATCCAGGAATCTAAGCATTTCCTGAACACCTTTGCGCGGCAAGATTACAAATTTTTCGCTTGTTAGTTCGCGGTCTAACTCAATCTCAGCAAGCGAAAGTCTATGTCCATCTGTAGCCACAGCACGAAGTCTTTTTCCACTCACCTCGAACAGCAAACCATTCAAGTAATAGCGAACGTCCTGTTGGGCCATACAGAACATGGTTTTTTCCAGCAACCAGCGCAGCTTGCTTTGCGATAATGAAAGCTTATTTTCCCACTGTGCGGTCTCGATTGTTGGAAATTCTGTCGACGGCATCGTTAATAACCGAAAACGGCTCTTGCCCGACTTAATCAGCGCCTTGCCCTTTTCAAGGCTTATATCAATGAGAGCGTCCGCTTGAAGTGCACGACAAATATCGTGAAGTTTGCGTGCGGGAATAGTCATCTCACCACTTTCACCTGTATTTACAAATAGTTGCGCACTAATTTCAACCTCAAGGTCAGTGCCGGTTAATGTCAGATCGTTACCGTTAAATCGTAAAAGAAGATTGGACAATATCGGCAGTGTTTGTCGCCGTTCTACAACACCTGCGACGATACTCAAAGGTTTGAGCAGATCTTCACGCTTTATGGAAATTTGCATTGGATTGGTGCGCTACTGTTATGTTATTGATATTTAAAGTAGTTGTAGTAGTGTATTGATAAGGGTGCAGCCTGTGGATAGGTCAATTTTTTTATTATGAATCAATTCATAACGGTTACAAAAGCCTGTGCATATATCGAAGTGATCTGCTGTTCTGCCTGTGTGTGAACCATGATAAGTTCATCTCCAAGCAGAGAATATCGTGGTTCAAATCAATCTACGCAGTAGTTATTCAAGAACTCAAAATCCGCATTAGATTGCTGTAATCCTCTTTAACACGCACGTCGGAACCGCTTAGTTCGAGGATTTTACGACAGGCATGTAACACCGTTGTGTGATCACGCCCACCAAATGCATCACCAATCTCTGGCAGGCTATGAGTCGTGAGTTCCTTTGCAAGTGCCATCGCAACCTGTCTGGGTCTCGCAACAACACGAGATCGATCTTTTGAATGCAAATCAGATACACGTATTTTGTAATACTCAGCAACGGTCTTTTGGATATTTTGAATAGTAACAAGACGCTCATGGAAAGCGAGCAAGTCTTTAAGGCTTTCTGTGGCTAAAGCGATATCTATCGGGCGGCCCATAAATGTAGCACTTGCCATTACCCGGCGCAGCGCGCCCTCAAGTTCACGAACATTAGACCGCACGCGTTTCGCTATAAAAAATGCAACATCTTCTGGCAAATCAGTGTCTTCGTGCTGAGCCTTCTTCATCAGGATTGCGACACGCGTTTCAAGCTCAGGTGGTTCAAGTGATACCGTTAACCCGCTACCAAAACGAGAGATTAGTCGCTCTTCGAGACCAATCAATTCCTTTGGAAATTTGTCCGCGGTGATGATCACTTGTCTTTGACCATCAAGCAAGTCATTGAATGTATGGAAGAATTCTTCCTGCGACCGTTCCTTGCCAACAAAAAATTGTATATCATCGATTAATAGTGCATCAACACCCCGATAGTACCGCTTGAAATCGTTTATCGTACCGTGACGCAATGCTTTCACCATGTCAGCAACAAATCGCTCGGAATGCGCATAAATCACTCTCGAACCTGGACTGTGGCCCAAAATGGTGTGTCCCGCCGCCTGCATGAGGTGGGTCTTTCCTAAACCTACCCCGCCATAGATAAACAATGGGTTATAAGATCGTCCCGGGTTCTCGCCGACCTGGCGAGCCGCTGCGCGCGCCAGTTGGTTTGATTTTCCCTCTACATGACTGCTGAAAGTAAACTCCGGATTGAGGCGACTGCCAGTCTGATTTGTTCGATGGATAATATTGCTGTTCCGATCGTTAGCCAAAACCGCGGTCGTTTTGGGTGCTTCTGACTCAACAGGCCCGGTAGAGCCAACCTCAATTTGAATATCGAAGCCTTCACCAGCTTCTTGCTCAATTAGCGAGCGAATTCGGTCGAAATACTTATCTCTTACCCAATCAAGCACAAATCGATTTGGCGCAAAGATTCGCAGTTGTGCGTTTTCAAACACGGCCCGTAGCGGCCGAAGCCATGTGTTGAACTGCTGCGAAGAAAGCTCATCTTCGAGATGGCTGAGGCATCTTTTCCAAACAGTAATCTGATCCACAGCAGCACCTGAACCAAAACGGGGGGGGTGAGTCTAGCGCGCAAGCATGCAGTTATCCACAGGACATATCTTGTTGAACTGCGACGATTATGATTGACAAAACAATGCGATAAAAGTAACTTTCCCGCCCTTTCCAGCCCATAGAGCTGTAACGACCAAGGCATACCGATGAAAAGAACCTATCAGCCCAGCGTGATCAAGCGCAAACGTAATCATGGCTTCCGTGCTCGCATGAGCACACCCGGGGGCCGAAAAGTACTCAGCGCACGACGTGCAAAGGGCCGTGTACGCCTCAGCGCCTAAATCCGCATTCTGCGCAGCTTGGTCTATCTAATACCAGGCGCCTGCGCTCTGGCAGAGATCTACGTGAAGTAACACGCAAAGGGCGTCGCATAAGCGATGACTTTTTCATTGTGCATACTCGCCCCAATGCTTTCGACCATGCGCGTCTTGGCCTGACAATTTCACGTCGGATATCAACCAAAGCAGTGGTACGTAACAGGATCAAGCGCTGCGTACGGGAGAGTTTTCGGCAGATGCAGAACAAGCTGGAAGGCTTGGATTTAGTCGTAATTGCAAAACCCACCGCCGGTAGCGCAGAGCCTGCGCAACTGCGCGCATCGCTGCAGCGTCACTGGATAAACGCCCGACAGTAATGCAAGCCTTCTTCATCTTCCTGTTACGCTCGTATCGTTTACTGCTGAGCCCTTGGTTTGGCAATCAGTGTCGTTTTTATCCAAGCTGTTCCGTCTATGCCGAAGAGGCAATAAATACCCATGGTACTTGGAGAGGCCTCTACCTGACCTTAATCCGCCTTGGAAAATGCCACCCTTGGCACACTGGAGGCAACGACCCGGTTCCACCGCCCGTACCACACGAGAATTCTCATGGATAACCAGCGTATTTTCCTTTTTGCAATTCTCTCCGTATTGATTGTCATGCTCTGGTCGGCTTGGGAGTCCGAGCATCGTCCGGCGCAAACTCCATCCGTAAAGCTCGAGGAGCCGGTTGTGCCAACAACACCGACCGCACCGGGGAAGGTCACCAGCTCGACCCCTGGCCCGTCACAACTCAATACCGGTAAGCGCATCCGAGTCAAAACAGACCTACTGCAAGCCGAGATCGACACGCAGGGTGGCGACTTACGTGTCGTTGAGCTACTCAAATATTCGGTTTCGCTCGATCAACCGAAAACGCCGCTGCGCTTGATGGACGATCACGGACCCCGGGTGTTTATCGCTCAGTCCGGCCTTATTGGACATGAAGGCGTCCTCCCCAACCACAAAAGTCTTTTCACTGCTGAGAAACATGATTATGAGCTAGCAAACGGTGAAGCTGCGCTCTCCATTCGCCTCGACTGGTCTGGACCCGACGGTATTCGAGTAACGAAGGTCTACACCTTTTATCGTAATGAATATCGGGTAGATGTGAATTACGAGGTCATGAATTCAGGTTCGAAGGCGCGCGATGTCTATATGTACGCACAGTTTCTGCGCAGCTACGAAGAAACAAAAGGGGGTCTCACCGCCCTACCCACGTACACGGGCGGTGTGATCTACACCCAGGATAAACATTACGAAAAAATTGATTTCAACCACATGCGTGATAAGCCCTTGTCACGTGATGCGGAAGGTGGCTGGGTAGCGATGCTGCAGCACTATTTCCTCGGTGCTTGGCTGCCTAACCAAAAGGAGCTCAATCAGTACTACAGCGATGCGCAGGCTGGAAACTTATTCGCAATTGGATACAAGACACTAACCCCTGCCCAAGTCGCTGCTGGCAGCAAAGTAACACTCAGCACACATCTCTATGCCGGTCCGAAGGAACAGCACCGTCTCGAGAAAATGGATGAGAGTCTCAAACTAACCGTTGACTATGGATGGCTGACCGTCATTGCAGTGCCTCTCTTCTGGGTGCTCGAGTGGTTGCATAAGATGGTCAGCAATTGGGGTTGGGCAATCATTCTGCTCACCATCCTTATCAAGCTCGTGTTTTATCCGTTGTCGGTGGCGAGTTATCGCTCCATGGCGCACATGCGCAAAATGCAGCCGCGCATGCAGGCGCTCAAGGAGCGCTTCGGCGATGATAAGCAGAAGCTCAATCAGGCGATGATGGAGCTGTACAAAACCGAGAAAATTAATCCACTCGGCGGCTGTTTGCCAATACTAATCCAGATCCCAGTATTCATCGCACTTTATTGGGTTTTGCTGGAGAGCGTCGAGTTGCGTCAAGCGCCGTTCATACTCTGGATCAAGGATCTGTCGGCGCCCGACCCATTCTTTGTGCTACCGATCTTAATGGGCGCGAGCATGCTTGCGCAGCAATGGCTAAATCCGCAGCCTATCGATCCGTTACAGAAAAAGCTGATGTATGCCTTGCCGTTGGTTTTCACCGGCATGTTTCTGTTCTTCCCGTCCGGTCTGGTCTTGTATTGGGTGGTGCAGAACAGTCTATCCATTGCCCAACAATGGCAGATCAACCGTGCGATTGAGGGGAAAAAATAGCAGGGGCCGTCCCGTCCAAGGCGGCATCAGCTTGCTAGCATGAGCTTACAGTCCGAGCGCGACACTGTTGCTGCCGTAGCGACGCCGCCGGGCATCGGTGGCGTCGGGATTGTGCGCATCTCCGGTCCAGCGGCGCCGGAAATTGCCCGCGCGATCCTCGGCCACTTGCCCAAGGCACGCTACGCCTGCTTTTGCCATTTCCGAAATATCAAAGGCGAGACCCTGGATCAGGGTCTGGCACTCTACTTCCCATCCCCACAGTCCTTTACCGGTGAGCACGTGCTCGAACTGCATGGTCATGGCGGTCCTGTGGTATTGGATCGGCTGTTGCAGGCAGCGCTGGCGCTGGGCGCACGCGTTGCCCGGCCGGGCGAGTTCAGCGAGCGCGCATTTCTCAACGGCAAACTCGATCTGGCCCAAGCCGAAGCGGTGGCGGACCTAATCGAAAGTTCATCGATCGAGGCGGCGCGCGCCGCCTTGCGTTCCCTTGAAGGTGTATTCTCGCGGCGCGTGCTGGCCATTACCGAACAACTGATCGGGCTACGCCTACACATCGAAGCAGCGCTGGATTTTCCGGAGGAAGAAATCGACTTTCTGGCGGATGAAAAGCTGCTCAATCGCACGCAACGGCTCACTGCCCAGATCGAGGCACTGCGCGCCGCCACTTTCCAGGGCCAATTGCTGCACGATGGCATGACCGTAGTGCTGGCCGGTCGCCCGAATGCCGGCAAGTCGAGCCTATTGAATGCACTCGCGCAACGCGACAGCGCCATTGTCAGTCCTATCCCGGGCACCACGCGCGATGTCTTACGTGAGCGTATCCAAATCGATGGCCTGCCATTGCACGTGCTTGACACAGCAGGTCTACGCGATTCAACCGATACCATCGAGAGCGAAGGTGTCCGACGCGCACACGAAGCCATGCAATGCGCCGATCGTGTATTGTTGCTTGTCGATGACTGTGAAGAAGAAGAGGGTGCAGTACGCATGCTGCTTGCACAGTTGCCGGACAGCGCGCGGGTGACTCTGGTGCGCAACAAGATTGATCGCAGTGGCCGTCCCCCCGGACTGGTGGAAACGGCGCCGGGCAGCACGGAAATCGCAATCTCGGTGCTGGATGGGCGCGGCCTCGATGTCCTGCGCGCACATTTGAAACAGTGCATGGGCTTCCAAGCGTCCGGGGAGGGTACGTTCAGTGCGCGCCGCCGGCACCTCGAGGCCATTGAACGGGCGGATGCCCATGTGAAAGCCGCGCAGACTCAACTCGAGGCGCAACACGGTGAGTTGGCGGCGGAGGAGTTACGTCGTGCACAGCTGGCGCTCGATGAAATCACCGGCAAATTCACGAGCGACGACCTGCTCGGCCGGATTTTTTCCAGTTTCTGTATCGGAAAGTAGAATCACTTCCAAAGGGGTCCGGGACCGTCCCGCTCACACAGCAATTATCCTGTATTTACGCCATTTTAAATCCCAGAATTTCCTAGACCGTCCCCAGCAAGCCGTGTAAAGTTAGCCCCAAGTACAGCCCCAGAACACGATTAGGGGCCAGCCAAAAACCAATTTGGGGCCAAAGGGGGCCACATGTCACTGACAGACACTCAGTTAAAGCGCGTTAAACCACGCACAAAGCCCTATGAGCTTGCAGACGGGGGAGGGCTGGTAGCAGAGGTCATGCCCAGCGGCACAATCGCCTGGCGCTACCGCTATCGCCTCAACGGAAGGCGCGAGAAGGTGAGCATTGGCAAATACCCCGCCGTGTCTCTCGCCAAGGCCAGAGCCAAGGCCACCGACTACGCCGTGATGGTGGCCGGTGGTGAATCCCCCATGAGGGAGAAGCGTGGCGCAAAGCTGGCAGAGCGCACCCCCGGCAGGGTTTCTGACTTTGCGGAATTCTGGCTAACCGAAGTCATCGACAAGACCCGTAAGGACGCAACGCAAATCCGCCGGTATGTAAAAAAGGACATTCTGCCTACGCTGGGGGCAAAGCGGATGGTTGAGGTAACGACCACCGATATTCTGGCGATTACTGACCGGCTCAAGGCGCGGGGATCGGAACAAGCCGCCTTGCTGGTCCGTAATATTATCAAGCGCATGTTTGCCTTTGCTATCGCCCGCCAAGTTGCTACCAACAACCCAGCGGCAGCGATTCAAGCTAAATACATTGCACAGGCGAAAGCACGCGACCGTGCATTAAGCAGTGATGAAATCGGGGAGGTTTTGCGAGCTGTCTATAAATCATCCATGCAGACAGGCAACAAAGTAGCATTACACCTGCTGCTAATCACGATGGTTCGCAAGAGTGAATTAATCAATGCTCGTTGGGAGCATGTGGACATGAAGAAAGGGGAATGGCTGATCCCTGATACCAAGAATGGCAAGCCGTTGATCGTATATCTCTCCCAGCAAGCCAAGAGCCTGTTTGAAGAACTGCGCGCCATGGCAGGCACGTCGCCTTACGTATTGCCCAGCCGTTCCGATCCGCGCAGGCCAATCTCCAAGACCACAATCAACGCCGCACTAGACGCGCTGGGCATAAATCGTTCACGCGGGTTTGTTATTCATGATCTGCGCCGCACAGCTTCCACCCATCTCAATGAAGCGGGCTTCCAGTCCGATGTTATCGAGAAGGCGCTAAACCACACCATGGGCGGAGTGCGTGGCGTCTACAATCGCGCAGAGTACGCCCCCCAGCGCCGCGACATGCTGCAACAGTGGTCGGATATGGTGGAGCTGTGGCAGAAAGGTGCAGAGGTTGTGCCCATCGGGAAGAACAAGAGACAGACGACAAACTAACAAGTTTTGCCAAGCCTAGCGCGACGGCGCGACAAGCCGGGAAACCCTTGCCCGGCTGGCTTGGCAATCTCTTACAAGGGAAAGCGTGAAGGGGCGCAAGCATGGGCAAACGAAAAGAGCGGAATAATCCCGGATGGCTTCGGCCGCCGTCTGCTACGCGAGGAAAGAACAAGACCGAACTGCGCGAGTTAGTTCGCCTTGGAAAAATTGTAGATAAAGGTAAGGCGAGAGATTTAAGTTTGCGCCCCTGCCTCGTCAACGCAGTGAAAGGCGACCATGAAGCGGCGTGGTTACTGTACGCGATGTTTGTATGGGACGTTAAGGCAAATGACTACCCGGGGGTGTTAAAGCATTGGCGGGTACTGGAGTTTGTTGCTTCACGCATCGATAAACTGCTTCACCAAGGCGGTGATCCATTTAAAGCGCTTGGCTTGAACAAGAAACGCGGAGGCGCGAAAAGCATATTTTCCGCTGGATTCGTGGCGGCTGTGGAACTAAATGAACTGATACAGAATGGAAAGAAATCAACCGCCGCAGTGAAGGATAAACTCCACTACAAGCATAATGTTTCGGTGCGAGAAATCGAACGCGCCTATACAAAGCATTTCAGAACTGACAAAAAAACGCGATAGCAGCTTAACGACAGGAAATCAGCATTTCTTGTCGCCACATCACCAGTTAACACAGCCACAATCCACGCCGTTATCCACTATCGGTGCACAAGCACCAAGGAGCAACGGCAGTGCAAGCAATTCTACGCCTACCAGAAGTGCGGGCCCGCACGGGCTTATCCCGAAGTGAAATCTATCGCCGCGAGGCGTTAGACCAATTCCCAAGGCGCGTCCGCTTGGGCGCACGTTCGGTGGGTTGGCCCCAGTCGGAAGTCCAAAATTGGATAGAGGCACGCATCCGCGAGAGCCGCCACCAAGGGGGTGGGTGATGGTGAGAAAAACAAAAGCCGCCGGGCTGGCACCCGAGGCGGCTCACGACGTAACTCACATCATGATAATACCATTCCCCACGACTACGGCAACCTGTGCCGATTGTGGAACGTCTGTTCGACGCAAGCACGATGAGGTCTGGAAGCTGCGCTGTGTACAGTGCTGGTCTTACCTCAAGCACTACCGCGCCATTGTTGCATTCCATGGGGGCGTGAAATGGCGCAAGTAGAAACTCTAGCCCTCGCATCTCCTGAAGCAGAGCAATCCGTCCTAGGTGGGCTCATGCTCGATGCCCATGCATGGGGGCGCATCGCCGGCAAACTCTCCGAGGAAGATTTTACCAGCAGAGAACATCGCTTGATCTACCGGGCGATTGCAGCGCTCGCCGAGGCTAGCGAAACCGTGGATATATTGACGGTGGAGAACTGGCTCAAGGAGTGCCGCCAGATCGACAATGCCGGTGGGCTGGCCTATCTCGCCTCGATTGCCAATAACACCCCGAGCGCCGCGAACGTCGGAGCATATGCAGGCATTGTTCGTGAGCACGCTGACAGTCGGCGCAGGCTTGCCGAGCTCGACGACGAGCGAAAGAAAATCCTCAAAGGTGGTCATGGGAAACATGTGGAGCCTGTGGTCCTTCCTGTCTATCGCAGGCTGTCCGATGTACAAGCGCGACCGATTCGCTGGCTGTGGCAGGGGCGCATGGCACGCGGCAAAGTCTCGATGATCGCCGGTCACCCAGGACGCGGTAAGTCGCAGATCACCGCAAGCATGGCGGCCATTATCACGACCGGCGGACAGTGGCCTGTGGATCGCACCCACTGCGAACAGGGCAGCGTGGTTTTCCTATCTGCCGAGGATTCCGCTGAGGACACGATCAAGCCGCGCCTGGAAGCGGCGGGAGCAGATACCCGCCAGACATACGTGCTCGATGCCGTGAGGGACATAGGCGAGAAGGGTGAGCAAAGGGAACGGACGTTTAACCTGGCACGCGACCTTCCACGTCTTGGCGCCATGCTCGAAAAACTGAGCAACGTGGCGATGGTGGTTATTGACCCGATCACGGCTTACCTGGGAGGTACAGACAGCCACAAGAATGCAGACATCCGAGCGCTTTTGGCACCGCTGAGCAAACTGGCTGAGCAATATGAGGTGGCTGTGGTTTGTGTGTCTCACCTGAACAAGGGTGGCGGTTCAAGTGATGCACTGCTGCGCGTCACCGGTTCGCTCGCCTTTGTCGCTGCTTCACGAGCGGCTTTTATTGTCGCGAATGACCCCGACAATTCAGCCCGGCGGCTGTTCCTTCCTGCCAAGAACAATCTTGGCAACGATCAAACGGGATTGGCCTTCACCATTGAGTCGCATACCGTGGGCGATGGCATCGAAACTTCGCGGGTAGCTTGGGAGGCCGAACCTGTGGTGGTTACTGCCGACCAAGCGTTAGCGCCCGAGTTGGCCAACGAGGAGCGGAGCGAGCGCGAGGAAGCCGCCGAGTGGCTGCGCGGTTTGCTGGTAGATGGCCCCCTGAATAGAAACGAAGTGAAGCGACAAGCTACCCAAGCCGGTATGAAGTGGGCAACCGTACGGCGAGCCAAAGATACACTCGGGATCAAGTCGACCAAGACCAGCTTTGACGGTGGCTGGGAATGGGCAATACTGCCGAAGATGCTCAAAGGTACCCAAGATGCTCAGTCCCAAAGTGTGAGCACCTTCGCCCAAGGTGAGCATCTTCGCACCGATCAAGAAGGCGGCTGATGGCGCTAAGCTATATCGGCAGGAGGTCTGAGTGAAATATTTGGCAATCGCTGTGTTGCTGTTCGGTCTGTCTGCCTGTCACCTTTACTTCGAGGATAAGGATGCACCATTTTACAATCTCACGATTTACTATCAGAAGCCGGACATTCCTTACAGAGTAATCGGGCTGGTGAACGCCAGACCTGAAGAGTTTATGTCAGGGCCGTATGTCCTGCGGAGAGAGGCGTACAAAATGGGGGGAGATGCCGCGTATGTCTTGGGCCTGGATCAATACGGCACAGCACATGCCCAGATAATCAAGTTCAACGTTCCGTGATTGGCAGAAAGTCTGCCGCTAGAAGCCCAGGGGTTCGAAGAGTTATTGGAAAAATACTCTAGTGGGGGTACACCCCCCGCCAGCAATGAACACTATAGTTACCACCCACGTAAACATTTTTCGGAGTGAAACGCGTATGCTGTAGAGGACTTGTAATCAGAAAAATGCGAAAGGGGGGGGCTTATAATGAATTATTCAATAATAACAATGAGTTAATATATTGATTCTTTACGCTAACTGGATATTCTTCGCCCCCTCATTCTTCCCCAAAATCTCTCCATTACGTACAGTCTTAAAGCATACGGAACATGAGTTCAGAGAGAGGTCACTTTGTATAGCTGGCCCCATAAATGGCCCCTACTATGTTTAAGTGACTTTTTTAATAGTTATTTTTCATATAGTTATAATTGTTTTAAATATTCTGTATCGGCAAGTAGTCGCCTCACCTGAGAATGTCCGGGCAACTGGCCGCAATGTGAAGGTGGCTGTCGCTAGGTTTGCTGTCGCTAGGTTTGACGGCATAACAGGCCTGGTCGGCTGCGGCGCGAGGTTCAGGAGCGCGGCAAACGCAGGGCGGAAACCCGGTTTACCAGTTCCTGGTACAGGTCGGCGTCCTTTTCGCCACCGTAACGCAGGCGCAGATAAACTTGGGTGATATTCCGTATCGAATCCATGAGCTCCGGGCGCGTTCTGCAGGCCCGTTGCGCAAAGCTGAATGCACCTTCCTGCGGTGCGCGCACCAAACCGATGTGACCAAGTTTGTGGCAGAAATCAAAATACACACGCTGCAACGGGTCCGGTCGGAGCGGCCGCGGCCGGGTGAAAACGACATACAGACCCATGACCAGTGCTATTAGCAGGGCAAGCAGTCCAATGAGGCGCGCTGGCGGCACATCTTCGAACCCGAACCATGCCAGTAATTCACGCTGGCGTGTCTGGTTATAACCCAATACCCAGCGTTGCCAGGTGGAGTTGGCCGCATCCCAGGTCAGGCGCAGTTGCTCTCGGGCACGCTCAAAAACGTCTAATGCCAGGATGTCGCGCAATGTCTCCGCGGGCAGGTCACCGAGTCGCGTGCCACGCGCGAGCAGGCGACGCAGGCCATTGGCACCATAGTCGATGCGTTCCGGGGCGATCGCGGCAGTCGGATCAACGCGCACCCAACCCTGATCGGGCAGCCACACTTCGGCCCAGGCATGCGCATCCGATTGGCGCACAATCAAGTAATTACCGGCCGGGTTGTACTCGCCACCCTGATAGCCGGTCACGACCCGCGCCGGGATTGCGGCGGCACGCATGAGCGTGACGAATGCGGCGGTGTAGTGCTCGCAGTAACCGCGCCGCTGTTCAAACAGAAATTCATCCATCGGGTCGTCGCCGAGCAATGGCGGTTCCAGGGTGTAAAAGAAATTCTCTGTGCGAAAGTGCGCGAGCGCCGCGCGCACCACGTCGGCATCGTCGCGCGCCGCCGCGCGCCAGCGTGCTGCCAGCTTCAGGACACGCGCACTGATTTGTGCCGGCTGCTGCAAGGCCGCGCGCCGTTCGCTCGCATCGAGTGTGCGCAGGCGATAGCGTGTGAGCGCGCTCAACTCCAGGCTTACACGTTCGCGCACCGGCGCCGCCGCTTCGAGCACGAAACCGGCACGCAGGCGCGACCCCGCCGGCGCGCGTATCGGCAGATCGAGCGCCGGCAGCCACGGCTTGTTGGAGGGCTCTAGCGTGAGCGAGTAGGAAAGCGGCGCAGCCTGCGCCTCGTAATCAAAACTGCCACGCGGCTCGGCACCGCGCACCCAGCGCTTGCCGTCCGTGGACCAGAGCACCAGCGCACGCCAGTAACGTTGCGGCGGTGCCGGGGGGGCGCCATGGAAATACGCACGGAACGCGATGTCCTCGGACAGCGAAAGCTCATGAATGCTGCCGGGACGCAGCTCGTCGGACAGACCGGCGAGCCCCGCGTAGGCATCCTGCGGCAAACCCCAGAGCGCTCCCTGCAAGCGCGGGAACAGCAGATGCATGACCAGCATGAGCGGCAGCGCCTGCAACAACAGCACACCGGCCAGACGCAGCGCAAAGCGCGTGCGTGCGCCGGGTATGGCGAGGCGAATCAGGGTCGCGGTGGTCAGCACGAACACCGCCAGCAGATAAACCACCACCCACATGGCCTGCGAGTAGAGAAAGCCGATGGCAATCAGAAAATAGATGAGCAACACGCTCAGCATGTAATCGCGTAGCCGCCGCAGCTCCAGCAATTTGAGTGCCAGCATGATGGCGAGCAACGCGCTGCCGGCGTCGCGCCCGAACAGGGTGCCGTATTGGCGATAAAGTAGCGCCGCAAGTCCCGCGGTGAGCAGCCAGCGTAGCCAGCGGCTTGGCACCGGCCAGGCGTGTTGCAGCATGAGGAATCGCCAGCCAAACAACATGGCGAGCACCACACTTAACCACAGCGGCAGGCGAGGCACATGCGGCAGCAGCACCACGACCGCTGCGCCCAGCAACCAGTAGCCGGCGGCGCGCTCGGCGAGCGCCTGCTCCTGCTGCACGATTTCAGGCGCGGCTTTCATGTGTGGCCAATGCTTCCAGACAATGGTGCAGATGGAGCGCACCACTATCCGGTTCGATGGTGCCGCCCGGCAGACGCAGGCCGTAGGCGAGGCCGCTGTCTTCGGCATCCAGCGCCGCGCGACACAGGAGACTCAGGCGTGCTTCGCTGTCCTGTGGCGCCAACGCATCCCAGTCCAGCCACAGGCTCTCGGCCAGCGGCGCGCGGAATTCCTTGGTGTGCAGGCCCTGGCCACGCGCCAAGGTCTTCCAGCTGATGCGCGCCGGAGAGTCGCCCGGCTGGTAGGCACGCAGTCCGGTGAAGTCCTCGCCATCCTGGAGAACGCCGGGGCGGCTTTCGCCTTCGGCGCCGGCCGCAGTCTGCCATGAGGCCGCATCGGCCGGCCTTGGGTAGACGAGGCAGCGGGCCGGCAGTTTCAGACGCCGCGACCAGGCACGCGTGATACCAAGTGGAAACACGCTGGCGAGCGTGAGTGGCGGGCAATCGAACCAACCGCGTTTTGCGGTTGGCACGCTCAGCGTTACCCAGCGTGTGTCGTGAGCCGGCACATCGAACGGCGGCAACACACCGTGTATCGATTCGAGCCGCAGTGCATAGCGCGCGCCCTGGTCGTTGTGCAGACAGACACGGAATGTTGCCGGTTCACCGGCAAACACCGGTTCGCCGCCGGTCACGGTGATCTGCAGCCTAAGCAGGTTGCGTTGCGCATGCAGCAGCGACACGACCGCCAGGCTGGCGAGCAGAAAGGTCAGCAGATAGGCGAGGGCGTTGCTGTAATTGATGGCAAGCAACGCCAGCGCCAGCAGCACCAGGGTGAATACCAGGCCGTGCCGGGTCGGCAGAATGTAAATCTGGCGCGTGCCCAACACCACCTCCGACGACCGCCCCGGATGGCGGGGGTGCGGAAAACGCATGAGCAGATTTTCCGCCTTCTGCTCGGGAGGCTGGAAGTGCGGAAAACGCCGGGACCGTTTTTCCGCGACCGGTTTCATCAGGGTATGGGTACGGATTGAATCAGTTCGGCAACCAGCGCGGTGCTGTTCGCGCGCCCCTCGGCTGGCGGCAGCCGATGCGCCATGACGCTCGGCGCCACAGTCTGCACGTCTTCCGGCAGAACCATATGTCGATCCTCGAGAAAGGCCCAAGCACGCGCCGCGGATAACAAAGCGAGACCGGCGCGCGGGCTCAGGCCGTGGATAAAGCGCGGCGAGCGGCGGCTGGCACTGATGAGGTCCTGGATGTAATCGAGCAGCGCGTCGGCGGTGTGCACGGCGTTCACCTTGCGCTGCAGCGCAACCAGGCGTGCAGGATCCAGTACCGGCTGAAGATCCGCGAGCAACTCGCGCCGGTCGCGGCCTTTCAGCAGTTCACGTTCCGCGACCCGGTCCGGGTAACCCATGTCGATACGCATCAGAAAGCGATCGAGCTGTGACTCGGGCAGGGGAAAGGTACCGACTTGATGGCGCGGATTCTGGGTGGCGATCACGAAGAACGGCTCTGGCAGGGCGTGGGTGATCCCATCGCTGGTCACCTGGCGTTCCTCCATCGCTTCGAGCAACGCGCCCTGGGTCTTGGGCGTGGCACGATTCAGTTCGTCAGCCAGCAGGAGTTGGGTGAACACCGGGCCGGGATGAAAACGAAAGTCGCGCGTGTCCGCCTGATAAATCGAAATACCGAGCAGGTCGGCCGGCAACAAGTCGCTGGTGAACTGGATGCGCCGGAACGACAGCCCCAGGGTGCGCGCCAATCCGTGGGCGAGGGTGGTCTTGCCCATGCCCGGCAGGTCTTCGATGAGCAGATGGCCGCGCGCCAGCAGGCAAGCGAAGGCGAGCTTGAGCTGCTGTGCTTTGCCAAGAATTAGGCTTTCAGTCTGGCCGATGACCGCCGCGGTTATGGCCTTGTCATCATCGCTGGCGGCACGCGCCGCTTCCTGGGGCAGGGGTTTCACGTGTTGCTGTCCTGAGTATGTGCGGGCTATCTGATCGGGTCCGACCCGGGCCGCATGCAGTTACGTTAAGAATAGTCGAACGGCCGTGGCCTGCTATTATTGGCATCGGCGTGCAGACTCCACGGGCAGCATCATGTTACACCCCAAAACCTATGACGTAATCGTAATTGGCGGCGGCCATGCCGGCACCGAGGCGGCCGCAGCCTGCGCGCGCATGGGTGTGCAGACGCTATTGCTTACGCACAACATCGAAACCATCGGCGCGATGTCCTGCAATCCGGCGATCGGCGGCATCGGCAAGGGCCATCTGGTAAAAGAGGTGGATGCGCTCGGGGGCCTCATGGCGCGCGCCGCCGATCGTGCCGGCATCCAGTTCCGCATTCTGAATGCGCGCAAAGGCCCGGCGGTACGCGCCACCCGCGCCCAGGCCGACCGGGTGTTGTACAAGCAGGCCGCCCGTACCCTGCTCGGCGAACTGCTGAACCTCAGCGTTTTCCAACAAGCGGTGGAGGATCTGCTGGTCGAGGGCACGCGCGTCACCGGGGTGGTGACGCAAATGGGCCTCACGTTTCGGGCGCGCGCCGTGGTGTTGACCACCGGCACCTTCCTGGGCGGGCGCATTCACATCGGCCTCAGCAACTATCAAGGGGGGCGCGCCGGCGACCCGCCGGCGAACGCGTTGGCGGCACGTCTGCGCGAGATGTTGCCGAATGTCGGCCGGCTCAAGACCGGCACGCCGCCACGCCTCGACAAGCGCAGCATCGATGTTTCGGCGATGGAGGAGCAGGCCAGCGACACGCCGATGCCGGTGTTCTCGTTCCTCGGCCAGGCGTCCGAACATCCGCCGCAGATATCGTGCTTCATCACCTATACGAATGAACGCACCCACGACATTATCCGCGCCGGCCTCGACCGCTCGCCGATGTACACCGGCGTGATCGAGGGTGTCGGCCCGCGTTATTGCCCGTCGATCGAGGACAAGATCGTGCGTTTCGCCGACAAGGACCGGCATCAGGTGTTCGTCGAGCCGGAAGGACTCGAGTGCGATGAGATTTACCCGAACGGCATTTCCACCAGTCTGCCCTATGATGTGCAGCTGGAAGCGGTGCGTTCGATCGCGGGCTTCGAGCAAGCGCACATCACGCGCCCGGGTTACGCGATTGAGTACGATTACTTCGACCCGCGCGATCTCAAACCAACGCTCGAAACCAAGACGCTCGCGGGCCTCTATTTCGCCGGCCAGATTAACGGCACCACCGGCTACGAAGAAGCGGCCGCGCAGGGCCTTGTGGCCGGCATCAACGCCGCGCGTGCCGCGCAGGGTAAGGAAGGCTGGTGGCCGAAGCGCAGCGAAGCCTATCTGGGTGTGCTGATCGACGACCTCGTGACCTGTGGTGTCACCGAACCCTACCGCATGTTCACCTCGCGCGCCGAGTATCGCCTGAGCCTGCGCGAGGACAACGCCGATCTGCGTCTCACCGAAACCGGTCGCAGGCTCGGTGTCGTGGACGATGTGCGCTGGCAGCGTTTTAGCGAAAAGTGCGCAGCCATTGCGCGCGAGCAGCAGCGCCTGCGCAGCACCTGGCTCAAACCGGGCAGGGTGGGGGAGAGCGAGGAACAGCGTGTGCTCGGCGCGCCGCTGGCACACGAGTACAACCTGCTGGAGTTGTTGCGCCGGCCGGAGGTCAGTTACACCGCGCTCACGGCGCTGCCCGGCGCCGGGCCGGCGGTCGACGATGCCCAAGTCACCGAACAAATCGAAATCCAGGCCAAGTACGCCGGCTACATCGAACGCCAGCGGGACGAAATCGAAAAACACCAGCGTCACGAAGACACACGCCTGCCCGAGGAACTCGACTATGCCGCGGTGCGCGGCTTATCCATCGAGGTGCGCCAGAAACTCACGCGCCATCGCCCCGCGACCCTCGGCCAGGCGGCGCGCATCTCCGGCATCACGCCGGCGGCCATTTCATTGCTGCTCGTGCACCTCAAGCGCCGTGCCTGAGGCAGAGCGGCGCACGCGACACCGCGGCGCCAAGCTCAAGTCATTCAGGCTTCAGCTTGGCGCCGCGGTGTGCTGCCGGCGCTGTCAGCGTGTCGGCGCCGCGGGTTGTGCCGCGGCCGGTTGCGCGGCCGCGGGCTGGGCCGGGGCGGCCGACACAGCTTCATAAGTGAAGGTGCTGGCGCCGAGCGTGCTGCCGTTCTCGTCCACCACCGAAACTTTCCACTCGCCGGTCTGGTTCGGGTCGAGGGTCTTGTTTGAGTACACGCGCCAGCGCTCGCCACCGATATCAAAGCTCATCTCATGCACCACCTTGCCATCGTGCTCCCAGCGGTGTGTGACTTTCTGGTTCTGTGCGTCCTTGATCTCGCTGAAGAAGTAGATGCGGGTTTTGTCGTTGAGCAGCGTGGTGACCTTGTCCACCGGCTCGCGGTCTTGCACGGCGCTGGTGAATTGGGCGCGGTCCATGCTGGCGGTGGATGTGGGCTGGGCGGCTGGCTGGGCCGCCGCGGCCGGCTGGGCTGCGGCCGCCGGCTGGGCCGGGGCTGAGTATTCATCGGCGAAGGCCGGCAGCGCGGCGAGGGCCGAAAGCAAAATAAACAATTTGTTCATGATGACCTCCTTGGTGATGTGTAAGACTTGCACAGTTGCCGCGCCAGACTACTCGTGACCGCCGGTGCGTCCAGCCCTGTCAAGATGAACTGCCCGGCTGCCACGACCAGCGGTCATGTAAACCACTCCACGACAAGGAGAAATATCATGCGGTTCGTCGGCCTGATGTGAATGAGCCCGCTGCATGCGAGAGCACGATGATTACTAAACAGAGCAGTCACACGGTGAAAGAGACGCTGGACCGGCTGGAAGCGGCGCTCAAGGAGAAGGGTATCAGCGTGGCGGCACGCCGGTGCGGCGAAACAGGTAGGCATGTCGCTCAGGCCAATGAAGATGCTGATCTTCGGCAACCCCAAGCTGGGCACACCGCTCATGCAGAGCAATCCGCGTGCCGGCGCGGATCTCCCGCTCATGGCGCTGGCCTGGGAGGATGACAAGAGCCAGGTTTGGGCCGGCTACACCCAGGCGGAAGCGCTGGCTGCGCGTTACGATATTCATGACCAGATAGCCTGACCAATCAGGCGATCCAGCCCTGATTTTCGCCAATTTGGCCGTACGGCGGACGTTGCCGTACGCCCGGTCCGTTGTCACAATGCGCCGGCGGCAGGCCACGCGAGCGGCGCATGAAACTCGAGCAAAGACTGCACCAGGGAATCACCGAACTCGGTCTCGACCTGCCGGCGGCCGCCGAGCCGAAACTTTTGCAATACTTGCAGTTGCTGGCCAAATGGAACCAGGCCTACAACCTCACCGCGGTGCGTGATTCGCACGACATGGTGACGCGCCATCTGCTCGACAGCTTGGCGGTATTGCCGTATCTGCGCGGTCCGCGCGTGCTCGACATTGGTACCGGTCCGGGCCTGCCGGGCATTCCGCTCGCGCTCGCCAGGCCGGAATACGCGTTCACATTGCTCGATGCAAATGCCAAAAAAACCCGCTTCGTCACCCAGGCGGTCGGTGAACTCGGGCTGAAAAACGTCGAAGTGGTGCAAACCCGGGTGGAAAATTACCGCCCGGAGCAAAAATTCGATACCCTTGTGTCGCGCGCGTTTTCCAATATTGCTGATATGCTGGCGAACACACGCCATTTATGCGCCCGGCACGGCCAGTTTCTGGCCATGAAAGGCGTGTATCCGGAGAAGGAGTTGGCGGCGATCCCGGCGGACTATGCCGTAGCCGAGGTGGTGGCACTCCAGGTGCCCGGTCTCGTGGGCGCGCGCCATCTGGCCATCATCACACTGCGTTCGTGAACGGCTGACAAATGATTAATTTTGTGCAGGCTTGCTTACCAAACATATGGTTAGTTTTGTGCAGGCTTGCTTACCTTAAATGATGTCTATGACGAAAGTCATCGCAGTCACCAATCAAAAGGGCGGGGTCGGCAAGACCACGACCAGCATTAACCTCGCCGCGTCGCTGGTGAAAACCCGGCGGCGTGTATTGCTCATTGACATCGATCCGCAGGGCAATGCCACCATGGGCAGCGGACTCGCCAAGAACGAACTCGACACCACCATCTATCAAGTGCTGCTCGGCCTCGAACAGATCGACAAGGCGGTGCGCAAAACCGAAGGCGGCTACGATCTGGTGCCGGCGAACAGTGACCTGGCCGGTGCCGAAATCGAGTTGATCAATCTTGACCGGCGCGAACGACGCCTGCGCAGCGCGCTCGAGCTGCTAGCGGGACAGTACGATTACATTCTGATCGACTGCCCACCGTCGCTCAACCTGCTCACCGTCAATGCGCTGGTCGCTTCGCACGCGGTGCTGATTCCCATGCAATGCGAATATTTTGCGCTCGAGGGGCTGTCGTCCCTGGTCGACACCATCCAGCGCGTGCGCGAGGCGCTCAATCCGCAGCTGCAGATCGCGGGTCTCTTGCGCACCATGTACGACCCGCGCAACAGCCTGGCGAACGAGGTGTCGGCGCAACTGCTGCAGCACTTCGGTGACAAGCTGTACCGCACCATTATCCCGCGCAACATCCGCCTGGCCGAGGCGCCGAGCTACGGCAAGCCGGTGATCACTTATGATATGCAGTCCAAGGGTGCCCAGGCCTATCTGGCGCTCGCCGGCGAGATTCTGCGCCGCGAGGAGGCCGCCTGAGCAACGATGACGAACCACGAGGCATGCCCACCATGAGTGCCAAGAAACCTCGACTCGGCCGCGGCCTGGATGCACTGCTCGGCGGTGCGTTGGAATCGGCGGCGTCCGCCAAAGATGAACTGAAACATGTACCCGTGGATCTGCTGCAGCGCGGCAAGTACCAGCCGCGCACGCATATGGGCGAAGCGGCATTACAGGAATTATCCGACTCCATCAAGGCGCAGGGTGTGGTGCAGCCGATCGTGGTGCGCCCGATCGGTGGGGGTCGGTATGAAATCGTCGCCGGCGAGCGCCGCTGGCGTGCCGCGCAAATGGCCGGCTTGCACAGCGTACCGGCGGTGGTGCGCACCATTCCCGATGAAGCGGCGATCGCGATCGCGCTCATCGAGAACATTCAGCGCGAGAATTTGAACCCGGTGGAGGAAGCCACCGCGCTGCAGCGCCTGATCGACGAATTCGGCATGACCCACCAGCAAACGGCCGAGAGCGTCGGCCGCTCGCGTGCCGCGGTGACCAACCTGCTGCGTCTGCTCACGCTCAACAGCGACGTGCGCGAAATGCTGGAGCTTGGCAAAATGGACATGGGCCACGCGCGCGCGCTGCTCGCGCTCACCGGCAAGGCACAGAGCGAGGCCGCGCGCCAAGTTGTGGATAAGGGCCTGTCGGTGCGCGAAACCGAACATCTCGTGCGCCGCCTGCTCGAGCGCCCGCATACTCCAAAGACACCGCGGGGCAAGGATCCCGACATCCGTGCCTTGGAGGAAAAGCTCTCCGACAAACTCGGTGCGCGCGTTCACGTCCAGCAGTCAGGCGGTGCCAAGGGTAAGCTCGTGATCGAATACAACAGTATGGATGAGCTGGACGGCATTCTCGCCCGCATCAAATAAGGAAAGCAGGCCTGCACAAAATTAGCCTAATTAATGAAAGCACGCCTGCACAAGAATAGCCTAATAGATAGATGGACTAAGCTGGAAGAAAGGCGCTGTTCGCCATTGAACAAGGAGACCTCCATGACGACTCTCACACGCACCCTCGCCATTCTACTCACCGCGTTCCTGTGGTCGGGCGTCGCGGTGGCCGATCTGGACGACATCCGCCGCGCCGCCGAGGCCGGCGATGCCGAGGCACAGCTCGAACTCGGCGTCCTGTTCCAGTACGGATTCAACTATAAGGATAACGAAATCCCCGCACTCACCTGGTACATGCTGTCTGCCAATCAGAGCAACGCCAAGGCGGTGAAGCTGCGCGATGCCCTGAAGGCGAAAATGACCGAGAAGGATGTGCAGGAAGCAATGGGACAGGTGGCGCAGTTCAAGCCCAAGGGGCAGCCAGCTGTCACGCCCGCTCCGGCCGCCGAGGTTACGGCGCCCGCAGCGGAAGCACCGGTTGAATTCTCGCCACCGCCGGCCACCGAGGACAAACCGGCCGACGTCGAGCCGTTGCCGGTTCCGCCGGCGTCACAGTAATCTCGCGTCGAGAGCGGTTCGACTTTTTTACATCCACCAAAAGCAAGGGTTGTATCTACAAGAAGCTCATCGTTGTCGCGGTGCTTGTCGGCGCCGCATTCGTTAACGGTTGTGCCTCGGTTCCCTTGGCGAGTCCGGAACGCGACAGCCAAGCCAAATCCTTTGGTGTCAAACCCGACAAGTCGAATATCTACGTCTATCGCAACGAATCCATGGGCGGAGCCGTCAAGCTGCCCGTTGTGCTGGATGGCAAGATTGTGGGCGACACGGCCGCCAAGACTTTTATGCTTCTGGCGGGCGATCCCGGCAAGCACAAGCTCGTCTCAAAAGGTGAAACCGATTCCATTCTTGAGTTGGTGACACAGCCACACACGAATTACTTCGTGTGGCAGGAAGTCAAAATGGGCATGTGGGCGCCGAGCTCAAAGCTTCAGCAGGTGGATGAGGCAACTGGCAAGGCCGGGGTGGCCGAGTGTAAATTGGCAGAAACTCAAAATTGAGGCGCTAGATACATCGCGGCATTGATTGAGCGGGTGGAGCACGATCATTCACGCCGCTCAGCGCAGTGTCGTATCCCGGAGCAGACTGACCACGCTCTCTTCCGTAACGTCGTTCCATTCCTGGTAGGCATCGGCCACGGCGAAGCTTGCGCCCTCGCGCAGATTCGGACAGTAAAACGCCTCGACAAGCGGCACGATGCGCGCGGCCGATTCGGCCTGTGCGGTCGGTACGGCGACTACAATTTGATCTGCCTTCTGGTGCCGCAAGGCCTCGATCGCAACCATCAGGGTAAAACCCGAAGCCAGACCATCGTCCACCAGGATCGCGCTGCGTTGCGACAGATCCGGAAACGGCCGGTCGTCGCGCAGCAGTTGCGTACGCCGCGCCACCTTCGCCTGTGCGCGAGCCTTGCCGATCGCGACGTCGGTTTCACTCAGACCGGCCTGCGCCACGAGCGCCGCATTCAGACGCAAGGTGCCGTCGAATGCGAGCGCGCCATAGCCGGCCTCGGTATTCCACGGCAGGGTCAACTTGCTCACCACCGCCATGTCCAACGGCAGCGCCAGGGCGTGCGCGATCGCCGCTGCCACCGGCGCACCGCCGGCCGGAATGCCGAGCACCAGCGCGTTGCTGCCACGATAGACACTGAGCATGTCGGCCAGCACTTCACCGGCGTGCGTGCGGTCGCGAAACACAGCTAACCGATTGTGCAGTGTGGGAAGCTCGATCACCCTGCCGGGACCCTTGGCCATGTTTGCCTCCCATCGGTCATTGAAGAAGCCACGCAAAGCACTTACAGATTTTCCAGTTCGTCACGAAAGCAGTTTTCATCTTGAAAATCACGCCGTTGCCGGGATTGATCTTGGCTTCACCCATGAGTAGGCGTTTCGTGTTGCGGTCGATGAGTTGCGGACGCAGACCGCCGACACGGCGCGCGAAGCGCAGGTCGCGCGCCTGAAGTGACGGCACGATTTTGCGTGCATCCCTCAGGAACAAATGGCGGCGGATGAGCGGGACTTCGAACAGCAGGTTCTTGAAGATGTAGTGGCGCACGCCGCGGTCCGCGAACATGTCCCACAACACCTGAATGAGCGCCGTGTCGAAGCGCACCACGCGCAGGAAGTCGAGCACCGTGGCCAGATGATAACGCTCGAGTTCGGGCAGGATGAGCGCGGTCGGCCCGAAGCGCGTCGCCCCGGGCATGAGCAGGTCCGGGTCGCCGTGGATGGCGGCGAACGGCAGCTTGTCGTTTTGCACCGTGTACACCTTGCCGTTCAGCACCGGCGGCGCGAAATAGAAACTGCCGGCCACTGGCAGGCAGGACAATTCCTGGCCATAGCCCATCTCCTGGGCCAGAAACAGGCTGTGACCGCCGGCGGACACCACGACGTTGCCGGCCGCAATGGTGCCTTGGTCCGTGATCACCTCGAACGCTTTTCCGGCCGCGCGTACCCGCGTGACATGGGTATTCAGCAGCAGCTCCACATCGTTATTCGCGGCACGCGCTTGTGTGGCAAACGAGGCGGCGATGGCACCAAAGTCTGCCGCCGTGTATTCGTTCTCTGCGCCGCAAGCGACCAGCTCTTCAGGGCGCGTCTTTCCCTGCACAGCGACCACATTCGGTTCGAGGCGTGTGATCTCGGACTTGTCGAACAGACGCAGCGCCGCATAGTGTGGGCCAAACTCGGCGAAACGCGCGCGCAGGCGCGCACATTCCTCCGGCCCCACGCCTAGCACCATCTTGGAAAAACGTTGCAGCGAGGAGTCGCCGGGGACGAGGCGTGCGGCGTAATTTTCCACCAACGTCGCCGCGCGTTTCACCTTGAGCGCCTTGGCGAGTGTGTAGTTGGTCTCGATATCGCCGCAGTGCAACGTCTGGCTGTTGTGGGTCGCAGCGCTGTTGACCTGTGCGAGGCCTGGGTACTTCTCGATGAGCAGGATGCGGCGAATGGCGCTGTAACGCGCCGCGGCAAACAACAAGGCCGTGCCGCTGATGCCACCACCGACAATCACAAGATCCGCGGTTCGGGTGACGGCCATGGTTTGTCACAAGCTGTGTGCCGGTCCCTAGAGTAGTTTCCCGCCAAGGCAGCGACAAGCTAAGATGCGCAGCCTTTATCCCGGAATACCGACCATGGCCGGCGACCCGAACATTATTGACGTCAACGAAGACGATTTTGCCGAGCGTGTTATTACGGTGTCGACCGGTACACCGGTGCTGGTGGATTTCTGGGCGGACTGGTGCCCGCCCTGTCGGGTGCTGACGCCGGTCCTCGAGCGCCTCGTGAATGAATACGCCGGGCGATTCGTGTTGGCCAAGGTCGAAGCCGATGAGAACATGAAGCTCGCTGGGCGTTATAAGTTGCGCGGCTTTCCGACAGCGATCCTGTTTGTGAATGGCGAACCCGTCGATCAGTTCAGCGGTGCACGTCCACCGGATTTTGTGCGCGAGTTCCTCGATCAGCACCTCGACAAATTGGCGGAGACGAGACGGCTTTAGGGTCATTTCCCCGCCTTATTGACTCATATTGACCCTTGATCGGTGCACCTCTATACTTCGCCGCCTTTAGCGCGGCCGCGCCGCCCTTTTGCCAGTCTGCGGTCTGCGTTGCCGGTGTGGTTACCGGAATTTACTGAGCCAAGCCAATGGGTTATCTGGACACATTGCGCCGGGACACACACCGGGTGTTGCAGGCCCAGGTGCTGTTAACGTTGTTGCTCGCAGCTGGCTTCTGGTTTGTTCGCGACCTGCCTCAGGCACTGGCGGCTGTGTATGGCGGGGCGACCACGATCTTGATCACCGTCTGGCTGGCACGCCGGGTTCGTCAAGCGGGGGAAACCGCTACGCCGGGAGCCGGTCTGGTCGTAATCTATTCCAGTGCCGTGGTGCGTTATGCGGCTGTGGTCGTACTGGTGGGTGCAGGGATCGGGTTGCTGAAGCTGTCGCCACTGCCACTGTTGTGCGCGTTTGCAGTGACCCAGTTTGGTTTTTTGGCAAATTTGTATGCGCCCAAGGGTGAGGCGGGGCGGGGCCGGTGAACGTCGGCGCTGATGTTGGCTTAGACAAGAAGATTTTTGAACTGGATTGAATCCATGTCGGGCGAGACACTCACCTCCTCGGAATACATCAAGCACCACCTGCAGAACCTGACCTTCGGGCGGCTGCCGGATGGCGCTTGGGGACTGGCCCATACTCCGGAGCAGGCCAAGGAAATGGGCTTCTGGGCGGTGCACCTCGACACCCTCGGTTTTTCCTTCGGCCTCGGCATCCTGTTCCTGTTTTTCTTCTACCTGGCTGCGCGCCGCGCCAGCACCGGTGTTCCTGCCGGGCTGCAAAATTTCGTCGAGTGGATCGTGGAGTTCATTGACGGCGCCGTGCGCGGCTCGTTCAGTGGCCGCAACCCGATGGTGGCGCCGCTCGCCCTGACCATTTTCATCTGGGTGTTCCTGATGAACATGATGGACCTGCTGGCTATTGACCATGTGCCGCAGCTCGCGCACGCTGCCGGCCTGCCGTTCCTCAGGACGGTGCCGACTACCGACCCGAATGCCACTTTCGGTATGGCGTTCGGCGTGTTCGCGCTGATCCTCTACTACAGCATCAAAGTGAAGGGCATCGGTGGCTTTCTCGGCGAGCTGACCATGCAGCCGTTTCAGGCCCAGTCCATCCCGATGAAAGTGGTGTTCCTGCTGCCTAATCTCTTTCTAGAGGTCGTCAACCTGATCGCCAAACCGATCTCACTGGCACTGCGACTGTTCGGAAACATGTACGCCGGTGAGATGATTTTTATCCTGATCGCGGTCATGTACGGCGCCGGCCTGCTATTCGGCACGAGCGCTGGCATTTTGCAACTCGGCTGGGCGATTTTTCATATTCTGATTGTCACGCTCCAGGCGTTTATTTTCATGACGCTCACCATCGTCTACCTCGACATGGCGCACCAGGCACACCATTAATGAAGGCAAGCTGCGCAAAACCATTTTTAGGGAAGGCAGGCTTGCACAAAAATAGCCATTTTAGATTTCACTCTTCACTTATCTGACCTCTTAACAGGAGAACACCATGGAACAGTCTCTGCTTTATATCGCTGGCGCCATCATGATGGGTCTGGGCGCGCTCGGCGCGGCCGTGGGCATCGGCATCCTCGGCGGCCGCTTCCTCGAAGGCGTGGCGCGCCAGCCGGAGTTGATCCCGACGCTGCGCACCCAGTTCTTCATTGTCATGGGTCTGGTCGACGCGGTGCCGATGATCGCGGTCGGTATCTCCATGTACATCCTGTTCGCGGTGGTCGGCGGCAAGTAAGCAGGCCGGCTGGCGTCACCCCTGAGATTTCCGGAGTGCGGGAATGAATATCAATGCAACCCTGATCGGGCAGACCATCGCCTTCATCCTGTTCGTGTGGTTCTGCATGAAGTTCGTGTGGCCGCCGATCATGAAGGCGCTAGACGAGCGCAAAAAAACCATCGCCGACGGCCTGGCCGCCGGTGAGAAGGGCAAGCACGAACTGGAGCTCGCGACGCGCCGCGCCGGCGATGTGGTGCGCGAGGCCAAGGGCCAGGCGAACGAGATCCTGTCGCAGGCCGAAAAGCGCGCCGGCGAAGTGGTCGACGCGGCCAAGAACCAGGCCAAGACCGAGGCCGAAGGCATCCTGATCGCGGCACGCGCCGAGATCGAGCGCGAGCGCAACATGGCGCGCGAGCAGTTGCGCCTGGCGGTGTCCACGCTCGCGGTCGCGGGCGCGGCGCGCATCCTCGAAAAAGAAATCGACGCCAAGACACACGCCAAGCTGCTCGACGCCGTCGTGAAGGAACTATAAAAGGACGAATCGTTGCCATGACCGAGCGCACTACCCTCGCCCGACCGTACGCCGAAGCGGTGTTCCGCCTCGCGCAGGAGCGCCAGACGCTCAAGGCGTGGTCGGAGATGCTGCGGCTGGCCGCCGCGGTCGCGGCCGACCCGCAGGTGGCGGCGCTGACCGAAAACCCGCGCGTGCCGCGCGAGCGTTTTGTCGCATTCTTTCTGGACATATGTGGGAAGAAGCTCGACAAGGACGCCGCCAACTTCATTCGCCTGTTGAGCGAGAACCACCGGCTAGTGCTGCTGCCCGAGATCGCAGCGCTCTATGAAACGCTGCGCGCCCAGGCCGAAGGCCGGATCGAAGCCGAGGTGATCTCGGCGTCCGCGGTCAGTGCCGCGCAGCTCAAGGACATCGCCGCGGCGCTGAAAAAGCGTCTCGGCCGCGAAATCGATCTCAGCACGCGCATCGACCCGGCGCTCATCGGCGGCATAGTGATCCGCGCCGGCGATCTCGTCATCGACGGCTCCGTGCAGGGCAAGCTGCGACTGCTCGCAACCCATTTGAACCGTTAAAGGTAGCGTTATGAACCAGCTCAATCCTTCCGAAATCAGCGAACTCATCAAGTCACGCATCGAGAAATTCGAGGCGAAGGCCGAAGCACGCACCGAAGGCATGGTGGTCAGCCTCACGGACGGCATCGCGCGCGTGCATGGCCTGAGCGACGTGATGCAGGGCGAGATGATCGAATTTCCGGGTAACACCTACGGTCTGGCGCTCAACCTCGAGCGCGACTCGGTGGGCGCGGTGATTCTTGGTGAATACAAGCACATTACCGAAGGCGACAGCGCGCGTTGCACCGGCAAGATCCTGGAGGTGCCGGTCGGCGAGGCACTGATCGGCCGCGTGGTGGACGCGCTCGGCGCGCCGATCGACGGGCGCGGTGCCATCAAGGCCAGCGAGACCAGCCCGATCGAAAAAATCGCGCCCGGCGTAATCGCGCGCAAGTCGGTATCGCAGCCGGTGCAGACCGGTCTCAAGGCGATCGACGCCATGGTGCCGATCGGCCGCGGCCAGCGCGAACTGATCATCGGCGACCGCCAGACCGGCAAGACCGCGGTGGCGGTGGATGCGATCATCAACCAGAAGGGCACCGGCGTCATTTGTATCTACGTCGCCATCGGCCAGAAGGCCTCGTCGGTGGCCTCGGTGGTGCGCAAGCTGGAAGAGAACGGCGCCATGGGCCACACCATCGTGGTCGCGGCGACCGCCGCGGATTCGGCCGCCATGCAGTACATCGCGCCGTACAGCGGCTGCGCCATGGGCGAATACTTCCGCGACTCGGGTCGCGATGCGCTGATCATCTATGACGATCTCACCAAGCAGGCCTGGGCGTATCGCCAGATCTCGCTGCTGCTGCGCCGTCCGCCGGGCCGCGAGGCCTATCCGGGTGACGTGTTCTATCTGCATTCGCGCCTGCTCGAGCGCGCCGCGCGCGTGAATGAGGAGTACGTGGAAAAAATGACCAAGGGCAAGGTCAAGGGCAAGACCGGTTCGCTCACCGCATTGCCGGTGATCGAGACCCAGGCCGGCGACGTGTCGGCGTTCGTGCCGACCAACGTGATCTCCATCACCGACGGCCAGATCTTCCTTGAGACCGACCTGTTCAATGCCGGTATCCGTCCGGCGATCAACGCCGGCCTGTCGGTGTCGCGCGTCGGCGGCGCAGCCCAGACCAAGATCATCAAGAAGCTCGGCGGCGGCGTGCGCATGGCGCTCGCCCAGTATCGCGAACTCGCGGCGTTCGCGCAGTTCGCCTCCGACCTGGATGCGGCCACGCGCAAGCAGCTTGATCGCGGCCAGCGCATCATGGAACTCATGAAGCAAAAGCAGTACTCGCCCATGACCGTGGCGCAAATGGCGGTGGTGCTGTTCGCCGTGACCCAGGGCTACATCGATGATGTCGAAGTGAAAAAGGTGCAGTCCTTCGAGCAGTCGCTGCACGCGACCATGAAGGCCAAGTACAGCGCGCTGCTCGACGAGATCAACGCCAAGCCCGAGTACAGCGACGACATCGAGAGCAAGCTGCGCGCCGCGCTCGATGACTTCAAGGCTCACGCCAGCTGGTAAGCGAGAACTTTCATTCTGACCAGACGAGCAAAGCAGGGCTACATGTTCTTATGGCAATACGAGCAAAGCAGGGCTACATCATCATATGGCAAGACGAACGAAGCACAGCGGAGTAGGGCTACCTTAAATGGCCGTCGGTAAAGAGATTCGCACCAAGATCAAAAGCGTGCAAAACACGCAGAAGATCACGCGCGCCATGGAAATGGTCGCGGCCAGCAAAATGCGCAAGGCGCAGGAGCGCATGCGCATGGCCCGGCCGTACGCCGACAAGCTGCGCAACGTCATCGGCCACCTGGCGCACGCGCATCCCGAGTACAAGCACCCGTTCCTGCTGGAGCGCGCGGTGAAGCGCGTCGGCTTCATTGTCGTGACCTCTGATCGCGGTCTGTGCGGTGGCCTCAACACCAACCTGCTCAAGGCCACGCTCGGCAGCATGCGCGAGTGGAGCGAAAAAAAGACCGAGATCGATCTGTGCACCATCGGTGCCAAGGGCTTCACGTTCCTGAAGCGCGCCGGCGGCCGCATCATCTCGCATGTCTCGCACCTCGGCGATGCGCCGCGCATCGAGCAGCTTATCGGCACGGTCAAGACCATGCTCGACGATTACACCACCGGGAAAATCGACCGGCTGTTCATCGTCTACAGCCGCTTCGTCAACACCATGACCCAGCAGCCGATGGTCGAACAGCTGTTGCCGCTGCCCGCCAAGGAAGAGAAGGCGCTCGCGCATCACTGGGATTACATCTACGAACCGGATTCCAAGGAGGTGCTCGACGATCTGCTGACGCGCTACATCGAGATGCTGGTGTACCAGTCAGCGGTCGAGAACCTGGCCTGCGAGCAGTCGGCGCGCATGGTGGCGATGAAGGCGGCCAGTGACAACGCCGGCAAGCTGATCGACGAGCTGAAGCTGCGCTACAACAAGGCGCGCCAGGCGGCGATCACCCAGGAAATTTCGGAGATTGTCGGTGGCGCAGCAGCCGTCTAAGGCGCGCCCCAAGGCGCAAGCGAAAAAGGCTGTCGCCAGCCCGAAGACGCAAACAGTTAAACGCGCCGGCGCACAACGCGCCGGTGAGACACAAGGTTCCACAGTTCGAGGTAAGACAAGCATGAGCACTGGAAAAATCGTGCAGATCATCGGTGCGGTGGTGGACGCAGAGTTCCCGCGCGAACAAATGCCGAAGGTGTATGACGCACTGCGCGTCGAGAGCGCCCAGCTGACGCTCGAAGTACAGCAACAGCTCGGCGACGGTGTGGTGCGCTGCATCGCCATGGGCACCACCGACGGCGTGCGGCGCGGCTTGCCGGTGACCAGCACCGGCGCCCCGATCTCGGTGCCGGTCGGGCAGAAAACCCTCGGCCGCATCATGGACGTGCTCGGCACGCCGATCGACGAGAAGGGGCCGGTGGGCGAAGACAAGCGCATGCCGATTCACCGCGCCGCGCCGAAGTACGAAGAACTCGCGCCCTCGACCGAACTGCTCGAAACCGGCATCAAGGTCATCGATCTCATCTGCCCGTTTGCCAAGGGCGGCAAGGTCGGCTTGTTTGGCGGCGCCGGCGTCGGCAAGACCGTGGCCATGATGGAGCTGATCCGCAACATCGCGGTCGAGCACTCCGGCTACGCGGTATTCGCTGGCGTCGGCGAGCGTACTCGCGAAGGCAACGACTTCTATCACGAGATGAGGGAAGGCGGCGTGCTCGACAAGGTGGCGCTGGTGTACGGCCAGATGAACGAGCCGCCCGGCAATCGTCTGCGCGTGGCGCTCACCGGCCTGACCATCGCCGAAAATTTCCGCGACGAAGGCCGCGACGTGCTGTTGTTCGTCGATAACATCTATCGCTACACGCTCGCCGGCACCGAAGTGTCGGCGCTGCTCGGGCGCATGCCGTCGGCGGTGGGTTACCAGCCGACCCTCGCCTACGAAATGGGCATCCTGCAGGAACGCATCACCTCGACCAAGACCGGCTCGATCACGTCCATCCAGGCGGTGTACGTGCCGGCCGACGACTTGACCGACCCGTCGCCCGCGACCACGTTCTCGCATCTGGATGCCACCGTGGTGCTGTCGCGCCAGGTGGCCGAGCTCGGCATCTACCCGGCGGTCGATCCGCTCGACTCGACCTCGCGCCAGGTCGACCCGAACGTCATCGGCGAAGAGCACTACCGCACCACGCGCGACGTGCAGATGACTCTGCAGCGCTACAAGGAATTGCAGGACATCATCGCGATTCTCGGCATGGACGAACTGTCCGAAGAGGACAAGCGCATTGTCGGCCGGGCGCGCAAAATCCAGCGTTTCCTGTCGCAGCCGTTCTTCGTGGCCGAAGTGTTCACCGGCACCCCGGGCAAGTACGTCTCGCTCAAGGAGACCATCCGCGGCTTCCGCGGCATTGTGGACGGCGAATACGACCACATCCCGGAGCAGGCGTTCTACATGGTCGGCACCATCGACGAAGTGGTCGAGAAAGCCAAGACGCTGTAAGCACAGACGCAACACTTGTTATGGCCATGACCCTGCATGTCGATATTGTAAGCGCGGAAAAGGAGATCTACTCCGGCACGGCCGAGATGGTGTTCGCGCCGCTTGTCACCGGCGAGGTCGGCGTGTTGCCGCGGCACGCGCCGCTGATCGCGCGCATGAAGCCAGGCGAGGTGCGCGTACGCACCAGCACCGAGGAGCTGCACTTCTTCGTCTCGGGCGGCGTGCTCGAAGTGCAGCCGCATGTGGTGACGGTATTGGCCGACACCGCCATCCGCGCCAAGGATCTGGATGAGGCCGCGGCCCAGGCCGCCAAGCAGCGCGCCGAAGAAGCGCTCAAGGACCGCAAGGCCGACATCGACTACGCCCAGGCGCAGGCCGATCTGGCGCAAGCCATTGCCCAGTTACGTTCCATCCGCAAGCTGCGCGACAAGACCAAACTGTAACGGTCTGGCTGCTGACGGCTTTCCATTATCGCGCCCAATAGAGGAGTGAAGCGTGTCATGACGGACGCAATCCGCAAAGGCAAGGTCGTGTCGGTCACTTACACGCTGCGTGACGAAAGCGGCCAGATCTTCGAGCAGAGCGATCTGCCGGTGCCCTATCTGCATGGCCATGCCAGCGGCCTGTTCGACAAGATCGAACAGCAGCTCGAAGGCCGGCGCGCCGGCGACAGTATCGAGGCAACGCTCAGCCCGGCGGAAGGTTTCGGGGCACACGATCCGGCGCTGACCTTCACCGACGATCTCGAAAACGTTCCACCCGAGCTGCGCTTTCTCGGCGCGCACCTCGAGGCGCAGAACGCCAGTGGCGAACTGTTGAACTTTGTGGTGACGCGCATCGAAAACGGCAAGCTCATGGTGGATGCCAACCACCCGCTGGCCGGACAGACGGTGAAATTCCGCGTCACGATCCGCGCGGTGCGCGATGCCACGCCCGAGGAATTGCGCACCGGTCTTCCGGGTGGCGGCGGGTCAGCCGCGCTGCACTAGCATTCCACCATGCCATACTACGATTGACACGCGTGGTTACCCCGACTGGGGGAACCACGCTTTCTGTCGGATGTCGAGATTCGATCGGTACCCTCCATTCCCATCTGGCGTTACGGCCGGCAGTAGCGGTACATTGGCGGACCAGGGATTCAGTCTGGGAGCAGACCATGATCATCTCCGTCATCAACCATACCAACGGCAAGACCCTGCAATCATTCGGCGTCAATCCGGGCGGCTACATCGGCTACTTCAACCCGGCCACCGGTGAGTCTGAAGCGTTTTCGTTGCGCGGCGACAAAAAGGCGGCACAGCGGCTGGCCATCAAGCAAAAGGCCAAGGACGCACGCCGACCGCAGGGCGACTAAGCAACCCATGGCGCACATGAACACCGCAAAAAAAGTAAAAAATGCGCCGACCGCGAAGGTTGGCAAAAAATGGGAGACGCCGGACATGGGGCAGGGAATCAAGATACTGGGCGCCGTCGGCGGCGCCGCGGTGGTTTTCTATGCCGTGGGATTTGTCACGGTGCAGAGCTTTCTGTTCCGAAACGGCTATGAAGGCATGTTCTGGATCACGAATGAGTTTTACCGTGACGCCGGCGCCAAGTTCCTGCTGGAAATGGTGCGTGCCCCGCTGACCGCCTGGTATTTTTTTCTCCCTTACCTCGCGTTGTTGTATCTCCTGTTTGTGCCGCGCCGCGACAACCTGAACTTCGCCGAGGAGGCATGGCCGGAACGTCTGCTCCACAATGCCCAATGCGTGGGGCTCATCATCGCCATGGCCGGCACCTATGTCGTGGCCCTGAATTACGGCGACTGTCTGGGCTACAAGCCATTCGCGACACTGATTAGCCGCGTCTTCATCGACCCCACGGGCGGCGCCTCGGAGTCTTTGAAACAATCGCTCGCGTTTTTCTGCATCGTCATGCCGATGAGCCTGACGGTGGCGGTTTTTCTGTTCAAATTTTACGGCGCCCTCAGGCCCGGCTCCGCCGCGCGCGGTTGGTATCATTTCACAGCGCTGTCGTTTGTCGTGTATCTGGCCGTTATCCCGATCTCCTTCGGCATGCATCTGTATGACTGGAAGATCGTGGCCGTCAAGGACCCGCGTGCCTTGGGCGAGCGCTATGCGGCACCGCACAGCATACCCAGTCAGATGTGGTTTGTGGGTGAGTTCGGTGGTCGTTACCTGTTCCTGCGTCAGGATGCGAGTTCCCCGCGACGGATCTTCGATTCGGTCGATGTGAAAGAAATCAAGCAACTCAATATCGATTTGCGCGACACCGGGTCACTCAAGTATCTGATCGAGACGTTGAACACGCAGAATGTGAATCAAGGCTACCAGATCGTCGCCGATGAACTGCGGCGGACAAAGGAGAAAGATCAATGAGTCGGTTCTGTTGGGTCGGGGTATTGATCGCCATGCTGGCAATGTCCGCGCCGTGCGCCATGGCGGGCGAGGTGATTTACCTCGTGCCGGGTCAGGGCATCAAGGGCGGATTGCAGATTGGCAGTGCCGGCCAGGTCAAAGACCGCTGGAACGAGGTGCGGCTCCTGAACCGGAAGGAAGACAAGGACCTCACCTACCGGACCAACGCCGCGCGGGAAATCGTGGCCATTCAGTGTCGCACATCCGATTGTGTGACCGACCAGGGTATTCGGGTGGGGATGAGCGAGAAGAATGTGCTGCGCCGCTATGGCGCACCGCGCAACGAAACGAGCACCAACAACGGCGTCTACTACGAATACCTCGGGATCGGTTTCGAAGTGGTGAACGGGACGGTGGTGGCGATTTACATTTATGCGCGCGCCCCGCGCTGATCGTCAGTTCTATTCCAAGCGGCACATGCCTGGGCCTGTGGGCGATTTCTGGGATAGCCTCTCTACGCCGGTCACACAATAGCCATAGAACTGGCGGTGTGCGCTACCGCAGAGCAAGCGATGCAGGGGGGGGGTGGCATGGCACGAGGCGAAGGTTTTCCAACAACCTTCTGTTAGAATGCCGACAGCAAAACACCACACGCCCATGAAACTGGAAGTCATTATCCTCGCTGCCGGCAAGGGCACACGCATGCGTTCGGCCCAGCCCAAGGTGCTGCATCGTCTGGCCGGGGTACCGCTGCTGGAGCACGTGATCCGCACCGCGCAGGCATTGACGCCGCACGCCGTGCACGTGGTCTACGGCCACGGTGGCGAGCAGGTGCGGGAACAGCTTGGCGCGCCGGACGTGCGCTGGGTGAAGCAGGAACCACAGCTCGGCACCGGCCATGCGGTACAGCAGGCCATGCCCGCGGTCACCGGTGACACGGTGCTGATTCTGTATGGCGATGTACCACTGACGCGACTCGAAACCCTGCGCGCCCTGATGGCCGCCGCCACCGGCGGCGGGCTCGCGGTACTCACGGCTGAACTCGATAATCCCAGCGGCTACGGCCGGATCGTGCGTGACGGCACGGGTCGTGTCACCCGCATTGTCGAACATAAGGATGCTTCGGAAACCGAGCGCGCCATCCGCGAGGTCAATACCGGCATTCTGGCGGCGCCGGCAACACGGCTGCGTGCCTGGCTCGCCACCTTGCGCAACCACAATGTTCAGGGTGAGTATTATCTGACCGACGTCATCGGCATGGCGGCGGCCGAAGGCGTGACGATCGCTACCGCCCAACCGCAGGCCGAATGGGAGATCCTCGGCGTGAACAGCAAGGTGCAGCTCGCTGAACTCGAGCGCATTCACCAGCGCAACCAGGCCAATGCACTCATGGAGCAGGGCGTCACGCTCATGGACCCGGCGCGCTTCGATCTGCGCGGCACGCTGACGTGCGGCCAGGATATCAGCATCGATGTCAATGTGGTGATCGAGGGCGAGGTGACGATTGGTGACCGGGTGACGATTGGCCCGAACAACGTGCTGCGCCACTGCCAGATCGGCGCGGACACGCTCGTGCTGCCGAATTGCGTCATCGAGAACGCCGAAATCGGCGCCGATTGCCGCATCGGACCATTCGCGCGCATCCGCCCGGAGACGCGCATTGCCGAACGCGCCCATATCGGCAACTTCGTCGAGATCAAGAAATCGTTCATCGGCATCGGCAGCAAGATCAACCACCTGACCTATGTCGGCGACAGCACGGTTGGCAAGGACGTGAATATCGGCGCCGGCACCATCACCGCCAACTACGACGGCGCCAACAAACACCACACCCAGATTGAGGATAACGCCTCGATCGGCTCGGACTGTGTGCTGGTCGCGCCGGTGATCATCGGCGCCGGTGCCACCATCGGCGCCGGCTCGGTGATTACCAAGGATGCACCGGCCGGCGAGCTGACGCTGAGCCGTACGAAACAGACCACGATTCCGGGCTGGAAACGGCCCGCCAAGAAACCGAAGGGATAATCTCATGTGTGGCATTGTCGGCGCTGTTGCGCAGCGTGATGTGGTTCCAATACTGATCGAAGGCCTGAAGCGCCTGGAGTACCGCGGCTACGATTCGGCCGGGGTCGCGATCATCGACGCCAGCGGTCAGCTCGATCGTGTGCGCCGTCCCGGCAAGGTGGCAGCAGTGGACAGCGAAGCGCGCGCACGTCTGCACGGCGGCACCGGCATCGCCCACACGCGCTGGGCAACGCACGGCGTGCCGAACGAGAAGAACGCGCACCCGCACATCTGCCGCAAGACCGTGGCGGTGGTGCACAACGGCATTATCGAGAACCACGAGCAGCTGCGTGCCGAGCAGAAGAAAAAGGGTTTTGAGTTCACCTCGCAGACCGACACCGAGGTGATCGTTCACCAGATCTACGGCTATCACGTTGATCAAGGTCTCGACCTGCTCGCCGCTGTCCAACGTGCGGTCGCCGACTTCAAAGGGGCGTATGCACTCGGTGTAGTGAGCATCCGCGAGCCCGGACGTTTGGTGGTGGCGCGCCTCGGCAGTCCGCTGGTGATCGGCATCGGTGTTGGCGAGCACTTCATCGCGTCGGACGTGGCGGCGCTCCTGCCGGTGACGCAGAAATTTATTTTCCTGCATGACGGTGACGTGGCCGATATCACGCGCGATACGCTGGTGCTGTACGACACTAGCGGCGCCCGGGTCGAGCGTCCGGTGCGCATCTCCGAGCTCACGGCCGATTCGGTCGAGCGCGGCGAATACCGTCACTACATGCTCAAGGAAATATTTGAGCAGCCGCGTGCCCTGGCCGAGACCCTCGAAGGACGTATCAGTCTGGACCGCCTGCTGGAAGAGTCGTTCGGCACCGCGGCGCCGGCCATCTTCGACAAGGTGCAGGGTGTGCACATCATCGCCTGCGGTACCAGCTACCACGCCGGTCTCGTCGGGCGCTACTGGCTCGAAGCATTGGCCGGCATTCCGGCGAGTGTCGAAGTGGCGAGCGAGTTCCGCTATCGCCGGCCGGTGGTGCGGAAAAATTCGCTGATCGTCACCATCTCGCAGTCGGGCGAAACCGCCGACACCATCGCCGGCCTGCAGGAGGCCAAGCGCCTCGGTTTCGGCCATTCACTAGCGATTTGCAACGTGCCGGAATCGACCCTGGTGCGCGAGTCGGATCTGACGCTCATGACGCGCGCCGGGCCGGAGATCGGCGTTGCGTCCACCAAGGCCTTCACCACCCAGCTGGTAGCATTGATGCTGCTGGTGATCGCACTTGGCCGCCGCCACGGGCTCAAGCCCGAGGTCGAGGCCAAACTGGTCGCGCAACTGCGCGAACTACCTGGCGCCATCGAGCGTGTGCTGGCCTCGAGCGATAGTTTGAAAACACTCGCCGAGCAGTTCGCCGACAAGCAGCACGCCCTGTTCCTCGGGCGCGGCACCATGTATCCGGTGGCCATGGAAGGCGCGCTCAAACTCAAGGAGATTTCCTACATTCATGCCGAGGCCTACCCGGCCGGCGAGCTCAAGCACGGTCCGCTGGCGCTGGTCGATGCCGCCATGCCGGTGATCGCGGTGGCGCCGAACGACGAACTGCTGGAAAAACTCAAATCGAACCTGCAGGAAGTGCGCGCGCGCGGCGGCGAGCTCATTGTGTTCGCCGACCCGCACTCCGGCGTGGAACCCGGGCCGGGCGTGCAGGTGTTCGATATCGCCCCGATCGACAACGCCCTGGCACCGATCGTCTACACCGTGCCCTTGCAGCTGCTCGCCTACCACGTCGCCGTGCTCAAAGGCACAGACGTGGACAAGCCGCGCAATCTGGCCAAATCCGTGACGGTGGAGTAGCGGTCCGGTAGGCCACATGCCACTGAATTTAAGGCATAAAGTCCGTCGAAAACACATGGCCTTTTTCCTGATGACGGTCTGACTGGCAGCCAGAGGCCCAGTCTGCTCCTAGCGCCAATGTCCGCTCTTCAGCAGAGCGATCGGCAGATCACGACCTATTCTGTTGAAAAACTCAAATAAATCCTGAATCGGTTTTTCCGCTGTCGTCGATTACTCTCAATTGTTGAAAGTAATTTCGATGCCTGAGCTCACCGGAAGCTTCACAAGCCGAAATCACAGTCACGCTGCTGGACCCCCATATGTCGGAGAAAATAATTCGCTGACGGGGCTGACATTCTCGGGGCCCGACCAAAAACGGAGTTTTTCAACACAATAGACCCAAATCAGGCACTCCTAACGTACTGCATGAATATTGAATATCGCATGCAGAATTTTGTCGCACATCAACGTCCTGATTTTGATCATATGTATAGTCCTTCTCAGAATCCTGGTTCGACTCGATCAAGAGAAGCTAATCGCTAGGAGGAAGTACCATGAAATTCCATCCTCGTTGGGCAGGCACGGCTCTTTTCGTCGTCGTGACCGGCGTACTTGTACCTTCGACTGCCTCCGCGGTAGACAGATATTGGGTATGTGACAGCGGCTCGTGGGACAGTAACTTGTGTTGGAGCGCAACCGCCGGAGGTGCCGGAGGAGCGAGCGTACCGAATGATACCGACAACATTTATCTTACCGCCGGCAACCTCACCGGCGACGTATACCTCGGCCGCACCGGCACCGGCACCTTTACCCAGAGCGGCGGCACGGTGAGCGGAGAGCTCCATCTTGGCTATGAATTCGGCGGCAACGGCAGCTACACCTTGAGCGCCGGCAGCCTGACGGCCGGTTTTGAGCACATTGGCGATAATGAGTCCGGCACCGGCACCTTCACCCAGAGCGGCGGCACGAATACGGTGGGCGACCTCCGCCTTGCCTGGGGCAGCGGCAGTCATGGCACCTTCACCCAGAGCGGCGGCACGAATACGGTGAGCGGCAACATCTCCCTTGCCTATGACAACGGCAGCGGCACCAGCCGCGGCACCTACGCCCTCACCGGCGGCACGCTCAATGTCGGCGGCAACATCGTCAATGGCTCAGGGAGCAGCACCTTCACTATCAACGGGGGCACGCTCAATGTCGGCGGCATCGTTTTAGGCGACGATGGCCACAATTTAAACCATAGCGACAGCATCTTCACCTTGAGCGGCACCGGCAGCCTCACCGCAGATTACGAATCCATCGGGCCCGCCGCCTCCTTCCCCAATGGCAGAGGCATTTTCACCCAGAGCGGCGGGACACATACCGTTACTGATCTCAGCATCGGCAGCGTAGGGACCTACAACCTGAGCGGCGGCACCTTGCATGCGGGCAACATCAGCGTAAACAGCGCTGGCAACTTTAACTTCAATGGCGGCAGGCTGGCCGTTGGCACGTTCAACGGCAGCCTCTCGAACAACGGTGGCACACTCGCACCGGGTAATTCCCCAGGCACAACGAACATCAACGGCAACTACACCCAATCGGCACTGGGCGTTTACGCCGTGGATATCGGTGGGTTACTCGCGGGGACCGAACACGATGTGCTCAACGTTTCCGGTACCGCCACTCTCGATGGCACCTTGAATATCAGCGTGATTGATCTCGGCAGCGGTCTCTTTACGCCTCACCTGGGCGACAGCTTCGACATTCTCACTGCGGATCTGATCCAAGGGAGCTTCAGTTTGTTCACCCTGGCGGCACTCGACCCGGGCCTGAAGTGGGACATCAATTATCTTACCGACGCCATCGGCACCACGGATGTGGTGCGGCTGAGCGTTGACGCCGTGCCCGTGCCGCCGGCGGTGTGGCTGTTCGGTTCGGGTCTGCTGGGGCTGGTGGCTGTGGCGCGTCGGCACAAAGCATCCTTAGTCAGAAATCAGTCAGCCATCAGAAAGCCCCACTTAGCCGGGGCTTTTCATTTTTGAACACAAATGAATGTCCGCTCATGGCCCGAGAAGAGACATAGCCGTAGTGTTTAGGCTATAGATTGGTTATGTAATTGCTGGAATGGGCACTCGACAGACTTTTCCTGTAGCGGGCTGCTTTGTAACCTATTGAAGTTGCAGCTGCGTGTTCGACAGATTTATTCTCTGATATCACCATGTCGTGGCTGGGTTATTTGCGGTTGTTGGTTGCGTGTTTCACAAATCGCAGGAAATAATTTTCTTTAAGAAAAGTTTCGTCGGCCGCGAGACGGAAGCCCGCCGCGTGAATTTCGTCCATCACCTGCTGCTTGCCGGCGCGCACATGCTCGAGCACCCAGGCCGAACTTGTTCCTTCAACTCGATTGAAGTCGATCACGATCAGGGTTCCCCCGTCTTTGAGGGCGGTGTGTACCGACGTCAGCATGGCGCGCGGCTGCTCGAAGTGGTGATAGGTGTCGCAAATGAATACCAGATCGACCGTGTTGGCAGGCAGTCCGGTGTCAGTCTGGCTATTGACCTGCGTGCGGACATTGTCGAGCCGTTTGAATTCGGCGCGGCGCAGAATATTTTTGGCAAACTCGCGCGAAATATCCACGGCCGTGACCCGGCCCGTGGGTCCGACCGCGCGCGCAAACAGCAGGGTGAACAGTCCGGCGCCGGCGCCGATGTCGGCCACGCGCATGCCGGGCTTGACACCCGTGGCTGCGACAATCGCCGTGCGCTGATCGTACACCTCGCGGCCGGGTGACTCGAAACGTTTGACCCATTGTGCGAAATCCGGATCCAGGTAGGGTTGGTTGATGGCCGGGTCGGCGCCCGCCTGCGCCGCCAGCGAAAAACGGCACACCAGCTCGAGGCAGACGAGTAGTCCAAAGCGGATGTAACGCGAGGCATTCATGACGATCAGCCTAAAACCAGTGGTCGCGGCGCGCAATCCTGAGTCGGTGCCGGTTCCTGGCCATGACGGTTGCTGGGGTGGCGCGACTCGACTCTGCCAGGTGTGCGGTGGTCTACTGATACACAGATGGTGCCGGCATTGGTCATCCTTCGAACCCAGCGCTCGTGACTCTCATGAACCCATTTCGTCTATTACGTCTGATCGGTGCCAAGCAGCGGCGTGACATCGAGTTTTTCCACCCTGGTGGTTGCTGAATATCCGGGTGCTGGAGAATCGCGATAACTGGCGGCACGTGCGCATCCGTTTGCCGCTGGGCTATCTCACCCGCAATCTGGGCGGCTACATGTTCGGCGGTTGCCAGGCGAATCTTGCCGACCCGATCGCGGCCATCGCCTGTGCCCATATTTTTCCGAGTATTCGGTCTGGACGCGCGCCCAGCGCATCGACTTCCGCGCGATTGGTGACAGTGACCTGGAGCTGCGTTTCGACTTTGACCCCGCTCTCGAGGCCAGCATTCGCGCCGAACTGACTGAGAAGGGACGCTGCACACCGGTCTTCGAGTTTGGCTTTTACCGTGCCGATGGTGTGCTCTGCACCCACGTCACTAACACCGTGGCCATCCGCCCCATGGGCTATCGTGACCAGCACGGTGCCTACACCGCATCGGGAAAGCGCGTGTAACGAATCCAGGCGCAACCGGTAGCGGCCTTCATCCGCGCAGGATGCGGCAACAATTCCGCCTGTGCTACCCTGCGCGCAGACAGGTTATACCGCTTTCAACAGCGTTCAGGAGAGCCATGACGACCACCATCAAGGAACTTGCCGCAGTCTGCGGCGCTGACATTCTTGGCGGCAACCCGGATCAGACCATTCACTCGGCCGCCAACATCGACGAGGCGGGCGCCCATCAGGTCACCTTTATAGCCGGTGCCAAATACGCCAGCAAACTTCAAAGCACCGCCGCCAGCGCGGTGATCGTATCGAAAGGAACATCCGCCGCGAATGTGCACGTCGGTACCTGCTTGCTATTGGTGGATGATCCGGAGATGGCATTTGTCGCCTGCCTGCATCACCTCTATCCGGTGAAGGTCCAACGTGTGGTGCGGAGCCCCCAGGCACAGGTCGATCCGACTGCAATACTTGGCGAAGGCGTCAGCATCGGGCCATTCGCCACCATCGGCGCGCGTACCCGCATCGGAAAAAATTGTCGCATCCAGGCCGGTTGCCACATCGGCGATGATGTCACGCTGGGCGAAAACTGCGTGCTGTACCCGAATGTGGTGCTGTATGACGACGTGCACCTGGGTGATAACGTCATCATCCACGCCGGCGCGGTCATCGGCACGGATGGATTTGGTTACAAGTTTCGCAACGGCGAACACGTGAAGTTCCCGCAGGTCGGTACCGTGGTGATCGAGGCGAATGTCGAGATCGGCGCCAACACCTGCATCGACCGGGCCGCCCTGGGTGCCACGCGCGTGGGCGTGGGCACGAAGATCGATAACCTGGTCCAAATTGGACACAATGTTCAGATCGGTGCGCGCGTATTGTTGTGTGGGCAGTCGGGTGTCAGTGGTTCAACGGTGATCAAGGACCTGGCGACGCTGGCCGCGCAGGCCGGTGTCGCCGACCATGTGACGATCGGCACCCAGGCGATCGTGTTCGCCCAATCGGGTGTCACGAAAGATGTCGCGGACAAGGATCAGGTGATTGGTTTTCCCGCAGCCAACCGCAAGCAGGCATTGCGCGAGATGGCGGCGCTGCGTCGGCTGGCCGGTCATCAGAAGGCCGTTGAAGAACTGGTGCGTTTATTGCCGACGTTGCGCGACATGGCGGCGGGCGACTAGCGCCCGGCGCGGCATCGATACGAAACAAAGTCCGCAACCGGCATCTCAATGCAATACCACATAGTCCCTGGCGGTGTGGCGATGCGGTATCAACCAGTTGGGCATTGTTCAGAGTTGCTTTGGCGGGTGTCGCTCTTCTTCCAACAGCTCGGCCTCATACGGGATGAACACCAGCAGGCGCGCGGTCAAAAAGTTGAAACCAAAACCGAGCAGCACGCCGACCACCAGCGCCACAATCTTGTGGGTCTCGAAGTACGGCACGTATTGGGTGAGCACGTAATAGCTGCCGACGTTGATGGCAAAACCGAGCAGCGAGGTAAGCAGGAAGCTCGGCCACTGCACCAGTTTCGCGGTCTTCTGGCGATTCGAGAAAGTCAGCGCGCGGTTCCAGGCCCAGTTCCAGCTGGCCGCTCCCCAGAAGGCGATGACGCGCGCCGCCACATGTCCCATGCCGGTGAGTGCTTGCAGACCGAGGTAGAGCGCCAGGTCGACGGCGAAACCGCTACCGCCGACCAAGCCGAATTGCATGAATTCAGCGAGAAACGGGAAGCGGAACTGGTACAGGCGGCGCAGGTGACGCAGGTAGCGCACCTGCTCCTTCCAGCTCAGTTTGCTCTCGCCGTGCACGCGATCGGCGAAATGGATCGGCACTTCGCCAGGTTTGGAGAACTCCCCTTTCACCAGCAGCTCCAGGCCGATCTTGTAGCCGATCGGCGAGAGCCGATGCGCCGCCGGCAGGTCGGCACGCCGGAAGGCGAAGAAACCGGACATCGGATCGTGAATACGCGCCAGTGGCAGCGCCAGCCAGGTGGCCACTTTCGAGTTGAGCAGGCGGAACCAGGTCCAGCTCGGGTCGAGCGAACCGCCCGCCACATAACGTGAGCCGACCACGAAATCGTTCCGACCGCTGTCGAGCAGGGCCAGCATGTCGGGAATGCGCTCGGCCGGGTGCGACAGGTCGGCGTCCATCACCACCACGTATTCGCCGCGCGCCTCGTGGATTCCGCGCAGCACGGCGGTGGACAGGCCCTTCTCGCCATGGCGCACAATCATGCGTACCGGCAGACTGTCGGCGAGCTGCGCGGCCAGCACCTCCGATCCGTCCTGCGAGTCGTCGTCCACGAAAATCACTTCATACGCGATGCGCTGCGCGCGCAGCGCCACCTCGATGGCACGCGCCACCGCTTCCAGGTTGCGCACCTCGCGGAAGGTCGGGATCACGACAGTCAGTTTGAGGCTCATGGTGAAGGCACGTCGTCAAGGCCGCGATAGTCTCGGCATAGGAAAAAGTAGAAGGTTACGACAGGCCGGCCCGCGCGGACAACGCTGTAGGGTTCGGCCTCGCGGCATGTTTCAAAGAGGGCCAGCAAGCGGCGACCGGTTTTGAGCATGACATCGGGCACGACCAGCACGCCATCGGTGCCAACACGCGGTGTGCCAAACCACAGGTCGAACTGGTCAAAACGGGTATCGGTCACCTGCACCGGTAGTGGGCGCGCATACCAGGCAAGGCGGCTGGCGAGCGACCAGTTGGGCACAAGCAGCACCGCCTCGGGTTCTTCGCGGGCAAACTCGGCACGCAGCGTCGCCGCGCGCGCCGCCGCCTCCGGCCAGCCGAGCAGCGGCGAGAGCGGATGCCGTGAGCCCGGAAACGGCAGCGTGGGCGCCAGCAGCAGCGTGTACAGCAGTGCAAGCATGAGCAGCGAATAGCCGGCGGAGGTAAAGAGCAGGATCCGCACGGATCGTAGCGTCCGGTGCCGCAGCACCCAGCGGGTGGCGAGCGGCGTAACCCCGGCCCAGGCTAGCGCCGTCCAGTGCGGCAGGGTTTCCTCGCGGCCGGAACCGGAAATGAATAACAACAGCACCGGAACCACCACCAGCAGCGTAAGTTGCACGCCACGTTCGCGCCAAGCCGGTGCGCCGGTAATGAGCGCGATCAAGCCGAACACGTACAGGCCCGGCGCGTAGCCGAACAGCTGGCCGAGCTGTGACAGACCAACACGCGACCACTCCCAGTGTTTGACGCGAAAGCCGTGACCGAGCTGGTAGCGGAACGAGATCCAGTCGTGCTCGGCGTTCCAGTACAGCACCGGGGTAATGACCAGCAGCGCCACCAGCGCCGCCAGGAACAGCGCCATCCACAGCTTCGGCATGCGCAGGACGTCGCCGCGGCGTTGCAAGACGACAAACAGGCCGGTCGTGAGAATCAGTGTGACTGCGGTGTATTTCGACAGGCCCGCGAGGCCGAGACACAGGCCAAAGGCCAACCAGTCGCTCCAGCGGTCATGATCGAGGGCGCGCAGCAGGGTCAGCAACGCCAGCAGCGTGAAAAACAGCAGCGGCGTTTCCGGTACCAGCGCCAGCCCCAGCGCCTGGAACAGCAGCCCGGATTGATAGAAGGCCACGCTCCAGAATCCGAGCCAGGGATGCTCGTGCGGGAACAGGCGTTGCGTGAATCCATACAGCAGCAGGGCGGTGGCCGACGACAGCGCCATCGGCCAAAGCCGCAAAGCGAATTCGCTCTCTGAAAACGGCAGCACCAGTGCCTGCATCCAGCCCACCATCGGCGGGTGGTCGAAGTAGCTCCAGTCGAGGTGCAGTCCGTAGAGCGCGTAGTGCGCCTCGTCGGCACTGAGCGGCACGCGTCCGGCCGCGAGCAGGTGCAGCAGTGTGATGACGAGCGTCAGCAGCAGCGTCGCCCGCCACGGGCCGAGTGTCTGCAGACGGGCAATGCCGGATTTGATCATGTGCGGCGCTTGCGGGCGACGGGTTTGTGCAGTTTCACCGGCGCCGCGCGTCGACGCATGCGCAGGTTCAGCATCTCCACCGCCACCGAGAACGCCATGGCAAAGTAGATGTAGCCGCGCGGCACGTGGAAATCGAGGCCTTCGGCGATCAGTGCCGTGCCGACCAGGATCAGGAACGCCAGCGCCAGCATCTTGATGGTTGGATGGGTGTCCACGAACTCGCCAATGGCGCGCGCCGCGAACATCATCACCGCGACTGAGAGCACGATGGCGAGCGCCATCACAGCAATCTGTTGCGCCAGGCCGACGGCGGTGATCACCGAGTCGAGCGAGAACACGATGTCGATAATGGCGATCTGGACCAATACTCCGGCGAATGACGCCACTGCCTGATGCTTGCGGGTTTCGGTTGCGCCTTCCAGGCTCTCGTGGATTTCCGAGGTACTCTTCACCAGCAGGAACAACCCGCCACCGATCAGGATCAGGTCACGTCCGGAGATGCCCTGGTTCAGCACGCTGAACAGCGGCGTATTCAGACTCATGACCCAGACCAGCGACAGCAGCAGCGCGAGACGCGTGAGCATGGCGAGCCCCAGCCCCAGCACCCGCGCCTTTTCGCGCTGGCGCGCCGGCAAGCGACCCACCAGGATAGAAATGAAAATAATGTTGTCGATACCGAGAACGATTTCGAGCGCAGTAAGGGTAACGAGCGCCGCCCAGGCCTGCGGATCGGAAAGCCATTCCATCGTAATCCCCGGTTAGTTGGTTCTGGTTCCGCCGGGTGGCGGGCATTCACACTGGGAGTGTAACAGGGAGATTCCGGCGTGGGCTATGCATACCACGTGATAGAAAACGCCCCGCAACGACCGGCGCGGGGTGTTTGGTGTCAGTGCTTGCTGCTGTGCTTGGGCGTGCTCTCGGCGATCTTGTCCATGAGCGCGAACAGCACACCCGAGAGCACCAGGGTGACGTGGATGCTGATCTTCCACACGATCGCCTTGTCGCCGGCAGTCCACACCCACGCGGCGTTGTACGCTTCCGGGTTGCTGAGCGCGGTGCCGATGTATACGAATGACTTGAGCAGCTCGATGGCGGAGATGGCGACGATCGAGGCGATCACCTTGATCTTGAGGCCGGAAAAATCCACCTTGCCCATCCAGTCCGGACGGTCTTCGTGGCCGCGCGTGTCGATTTTGGACACGAAGTTCTCATAGCCGCTGAAGATGATGATGATCAGCAGGTTCGCAACCAGCGACAAGTCGACCAGTGTCAGGATGGCGAGGATGGTCTCGGACTCCGGGCCGGCGAAGATGTGCGGCACGATATGGAAGAACTCCTGACCGAACTTGATGAGCATGATCAGGATGCCACCGACCAGACCGAGGTAAAATGGCGCCAACAGCCAGCGGCTGCTAAAAATCACCACTTCAAGAAAATGTTCGATCGCTTTCATGGTGTTAAAGATTATCCGTTTGGGTCTGCTATGGTTACCCGGACAGAGGTGGACAGAGCCGGGCAAAATTATCGGTGAAACGTGGCAAGTTGCAAGCGGTCTTTGCGCGCCAGCCACCCGTTGACGGTGCCGTGGTGGCCGTGCCCCGCGCGGACTTGAAAATCCGGCCGGGGAGCCCTAATTTTCCGCTGTCCCGCCAATATATATTCCAGCTGGAGATGCAGGCATGAGCGTTGATACCCATAAGGAAACCCTCGGTTTCCAGACTGAGGTCCGGCAGCTGCTGGACCTGATGATTCATTCGTTGTACAGCAACAAGGAGATTTTTCTGCGCGAGCTGATCTCCAATGCCTCGGATGCGTCCGACAAGCTGCGTTTCGAGGCGCTTAGCGACGATGCCCTGTACGAAGGCGACTCGGAGCTCAAGATTCGCGTGGTCTTCGACAAGGCCGCGCGTACCATCACACTGAGCGACAACGGCATCGGCATGAGTCGCAGCGAGGTGGTGGAAAACATAGGCACCATCGCCAAATCCGGCACGCGCCAATTCCTGTCATCGCTCTCCGGCGAGCAGCAGAAAGACGCCAAGTTGATTGGTCAATTCGGCGTCGGCTTCTATTCGGCCTTCATCATTGCCGACTCGGTCACGCTGGTCACCCGCCGTGCCGGACTGGGCGCCGAACACGGCGTGCGCTGGACCTCGGACGGCAAGGGCGAATACACCCTCGAGACGGTCGAGAAGCCGACACGCGGCACCGACGTTATTCTGCATCTGCGCGCGGGCGAGGACGAATTTCTCGATGGCCTGCGCTTGCGCAGCATTGTCCGCAAGTATTCCGATCACATCACCCTGCCGATCGTGATGCGCAAGGAGAACGCCGACGGGGATGAAACCGTGAACCGCGCGGCGGCGCTCTGGGCGCGCCCGCGCAGCGAGATCAAGCCGGAAGAGTATGACGAATTCTACAAGCACGTTGCGCATGATTTCGAGGCGCCGCTCGCGCACGTGCATGCGCGCGTCGAAGGCAAGCATGAATACATCGCGCTCCTCTATGTTCCGCAGCGCGCGCCCTTTGATCTCGGCGACCGCGAGCAGCGCCACGGCATCAAGCTCTATGTGAAGCGCGTGTTCATCATGGACGACGCCGAGCAGCTGATGCCGCCGTACCTGCGTTTCGTGCGCGGGGTGATCGACACGAGCGACCTGCCGTTGAACATTTCGCGCGAAATCCTGCAACACTCGCGCGACATCGAGGTGCTGCGCTCCGGCGCCACGCGCAAGGTGTTGGACCTGCTCGACGAGCTGGCGCAGAAGGAGCCGGAGAAATACGCGACCTTCTGGAAAGAGTTCGGCCGGGTGTTGAAAGAAGGCGTGATCGAAGACCATACGAACAAGGAGCGTCTGGCGAAATTGCTGCGCGTGGCGTCCACGCACACCGATCAGGACACCCAGAATGTCGCGTTCACGGATTACCTGGCGCGCATGAAGCCCGAGCAGAAGAACATTTACTACATCACGGCGGAAACCTTTAGCGCGGCCAAATCCAGCCCGCATCTCGAAATCTTCCGCAAGAAAGGCATCGAGGTGCTGCTGCTATCGGATCGCATCGACGAATGGCTGGTGACCCATCTCACCGAATTCGAAGGCAAGCCGCTGCAGTCCGTGACCAAGGGCGACCTCGATCTGGGCGCGCTGGCCGACGAAGAAAAGAAACAGCAGGAGCAGGTAGCGGCCGAGTATCAGGATCTGGTCGCGCGCCTGAAGACCACGCTCGCCGAGCAGGCCCAGGACGTGCGCGTCACCCACCGGTTGACGGGTTCGCCGGCCTGTCTAGTGGCCGGTGAGCACGATCTGGGCGCGCATTTCGAGCGGCTGCTGAAGGCCGCCGGGCAAAAGGTGCCCACCAGCAAGCCGGTATTGGAGATCAATCCCGAGCATGCCTTGGTGCAACGGCTCAAGGACGAGAGCGATGCACAGCGTTTTGGCGATTGGGCACGCATTCTGTTCGATCAGGCGCTGTTGAGCGAAGGCGGCCAGCTCGACGATCCGGCCGGTTTCGTGGCGCGCGTCAACAGTCTCTGGCTGGGACTCCTGAAATAGGCGCATTTCCCCGCCAGTTTGTGCCCCGCCCGGCATGCCGGAATGTTAAGATTCCGGCATGGATGTCTCCCGTCTGCTCGATGACCTGAACCCCGCCCAGCGCGAAGCGGTGGCCGCCCCGCCCGGGCCGCTGCTGATCCTGGCCGGCGCCGGCTCCGGCAAGACGCGCGTGCTCACCCACCGGGTCGCGTGGCTGGTGGAGGTGCTGAACATCTCGCCACACGCCATCCTGGCCGTGACCTTCACCAACAAGGCGGCGGCCGAAATGCGCGGGCGCATCGAGACCATGCTCGGCTTCGGTGTCGGCGGCATGTGGATCGGCACCTTCCACGGGCTGTCGCACCGCCTGCTGCGCGCCCACTGGAAAGAGGCCGGGTTGCCGCAGAACTTCCAGATTCTGGACAGCGAGGACCAGTACCGCGTCATCAAGCGCCTGCTCAAGGCGCTGGAGCTGGACGAGGCCTACTGGCCGCCGCGCCAGGCGCAGTGGTTCATCAACGGCCACAAGGACGCCGGCCGCCGCCCGGCGCAACTGGGCGAGGGCCAAGACCCGCAGACCCGCCAGTGGATCCGTATTTACCGCGAATACGAGGACAGCTGCAAACGCTCCGGCCTGGTGGATTTTGCCGAGCTGCTGCTGCGCGCCTTCGAGCTGCTGCGCGACAACGCCGCGCTGCGCGAACACTACCAGAGCCGCTTCCGCCAGGTGCTGGTGGACGAGTTCCAGGACACCAACGCCATTCAGTATCACTGGCTCAAGCTGTTCGCGGGCGGTCACAACAACCTGTTCGTGGTCGGCGACGACGACCAGTCGATCTACGGTTGGCGCGGCGCACTGGTGGACAACATTCTCAAGTTCGAGAAGGACCACCCAGGCACCAAAGTCATCCGCCTCGAACAGAATTACCGCTCGACCGGTAACATCCTGAAGGCCGCGAACGCGGTGATCGCACACAACGAGGGCCGGCTCGGCAAGGAACTGTGGACCGACGACGAAGACGGCAAGCGCATCGAGCTGTACACCGCGTTCAACGAGATCGATGAGGCGCGCTTCGTGCTCGACCGCATCCAGGCCTGGGGAGCGGCCGGCCACAAGCGCGCCGAGGTCGCCATCCTGTATCGCTCCAATGCCCAGTCGCGCGTGTTTGAAGAGCAGCTGGTGCAGGCCGGCATACCGTACCGCGTGTACGGCGGCCTGCGCTTCTTCGAGCGCGCCGAAATCAAGGACGCGCTCGCCTACTTACGGTTGGTGGCGAGCCGCCACGACGACCCGTCGTTCGAACGCGTGTGTAATGTGCCGACGCGCGGGCTCGGCGACCGCACGCTCGACACGCTGCGCCAGCATGCGCGCGCAAAAGGGTTATCGCTGTGGGAAGCCGCGATGTCGTTGCTCGGCGAGCAGACACTCGCGGCGCGCGCCGCCAATTCCCTGAAAGGCTTTCTCGATCTCATCGAACGCCTCGCTGCCGACAGCGCCGGCCTTACCCTCGGCGAACAGGCCGAGCAAGTGTTGCACGGCAGCGGCCTGCTCGACTTCCACCGCAACGACAAGAGCGAAAAGAGCGAGATGCGAGTCGAGAACCTTGAGGAGCTGGTCAACGCGGCCCGCAACTATGAACACGATCCGACCGAGGGCCTCGACCCGCTGTCGTCATTTCTGGCGCATGCCGCGCTCGAGGCCGGCGAGGCCGAAGCCGAGGCCTGGGAAGACTGCGTGCAGCTGATGTCCCTGCATTCCGCCAAGGGGCTTGAGTTCCCGCTGGTGTTTCTGACTGGCATGGAGGAGGGCCTGTTTCCGCACCAGCGCTCGATCGAGGAGCCGGGCCGGCTCGAGGAAGAGCGCCGGCTGTGCTACGTGGGCATGACCCGGGCTAGAAAAGAGTTAGTGCTTACTTATGCTGAGGTCCGCCGCCTGTATGGGTCGGAGCATTACACCAGCCCTTCACGCTTTCTGGGGGAAATTCCCCCGGAACTGATCGATGAGGTACGTTCTCAGGGGTCCGTCACGCGCCCGGCATGGCGCGGGGCGGATGCATCCGGGGACGCCGCACTGCATACTGGCACCCCCGGTAACGGCACCCCCCTGCGTCTGGGCGCACGCGTGCAGCATGCCAAGTTCGGCGAGGGCGTTGTGCTGGGCATCGAGGGTCAGGGCGAACACGCGCGCGTGCAGGTGAACTTCAACGGCGCCGGCGCCAAGTGGTTGGTGCTCGCCTATGCCAACTTGCAGGCAGTCTGATGCCCATGGGCGGGTCAGGATGAACTATAGTTTTTAAAGATAATGTCTGAATCGCGAGCAAATCACTGGAAGCAAGAACGGAGGGAGACGTGAAATCGGAGCAAGGGAGTGAGGCCGGATCGGCCAGAAAGGGATTCGTGAGTTGGCTTAAGGATTCGCAAGGCGGTCTGTCAGTGGGGCGCACGTTCACGCTGCTGCTGTTGCTGACACTGGCCGGCGCATTCATTGCGAGTGCGGCCGGTGCCGGGGTCTGGGGGACCGCGGTACTGACAGCGATGCTCACCGCGGTGCTTGCCCATGCCCTGATTATCACGCCGCTGGCGCGTGACTACGAGGCACACCTCAAGGCCATGCCGCGCCCCGTCACCTCCAGCACCATGGATGCGCTGACCCGTGTGCCCAACCAGCGCGCCATTACCTCCAGTCTGCTCGATGCCATGTCTTACGCCAATCGCTACAGTCACCCGCTGTCCGTGGCGCTGGTGGATCTCGATATGCTGACCAGCATCAATCGTGAGATGGGACGCAAGGCCGGTGACAAGGCATTGCAAGCCGTGGCCGAGGTTTTCACTGACACGCTGCGCATGCCGGACCATGCCGGCCGCTACGGCGAAGAAGAATTTATGGTGATCATGCCCAGCACCACGCTCAAGAACGCTACCACCATTGCCGAGCGCATCCGTGAAGGCGTGGAGAGCGCTGAAGTCAGTTTCGACGGCAAGAAAATCCCGGTCACCGTGAGCATCGGCGCCAGTCAGTTCCACAAGGGTGAAGACCTGGAACGCTTCCTCGCGCGCATCGACAAGGCGCTCGCCACGGCCAAGACCAGCGGCCGCAACCGTGTGGCCGCCGAACGGCGTGCCTCGTCCAAGGTCAGCGGCCGCAGCCGCGGTGCCGCGGAGCGGCGTGTGGCCGCAACCCGCTAGGGCCTGCGAAAACCTGAGTATCGCCAGGCCGCTCGGGCGGATTCGTTCCACCATTCCCTCGTTGTCCATTGCGCCAGTTGGCGTTACGAGACGCATTCGGCACAATGCGGTCTCGCTTACGCCACCAGGAGAAAACAATGAAGCGACGCGACCTGATCAAAGGCGCCGGCGCCGGGTTGCTGGCCGGAGCCTTCAGCTCGGCCGGTGCCGCCGATCTGCCCGCCATCCGCTGGCGCCTGGCGTCTAGTTTTCCCAAGAGCCTCGACACCATCTATGGGGCCGGCGAAGTGCTGGTCCGCCGTCTCGAACAAATCACCCAAGGCAAGTTCCAGATCCGCGTGTTCGCCGGCGGCGAGATCGTACCGGGCCTGCAAGTGCTGGATGCGGTGCAGAATGGCACGGTCGAATGCGGGCACTCGGCCAGCTACTACTACGTCGGCAAGAACATGGCGTTTGCCTTCGACACCGCTATGCCCTTCGGCCTGACCGCGCGCATGCAGAACTCCTGGATGTACTCCGGCGGCGGCCTGAAGCTGACGCGCGAGCTCTTCAAGGACTACAACATCCTCAACTTTCTGGGCGGCAACACCGGCGTGCAGATGGGCGGCTGGTTTCGCAAGGAGATCAAAAGCCTCGCCGACTTGAAGGGCCTGAAGATGCGCATCCCCGGCATCGGCGGACAGATCATGGCGCGCCTCGGCGCCGTGCCGCAGACGCTCGCTGGCGGCGACATCTACCAGTCGCTCGAGCGCGGTGCGCTCGACGCCACTGAATGGGTCGGACCGTACGACGACGAGAAGCTCGGCTTTCACAAAGTCGCCAAACATTATTACTATCCCGGCTGGTGGGAAGGCGGCCCGCAACTGTCGTTCTACGTGAACATGAAGAAGTGGGCGGAACTGCCACCCGCCTACCAGGCCGCCTTCGAGGCCGCGGCCGCCGAGGCCAATGTGCACATGCTGAGCGAGTACGACGCCAAGAATCCGCCGGCACTCATGCGCCTGGTGCGCGCTGGCGTGCAGCTGCATCCATTTCCGCACGACATGCTGGTCGCGGCACACGAAACGGCGTTCGAGCTGTATGACGAGGAAGCCGCAAAGAATCCAGCCTTCAAGAAGATCTACACCGAATGGAAGAAGTTCCGCGACGCCGAGATCCAGTGGTTCAAGGTGGCGGAGGCGTCGTACGCCAATTTCCTGTATTCGGACAAATAACCATCGTCACCGTTGGCGCGGCGCGCCACGGTTGCCCACGACCAGACATCATTTTGATTCAGGCGGCAGGACGCTGCCTGCATCGGTCGGTAGTTCAATCTGCAAGACCGCATCGCCGCCTGTGGCCGGTTCGCTGCTCACGAGTTGCGGGAAGGTCAGCACCAGCGCGATCATCACGACCTGAATCAGCACGAACGGCACCGCCCCCCAATAGATATCGCTGGTCTTGATCTCCCTGGATGCGACGCTGCGCAGATAGAAGAGTGCGAAGCCGAACGGCGGGTGCATGAACGAGGTTTGCATGTTCACGCCGAGCAACACGCCGAACCACACGAGGTCGATGCCGAGCTTGGTCGCGACCGGCGCGAGCAGTGGCACCAGGATGAAGGCGATCTCGAAGAAATCGAGAAAGAAGGCGAGCGTAAACACCAACAGGTTCACGACCACAAGGAAACCGAACGCGCCACCGGGTAGTTGCGTGAGCAGCTGTTCCACCCACAGATCGCCGTTCACGCCACGGAACACCAGGCTGAACACGGTCGAGCCGATCAGAATGAACACCACGAAGCTGGTGAGCTTGGTGGTGGATTCCATTGCCTGCTTGAGCATGGTGAAGTCGAGCCGCCGGTGCAGGGCGGCCAGCACCAGTGCGCCGACGGCTCCGAGCGCACCGCCTTCGGTCGGCGTGGCGATGCCGAGGAAGATGGTGCCGAGCACCAGGAAGATGAGGATCAGCGGCGGCAGCATGGAAACGGCGGCACGGCGCGCGAGCGCCAGGCCGCGCAGCGGCCGGGCCACCGCCGGCAACGCCGGCGCCGCCGCCGGTTTCACCAGCGTCACGCCCAGCACATAGAGGACATACAGCCCGGTGAGCACCAGGCCCGGGGTCATCGCGCCCTTGTACATATCGCCGACGGAAACGCCGAGCTGGTCGGCGAGCACGATCAACACCAGCGACGGCGGGATGATCTGCGCGAGTGTGCCGGAGGCGGCAATTACGCCAGTCGCCAGTCGCCGGTCGTAGCCGTAGCGCATCATCACCGGCAGTGAAATAAGCCCCATGGCAATCACCGAGGCCGCGACCACGCCGGTGGTGGCGGCGAGCAGCGCACCGACGAAGATCACGGCGTAGGCCAGCCCGCCACGTATCGTGCCGAACAGCTGGCCGATGGTATCGAGCAAGGCCTCGGCCATGCCACTGCGTTCCAGTATCAACCCCATGAAGGTGAAGAACGGAATGGCGAGCAGCGTCGAGTTCGACAGGATGCCAAACACCCGCTCCGGCAACGCCTGCAGCAAGACGAAATCGAAGAACCCGGATTGAATACCGATGATCGCGAACAGCAGACCATTGGCGGCCAGTGCAAACGCCACCGGATAGCCGAGCAGCAGGATCACGACCAGCGCCAGGAACATGAGTGGCGCCATGAGCTCGAAGCTCATTCGCGACCTCCGGCCGTGGCGCGATCGTGGTTCATACTTTTTCCGTCGGCTGCTCGAGCGTGAGCAGAATGTGTCCGCGCAGAAACGCGATGCGTTTGATGCTCTCGGAAATTCCTTGCAGGGCTAGCAGCGCAAAACCGAGCGGTATCAGCACACGCACCGGCCAGCGCAGCAGTCCACCGGAATCCGGCGACATCTCGCTGTGCTGCCAGGCGTCGACGAAACCGAACCAGGAGAACCACACCAGGAGTAGGCTGAACGGCAGCAGGAACACAACGGCGCCGAGCAGATCGATCCATGCGCGCGCACGTTCCGAGAGCTGGCCGTACAGGATGTCAATGCGCACGTGGCCGTTGTGTTTGAGGGTGAAGCCGGCGGCGAGCAGAAAGATGGCCGCGAACAGATACCACTGGAGCTCCAGCCAGGCGTTGGACGACATGCCGAAGGCATAACGCATCCCGGCATTGGCCGCCGAGACCAGTGTGGTGGCGAGCACCAGCCACGACACCACACGGCCGACGCGTTCGTTCAGGGCGTCGATGGCACCGGACAGGGCGAGCAGGGCTTTCATGGGATGGCGCGTAAAGGCCCGGCAGAAGGCGCAGACAAATGGCGTGAGCGCAAGTCGATGACAACAACCGCGCCGATTCTGGCCAAGCGCGGGTGCAATGTCAAAGCCGCGACGCGCTGTGTTCCGGGCTGCGCGGCGAGATTCGCGTGCACCGCCTGTTTGCCGCGCTACGCGAGAAGTTTAGTCATCGACTACGCCAATAGCGCCTCGACCACGGCGCACCACGCCGCGGCGAGGTTCGCGCGGTTGTAGCCGCCGCCGCCCGTGGCAATGATCCGGCCTTCACACAGTTCGTTGGCCAGGGTACACAGACGGCGCGTGGCCTGGGCGTGCACGGCCGGCGTGTACTGCAGGTGGGTAAGCGGATCGCCACCGATGCTGTCAGCCCCGGCCTGCAGCAGAATGATTTCGGGTTGGCCGGCGCGCACGAATTCCTCGACACGCGGCCAGACGCGCCGAAACGCGGCGTCATCCGCGCCCGGTGGCATGGGGATGTTGAGCTTGGTTCCGAGCGCCGCGCCGCTTCCGGCCTCGTCCGCGGCGCCGGTGCCAGGGTAGAGGAAACGTCCGTCCTCGTGCAGATCGGCAAAAATCAGATCCGGGTCATCGGCGAAGGCATAATACACACCGTCACCGTGGTGGGCGTCGATGTCCACGTAGGCAATGCGCTGCACGCCGTGCACCGCGCGCAGGGCTTCTATGGTGCAACCGATGTCGTTGAACACGCAGAAGCCGGCGGCCATGTCGCGGCGCGCGTGATGCAGACCGGCAATCGGCACGAATGCGCGCGGCGCCGCGCCCGATACCGCATGCGCCACCGCGTCGAGTGTCGAGCCGACCACCGTGGCTGCGGCCGCATAGATACCGGGAAACGCCGGCGTATCACCGTAGTCGAGAAAGCCCTCGCCGCTCTGTGACTGACGTTGCACGCGTTCAATATAGTCGCGCGTGTGAAAGCGCAGCAGGTCGGCCTCGCCAGCCTGCACGGGCGCAGCGATCTGGGCACGCCGATCGAGGCCGCGTGCCACGCATTCCTTCCAGAATGCACCGAGCCGGTCCGGGCCGAACGGGTGCCCGGCGCCGAAGCCGTATCGCGCCAGGGCATCGCCGTAGTAGAGCCGTAAGGTCATGGGAACGTGGCCGGCGCCGCTGTCATCGCGCAGCGTTATTTCGGACGGGTAAACAGATCCTGGTAACTCGCATTGAGGCCGGCGACGAACACCGGCAGTGCCACGAGCCCGACAATGAAAAAGGCGAGGTAGTCGAACGGAAAGAAGAACAGCAGGAACAGGATGCGCATGATCTCGCCGGTCACGGCAAACACGCCGATAAAGATCATGAACGCCCCGAGATTGCTGAGCGCGCCGGAGAAGCTCATTTCGATCGACGGCAGCGGGTGTTCGCGCCGGAACAGAATCAGCGGCACGGTGTAGAGGAACGCCATGAGCAGCAGCGTTTCAAGGCTGAGCACCACGACCAAGCCGATCAGGGCGGTGATCCACACCGACGGACCGACACTGCCGGACAGCATCGCCGGCAACGCCGCGCCACCGACCTTGAGCAATTGTGCGAGGATTTTGACGACCACCACACCGCCGAGCAACAGGGTGCTGATGACCATGATCGGCAGCATCTTGTCTTCGTTCGAGAAGCCTTGAAACAGACGGCGCGCGGCGCGTGTGAGCAGGTCCTGCAGGTAGCGCGCCCAGGCGCGCACATCACGTCCGGCCGGTGGCACCGGCACGGCACTGGCGGGCAGACCCGCGCCGGCCAGTGCCTGTGCCACCGGCAGTGCGCCGAGCATGAACAGCGGGGTAAACAGCACCAGCACCAGCCAGCCAATGAATGGAATCTGGCCGAGCAGAATCGCCATGGCGAGGTAGACGAACGCCATCGCCAGCCACAGCGTCGGTTGCATGCGGAACAGCGCGATGCCGCGCCGGACCCACCCCCATCCATTTTTTGAAGGTACCTGATTGGCGCGAATCATGTGCCTTTCCTCAGAAACGCTTGATGACCCACATCGGCGGACTCACGCTGGGTTGGAAATCGTCTTTCAGGAACTCGCCATTACCTTCGTTATCCACGAGATAGTACGGCCGACCGCTTTTGGGAATGACCTTGATCATGTAGAGGTGGCCGCCAATGCGGTATTCCTCACGGCGAACATCACCGTCGGTGGTGATGGTCACTTCGGGTTCGGGGAGCGCACCCGAGTCGTTGCCGGTCGCCGCGGGCGGTTCTGGTGGTGCCTGGTAGTTCTTCACTGGCGGCGGCGGTGCCGGCAGTGTGCCGAGTTTTTCCTTGTCGGCTGCTTGCGCGGCCAGCATGGAAAACGCCAAGAGCGCAACAGGGAAATGGAAACGCATGGAGACAGTGGCCTAGAGATTGAGCTGAGTCTGCTCTTCCTCGGCGGAAGGCTCGAAACCGCGGTGCCTATAGTACCGGAAGATGGCCTGCAGGACATCCTGTGCATCGTCCAGCACCGTGATCAGGTCGAGGTCCTCGGGGCTGATCGTGCCCTCTGCGACCAGGGTGCTACGGAACCAGTCGAGCATCCCCTGCCAGAACGGCGCGTGCACCAGTATGATCGGGATGCGTCGGCTCTTGCCGGTCTGCACCAGGGTCATGATCTCCATGAGTTCGTCGAGCGTGCCGAAACCGCCCGGCAGGACCACATACGCCGAGGCGTATTTGACGAACATGACCTTGCGCGCGAAGAAATGGCGGAAGGTGAGACTGATGTCCTGATAGGCATTGGTCGACTGTTCGTGCGGCAGGGTAATGTTGAGGCCGACGCTCGGGGCCTTGCCGGCGTGCGCGCCCTTGTTCACCGCCTCCATGATGCCCGGCCCGCCACCACTCACCACCGAAAAGCCCGCATCCGACAGCAGGCGCGCAATCTGCTCGGCCATGACATAGTACGGATGCCCGACCGGCGTGCGCGCCGAGCCAAAGATGCTCACCGAAGGATGGATTTGCTCGAGACGCTCGAAGCCTTCCACGAACTCCGCCATGATCTGAAAGATCTTCCACGACTCGCGTGACAGGATCTTGGAGGAGGTGGTGAAGGATTCGATGGATTTTTTGCCGGGGAGTGTTTTATCTTCCATAAACCTTATTTAGCACACGCAGACGCAAACACACAGTTAAAGGAATGCAAGCTTGCACAAAAATATCCATATGAAGGAAAGCAGGCCTGCGCAAAAATAACCAGATTATGAAGTTAGGCAAGTCTATACAAAAATAGTCATATGAACGGCAAAAAACCCCTGGTGCTCGTGGACGGTTCATCCTATCTTTACCGGGCCTTCCACGCCATGCCGAACCTGAGCAATTCGCGCAATCAACCGACCGGCGCGGTGTACGGCGTGACCAATATGTTGCGTCGCCTGCTCAAGGACTATGACCCGGAACAGGTCGCCGTGGTGTTCGATGCCCCGGGGAAGACCTTCCGCGACGACATATATCCCGAGTACAAGGCGCACCGCCCGTCGATGCCGGATGACTTGCGCAGTCAGATCGAGCCGATCCACGCCATCGTGCGTGCCATGGGTCTGCCGCTGCTGATGGTGGAAGGCGTCGAAGCGGATGACGTGATCGGCACGCTGGCGTGCCAAGCCGCGGCCGAGGGGCGCGACGCGCTCATTTCCACCGGCGACAAGGACATGGCGCAGCTCGTCGACGGGCACGTCGAACTGGTCGATACCATGAAAGAGATGCGCTACGACCGCGCCGGTGTGCAAGAACGTTTCGGTGTGCCGCCGGAGCGCATCGTCGAGTATCTCGCGCTCATCGGCGACAGCTCGGACAATATCCCGGGCGTGCCCGGCGTCGGCCCCAAGACCGCGGTCAAGTGGCTCAGCGAATACGGTTCATTGGATAATTTGATTGCGCACGCCGGTGACATCAAGGGCAAGGCCGGCGAGAACCTGCGCGCCGCGCTCGCGCAGCTGCCGCTCGCACGCCAGCTTGCCACGATAAAGTGCGATGTGCCGCTCGCCTTCCGCCCGGCCGACCTGACGCGCCAGGCACCGGACAACGAGCGCCTGCGCGAACTTTTCCATGAGCTCGAATTCAGAACCTGGCTGGCCGAGCTCGGCGGCGTGAACGCCGCCACGCCGGCGAAGGCCGGAGTGCAAAGAACGCAGGAGCAACTTTTCAGCACCAAGCCCACTGTCAGCCACAATAATTACCAGGCGATTTTTACCGAGGCCGAGCTCGATGTCTGGATCGCGCGTCTGGAAAAGGCCGAGCTGTACGCGGTCGATACCGAGACCACCGATCTCGACGTGATGAGCGCCGAGATTGTCGGCGTATCGTTCACCGACCGCGCTGGCGAAGGCGCCTACCTGCCGCTGGCGCACGAGTATCCGGATGCGCCGGCGCAGCTCAACCGCGAAAAAAGCTTGCAGAAGTTGAAACCGCTGCTCGAAGACCCGCGCCCGCGCAAGGTCGGACAGAATCTGAAATACGATCTGGGTGTACTCGCCAATCACGGCATTACGCTGAACGGTATCGCGCACGACACCATGCTCGAATCGTATGTGCTCGACTCGACCGCCTCGCGCCACGACATGGACTCGCTCGCGCTCAAATATCTCGGCCACAAGACCATCAAGTACGAAGAGGTAGCCGGCAAGGGCAAGGCCCAGATTAATTTTCGCGAGGTGCCGGTCGAGCAGGCGGCGCAATACGCGGCCGAAGACGCGGACATCACCCTGCGCCTGCATGAACACATGTGGCCGCGCCTCAACGAGACGCCGGCGCTGGTAAAGCTCTATCAGGAGATCGAACTGCCGCTGGTGCCGGTGCTGGCCCGCATCGAGCGCCACGGGGTGAAGATCGATGCCGCCATGCTGCGCCGGCAGAGCACCGAGCTCGCCAAGCGCATGCTTGAGTTGGAGGGTGAGGCGCACGCACTCGCCGGCCAGACCTTCAATCTCGCCTCGCCCATGCAGATCCAGGAAATTCTGTTCGGCAAGCTGCAACTGCCGGTGTTGAAGAAAACCCCGAAGGGTCAACCGTCCACGGCGGAAGAGGTGCTAACCGAGCTGGCGCTCGATTATCCGTTGCCGCGCGTGCTGCTCGAACACCGTGGTATCGCCAAGCTCAAGAGTACCTACGCGGACAAGCTGCCGGAGATGATTCACCCCAAGACCGGGCGCGTGCACACCTCCTATCACCAAGCGGTGGCCGCGACCGGACGGCTGTCATCGAGCGATCCCAATCTGCAGAATATCCCGGTGCGCACGCAAGAAGGCCGGCGCATTCGCCAGGCGTTCGTGCCCGAGGCCGGTTATAAAATGGTGTCGGCCGACTACTCGCAGATCGAACTGCGCATCATGGCGCACCTGTCGCAGGACGAGGGCCTGCTCAAGGCGTTTGCCGCCGGCAGCGACATTCACCGTGCCACCGCCGCCGAGGTGTTTGGTGTGGCGCCGGAGCTGGTTTCCGACGACCTGCGACGCTCCGCCAAGGCCATCAACTTCGGTCTGATCTACGGCATGTCGGCATTTGGGCTGGCGCAGCAGCTCAAGATCGAGCGCAGTGCCGCGCAGCAGTACATCGATCTCTATTTTGCGCGCTACCCCGGGGTCAAGGCGTTTATGGACCGTACCCGCGCCCAGGCGCACGAGCAGGGGTACGTGGAAACCGTGTTCGGGCGGCGCCTTTATTTGCCCGAGATCAATGCCAGCAATCAGGCGCGCCGGCAATATGCGGAACGCACCGCGATCAACGCGCCCATGCAAGGCACGGCCGCCGACCTGATCAAGCTCGCGATGCTGGCCGTGGACCACTGGATTCGCGAATCCGGCCTGCCGATGATGATGATCATGCAGGTACACGATGAATTGGTGTTCGAGGTGCGTGCAGACAGTCTTGAAAAAGCCAAGGCCGGCATCCAAGAGTATATGACTGGCGTCGCTCAGCTTGCCGTACCGCTGGTAGTGGATATGGGCGTGGGCGACAATTGGGACGAAGCGCATTAATCCTATTCCCCTAACTGCACAGGGGAATTGATCCGACACAATAGTTCAGCAGAAAACCCGCTCCTGCGTTTTCTGCACTTCCGCCATCCCTGGCGGTCGCAAGAATTTTCTGGAATTGCCCGGCGGAACTTTTATGCTGGGCGTGAAGTCTCAGGTTACAGGACGTGATTTGGTCCTACCCGCTCCTCCTCCCTGAGCGGGTAAAGTTCCGGACCCCTAGTCCGGAACTACTTAAGTGCCCCGGAATCTCTCCCCTTGTTTCCGGGGTTTTTTTTGTCCGCAGCTTTTGCAGTGATCCCGAGCCAGTCCGCGACCACGGTCTGGGCCTCGTCCACGCCTTCGCCACTCAAGGCTGAAAACAATTGGGCAGTCGCGCCGGCGCCATGCTCCGTGAGACGCGCACGCACCGCGCGCAGCGTATGGATACGCTCATTCCTGCTGAGCTTGTCGCTCTTGCTCAACAGCACATGTACCGGCAGCGCATTCTCGGCGCAGAATTCAAGCAGCGCCTCGTCGTAGTCGGTGAGCGGATGCCGGCAGTCCATGATCAGCACCACGCCGCGCAACGATTCGCGTGCCTGCAGGTAGTTGCCGACCATCTCGTCCCACTCGGCGCGCACACTGCGTGCTACGCGCGCATAGCCATAGCCGGGCAGATCGACCAGGGAATGCTGGTCGTCGATGCTAAAGAAATTGATGAGACGGGTACGCCCGGGCGCCTTGCTGACGCGCGCCAGGCCCTTGCGGCCGGTAATGGTATTGAGCGCGCTCGATTTACCGGCATTGGAACGACCGGCAAACGCCACTTCCGCACCCTGGTCTGGAGGCAGGTGCGTGGCGTTCTGGGCGCTTAGGCGAAAACTGGCCTGGCGCAGGACATCCGTCAGTAAAATTGACCTCACGGCAGGCTCTTGGTATATAAGGCGGCGCTGAACGGGTCTGTTTCGGTAGTTTTCCGGATCTTCCGGCGTTGGTAAGCCGGTCCTTCCTGCTCCGGGCACAGTGTAGCACCCTGCGGCGGGCAATCGTGCCGCGCACCACGACTCGTTGCATCCAGGTAACTTAAGGGGGAAACATGAAGAAGTTGATTTCGCTGGCCGCGCTCTTAGCGTTTGCGAGTGCGGCGGGCAGTGCGATGGCTGAAGGAAACGCCGTCACCGGTAAGGCCAGGTCGGCCATGTGTGCCGGCTGTCATGGGGCAGACGGCAACAGCGTCGCGCCGAATTTCCCGAAACTCGCTGGACAGGATGCCCAGTACATCGCCAAGCAGCTGACGGATTTCAAGTCAGGCGCGCGCAAGGATCCGACCATGACTGGAATGGCGGCCGGCCTTTCCAAGAAGGACATGGACGATCTCGGCGCTTACTACGCCGGCCAGAAACGCACCATGGACACCCCCACCGCCAGCGCCGCGGAACTTAAAATGGCCGAACGCCTGTATCGCGGCGGAAACGCCAAAAACGGTATCTCCGCTTGCATGAGCTGCCATGGTCCAGCCGGTTCGGGCATTCCGCCGCGCTTCCCGGCAGTTTCTGGCCAGCATGCCACTTACACTCAGAAACAACTTGTTGATTTTAAGGCCGGAACTCGCAATAACGATGGCGAGGTCATGACGCGCACTGCGTTCCGTTTGTCCGAGGCCGAGATTAAGGCTCTTTCCGCATACATGTCCGGTTTGCATTAACTTATTTGATTTGTTGTATCCCCGGGTGACGTTGTCACCCGGGTTCTCTCTTCCTTCAATTTGTTCTCATTTTATCCATCCGTTGCGCCTGACTAGGCAGCGAGGTGACCCTGCGCGTCACTGACCAAAGCCGTTTTCGGTTTGGACCACGGTTCGACGAAATAAGTCTTTATATATAAATATCAGCAAGTTGAGATGAAATTGCTGTCCTTGGCACAGGCATTGCAAATACCTGGGACAAAGGGGCAGACCCCCGAACCGAAAGCCCGGCCCGTCAGGCCTGGCTTGCTGAGGAGAGTGACCATGTTGAGCCATATTGTGAATCTCGTGAGCACCTACGAACAGTCCCACGGGATACGTCCGAACCTCGTATTCATGAACGAAACGCACTACAGCTACCTGCGGGAGGAGCTGCCGGGGGTGCGCGATCATGACGATGTGACCAGCATCATCGGTGTCGATATTGCGCTCAGCGACGAGGCACTCCGTCCCCATGTCGCGACCGTGACCTTCGGCGGCAACCATATTCTGTCTAGCTGATCGGAGAATCAGCCGCGTAAAAAGTTAGCGTGGGGTGTGTGAACGTGGGCCGGGGCAACCCGGCCTTTTTTTATGTTCGGCGTCCAAAGAGATTAGCCATACGGTTCTTGCACGATTCATATCCACGATCGCTCTGCCGGTGTATAACAGCCCGTAGCAGTACCCCTTCGCAAGTCTCATGGTGGGTGCGCCGGAGGCATCCACGTCTGCAGTATCAATATGCATATGGAGGTGTCTATGGAAAACGTCACACAATCCCAAACCACATTGGTCATCGGCTTCGACGCTAGCAACTGGACCACTGCCGATCCATTGCCGCGCGATCAGGAACAAAGTCATCGTCTGCACGAGCCGCTGCACATGAACAACAGCATCGATCCGATCACCGGCCGCGACATCGTCAATCTGGCCAGTCATCCGCACATCGACGATGGTATCCTGACCATCTACTTCGAATCGGAGGAGACCCGCGAGGCCTATCTGGGTACGCCGGTCGATCATCCCTTCGAAAAATTGCCGGGCAATCCAGGCGCTGAAGACGACCGCGGAGGTTGAGAGTCCAGCCAGCATCGGACAGCTGACGTCGGCATGTCCAGTGCGGAGATGCCGACGTCAGCGCACGGCGAGCACGCAACAATTACTTGAGGGGCAGGGCCACAAATGTGCCCGTGATGGTCGTCGCGGCACGGGTATGATCACCCCCTCCGCAGAGGGTTCCCCAATCCTCCTAAACGATGGTTGCATCGGCTTCCCTGTTCAGCTCGTTCAATTCGGCACCATCTAATACAAAATAATGCCACCGACAGCGTCACAGCGCAGTAGGTCAGGCATGTCCCGCTGATGAATGGCTATTTTTTCCATGTGGACGACATTGCCGTATCCAGTGGTCTCATCTATATAGATGTTACATTGGCAAATAATCGCGAACGCCGAGAATTTCGCCGACCAGTGAGATGACAGTATTTCAACGAGGGGAATTTTCGCGTGAAACGAATTTTGGTTACGGCAGCCGTGCTGCTGGTCGGCGTTCTGACCACGACGGCACAAGCGGACGAAGCGCTGGGTCTGGGTGTGGCGGGCAAGGCAAGCACACTTGGTTACGGCGTCGAGTTGGGATACCGGTTCAACAATTACCTGGCGCTGCGCGCTGGTCTCAACAAAGGCTCCTTCGGATACTCAGCAACCACCGGCGGGAACGACTACAACTACACGATGGATTTCGACAATATTCCGGTATCCGTGGACTGGTTTGTGTTGGGCGGGACGTTCCGCGTGACCGGCGGCCTCGTGAGCAATAACAACATATTGACCGGCATTTCTAACGGAACGGCCAATATCGGCGGCACGCCCACCACCACCACCGTCACCACCGAGACCCGTTTTGCCAAGACCTCTGCCTACCTCGGCATCGGCTGGGGCGGCGTACCGTCGCCGACCAAAGGTCTCGGCATGAGCTTCGACCTGGGGGTTCTCGGACAGGGTTCACCGACAACGACGATTACCGCACCCGGCGTACCGCCCGCGGACATTGCCGCCGAAGAAGCGACCATCAATAATGATTTGAAGAACTACAAGTATTGGCCGGTGGTGTCTGTGGGTATCGGCTATACGTTCTGACCTGCCGCGCCCTCTTTATTGTCTTTTATCGATGTAAGTGTGGCGGCGATTTCAGTTCGCGGCGCATGCCACATCAGTCTGGGGGTTTCCTCGTCAAGTAGAGTGAAATGTCGACGGCGTCGATCTGTTCCGGCGCGAGAAAGGCGCGCGCATATTCCAAATACGTGCCGGAGGAAAGGAACAGCGCGAACAGGTCCGGGCAGATATGGTTGTCGTTGCGCATGAAGCTCATGATTCGCAGCGTCTCGCTCAGCGTCTTGGCCTTTTTGTAAGGCCGGTCCGAGGCGGTCAGCGCCTCGAAAATATCGGCGATGGCCATAATCCGGTCCGGAATGGACAGCTGCTCGCCGTGCAGTCGTCGTGGGTAGCCGCTGCCGTCGAGCTTTTCGTGATGGGTCCCGGCCCAGCGCGGAACCCGGCGCAGCTCGCGCGGGAACGGCAGTTTGCCCAGCAGCATGATGGTCTGGGTAATGTGTTCGTTGATCTTGAAGCGCTCCTCATCCGTAAGGGTGCCGCGCCGGATGGCCAGATTGTGCAGCTCGCCGTGATCGAACGCGTGCGCCGGCACATCCATGTCAAAGCCGTGAATATTGTCGCCGAAGGGGGGACGATCCGCATCGCGTTCGATGACGTGTTCGATTTTGTTCGCGAGCAGCGTTTCCACCGCAGGCAATGCCGGCGCCGCGGTCTTTTCCTTGCGCAACTGCTCCTCGTGCGACAGCCCGATGCGATCGTCGAAGTAACGCTTCCATGGTTGTGGCCCAATGGTCAGAAGGCGCGCAATGCGCTCGTCGGCCATAAACTCGCCACCGACATTGCACTCGGCGATAAACGCGAAATCCTCGCGCAGCTGTGCTAGCCGCGCGTCGAGATGGCGTTGCAGCGTGGCTTGGTCGACCTGACCCGACACCAGCGCCTGGTACTGTTCGATCTGTGCGTCGCGCCACAGCACCTCAAAGCGCATGCGCACTTCGTGGATGCGGTTGTAGAGACATTCGAGCTTGGTGGCCTTGTCGACCACATACTCGGGGGTGGTGACCTTGCCGCAGTCGTGCAGCCAGCTGGCGATATGCAGCTCGTACCACTCCTCGTCGCTCAGGTGAAAGTCGCGAAACGCGGGCGCCTCGCTGGTGTGCGCGGCGTGCGCCAGCATGCGTGCCAGTTCCGGCACGCGCTGGCAGTGTCCGCTGGTGTATGGGGATTTGGCGTCGATCGCGCCGGCGATCAGCTGAATGAACGCATCGAGCAGATCCTTCTGTGCCTTGAGCAGGCGACGGTTATCGAGCGCGATCGCGGCTTGCGAGGACAGCGCTTCCGCATAGGACACCACCTCCGGCCGGAATCCGGTCAGGACATCAGTGTCTTCGCCGCGCGCATTCACCAGTTCGAGCACGCCGATGATCTCGTTCTTGCGGTTGCGCAACGGCATGACCAAAAACGACTGGCAACGATAGTCAGGCTGCGCGTAGCGCTGCTGCAGTGGCGTCCAGTCGTAACCGGCCTGCGCAGCGATGTCCTCGACGATCAAGGTGCGACCGGTGCGGATCGTGATCTCGGCAGGACTGGGCAGCACTGTGGCAGAAGCCATTTCCGGCAAGACGACCGGCGCGGCCGAGATCGGCTTGCCGCTGGTGCCGCCGCGGTGCAGGGCGATGCGCGGATTGACGATCAGCGCAAACGCGAATTGCTGTCCGTCGTCACTCACCAAGGCGATGGCGCCACCGTCGGCGTGGCAGGCGCTGCGCACGTGCTCGAGAATACGTTCCAGCAGTCGATCGAAATCCGGTTCTGCCGACAGCGCCTTCGAGATCTCGACGAAGTCTTGCACCGCGGACTTGGTCATGGCCATGGTCAGGGCGAGATCATCGACCTCGATGAAGCGCGAACGCACGGTGATCGGGGTGTCGAATTTGAGCTGGCGAATCTGCTGCGCCTCGTCGGCGAGCGTGCGCAGGGAAACGGCGATACGGCGCGCAAACCACCAGCCCGCGAGAATCGCCAGCAACAACAACACCAGCGAGATCACGACACTTCGGTCACGCAGCGCGCGCACCCCGGCCAGCAGTTCATCTTGCGGTACCAACACAGCCAGGTAGGCCTGGTTGCCGCTGCGCAGTGGCAGCGGCGAGATCGAACCAAACCATTCCCGGCCGGCGATGTTCAGTACCACTTGCCCGGTACGGTTGCCGGCGATGAACTCGTCGTGCAGCTTCTCGAACAGCGGATCGCCCAGCTCGCGCACGTTGGGCAGGCGCGCATCGGCATGCGCGCTGCTGCGGGCGGCGTGCACTTGCTGGCTTTGGCCGGCGTAGGAAATAACCTTGCCTTGCGCGTTGAACACCAGGATCTCGGTGGACGCGGTGACCCGTTGTTCGCTAATTCCCTGCGACAGATCGCGTAACGTGAGGTCGGCACCGATCACGGCCTGGCCATGTGGGGTGCGACGGGCAACGGTGGTACCCAGCACCCGCGGTGTATTGAAGAGGTAGAAACCGCTGCCAATCTGTTTGTCGGTGGTGCTGGCGGCCTGGTACCAGGGGCGGGTGCGCGGGTCGTACTCCACCGTGGGCGACACCCGTGAGCCGATTAATTTCAGATTTGTATCGTAGTAGTCAATGCGGCGCTGGCGCGCTTTGCCGCGTTGCACGATGCTCACCGCGGCGAACGCCGCCGGCGCCGGGGCTTCCAGAACGGCGCGGGCATCGGCGTAATCGCGCAGCGCGTTCACCTGAAAAAACTCCCCATTCGGATAGCCCACGTACAGGCTCGAGATGGTGGTCGATTCGCGCAGCGCCTCGGCAAAATATTTCAGCAGCGTCGCCCGATCCGTTGCAGCGCCGCCCTCGGCCGCCGGCAACTGCACGGTCAGGTCCACGATCGCCTCGGCGGGTGCGTACAACTCGCGGATATCGGTGGTGACCTGACGGCTAATGCGCGCAAACAGATCCTGCGCGGAGACCAGCGCCATGGCTTTGCTTTCTTTATAATGGAATCCGATCAGCGTCCCGCCGAACAGCACGATCAACAGCGTGAACGCCACGGCAATGCCGAACTGCAGCGGATAGCGGCCGCGGTGTGTGGCCGTTGTTGCCGTGATCACGGTGGAAGGTGTGGGCGTGGCCGACATGTGCATCTCCCAATCAAGCTTCGTGGTGAAGTTTGCTGTTGCCGGCTATCCTAGCATCCCGCGTCTGAGCACGGGACTCGTCCCTTCTTATAACTTGGCCAACACCTGCCCGGCGGCTTCCACCGAGGCTGCGATGTCGGCATCGCTGTGCGCACTCGACACGAACCCGGCTTCATATGCGGACGGTGCGAGGTAGACGCCAGCGGCGAGCATGCCGTGGAAAAATTTCTTGAAGCGTTCGATGTCGCAGGTGGTTGCCTGTTTGTAACTGGTGACGCGCGTATCCTTGGTGAAGAAGAAACCAAACATGCCACCGACCACGACCGTGGTGAGCGGAATACCGACGCCCTTGGCGCGTTCGCTCATGCCATCCATGAAGGCCTTGGTTTTTCGTTCCAGGTCGGCGTAGAAGCCCGGCTGCATCACGGCCTTGAGTGTCGCGAGACCCGCGGCCATGGCGACTGGATTGCCGGACAGGGTGCCGGCGTGAAACACCGGGCCGTCCGGGGTAATGCGGTCCATGATGTCGGCGCGCCCGCCGAAGGCGCCGACCGGCATGCCACCGCCCACAATTTTGCCGAGGGTGGTGAGATCCGGCTTCACCTTATAGAGGGCCTGCGCCCCGCCGAGCGCGACACGGAAGCCGGTCATGACTTCGTCGAAAATCAGCAGCGCGCTGTGTTGCGTGCACAGCTCACGCAGGGTTTCGAGGAAGCCCGGCACGGGTGGGATGCAGTTCATGTTGCCGGCCACCGGCTCGACGATGACGCCGGCGATCTCGCTGCCGATCTTGGCGAAGGTCGTGCGCAGCTGTTCGAGATTGTTGTAGTCGAGGGTCAGGGTGAGTTCCGCGAGCGCCGCCGGCACACCCGGCGAACTGGGTACGCCGAGGGTGAGCGCGCTGGAACCGGCCTTCACCAGCAGCGAATCGCCCGAGCCGTGATAGCAGCCTTCGAACTTGATGATCTTGTCGCGTCCGGTAAAACCGCGCGCCAGGCGAATCGCGCTCATGGTCGCCTCGGTGCCGGAGCTGACCATGCGCACCTTCTCGATGGACGGCACCAGCTGCTTGAGCAGTTCGGCCATCTCGGTTTCGATCACGGTCGGTGCGCCGTAGCTCATGCCGGTGGCAGCGGTGGCGCACACCGCCCGCACCACGGCCGGATGGGCGTGGCCGAGAATCGACGGGCCCCACGAGGCTACGTAGTCGATGTAGCGGTTGCCATCCACGTCGAACAGATAGGCACCTTCGCCACGCGCAAAGAACACCGGATCGCCGCCGACCTGCTTGAAGGCGCGCACCGCCGAGTTGACGCCACCGGCGATGGATTTTTTGGCGCGGGCGAATTGATCGTGGGAGTTCTTGGTCTGATAGGTCATGGCGATCTGAAGGATGAGATGTTAAGTAGGGTGCGCTTGCGCACCATTTTATTATTATGCGGTGCGCGAGCGCACCCTACAAAACTACGCGGCGTCAAACAGCCGCGCATAGCGTTCGGCGGCTGCGCGGATATCGGGTTGATGGAACACGCCCTCGATCACTGCCAGCGCATCGGCCCCGGCCGCGATCAGGGAGGCGCCATTTTCCGGGGTGATACCGCCGATGGCGACAATTGGAATTCTCAACGTGGCACGCGCTGTGCGCAGCAATTTGGGTGCCGCCGGCACCGCCTGCGGTTTGGTGCGCGACGCAAAGAACCGGCCGAAGGCCACGTAATCGGCGCCCGCCGCGTGCGCGGCCCGCGCACGCGCCAGTTCGTTGTAGCAGGACACGCCGACCAGTGCCGCGGGTCCGAGCGCCGCGCGCGCCGCGCCGATGTCCGGATCGTCGCGCCCGAGGTGTACACCCGCGGCCGCCACGACCTTGGCCAGCTGCACGTCATCATTGATAAGGAGCGGCACGGCGTGTTCGCGACACAGCGCATTCAGGGCACGGGCGATGGCTTCGCGTTGCCGGGCATCGCTTGTTTTGTCCCGGTACTGGATGACGCGCGCGCCACCGTCGAGGGCGGCGCGCACCGCCGGCACGAACTGTTCGGTGGCGAGATAGCTGCTGTCGGCGATCGCATACAGGCCGGCGATGCGCGGCTTGCCCGACGGCATCAGTGCAGCGGCTCATCGGCCGGGCCATCTTCTTCTTCGTCTTCGTCGCGTGCCCAGTAGATACGGTCGGGTATATGCTGACCCATGCCGAGGCGGTTAGCGTGCAGCAATGCGTGCCAGGTGAAGTCCTGGGCCTCGGCCACGGCCTCAATGGGATCGAAGCCGTGCGCAAAGGTGGCAGCGCAGGCCGCGGCCAGGGTGCAACCCGAGCCGTGATAGCTGTGCGGCAGGCGCTCCCAGTGAAAGGTCTCGAGCAGGCGGCGATTGCCGTACAGACGGTTCACCACCTCCGTGGTTTTCTCGTGCGTGCCGGTGACCAGTACAAAGGTGCAGCCGGTCGAAAGCAGTTCCTGTGCGGCGGAATCAATGTTGTCGGCGTCCGGCGCGAGCTGCATCAGTTCCAGGGTGTTGGGTGTAATGAGTGTGGTTTGCGGAATGAGCAGCGATTGTAGTGCATCTTCGAGCGCATCGTCGGCGAGCGGGTCGCCGCGCCCGGAGGCCAGTATCGGATCGAGGATCAACGGGATGTCCGGGTAGTCCTGCATGATCGCCGCCAGCGCCGTGGCATTCTCGGCGCTGGCCAGCATGCCGGCCTTGAAGGCCGCCACCGGCATGTCTTCGAGCACGGCGCGCGCCTGCGCGATCATCATGCCGGCATCAACCGCCGAGTAGTGCTTCACGCCGACCGTGTCCTGCACGGTAAGTGCCGTGATCACCGGTGCCGGATGGCAACCGAGGCTGGTGAGGGTTTCGATGTCGGCCTGAATGCCGGCGCCGCCGGTCGGGTCGTTGCCGGCGAACACCAGTACCACAGGGCGGTTGTTCTGCGTCATCAATGAAGCCCTATTTTGTACCGGAACGTAAACATGCCGCGAGCGGTCGCTTTCGACATCCTGTCGCACCCGACACTTCCACGTCCATGTGGGTCGCAGGCTGCGGTGGAAAAACTGCTCCTGCGTTTGTCCCCGTAGGGACGGCTTCGCGCTCCGCACTTCTGCCCTCCATGGATGGAGTAATGCCGCGAGAGGGCAGGAGCCCGAAGCGGCCGCCATCCATGGCGGTCGGCAGGAACGGCCTGCGTTCGTCTTTTCATAATATTACTGGTCACCCGCGTGCAGGACGAGGTCAGCCAGTGCGCGCATCAGGAGCGGGTGCTCATTGAGTGCGGGCACGACCCGATAATGCGCGATTCCGGTTTCCGCCGCCAGTGTCGCGTACTGGATGCCCAGCTCGTACAGGGTTTCGCTGTGGTCGGAGACGAATGCGATCGGATAGACCAGCATCTGCCGGCAGCCGGCGGCCGCCTTCTGCTTGATCACCTCTTCGGTATACGGGCGCAGCCATTCGAGCGGCCCGACGCGGCTCTGATAGCAGAGTGTGACATGCGGCCAGCCGAGATCGGTGCGCAGCGCGTCGAAGGTGGCACGGATCTGCCGTTCGTACGGATCGCCGCGCTCGACCAGTTTCTTCGGCAGGCCATGTGCCGAGAACAGCAGCTCGATGTGCGCCGGGTCCGGGTCGGGCAGCCGGCGTGCTTCGGCATGGATGCTCTCGACAATTGCCTGCTGGTAGTCGGCATGCCCGTACCACTCACGCACGAGCTGCGTGCGCGGATGATAATTCTGGCGCGCGCAGGCGCGCTCGAACTCGTGCACCGAGCTGCCGGTGGTGGTGTGTGAATATTGCGGATAGAGCGGCAGAAAGATCACCTGCGCATAGCCGCGCTGCTTGAGTTCGGCCACCACGGCATCGGTGAGCGGGTGCCAGTAGCGCATGCACACGAACACGTCGTAGTCGCCGTGCGCGCGCAACAGGCTCTCCAGTGTCTGGGCCTGTTTCTGCGTGTTCTCCAGCAACGGCGACTTGCCGCCGATCGCCGCATAAATATGCCGTGCCTCGGGGGCGCGCCGGCGTGCCAGGAAACGCGCAAACGGTTTCTGGGTGAGAAAGCCGAGCGGCAGCTTGAAGATGTCCGGATCGGCGAACAGGTTGAACAGGAACGGCTCGACCGCGTCGAGCGAATCCGGCCCGCCGAGATTGAAGAGCACAACGGCCGTGCGGTTTTGCATGGAGGACGATGTCCGGAAGAATGCCCGGATTCTACCCGACCACCCGGGATGGTGGGAGTGCCGGACATACGGAAGTAATTCTTCCGGCCGACCGCCAGGGATGGCGGCCGCTTCGGGCTCCTGCCCTCTCGCGGCATTACTCCATACATGGAGGGCAGAAGTGCGGAGCGCGAAGCCGTCCCTACGGGGACAAACGCAGGAGCAGTTTTCGGCCACGACGCGCGTGCATTTCACGCACAACCGAAACATGCGAAAATCCGCGCATCAATTGCGCATCTCGGGGGAGAGAAATGAAGGCCTTCATGTGTGTCATCTGCGGTTTCGTCTACGAGGAGGCCAAGGGTGTGCCCGACCAGGGCATCGCGCCCGGCACCCTGTGGAAGGACGTACCGGAGAACTGGACCTGCCCGGACTGCGGTGCGCCCAAGTCCGATTTCGAGATGGTGGAGATTTAAATCCAAGTGCCACGAACTGCCGCCTCATCACGCCCTCTCCCCGCAAGCGCGGAGAGGGGACATGAATACTCGCTGAATAAAATGGAGCTGGAATAAAATGCCGCTCGCGGACCTGTTTGCACGCCGCGCCGCGCTGCCGGAACGCGATGTCCTGGAGTTTCCAGAAGCCAGTCTTACCTATGCCATCCGCGTGAGCGCGCGCCGCCGTACCCTGAGCCTCGAATTGCGCGCCGACGGTTCGCTCACGGTGGCGACACCGCGTGGCCTGTCGCTGACTACCATCCGCGCCTTCGTCGAAAGCCGCCGTGCTTGGATCGACTCGAAGCGCGCGCTGCTGGCGACGTGCAGGGATGCACAAGTGCCGCGAGCGCAGGACGCGCAGGAGCGGCCGCATCTCGCGCCGCCGCGTGTTTTGCCTGAGCATGGCGCGCGTCTGCCGTATCTCGGTACCGAACTCGTACTGAATGTATCCATTGCACCGTCGCGCCGCACCGCTTGTCGTTGTGAGTCAGGCAGCCTGGTAATCAAAGCTCCGCACCACACCGCGATCCGTCCGGCCATCGAAGCCTGGTACCGGCGCGCGGCCGCGACACACGCGGCCGCGCGCCTCGCGCATTTTGCGCCGCTGGTGGGGCGCGGCGCGCGCAAGCTGGTGATTCGCGCCCAACGCACCCGCTGGGGCAGCTGCTCGGCGCGCGGCACCATCAGTCTCAACTGGCGCCTCATGCAGGCGCCGCCGGAAATTCTCGACTACGTGGTGGTGCACGAGCTCTGCCACCTGCTTGTGCCCAACCATTCGCCGCGCTTCTGGACCGAGGTGGCGCGCATCCTGCCGGATTGGCGCCGCCGGCGCGCCGAACTCCGGCAATTTGGTCGTTCCCTGACCTGGTAACGCCGTTCGTTTCGCCCCGGGTGGTGTTTGTGTTGCGGGCCGGTTTATTATCCTCGTGGATCAACACCTTTCGCGGCAGGCGCCGACGCGCGGCGATTGCTATGCTGTGAGTACGACCGTGGCGTAAAAGAACTGCGGCCCGGGATGGTTCTCCATCTTCTGTACCTAAAAATAATTAGGATAAGCGCGATGAGCCTCATATGGAGGTTGGTGACACTGGCAGTGATCTGGGGCCTTGCCTATCACCGCGCCCCACTGTGGTTGTGGACGACGCTCGCTGCGTTGGCGCTCGGCCTTGTCTTGCATTACTGCCCACCGGCCGCCGGCATGCAGATGTTGTTGTGGCCGGTCTTTGGCGTGCTCGCGCTGCTGCTCAATGTTCCGCCGCTGCGGCGTCTGTTGTTGACGCGCCCGGTGTTCGCGCTGTTCCGGCGCATTCTGCCGGCCATGTCGGATACCGAGCGCGAGGCGCTCGAGGCCGGCACGGTGTGGTGGGAGGCGGAATTGTTCAACGGCGCGCCGCGCTGGGAAAAATTGTTCGCCGTGTCCAAGGCGCAGCTGTCGCCCGCGGAGCAGGCCTTTCTGGATGGCCCGGTCGAGGAGCTGTGCCGCCGGCTGGATGACTGGGACATCACGCACAATCGGCGCGATCTGCCGCCCGAGGTGTGGCAGTACATCAAGGACAACGGCTTCTTCGGCATGATCATTCCGAAGAAGTACGGCGGTCTTGAATTCTCCGCGCTCGCTCACTCGGCCGTAGTGATGAAGGTCAGTTCGCGCAGCGTCTCGGCCGGCGTCACGGTGATGGTGCCGAATTCACTCGGCCCGGCGGAACTGCTGCTGCACTATGGCACCGACGCGCAGAAGAATCACTACCTGCCGCGCCTGGCGCGCGGCCAGGAGGTACCGTGCTTCGCGCTCACCAGTCCCGAGGCCGGCTCGGATGCCGCCAGCATTCCCGATCGCGGCGTGGTGTGCCGCGGCGCGTTCGAAGGCAAGCAGGATGTGCTCGGCATCCGTCTCAACTGGGAAAAGCGCTACATCACCCTCGGCCCGGTGGCGACCGTACTCGGGCTCGCCTTCCAGCTGTATGACCCCGACCATCTGCTCGGCAAGGAAATGGATCTCGGCATCACCCTGGCGCTCATACCGACGAATACCCCGGGCATGAAAATCGGCAGTCGCCACAATCCGCTCAACATCGCATTCCAGAACGGCCCGAACTGGGGTCAGGATGTGTTCATTCCCATGGACTGGATCATCGGCGGACGCGACTACATCGGCCAGGGCTGGCGCATGCTCATGGATTGTCTGGCCGCCGGCCGATCGATTTCACTGCCGGCCCAGGCGACCGCCGCCGCTAAACACTCGGCGCGCTTTGTCGGTGCGTACGCGCGCATCCGCAAGCAGTTCAAGGTGCCGATCGGCCGCTTCGAGGCCATCGAGGAGGCGTTGTCGCGCATCGGCGGTTACGCCTACCTCATGGATGCGGCGCGCGTGTTCACCGCGCGCGCCGTCGATCTCGGCGAGAAGCCGGCGGTAGCCTCGGCCATTGTGAAGTATCAACTCACCGAACACATGCGCCGGGTGGTGATCGACGCCATGGACGTGCAGGGCGGCGCCGGCATCTGCCTCGGGCCGCGCAACTTCATGGGCCGTGTGTACCAGGCGGTGCCGATCAGCATCACCGTCGAAGGCGCCAACATTCTCACGCGTTCGCTGATTGTCTATGGGCAGGGCGCGATCCGCTGCCACCCGTTTGTGCTGAAGGAGATGCGCGCCGTCGGCAACCCGGATCGTGCCGCCGGTCTCACGGAATTCGACCGCGCGTTTTTCGGGCACATCGGTTTTGTCATCAGCAACGCGGCCCGCTCGTTGTGGCTTGGGCTCGGCGGCGAGCGCTTGGTGCGCATGCCGATCGACGGTCCCGGCCGGCGCTATGCGCGCCGGGTCACGCGCCTGTCCGCTACTTTCGCGCTGGTGTCGGATATCGCGATGCTGAGCCTCGGCGGATCGCTCAAGCGCAAGGAGCGCATCTCCGGACGCTTCGCCGATGTCTTGAGCTACATGTATCTTGCCTCCGCCGCCATCAAGCGCTTCGAGGACGATGGCCGGCCAAGCGAAGACATTCCGCTGTTGCGCTGGTCGTGCGACTACGCCATCCATCAGGCCGAGAAGACCTTGGTGGGGATTATCAAGAACCTGCCGAACGCATTCCTGCGCTGGCTGCTCGGCGGCATTTCCTTCCCGGCCGGGCGGCGTTACCTGGTACCGAGCGACAAGCTGGGCCACGCGGTGGCGTCACTGCTGCTCGAGCCCTCGGCGGCGCGCGACCGTCTGACCAAAGGCGTGTATATCACCAACGATCCGGCCGATGTCACTGGCCGCCTCGAAGATGCCTTGCCGAAGGTGATTGCCGCCGAGCCGCTGGAGCGTAAGCTCTATAAACTGGTTGACGAGCAGCCGATGCTGCATGGTGACCACGAAGGCCAGGTGCGCGAAGCATTGGCGCGCAAACTGATTAACACGCAGGAGGCCGAGGTGCTGCGCGCCGCCCAGATCGCGCGCCGCGCGGTGATTATGGTCGACGACTTTCCGGCCGGTTGAATATTTTCCCCTCTCCCTGGCCCTCTCCCCGCAAGCGGGGAGAGGGGATATCTCTCCATCTCGCCGGGCGGGAAAGGGAAGAGGAGAGTGCACGTTCTCCCTCTCCCGCAAGGCGGGAGACGACTGCATGGATGCAGGAGGTAGGGCAATGCAGGGAGCAATTGCCGAGGGCAGGGGAGAGGGTGGGAGGTGTGGATTTCTAGGAAGGCTCTGTAAGTATGTTCGTCATGCCGGCGAAAGCCGGCATCCAGGAGGTAAATGAGTGTTCTGGATTCCGGCTTTCGCCGGAATGACGAATCGGTACTTAAAGCAGAGCCACCGGTAGTGCCCAACAGTTTCACGGAGATGGTATGAACCAGCAGCGGGTATTTGTAGTAGATGGTGCACGCACGCCGTTTCTCAAGGCACGCGGATCGCTGGGTGATTTCAGCGCCACGGATCTGGCGGTCGCCGCCGCACGCCCGGTGCTGGCGCGCATGCCGTTCGCGCCTACGGCCTTCGATGAGGTGATTGTCGGCTGCGTGATCGCCGCGCCGGACGAGGCCAACATCGCGCGCTTCATTGCCCTGCGTCTCGGCTGCGGCAAGAGCGTGCCGGCCTATACCGTGCAGCGCAACTGCGCCTCCGGCCTGCAGGCGCTGTCGAATGCACGCGAGCGCATCGCGCTCGGTCAGGCGCATCTCATTCTGGCCGGCGGCACCGAGGTCATGAGCCGCGCGCCCATCCAATGGAACGCGGCGATGGTGAACTGGCTGTCCAACATGATGCGCGCGCGCAATGTCGGCCAGCGCCTCAAGGCGATCGCCAGCTTCCGTCTCGGCAATCTCAAGCCGGTGTTCACCCTGCTGCTCGGCCTCACCGATACGCTGGTCAAGCTCAACATGGGCCAGACCGCCGAGATCGTCGCGCACCGCTTCGGCATTACCCGCGAGCAAATGGATGAGTACGCGATGGCCAGCCACAAGCGGCTGAGCGCGGCGTTCGATGCCGGCCATATGAATGACGAAGTCACGCACTTGTATGACACCCGCGGCAAGGTGTTCTTCGAAGATACCGGCCTGCGGCGCGACACCGACATGACCGCGCTCGCCAAGCTCAAGGCGGTGTTCGATCGCAAGTACGGGCAGGTGACCTCCGGCAACAGCTCGCAGGTGACGGACGGTGCGGCCATGTTGGTGGTGGCCAGTGAAGAAGCGGTAAGAAAATACAACCTGCCGGTGCTGGGCGAGCTGCTCGGCGATGCCTGGGCCGGCGTGGACCCGAGCCAGATGGGCCTTGGGCCGGTGCACGCCGTGGCCAAGCTGCTCAAGCAGTTCAACCTGACGATGGATGACCTGAAACAGATGGAATTGAATGAAGCCTTTGCCGCGCAGGTGCTCGGCTGTCAGGCGGCCTGGGAAAGCGCCGACTACGCGCGCAACGAACTTGGCTTGGACAAGCCATTCGGCAAAATGGACCCGGCGCGCCTCAACCCGGAGGGCGGCGCCATCGCCATCGGTCATCCGATCGGCGCGAGCGGCGCGCGCGTGATGCTGCATCTGCTGCGTGCCTTGCAACGCAAGGGTGGTGGCCTGGGCATAGCGACGCTGTGCATTGGCGGCGGCCAGGGCGGCGCGATGCTGGTCAAGGTAGAAGGAGATGCCGCATGAGCCTGCGCCACTGGCGTACCGCCGAGCACCAGAACATCGTCACCTTCACGCTGGATGTCGAAGGGGCGAATGCCAACGCGCTGTCGCACGCGGTGCTCGATGAACTCGACACGCTGCTCACGACACTCGCCGGCAAGACGCTGGATGGGCTGATCCTGCGTTCGGCCAAGAACAGCTTCATCGTCGGTGCGGATGTCACCGAGTTCCGCACGATCGGCGACTCCGTGAGCGCCGCCGACCTGGCGCGCGGCGTGCATCATATTTTCGAGCGTCTGGAAAAACTCCCGTTTCCCTCGGTGGCGGTGATTCACGGCCATTGTCTCGGCGGCGGTCTGGAACTGGCGCTGGCCTGCACCTATCGCGTGGCGCGCGAGGACGAAGGCACGCGTCTCGGACTGCCGGAAGTGAAGCTCGGCATTCATCCGGGCTTTGGCGGCACGGTGCGTCTGCCGCCGCTGGTCGGCGACCTGACCGCGCTCAATCTCATGCTCACCGGCCGCACACTGAGCGCGCGCCAGGCGCGCGCCCTGGGCCTGGTGGACGAAACCGTGCCGGAGCGCTACCTGCTGCGCGCCGCGCAGACGCTGCTGACCAAACGGCCGAAGCCGCGGCGCGCCAAGTGGTGGCAGCGCATTCCGGCCTGGACGCCGCTGCGCAAACCGGTGGCGAAGTTCGTCGAACGTGGCGTGCGTGCCAAGGCCAATCCCGATCACTATCCGGCGCCGTACCGCATTGTCGATCTGTGGCGGCGCGCGGCCACGCAGGAGGAAGAGGCGCGCTCGCTCGGCGAGATGCTGGTCGGGCGCACCAGCCGCAACCTGGTGACGGTGTTCCTGCTGGCGGAAGAACTGAAACGCCGCGGCAAGAAACACAAGCACCATATCGAACGCGTGCATGTCGTGGGTGCGGGGGTGATGGGCGCGGACATCGCCATCTGGGCGGCGTCGCGCGGCTTTTACGTGAGCCTGCAGGACCGCAACCCGGAGATTCTGGCACGCGCCATGCAGAAGGCCTATGGCTTCTATAAGAAGAAACTCAAACAGCCCAGGCTCGTGCAGGAAGCCATGGACCGGCTCATGCCCGATCTGCATGGCGACGGACTGGCGCGCGCCGACTTGGTGATCGAGGCGATCATCGAAAAGGTCGAGGCGAAGCGCGACCTGTTTGCGCAGATCGAGGCCCGGGCGCCGTCCACGGCGCTGCTCGCCACCAACACCTCAAGCATCCCGCTCGAGGACATCGCCAAGTCGCTCAAGGACCCGACGCGCCTGATCGGCCTGCACTTCTTCAACCCGGTGGCGCAGATGCAGCTGGTCGAGATCGTGCGCGGCGCGCACAGCTCGGAAGAGGCGCTCAACCGCGCGCGCGGCTTCACCGTCGCGCTCGATCGCCTGCCGCTCGATGTTAAATCGAGCCCCGGCTTCCTCGTCAACCGCGTGCTCATGCCGTATCTCATCGAAGCGGTGATGCTTGTCGAAGAAGGCCAGGCGCTCGCCGATATCGATGGCGCCGCCACCGACTTCGGCATGCCCATGGGACCGATCCTGCTGGCCGACACCGTCGGCCTCGATATCTGCCTGTCGGTGGCGGAGGAACTCGCCGGCCCGCTCGGCATCAAGGTGCCGCAGCGCCTGCGCGACAAGGTGGCGTCCGGGCAGCTTGGCAAGAAATCCGGCCAGGGTTTCTACACCTATGACAAGAAGGGCAACGCACTGGACCGCGGTCAGCGCGGCGTCACCAACGAACCGATCACCGAGCGGCTCATTCTGCGCATGGTGAACGAGGCCGTGGCCTGCCTGCGCGAAGGCGTGGTGGCCGACCTCGACAGCATCGACGCCGGCATGGTGTACGGCACCGGTTTCGCACCCTATCTGGGCGGGCCGATGCGCTACGCCGAAATGCTCGGCGACGTCGGCATCTGCAGCACGCTGCGCAGGCTGGCGCAGGAGTACGACAAACGCTTCGAGCCGGATGCCGGTTGGGCACGGCGCGAGATTTTTACCCGCCAGTTGCTGCCCAAGGTGTAAGCATGCGCATCCTCCCCGCTGAAAACTGGACGCTCACTGATCTGTTTCTGGAACGCGTGCGCCTGAGCCCGGAGGGCCGGGCGTACCGCTGGTTCGACGGGACTGCGTGGGTGGACATGAGTTGGGGCGAGGCCGCCGTCGAAGTCGGCCGCTGGCGGGCGGCGCTGGCGAAAGAAAATCTCCAACCCGGCGACCGCGTCGGCCTGTGCTCGCGCAACCGCGTGGAGTGGATGTGCTTCGACCAGGCGGCGCTCGGCCTCGGGCTCGTGGTGGTGCCGCTGTTCTACAACGACCGGCCGGACAACATGGCCTACTGTTTGACCGACGCCGGCGCCAAGCTGCTGCTGCTCGAAGATGGCAAGTTGTGGGAGGCCATGCGTGCGCAGGTCGGCACCCTCGAACGCGTGGTGTGCCTGAGCAACGCGTCGAAGGCCGACGCCAAGGCGGTGAGCCTGAAGAAGTGGCTGCCGAATAAAGGCGTGGCGCTGCAACCGAGCCCGACCCCGGCCGGCGGGCTGGCGACCCTCGTCTACACCTCCGGCACCACCGGTCGGCCCAAGGGTGTGATGCTCTCGCACCGCAATATCGTCAGCGACCTGCGCGCCGTGCTCGAGGCGTTGCCGGAACTGTGCAGCCGGCCGCAGCGCTTCCTGTCGTTCCTGCCGTTGTCGCACATGTTCGAGCGCACCGCCGGCTACTACACGCCGATGTGCATGGACGCCAACGCGCAGGTGATGTACGCGCGCGGCATCGCCGAGTTGGGTGAGGACATGATCAGCCAGAAGCCAACCATTATCGTCAGCGTGCCGCGCATCTTCGAACGCGTGTACAGCAAGGTCGAGGAGAACCTGCCGCCCGGCTCGACGAAGCGCAAACTGTTCGACAAGACCGTGGACATCGGCTGGAAGCGTTTCAAGAAGGAAGCCAGCCTGAGCGAGAATCTGCTTTGGCCCGTACTGAACGCGCTGGTGGCGAAGAAGCTGCGCGCGCGTCTCGGCGGCGAACTGGAATACATCTTTCTCGGTGGTGCGGCGCTCGCCCCGCACCTGCTCAAAATATTTACCGGCGTTGGTTTGACGTTCATCCACGGTTACGGCCTCACCGAGACCTCGCCGGTGCTGGCCTGCAACCGCATGGCCGACAACGACCCGATGTCGGTCGGGCACCCGGTGCCGGGCGTCGAGGCGCGCATGGCCGAGAACGGCGAGCTGCACATCCGCGGGCCGATCGTCATGCTTGGCTACTGGAACAACCCGACTGCCACCGCGGAAGTGTTGGAGCCGGACGGCTGGTTCCACACCGGCGACATCGTCGAGATGCGCGCGGGCCGCATTTACATCCGCGGACGCGTGAAGGATGTCATCATCCTCAGCAACGGCGAAAAGGTGCCGCCCGGCGACGCCGAGCAGGCGATCATGCGCGACACGGTGTTCGAGCAGGTCATGATCGTGGGCGAGGGCCGCGCACACCTCGGCTTGCTGGTGGTGAGCAAGCTCGAAGACGAGGGCGAGCTGTGCCGTCGCGCCAATGCCCAGTTAAAAGATTTTCCCGGCTACGCCAAGATCCGCCACCTGGCACGCGTGCGCGAGCCGTGGACAGTGGAAAACGGCTTGATCACGCCGACCCTCAAGCTCAAGCGCAACAAGATCGAAGAGCGCTACGCGAAGGAGATCGAGGCGATGTACAAACAGACAGGAATCTGCATGCCGCAATGACTCGGTGTTGATAGTATAAAAAATACTAACACTTTGATTTTAGACACATCAGGTTTTTTATCAGGCCTAAATGACGTATTTCAAACTATCATTTAGGACGTCTAATTGTAGTTGAGCCGACACTTGGTGAGTACGGAAAAGATTTCAAGACAAATTGAACGAGTTGATCAAACGGAGAAAAAATGATATTTAGCAAAGCGTTGTTCGATGACGCTCAAGTGAGCTTGGAGCGTCATCGAATCGCCGCTTCGCTCTGAAGTCTTCCCCGTTGATCGCCTTCGTTCATTGTCTTGCTGGCCGTGCCGGGCAAGTGCGGCCCAACTACTCGCTAGAGCCGACACGCGATATCGCTGTGGCTGAAGTTCAACGTATGTACGCGTACGGCTCAGCTCGGACCTGTTATGCCCTAAGCTTTTACCGAGGAGTGCAGCATGTCTAAAGTAGTTTGCACATCTTGCGGATATGTGGGAGAGCCAACTACGATCACAAAGGGCAGCTTTGGTATTGAGCTTATCTTGTGGCTCTGTTTTCTAATTCCAGGGCTGGTCTATTCAATATGGCGCCTGTCGTCGCGTCACGAAGTGTGTCCTAGTTGCAGCCATTCCACGCTTATTCCAGCTGAGTCACCTATGGCAAAGAAATTTCTGCGTGATAACTTGCCCGAGCAGGCAGCGCTAGCTGAAGAACCTTCGCGTCCACCATCAAAAGCGGCACAAGCGGTGGGAAGGGCGTTAGGCCATTTCGTCGGCCGTGTTTTGAAGTAATGTTGTCAATGCAATGGATACACTAGCATTGAGGCATAACAAGCGCTTCGAGTGGGACGCTCCGCCAGCGAGCTTCGCTTGCTGTCTGGGCCCCCAAGCTGGACGTTCTCCAGGCTAGTTGAGCCAGGTCGTTTGAACTCTTTACCGTCTACCTTAGAGTGACAAGAGAGTTGAACGGTGTGGAATGTCCGCATTTAGGCAGAACGATCGGCAGATCCCGACCCGAAGCGGCCGTAGCCAAGAAGGGTCCAGCACAACGAAATCTCGCTCCCACCGGTCCGTATAACATAACCAGGCTATACGGACCGGAGAAGAATAATTCCCAGACTGAACAGGTGTTTAAGTCATCCGGACAAACACTATCGGTTCTGAGGATATGCTGACAGAATTGCCCGTATATTATCTGTTGGGCTACTTGAACCTGAACGAGAGGAGGCAAGAACAATGGCAAACGACGAAAGTGGGGTTGTGCGAATCGCACTGTTTTATGATGGAACATTCTTTGCCAAGATCAGCAACTATTACAAGTTCCAGCATAGCCGGAAGTCCCATCTTACTTTCACAGGCTTCCACGAGTACGTACGCCAGAAGGTTGCTGAAAAAGAACAAGTAGATGTCGCGTTCTGTCAGATCGTTGAGGCACATTTCTTTCGGGGGCGGTTCTCCCTGACAGCCGCAAAAACAGCGAACCAGCTTGAATCGGATCGGTTTATTGACCAACTTCTGATGTATGCCGGTATTGTCTCTCACTACTACCCGATGAATGAGAATGTTACGCCGCCTGAAGAAAAAGGAATCGATGTTTGGCTTGCGCTCGAAGCCTACGACTTAGCAGTACATAAACGCTTTGATGTCTTGGCTTTGATTGCTGGCGATCAGGATTTTGTGCCGTTGATTCGAAAAGTGAATGGTATTGGTACTCGTGTAATGCTTCTGGGGGCTGATGTGCAATGGACAGACCCATCTGGAAAGCACTACATCAACACGTCGCAAAGGCTGATCGATGAGGCGTCTTATCCGGTCATTCTTAATCAAGAGATTGATTCGAGAACATCGAAGGGCGATCGAATCATTGATGGGCTTTTTGCAAAGTAGCCCAACAATCCGGTCAAGCTGACGCGCAAAAACAGCGCGCCGCTTACCGACACGTTGGGCATCTTGGGCGACATGACATGGGAGTGGGTGACGATTTCCGATCATTTTGTTCAAACCTGACGATCGACGATCGGGGGACGATAAGTGATCGGTACCAGCTAATCACGCGGAGACTCAACCTCGATTTTTGGAATTTCGACTCAAAAATAAGCCATAGCCTCTATGTTGGGTCCTATGGTCGAGGTACTGCGATTAGTGGATTCAGTGATCTCGATATGGTGTTCTGGCTACCGTATTCGTATTACGAGCGTTACAACAACTACCAAAGTAACGGACAGTCTGCCATGTTGCAGGATGTCAGAGACTCCCTCCGAAAGACCTACCCGAGTACGGCCGTTGGTGCAGACGGGCAAGTTGTTGTCATCTCATTTACTGATGGAATCACGTTCGAAATAGTTCCAGCATTTGTAAATAAGGACGATAGTTTCAGATACCCAGATGCGAACAACGGTGGGAAATGGCGGGTAACAAACCCGCGACCCGAGATTGCAGCGATCGCCAGCATGGATTCCCAGTGCAATGGGAACCTGAAGTGGCTATGTCGCATGATGCGATCTTGGAAGTATGAATGGTCCGTACCAATCGGCGGTTTACTTATCGATACCCTGGCACACCGATTCATCAAAGATTGGGGGTACCGAGATAAGTCTTTCCTTTATTTTGATTGGATGAGCAGAGACTTCTTTTCATTTCTTGCTAACGAGCCCGAAAGAGATTACTGGTTGGCGGTAGGCAGCGATCAGTACATTTGGTCTCAAGGAAATTTCCAGTATAAGGCGAAACGCTGTTACAACATTTCTCTTGAGGCGATTCAATACGACACTAATGGCTATACTTGGTCGGCACGGAGTAAATGGAGAGAGGTTTATGGTAACGCCTATCCATCCTGATCAAGACGACCAAGATGCTGGTGCACTTGAGGACCAAATCCGCGAGTCATATGCGAGAGTGGCCTATTCACACAAGGTACATGAGAAGTGCGCAGATATTTATCACATGCGACTACGTGCAGTTAAGCTGTGGCAGATTGGACTTGCTGCCGTAACAACAGGCGGATTAATCGTCACGGTTCTCGGCGAGGGTATCGCCGCGACAATAGTTGCAACGATTACGTCAACGATTCTTTTGGCACTAAATACCTACACAAAGGAACATGATCTCGGGGAATTGGCCCAGAAACACGCAAATACAGCAGGAGATCTCTGGAGCGTGAGGGAGTCTTATCTCTCTCTGCTTACGGATTTGGTTGGCGGGGCGATAGAAGATGGCATTGTAAGGACTCGGCGGGACACTTTGCAGGAAGTACTTAAGAATATCTATAAATCAGCGCCACGTACGATTCAGAAAGCGTACGTCGCCGCGCAAGAGGCGCTGAAGGTAAAGGAGGAGCTCACGTTCTCACCCGAAGAAATCGACGTCTTGTTGCCGCCCCAATTGCGGAGGAATAGGACATAAGAAGATGCCCAACAACGCCATCAACTCGGACGTGCAAAAGCGCCGCTTCGCTCTGCTTCTGCACGCCGGTTATCGCGAGCGTTGGGCGTCAGAGATCATCGCTCTCGATATGCTTTCTCACTACTCCAATGCTGGATATTTTCGTTGAATCACATGGAGACACTTTATGCCTAAGCCAATCATCAACATCGCCGATGTCGGGCTTGAATCACGGCCTCCCGGATTAGCTCCTTCAGGGCCAGCGGCTGAACGCTTCGACGCAAAGATGGGATTCATTGGCCCCCGTATTGGGGCTCAGAAACTTGGGTACAACATTACCGCCGTGCCACCTGGCAAGCGTGCGTTCCCTTTTCACAATCACCGCGTAAACGAAGAAATGGTCTTCGTCTTGCAAGGCGCTGGTGAAATCCGCATTGGAGACAACACCTACCCGATCCGCGCGGGTGACGTGATTGCTTGCCCAGCCGGCGGAAAAGAAACCGCGCATCAGATCATCAATTCCAGCGTAGATGAACTACGGTATCTCTCCGTGAGCACCAAACTCTCGCCCGAGATCGTCGACTATCCGGACTCTGGGAAGTTTGGCATTCTTGCAGAACTTCCTGCAGACGCTGATGGCAAACCTCAGAGGTTCGTCTTTGTCGGGCGCGAAAATGAATCTCTCAACTACTGGGAGGGGGAGTGAAAGCACTGACGCCGGTTACCTTGAACGTTTAGCCGGGCGTGGACGATGAATGCGGCCATGAACACTCAGGCGTCGAGCCGACGGTGGCAGCGACCGGTCGATTCGGCTCTGGCGGTCATCGCGGTTGCGGTGTGGCTTGCAACTCCGCGCTTCAGGTGGCCTGTTGTGAACAGAGAGGCACGAGGGTTGTGAAAATGGGCCGGAGCGTCGACGCGTTTCATTTCCTCCTTGGCGAATGGGACATCGAGATGCTGGTCATGCCTGAGGGAGCCAGCGCTGGCCGTCGCGCGATTTCCAACGTGCACCACATCCTGGATGGCGCCGCGCTGCTCGACGAGATTCGCCATCTGGACGAGTCAGGGCAGGTCAACTTTCGAGGGGCGAGCTTCCGCACCTACGTCCCCGAGAGCGACCGGTGGTACGTGGTCTGGATGATGGCGAACGTGGAAGGCTATAGCGAGTTGCGCGCTGAAGTCGTCGATGGCGAGATCCGCACGACCGGCCAGGGCAGGGTTCCTGGAGGTGAATTGGTGGAGCGCGGGTGGTACTACGACATTTCCGCCGATGGCTACTCCTTTACCCTCGACCGGTCGTACGACGGTGGAAAGACGTGGATTCGGCCTTTTGTCTCGTATCGGGCCGCCCGTCGCAGGGCTGCGAGGTGACGCCGGCTAACAAGCGCGTGAACCTGTCGGTCCGTCCTGTTACGCGGAGGACCGAGAAAAGGTGACAGATTGAGGCACCTTTTCGGGTGGCCACCTTTTCGTTGGTGCATCGTACCGAATGGATGAAAAGTGACTGAAGAAGATGTTGTCTCTGTGCTTCGTCCCGAGAACGAATGGTATGCTTCCTCGCTACGGCACCACTAGGAATTATCATGTCCACCTCGTATTCAGGCAATTACCCGATCGAACGCCGCCCCGGTGAAATTGAGCGGCTGCACATTCAAGGTGCCGCGATGGCCCCCGACACGGAGGTGATGCTTGACCGCATCGGCGTGCAAGAGGGCTGGTCGTGCCTCGACGTCGGGTGTGGCCCCCGCGGTATCACCGATCTTTTGAGCGAGCGAGTTGGCGCCAGCGGGCACGTGGTCGGTCTGGACATGGACGCGCAGTTCCTGGAGATCGCGCGCGCCGGCGCGCCGAAAAATGTCGAGTTCCGGCAGGGCGACGCCTATGGGTCGGATTTGCCCGCGGACAGTTTTGACCTTGTCCATATGCGATTCGTTGCGAGCACCGCCGGTAACCCCGAAGGCCTGCTGAAGGAGGCGATCCGCTTGGCGCGTCCGGGCGGCATCGTTGCCCTGCAGGAGCCGGATGGCTCGAGTCTCGATTGTTACCCGCCGCATCCCGCCTGGGCGCGATTGAAGGCAGCGCTTCTCGGCGCATTCAGCGGCGTGGGCGCCGATCTGCAACTGGCGAAGCGCCTCTACGCGATTGTTCGACAAACGGGCCTCGAAGACGTGCAGTACCGGCCGTTCTTGATCGGCGTTCGCTCGGTGGACCCGATGGTCGACTATCTTCCATCAACCATTGAATCCTTACGCAGCGCGGTGGTAAGGCTTGGGCACTTGAGCGAAAGCGAATTCTCAGACGTTCTCGCCGAATGCCGCAACCATTTGCGCAAGCCCGACACGTCATTCACCATGTACACGGTGGCCCAGGTGTGGGGGCGCAAGGCGCCCTGACGAGTTTGTGAAGCAATTTCCGCGACTACGTCGGTGTCAAGCCACCAAGACCTCCGAAACCTGCGGTTTACAGCCGCGCAAAGGCACAAGGTCTTGCAAAATCATATGATTGTGCAAGACCTGACCCTATAACCTTGTGAGTCATTTGTTCGTTGACTATTCGCCTCGAGGGCGCCGTCTTTGTTGATCGATGCGCGGGCTTGCTGTCCAGGGCGCATCAAGACGCCGCCTCACCCTGTATTATTTGGTATGGCTCGTTCGCAGCGGTTTGGTTTGCGAATTCCCGACCCAGGACACTAGCCGCTGTTTGAAAACTTCGTTCGCACTGAGCGCGGACGCCAGTCGGCTGTCGAAGTGCGAACAACGCACTCGAAAAGTAACGTCTTTCGAGGGATCGGTTGGGGAGAGCATTGCAATTCACCGGCCGTGACGAGTTTCGTCTGCGGTGCGTCTGGTCCATCATCACGGGCGCTCGCTTTCCCACTCTATTTATAAGGACATAAGAAATAACTTATATACTATCTTCGATCCTCTCTTTAGACTTGCGCCGCTTCTCGAACCCGACTGCCGCGACCGGCATGGGGACGAGAAAGCGGAATCCTTGCCTATTCAGGCCAAGGAAGACAACCATAAACGTAAGAAACGGGAGAAATAAGATCGTGACAAGCAACAAGCTGAAGACAGTGTTAACGGGAGTGTCGGCGTTGGCCCTCATGTCCATGGCCGCGGCGCCGTTGACCGCCGGGGCGGGCACGACCAACTTTTCCGGCAAAGGTGCATACGGGGATGTTGGGAACTTTGGGGACTGGAACGGAGGTGTCGCGCTAGAAGTTTTCGCTTTCGAAAATGCAACTAGCAGCGGATCGAACAAAACCAACTCTTCCGGTGCTGAGGTATTGGGGTTTAGTGACAACGGTGGTAGTTGTTGGTCTGGTTACGGTGTCACCGACACCATTCAATTCACGGCGACGAGCTCCATACCAAGGCAAGTGACTGCTTCCGGATCGGCTCAGGTAACCTGGGATGATTACTGCAACGGTCAACCATCTTTCACCGAGACAGTGCCGTTCGTCATGAATTTGAGCGCAGTCAGGGATGACGTGGAGTCTCAACTGACTACCAGTCATACCGAATATGGAAATATCAAGATCAATGGTCACAGCGATTTCAGCCGTGCAGGGGCGACATCCAGCGCCTCGTCCATCACAAGCCCAGCCTTTGGCACAGTGACCCCAAGTTTTGGTTTCGTAGGTCACAGCAGAGAGATCGCGCATACGATTACACGGTAACCGATCGGTCCCGCAGGTAAGCGGACTTGCGGCTTCCGGGGACTTTCTATAGCCCCGATCCGACGTTCGCGACCGGCATGGGGACGAGAAAGCGGAATCCTTGCCTATTCAGGCCAAGGAAGACAACCATAAACGTAAGAAACGGGAGAAATAAGATCGTGACAAGCAACAAGCTGAAGACAGTGTTAACGGGAGTATCGGCGTTTGCCCTCATGTCCATGGCCGCGGCGCCGTTGACCGCCGGGGCGGACACGTCCGTCTTTTCCGGCAAAGGTGCATACGGGGATATGGGGAACGATAACGCCGGGGGAGGTCTCGCGCTAAAAGTTTTCGCTTTCGAAAACGCAACTAGCAGCAGGTCGAACAAAACCAACTCCTCCGGTGCTGAAGTATGGGGCTTTAATTGGGACGGTACATGGACTGGTAGTTGTTGGTTTGGTTACGGTGTCACCGACACCATTCAATTCGCGGCGACGGGCTCCATACCAATGCAAGTGACTGCTTCCGGATCGGCTCAGGTAACCTGGGATGATTACTGCAACGGTCAACCATCTTTCACCGAGACAGTGCCGTTCGTCATGAATCTGAGCGCAATCAGGGCAGAGGTGGAGTCTGAACTGATTACCACTCATTCCGAATATGGAAATATCAAGATCAATGATCACAGCGATTACAGTCGTGCGGGGGCGACATCCAACGCCTCGTCCATCACAAGCCCAGCCTTTGGCACGGTGACGCCAAGTGCTGCCTTCGTAGGTCACAGCAGAGACATCTCGCATACGATTACACGGTAACCGATCGGTCCCGCCGGTAGGCGGACTTGCGGCTTCCGGGGATTCTTCACAGCCCGGAACCGACGTTCGCATCACACAGGGCCGCTCCGTATCGGGGCGGCCCTTTTTCTTTACAGCGCGAAAATGCCACAAATCTACAAGGGCGTGGGTAAGGATTCTTTTCAAAAACTCACGGAGCAGCGGCTACAAGCATAACAAAGCCAAACACTCAGCTCCGGCGCGGTTATACCCTCAAGAAAAAAAACGGCGTTTATCCTTCCTATACTCACGCAACACCTGAGTGCTCCCCATGAAAGCTCACTGTGCGCTCGGACTCCAAAGGAGGGAGCGATGCTGATGCGGCGTGGGCGCCGATCTGCAACTGGCGAAGCGCCTCTACGCGATTGTTCGACAAACGGGCCTCGAAGACGTGCAGTACCGGCCGTTCTTGATCGGCGTTCGCTCGGTGGACCCGATGGTCGACTATCTTCCGTCAACCATTGAATCCTTACGCAGCGCGGTGGTAAGGCTTGGGCACCTGAGCGAAAGCGAATTCTCAGACGTTCTCGCCGAATGCCGCAACCATTTGCGCAAGCCCGACACGTCATTCACCATGTACACGGTGGCCCAGGTGTGGGGGCGCAAGGCGCCCTGACGAGCACCACAAATCCGCGGGCCAGGGATTTCACCAAACCGCCCTTGATGGATTTGGGCGGTCCCGGCCTTCGGCGGTCCGGCGCTCGGCCATGGCCTGGATTTCGGCGTCATAAAGGATCCGGCACTCCTCGGTACGCCGGCAGGAAAGGGCAGCGTATTTTGGGGCGGCGGCGCGGGCACCTGGTTCTGGATCGATCCAAAAAATGACCTGTTCTTTCTCGGCATGCTGCAACGGCAGGGCGCCGATGCGGTCGCGCTGAACATGATGTCGCAGACGCTTGTCTACGGCGCGCTCACGGAACCTGACAAGTAGTAGTCGTACGATAGACGGAGCTGGTGGGGCTTGATTCACGTCAACGAATGCTTCGACGCCTTGCGCTCAACTGCAAGGGGTATGTTGTCGGTCGTCCGGTGAGGAAGAAAACAGGATCAGAGTGAATAATCATACCCAACCAGTTGATCGAGCCGACCAGCGCCGATGGCCATTATTGCCGCCCAACGCGGCGGTCAAGCGGGACTGCGCAAAAGCGCGCAGCCCCTTACCTTTACGTTGAGCAGAATAGGGAGCAGCATAGGCCACGGGAGAAATTTGCGATGGACGAGATGCAGCAGGCACATCACGAACTTGACCGCATTCAGGGGATAATTACGCGGCATGAGGGCCACATGGTTGCCCTAAGAGGCTGGCTTCTTGTGATCATTGGCGGCCTGCTCGCGGCCTACTACACGGCAACCATCGATATGAGCGCGCTCGTGCTGAGAATCGCTCTGCTTGTGATTACCCTGCTGTTCTTGATCGTCGAGTCGCGACACGTAAACTTGGTTGAGGCAGTGGTCGAACGAGCCACTGCGATCGAGAAGGGTATAAGAAGTTCGCGCCGACCGGAAGGGCAACCCGTTGTTGGCTGGTACGATGGTCCGAGGGTAAGTGATGCGTGCCAAGAGGGAGCCAACCGCTGGTGGCCACGGAGTGGAATGACCTTTGTTCTGAATCAGCCATTTTACTTTGTAGTTATTTTGATCGTTATCTTGTCTACAGTGTGGCTGCCGCCAAAACAAGGGGCCACACCGTCGCCAAGTCCAACTGTACAACCCGCTCAGAAGTGAGCGCAGGTCTACCTAACCGCACACGTCAGAAGGCAGGTGGAGAACATGGATCACGCTCAACAAGTCATTCCAGCGGACTCCGCAAACAATCAGAAAAGGTGACAAATTTATTTTTCCCTGCGGATGGGTAAGTACGGTCAAGTCAGATCGTACGGCAGGAGCCTAGCAGGTTGCTGAAAAACCCAAAGAAATGAACAACCAATCGCTCCCGAATGTTTCTTTGCGAGTCGCGGCAGCGATGTTCGACCGCTTGTTCGGTGTGGCGGTGTTGCGTTTGGGTGTTTTCTT